>Ga0208644_1000154_pt1 | contig 46359 bp, 63 predicted proteins | sample VirMetDEL_Nov_18_FD_184517 | JGI IMG/M metagenome (GOLD analysis project Ga0208644, IMG submission 184517) | Aqueous microbial communities from the Delaware River and Bay under freshwater to marine salinity gradient to study organic matter... | ecosystem: Environmental > Aquatic > Marine >...
CGTAAAGCACCAGTAAGAGGCTTCGGCATTCGACCTGCTTGGGATGCTGGTGATGCATATGAGTACGACCGTACTAATAGCAGAACTCCTTATGCTCGTCTTTACAATGGAGGTAAGCCAATTGTCAACTTAAAGGGTATTGCTGACAGTAGCGGAGATGTCGTGACATCGCCTACTGCTGTGCCTCGCTTTGGTGGTCGTGTCAATGATACGAACAACGGTAGTGCAACAATTCTTGTTGATGTATTCGCACCTACCAACGCTATGCGTGTAGGAGACATGGGTAGCGGTCGTGGTGTTCGATACCCTACTCAATTTAACGAGGACATTCTTGCTGAAATAGACAGCGTGTACGAAGGCTCAGGTGTAGTTTTATCTCGCTTTACTGCTGAGCCGACTTTCGGGCAAGGTTTGATTCGACCTCGTGACGATGTTTTACAAGCAGATGAAGTAAAAAGAGGTATTAGTGCTCGCCTTGAAATTGACGAAGATGGATTGTTAAAACCGGAGGCTGCTGTTAGCGATAGAGTTGAAAGCGTCACGGGTACATCAGTCCACAAAGAGCCAATATCTCGCTCTTCTCCTCGTATCGGTATAGACGCTGACTCAATTGAATCATTTTCTACTGGTGTGAATAAAGACATGGTGGCAATAAACAGCGAAGCCCACAGTCTACACTCGGACACAGGTGTAGGTCAGCGTATCGTATTACAAGGTGGAATGCAGTCAGGTTCACAGACATTAGGTGACTATGACCTTACTGCTATTACATTCGCTGCTCAACCGCAAGGTGGGGTTATGCAATTTAGTCATACAAGTAATATCAAAGCCACAGGTGGAACTTACATCCTTGAGGCTCGCTCTTTCGTCAACCCATTCGATGATACAGGATGGGGTAGAAGTGGCTCAGGTACAACAAGTAATCCATATCAAACCACTACAAGCACTGCTTCGGCTCACAATCTTAAAGATACAACTGTTCGATTTATGGTCAGACCAGTGCGTTTGTTAGACAACAAACACATCGAAGTCTTTAGACCGATTCGTGCAGTAAATAGCGGAACCCCTCAGCACGGTAGCACATACTACACTGCTACTGCTGGTGGTAAGTATGGTCTATTTACATATGAGTCAACTAACGGCGGGGCAGGTTCTTACATGCGTGCTACTATTCCCGATGGTAATGCTCCTTATCAGCCGGTATATCTCATGGAGAGTAGTAGCGATACTGTTCCTGTCTCTAAGGGTCCTAAGTTGCCCGGAGCAGGGGTGACTGGTTTCGATGTTAACACACTCAAAAGTACCGTCACTCGACTACTTGTTAGTGAAAATACACTACAACATTACCGTAGCGATGCTCCTCGTCGTACTGGTAGCGGTAAGGATTATGGAATCAAACCTCGTTTTAGTCAGTCTTTACATAGTAAAGGGCATAAGGGCGATGTGACCTACAATACATCTGACCACAGTGGTGATGCCTGATGCCTTATCTCGCACAGCAACGCACAACTGGTGACAGTAATGTAGTTATGAAGCAAGTGCGTAAGCCTGTATTCATAGACAACGCACTCCATCTTGGTGAGATTGCTATGCAAGGTACAACTCAAGCCAAAGTCACTATCAACAAGCGTAAGACTACAACTTACGCAGTAGCATCTACTCATTCCTACACAATAGACGAAAGAGAGGACAACATAATTTTGACTCATACAGCCACTCCCGGTCACTCATCGACATCTTCTATCTTCTATATGGGAACAGATTTTCAAAACGATGTTGCTTTAAATAATTTGAAGATGCTTTATTCTATAGATACGCAAACTGAAAGGCTATCAATAGGTGCTCATTCCACTGGAAATAAAGGTTCTACATTCTCAATTCGTAATATGAAAGGTAGAACACTCAAAGAGTTAGGATTTGGCTCTACAGCAGGGTATGCAGCCCAACCTATTGATGTTGGATTTAGAACTACTGACATGGCTATGCGTCTCGGTCGAGATGTTGCTGACTCCTTAACATCAGTCAACATAGCACTACCTCTTTCTCCATCTAATTCAGGTAGTGACCGTCGTCGCTACACTACAAGATTTGTTGCTACTGATTTCTACGGTGTTAATCTTGTCACTGCCTTAAGATTCCTTGGTAGACATGACGGTCATATTGTCTACTTTGAGCGATTTGGGAACTTGTTATATGTTCCATTCAACTTTAGTGAGGCAGGTCGATTCGTTAACGCAAACGAAAGAGGAGGACCTGCTGGCACAAACCCAATTGAAAACACAAGCAATGTCATAGTAGTACAAGGTCAGCCACTTTCTGTTAACGATATAGCCTATGCTGAGGTTAAAGATGCTGAGCGTCAAAGCAAAAACGATGTTCAACAAGACCCGCAAGTTATCGAAGATTTTACTGTCCGTAATAATGAATCAGCGAGAAGAGTTGCACGAAGTATTTTGAAAGCAAACAATCTTTTGAGCGGGAACAAAACAAGTTCAGGTCACCCAAATGCATGGGACTTACGCCCCGGTAAAATTATTGAGTATGAAGGTCAAAGACGCATTCTCACTGAGGTTAGACATAATCTAACGAATAACAGTGCTGACCTTGTATTCTTAACAGTAGACAGTGGTATAGAGGGAGTGCTTCAAGGTATTATTGAAGGTGCTCAAAACACTGGAAGTAGACCTGAAATTGTTGAGCAAATCAGTGAAGAAAATTTGTCTCTATTCGGTGAAATTAAAATCGTCACTGTGCCAATCATTACCATTCAAGGACACGGTACATCAGGCTTTATAATAGGAAGAGCAATGAATAGGGGTGTTATCGGTGGTAGTAGTGAAGAAGAAACAGTGGGTGGAAGTAAAACTACACCAATAGTACAACGAGGTGATACATGATGCCAGTAAGCGACCACATAAAAAGAACATTGCTTGATACAATAGTGAGTAATATCAATGAAATGGTTATTGGATTCGATGGTACACCTTCAACAAGTTCAGACGGTTCTGCTGGTCGACCGGCAATAACAATAAATCCAACAGTCCGTATTGTCGATGACAGTACAATTCTTGTTGAAGGATTTATACCAGCGACAGAATCTTTTAGCGACACTCTAAAAGAAGTTTATGTGCAATTTCGTGGTGCTGATTCGTTTATCCCAGTAGCACGACATACAATATTACCAGTCTTAAAAACAAGTCAAAACGAGTTGAGAATACAGATATTAATTGAGGTGAAATAATGAGTACAAACAATCCTATTTCGGGGCATACAGATGGAACTAATGATGGACTAAAAGACGGCGACCATATACTATCACCATCACTTACAAATCTTTACGAAGGGGTACATGGTAATGGTATATTACTTCCTCATGACACTGCCTATGGTGATTCTGACCGTAATGACCCTCCTGATTTACCCGGCTCAATTAGTGCTGGTGCTGCTGCTAATCAGTTCGTCGTCAAGGCGTGTGATGTCATTCTCGATGGTGTACTTTACGCTATAGGTGGTGGTAGCGACATTACCGTCACTCTAAACTTGACTGGCACTGCTGAGATGTTAGGTAGTTTTACAGCACTAAGTAGTGGTCAAGAGTGTCTATTTGTCGTCATCGCTACACCTGATGGCTTGAAAGTATCTCAGACTACAAACATTACCACTGCCGTGGGTGCTTATCCATCTATCACAGGTAGTGCTACTGCTTATCTAAAGACAGGTAGTGGTGCTGGTGACAATCGTCAATCGGTAGTGCTCGGTACTGTTCGTGCTACAAATGCTGGTGGTAGCACAGTAGGTACTTTGAACATTGAATCGCTTAGTGAATTTAACGACAAAAGAGTGTTTGTCCGACCTACACCTCTTTACTTATCGCCTGTTCGTGATGGCACTATTTCATCGACTACTGGAATAAATGGTCATACGGCGTTGTCTCAAGTTCACACAGGACAGACTGGTACCTTTGGTGACAACGGTATTATTTGGCAATCATTCAACAGTGATGGTGAATCCATGTTGTACTACAGTGCTAAAGCAGGTGCAAACCGTCATACACACTTACTTGGACCTACTAACATTGATGTATCGAGTCCGGGGTCAAATCAAACTTTTACTTTTGATGGTGACCGTGTATTTGTTTTAACGCCATCAACAACTATCAATCTAAACCCAAGCGGTACTTTCCCGCCCGGACATAGTGTATTTGTTTCAGTACCGAGTGGTAGTACAGTGACATTTGACAGCACTGGTTTGAATCAGGCTATCACTGCTGGTGATGCTATTATGTTCGCATACGATGGTACTAATTGGAAGCGGGTACTATTCAGTAGTACAGTTGCTACTACTTCAAGTGGAACCAGTGGGCTTGTGCAATTATCTGACGGTGCCGGTGGATTTACCAGTGACTCGACGCTATCATACGACACAGCAGCCAACGAACTTACCGTCGACGGTAAGTTGACAGTGACTGGTCTAATTGACCCTACTGGGCTTGAGTTGACCCCACAAACGAGCAATCCGGCTGCTGCTGATGCAGGTGTTGTTGATGCCAACACACTATGGCTTGACGATAATGACAGTGACCGGCTCAAGCATGGTGCATTGAGTGTCATGCGTGAGAATGATGACATCAGTGAACTCAACAACGATGCAGGCTTCGTAGACGCTGCCGGGGCTGCTGCTGCTGCTCCTTCTACAGACCTTGCTTACGATGCGGGTACAAGAACAGTTAGTAGTAGCACAGGTACTAATGCCGTTATCACGGAAGTAGTTGCTGGTGGTGATTCAGGTTTAATGACAGGTGCTGATAAAACTAAGTTAGATGGTGTAGCACCCAGTGCTACTGCTTACGCTGATGCAGATGCCGTTGCCGCAGTTGAAACAGAAGCAGGGTTAGATTTTTCAACATCATCTAATGATGCTATTGTTGAAAATACAGCACAAGATAAAGATATTATTTTCAAAATTAACGATGGTGGAACTCCAACCGAAGTATTGCGTATTGATGGTTCAACAGGAAATGTAGGTATTCGACTAAATCAAAATGTTACTGCTGATGAGAGATTAGATGTTGAAGATGGTAATATTTCTTTAACCACTACTGATAGAACAACTGAAAGAGTCCTTAAATTAAGAAATAGCGGTAGCACTACTTCATTAAGTGAAATTGCTATGGCGGGTGCAAATTCTAATAATTTTGAGGGATATATTGCTTTCAAAACAAAAGGTCCAAGCGATTTGTATAATGACCCATTAAATGAAGTAATGAGAATTGATGGGAATAAAAAAGTCGGTATTGGTGAAACTGCTCCTTCTGCTGATTTGCATATTAAATCAAGTGCAAATTTTGACCCTACAAGTGCAATCAATACCGCTACACTTATTCTTGAACAAGCAGGTGGAACTCAAGCCGATGATAATGAATCTGTTGGTATGACTTTTACTAAAATCAATTCGGGAAGACCATTCGGTTCTATCGCAGGTGTTCAAACAGGTTCGGATGCAGATGTTGGAGGATTAGCATTTTTTACTCATGATGCTACCATTTCAACAGATATTATTAGCGAAAAGATGAGAATTGACGGAAATGGAAATGTGGGTATTGGAACTACTTCTCCTTCTGCGGAATTACATATTGAAGGGGCTTCTAATCCTACAATAAGAGTGCAAGAAACAGGGCAAACAGGACATGCAGAATTAACTGCGGTTGTTGATTCTCAAGCAAGATTAAAAGCGATTAATAATACTGCATCTGAACCTGTAACATTCGATATAAGTCCTGTTTCCACCGCAACAGGAACCGAACAACTACTTAGAATCTTTAGAGATTCAGATACATCAGTTGATGGTAATTTTAGGATTCTTAGAGTCGGAACTACTGATTCTGTTCTTCATGTTTATTCTGATAAAGACGGCACAGACCACAAAATGACAATGGATGGTAATGTGGGTATTGGAACTACTTCTCCCGCTCAAGCCTTAGATGTGACAGGAACTATCCGTCAATCAGCCGTGACAAGTGCAGTATTGGTTGCTGACAGTAATGGAGATTTAACAGCAGCCTCGACTCTTGCTGATGTTGCTTATGTATTATCGGGTCAAGCAGGAGCAGATGTTTACAATCCTGCTAATCCTGCCAATTGGGTAGGTGCTCCACCTCTCACAATAGAACAAGCCATTCAAAGAATAGCAGCAGTTGTAGCAGGTCAACACGGTGCTATACCATGATGATGCTCAGGATTTGAAAGCACTATCAATCCATAGATGGCTGCATTCTTTACAACACCAAAGGCTTACACGCTCTTTGTCACCGTCAAGAAAGCGAGCCTGCAAGCGACGAGGAATATGCTCGTGCTCACAACGGCGACACTTAACTTTCATTTTGTCCAGTAGCCGACCCATTATCTTCATCCCAACAATCTATGCACCAATCACCATCTACAAGATGCGACCGCATGAAAGAGCGTTTACAAATTATACATTCAGCCATTATTCACCACGCCTACCTATGATGTCATCAATTCTTAGGATAGCAGTAGTGACTTCTGTTGCACTGGTAATAGCACTGCGAATAAGTGACATTGGTTCAAACACTTGGGATTCACCCATGTCCATGATACCGCCTGACTCAACATCAGGACCAAAAGGTAGACCTGCGTGTCGCATAGCGAGAACTGTATCTAAAGCATCGTGACCTGCATTTTCAGCAATTGTACCGGGTATAGACTCAAGAGCATCAGCATAAGATTCTATAGCCATCTGAGCACGACCTCCTACTTCGGCTGCTCTACTTCTTAGCGATGAAGCAAGAGCAAGGTAGGTAGAACCACCACCATAACATATGTCATCACCATTAGCAACTAATGATACTACTCCGAGAGCATCATCAAACCCACGCTGAACTTCATCGAGAGTGGATTGAGTAGCACCAAATAAAACAAGAGTAGCCTCACTTGACGCAAGACTGCTGCTCACAAAGAGATAGTCAACATCATTGTACTTTCGTCGCTCAATAACTGCCTTACTAACATCCATATCTTCTTCGGGGATGTGGTATGGCTTTACACCAAACTCATTGCTTAATCTTTTCATTGTGCTCGAAGGTACACGACGGCAAACAAAGATACCACGCTTATGCAGATATTGCACAATAGTATCATGCACTCCATCACGCACAAACACTGCTTTAGCACCACTTGCTACAATGTGCTTTGCTGATTCAAGCATTTCTTCACGGCTTGCTTTCTTCAAACTGCTGTATGAAGATGCATCAACTTGAACTTGAACATTACCGTCTTGCTTTTCTTCCTCTAAACCACTGTTGATGAAAAGAACCTCAACCTCAGATTTACCGTCAAAGACCCCATCAGTAGAAACGAAATCTTTGTTGACTACTACTCCTTCAAACAGATAAGAGTCATTCAATGAGCCACCGGGAGCAGCGAGCACACGGACATCTGCTGCGTCACCAACGGCACGAATTGTATCTACACATAGTTGAGCCACTCTATCTTCTGATGCTTCTAATGATTTACCAGTAATAGCAGTGCGAGCAATAGCCTGTAATGAGCGGTCACCTTCAACTATGAGATTAGGAAGTTCCTCAAGCACCATTGCTTGAGCCTTAGTATATCCTTTGTTGACTACATTAGGGTGCAGACCTTTGTCAAATAATCCTTCGGCGTTGCTTAGAAGTTGTCCAGCAAGCACTACACTACTGGTAGTACCATCATAGCAGTTTGTCTCTTGGACTTTTGACACCTCTACTATCATCTTCGCAGCAGGGTGAGCACTATCTAATTCACGAAGAATAGTAGCACCGTCGTTTGTGACGATGACATTACCGCCACCGTCGACCATCATCTTATCCATACCCATAGGACCAAGTGTAGTTCTCACTGTTCCTACGATACGCTTTACCGCCTCTATGTTCAATCGTTGTGCATTATGATTTTTGTTTTCAGTCATTCCAATCTACCTCTATTTCTACAATTGACCCATCATCGAGAGAGCGACTTTTTATCACTCCGTTTTCTTTACCGTATTGGTACAAATCATAAGTCAATTGAGCGTCTTTTAAGCAGTATTCCGCTACCTCAAGATAACGACCTGCTCTCCATGATTCAGGAGCATCGGCACTTGTCATACTTTTACCGATGTTCAAAGTGTTGCGAGCGAGCATTTCAAGACTCGTCGCTATGTTAGTCCCACCAGCCTTAGCGATGAGGAGTTTAGTGTCAATAACACTCTCCGCCTTAGTCATCAAATCGCCAGCAGTCCAGCAGTCCAGTGCAGCGTTTAGCACTGGTAAATCGAATTTCTTAATGTTATGTCCGAGTATAACACCACCGTTGTCTATGTGTTTTTGTAGGTGGTCACCCAGTGTACGAGGGTGTAGTTCATGCACATCAGCGATAGCCATGTCAATGTTTTCTTTACTAAAGACATCGCCTTTTTCACCATCCCATGTTGCTACAACTGTAGGTTCAAACAGGCTGTGTTTATCCCAACCTCCGATTTCATACGAATAATTCCCAGTTTCAATATCTAATGCCATTACTTTACTCATCTTACTGCCTCCCAACATCTTGGGCAATATGAGTCTCCCCATACACCCTTGAAGTATTCTTCGCACCCTATACAAATCAGGCTTCCGCCTCCTTCAAACGAATGTAAACTACTGCACCATCTTTCGCTGCGTTAAACATATGTGCAGCCCAGTCATTGAACTTCTTGAATGCTGTGGCTTTAGTGACATGTTGTTGCAGACAATATTGTTTGATAATTGCTGATTTCTTACGCCAGCCATCACCACGCTTGTCCAGTTCAACTGATGAAACGCTATTGAAAGCAGCCATCCAGTCCTTCTTGTGTTGCTCTTTCTCGACCTTCTTAGCACCAACTTCAACTTCACCTTCAAGCCATTGGATGAGATTCTTGAAGAGGTCGTAAAGAATGTCCTTAGCCATATCAAGATGCTCACCTGTGATTACCCACGAGTCATCCATCATCGCAATGTGAGTAGCAAGAATGACAGAATAATTTTCCATAGCGGGTATGAATGATGCAACGACATCAGCGATTGCGAAATTTAAATCATTAAGCAGACTGTAAAAATCATCAACCACATCGTAAGTAGCAACATGGAAGGACTCATCGACAGTGAACATATCATACATGCAAGACTGAACGAGTTCCTCTTGTTGCTCACGAGTCATGCTATCCCATTCAGTGAATGTTGTCTCAGTGAGAGCACGAACACGCTCAGCCAGTCGCTTCTCAAGAGTAGTAAAATAGTCGACAATATCATCATAAGAAACTGTGGACTCTTCTCCTTTTCTAAAGGCTCTTTGCATACGAATTTGAGACACTTGTTTTCTACGGTCCATGTCCCAGTGTGACCAATAAAGTAGGACTCTTTGGAAAATACCTTTAGTCAAAACATACTCTTTAACTCCTTTAGGCGGGTAGGTTGTAATCCAAAGCGATACTAATGATTCTGTTTCAATACGCCTACCGCTCAAGTGCTTGACAAGAATGTTTGAGTTGCTACCTATCGGATTACAGGCTGATTGAAGATACAATACTGTCTCTTGTGAATGTTTACCGGGATTGAGAATAATACTCCCTTCATCAAAATTGAGTGCTTTCTGACCAGCGAGCATACCATCAGTCTGTACTGTTATCTGCTCTTTCTTCCCTTCATCATTCACTATTGTTTCAGTAGTGACACCTCCGATAAGACCTGCATCAGACCCACTCGTGTAAGCGTCGCTATCAAGACCGCAATCTTTCAATACATCACCCACAAACTCCCATGCAATCGACTTACCAGTTCTCGATGGCTGAATAATGAAACAATGAACACGGGGGTCAAGATGGGTATTACCCCAAGGTATTCTCACATAAGGTGCTGCTACCTGACCTTGAATAAAGAAGAACGATAACATCGCAGGGATGTCATTGTCAATACTCACTTGTCCAAACTGCTCTACATAACCTTTGAAGAAATCGAATTTCTTCACCGCTTGATAATCCGTCGCTACTCGCATAATTCTACCTCATCAACTACCTGTATATAAACTAAACTAAATGCTTTACAACCTTTACAACCTATACAGTTATGATGCTGCTTTAAAAACTACCTGCGAACAGTGCGTTGTATGTGAACGGGACTTTCACTGGTCAAAACTTCGATAATCATCCGGCGTTTCTGCTCACCTAATCCCTTAACTTGCTTGAGAGCCTCAGGAAACATCATCTCTTCGATATTACCGCATTTATCCAGTAATCGTTCTACAAGGTCAGGTCCGATACCGGGTATAGAGAGTAAGACATCCTTTCTAACATCATTTGTAGAAACTCGACGCACTGCTTTCGCTCCATGACTACTCGCTGGTTTGTGTAATTTGTCGTGCAACTTAGTCACGAAAAGAGCAGCCTCGCTGATGTTAGGGGTGTAGAATACCTGACAATCGAAATCAGCCATAATCCGAGCAATCGTACCAGTCAATTCATTCTGTACTCTACTGTGTGATAATTTCTTACCATTTCTTTGGGCTAACGCTACATGCTTTGCTACGCTCCCGTGTATGAGTAAAAAGAATCGCTCGTAGTTGGCATCCATGTTCTCTAACTGTCGCCACAGATGACCACTATGGCTGGACTGAAACAAATCACTTATGCTCTTAGCCTCAACACAGGCTGAACCAAGAAGGTAATCACCTACAACTAATGATTGTCTTGCTACTGCTAAGCCTGCTTTCTGTGCTTTACGAATGATAGAGTCACATAATGAACCTCTTTCATTGCTGTCGATAATGAGGTCAGGCTTCGGCATTGTCAGACATCACCACCGTAGTGAGTTGGGTTTTGAAAGACTCTTCTGTACTCAATATGCTTGTGTGCTATCTTTCTTTTCTCTATGAATCCCTCTTCAAGTAGATATTTCAAGAATGCTTTTATTTCAGACGACGATTTCTTTATTGACATATGCTTCATTAGTCGCCTTGGTGTCTTCCAAACTTCATCGAGGTGTAGTAGCAATTCAATAAATTCAGAATCTAACCAAGTCACTTCCCAGTTGTCTGTTCTAATATGTTCCTCAGTTGTTATTTTTATTCCTCTTAGAAATCCTTTAGTTGTTTTATATTCGTATTTTTTCATGCTTCTATCTCCTGTATTGTACCGTCGTAGTATCTACATCGACCTACGCAAAACCCATCTCGCTCTATGGTAGAACATCGTGGAGCATCCAGTCCACATTTACCGTCACCACCGTAAATAATGCTTTCAACTTGTATTCTCGTCATCTCTTCTTTGAAATCAACCCAACCTTGTTTGGCAATGATGTCGCATAATCTTTCTACATGCTCCGCTCTATCTTCATTACTAATTGCCTCAGGTCTAAAGAACCATCTGAAACGAGCAGCGAGATACGATGCGAGATGTAAACGATGACGATGAGTAGGGTTTCCTACTCCAAGTGCTGACGATAAACACGGCAAAACGACAATGTCATCAAGAGTGACATCGGGAAGATGGTCAACCTTTTCTACATCTCGCTTGAAGAAGTTCTTACGCTCAGGTAATTTAATATCAGCACCTTTGCTACCATGTTCAATATATCCTTTACGAGCCTCTTGAGCCAGTTCCATTAAACCATCGTGATTTAGTTCAAGAACTTCTCTACTCATCAGTGGTATGCTCCAGCACCCACGACGAGCGTTGTATGAATTAGGAATGCGAATCATACCGCTTGTATCGAATGCTACAGCAGGGTCATTACATCCCAGTTCCAACTTCTTATGCCATTGAGCCATAAGATTACGCCCACCTTCTTTGATGCGACGAACCTCTTGTGCTGATGTAGGCATGTAAGTTTCAGATAGGGCTACCCAAATGTGAAAACCTCCACCACTGAACCATACAAAATGTCGAATATCTTCGCTCAATAAAAAACGATGCAGCCTTTTAACCTGTTCGTGCATGTATGAGAACTCTACATCTGCACCTCGTTGTTTGAAATCCTTACAGTCAAAGTCCATAATGAAATGATGAATTACTGGTGTGTCATAATCTACACGGTGATTACGAGGAGGCTTAGTGGCACGATAACCGTAGGCTGTAAAGTATGCATTTCCGCTTCCGTTCTTTCCTTTCCAATATCGCTCTAATTCACTCCAAGACCGTACAATAAATCGACCGCCCTGTGCTCCATTGCTACCGATTTCTAAGACTTCTCGTGGGAAGTCTAAGCGAATGAAGGACATGAAGTTCACTCCTTGTGTGACGGATAGTTTGTTCTAATAGTAGTGAGAATAGTGTCAATAGTTTTGTCAAGTTCACCGCTCGATAATTGAGATGGATGGATAGTAATATGGAAGTCATACACCTTATCAGGTAGTATAGTAAGTGGTTGCTCACTTAATTCCATAAACTCATCCAGCGTTGTTTGTCTCATCGGTCGAGAGGCTACAATAGTGAAAGGACCCGTTGGTAAACCATAGGTGACAGTAAAGCCATCATGGGGTCTTTCTTCTCGTAGTCGCTCTTCAACTTCGTCTATTTTTCTTCTCAATTCTTTTCTTGATTTCATAATTCATCATCTCCAATTTTGTAGTCTCCCATCCAAGCAGGACAGCGTTCCATAAAGTCGCAATAAGCACACTTACGCTCGTTCTTATCGGCTGGAAAATCTCGTTTCAAATGTGCGTCGACAAGAGCCTTTATCCGTTTTTCTACGGTTTTCGGTGCATATCGACCACCGGGTCCTTTGATTGGTTCATAGTCCCACATAGGACCGTCACCACCGTTAATGCCTCCGCCGGGGAATTGCCACCCCCAACCTATCACTGGTAAGTATTCCATGTGAGGACTGTGCTCCAACATCATGCGATAGAACTGCATTTCAGCACGCATTTGAGCAGGCTTGTACTTGCTCCACTTACCAGTCTTTAATTCCATGAGAATGATGCCCATTCGGTCATCATCAGTGAACATTCGGTCAATGTAGCCCTTCATGTGTATAGGTACTTCGGTACCATCAGAAGCAGTCACAGTTCTTGTAGCGTGTATCTCAGTCTCATTACCGACTGGAAACCAGTCTTTGATTTCATCACGAGTACAATTACACAGCCTTTCAAACTGCCACTTGACATAAAGGCGTAGTTGCTCCGGCTCACCGTAGATGTAAGGTTCAGGAGGAGTTGGCAAAGTGTCGATGCATAAGCCGAGTGCTGTGTCTTTATCACCAGCCTCAATCAAGTCGTAGACTTCTTCTACGACTTCTTCCATAGCCTTCCACCAGTATTCTACAGCATCGTGAACATTAGACCCACGAATGTGATAGTCTTGCTCTTCACCACGCAAGCCGAGGATGTTTTGAAAATAATATTGTTGAGGACACCAATCGAATGTGCCAACTGATGACTTAGTGACACGAAGAATCTTATCTTTCATATCAGGGTCCCAAGCGTATGTGCTCTTGTCATAAGACTTGAGTAAGTCCTTGTGTTGATAGCCGTCACGCTCGTTGTTGCCCCCTTCGGGATTAGGATTGAATCTCATTGTTTTTCACCTTTAGATTTCAAATACTCCGTATTGTGAGTGACACATTTATCGTAGCCTTTCATTCTATAATTTTTACAAGGATTACCTTTAGAGTTAGTTGCATTACATTGTTTTTTACTTCCAATAGCCCTTTTCGATTGTCCGTTTCCATTAGCCCTACGAGCCACATCACAAGCAAGATTGAAGTATTTACTTTGAGATAAAATTTCTATAAGATTATAATCGGGAAAACCTTGATTCCATGTTGGGTATTCGGGAGGGTGTATTATTTCATTTACTACTACCTCTCCTTGAAACATAAGTGCGTAGGATATACAACCCGGTAAGGGTACTATTATAATTTCATATCTTGTATCTTCAGTAGAAAACTTTGAAGTATATCCTTTCCTTCTCATACCTTCTAAGTATTCACTTTCCTGTTTTTCTTCTCTATATGCTTCATAGGCTTCTCTCATCTCATCAGGTTTGTGTATTGTAGGGGAATCTTTACTCATTCGACCAACTCCAATAATTTCTCAACATAGACTGCTGCATCCATCAGTTCCTGTTGGAGATGGTTCAACCATTCACGGATAGATAGGACTTCTTCTTCCATCGTCACTCCGTACTTGACCTTACCAACCTCAGCCCGTTGCTGAATCTTCTCACATACTTTGTCTTCTATCTTACTCATTCTTCTTCAACTCCATACAATCGTTTTGCTTTATCATAGATACTTTCATTTGCACTTTCATTTTCTTTCTCTTCTTTTTTAAACCAGTTTTTCAAAAATCCCCATCTCATTCCTCTTCACCTTTCAACCATTTTTGTAATTTAAATTCATGGAGTTCTTTCCTAAGTTTATAATTCTCTTTAAAGACATCTTCTCTTACTAAATTATTCATGGTTATTTGAGTTTTCAGTCGTGCTTTTTCTGCTTTTTCAAAATTAGATACTTGCTTCTCAAGAAAAGCAATACGACCTTCCGCTTCTTCAAATGTCTTAGGCTTCTCTTTACCTTTTATTCGAGCATTACGATGTCTCCATGCTCTATAAAACATTAGACTTGTTAGTTCTTTACGAGCGTCTACTAAGAGTTTGACTAACCATTGTGATTTCGGATGAACATGCTCAAAATCGTTATGCCACTCTATCCATATTTCATTCTTACTTCCATCTCTAAAAGCATATTTTGTAAAGTTTCTACTCTCTACAAAAAGCACCTCTCCTTTGTCAATCATTTTATTTATCCGTTTTTTGCTCATCATTTTATCACCAATATGCTTTAGGTACAACATCTCCTGCTGCTGCTGATATGTCCCATCCTACACTTTCGTAAAGTCGCTTTAGTTTAGATTTAACAAGTACATCAAGCACTTTATCCCAGTCAACAATGTAATTAGCCAACTCTTCTACTTCCCTGAATGCTACGAAGCGAACAGGTACATCTTCACCCTTGATAGTGACATAGTCAGGTACACCGTTTTTGACTCCTTTGACATAGGTCCAAGTGACGCTGTCTCCCTTTCTCCACCTCTCGCCTTCGCAATGCTGATTGTAATACATCGCAGCCTTGGCACCGGGTGTAGGTGAATCGTAAGAGTCAGGGTCCTTTGTTAATCGAGTGGAAGAAACGGCGTGCATCATAGGTACATCGCCATTCTTTACTGAAAGTGATAAGGTTCTGAGAGTTTCAGTGACTTCATTTTCATCTGCACCGTGCCCTATTAAATCCATGGCTGTCTCCTGTACTTGTTTTGTAATCGGTGCTGAACTCGATGCCTTCAATTCATAGCCTGAAACTTTCAATTGACCAGCATCGCTTTCAGGATATACTTTGTAGCCGAAATAACGATTCTTAACTGGAGCAGTGGTCCAGTAATCGAAGTAGGCTTCCAGTTCTACATCCATGTGACTCATGTCTAACTTCTCTTGAGCCGTCTTTGTCAAATGCTCAGCCAAAGCCTCAGCCTCATCAAACGGTACTTGGATGAATGCCGAGTCAGTGTGACCAAAGAGAGACTTGTAGCCCATCTCCTCACTCTCACTCATCAGATGGCGAATAGCCTCACGCCCACGGAATGTAATTGACGATGCAATATCATTGTCAATCCACATACCGTCGACAGCCTTCATCCCACACATACCGTAAAGAGCATTGACTGCAACCTTTGCTGCTGTTTGGAGCATGTTGTAGCCCAACTTTTCTTCTTCTGTCTCAGCCTCACGCATTTTACGCTTGTACTCTCTTCTGAGGTCGAGCATTTCTTCTACGATAGAAGGTAGCAATCCTTTCTTAGTTTGGTCCCAGTGAGTACCGTTGCCAAGACTTTTGATGCCGGGTCCGGGTCCATCACGCTTCGTCTCGTAAGAGAGATTGTCTGAGAGAATGATATTAGGATAGAGTGAAGCGAAGTCCACAAGAGCCACGCCTTCGTGCCTGCCGGGAATTGGGTCAGGTATGTGGGCTGCTTGCATATGTTCACGGTTTTGATTACGAGCACTCGGTGCCTTTTCATCAGTCCTTCGACCTACAAGCCCACGGAAGTATCGTGTCACTTTGTGGGTACTACCCCACGACACACCGCATAATTTCTGCATAGCAACGAAGAACTCGATAGCATGGAGTCTCTCAGCGATGCTGCTTAATAAGGTGGTGTCCCGTAAACAGTAATCTACGAAGTGCTCATAGTAGTCGTACCACCCATTGTGAACAGTCATACCTTCAATTTCGTCAGTCAACTTAGAACCCAGTTCCAATAAACCAGCGATAGTATTCAATTTACGGTTAGGTAATTGCCCACGCCCTGACTTTTGCCATAGTGTTTCAAATCCACTACCGCTCTTCCAGTGTGCTGCTGAGTCCCAACATAGACGACCCTTGATAGGTTGTTGAGTGTCCTTGTAGCCATTTTCTTTGAATGGCTTGCTCACACGACCAAGTGGTGATAATCTGTTAGGGTCATCTAAACGACGCATAAGATGGGGTAAGTCAGCCCACATGATAGCGTGAGCCACGAGAATATCAGGGTCACAGGCTTCCATGTGTTGAATAAATCCCTCATGCATCGCTGCCTCACTACCGTACTCGTGTAGTATGTACCCACCCTCACGCTCAATGAAATTGACTTGCATTGTGTCGATGTCAGGCTTCCAAGCGAATACCACGGGAACATCAGCATGAGTGTCGACAACAGCCATGACTGTAGTGAAATCTTCTTTAGGGTCCCACTCAAGGTCAAAGTACCACACACGAGGATGAAATTCAGGGACTTCATCAGGATAGAAGTGAAGTAAGATTTGGTCGAGATAATTTAAGTCTGCTTCGTAGGTAGGCATTAAGTCCTTGACTTCCCAAAGGTCATTGGGTTTGTCAACTTCTAACTTTATTAAGGGTCGACCGTCACGCCCAGTCGCTTTCTCTTCGTAATGGATAGTAGCATCAGGAATACGATTCTGTAATCTGTTTATCCTCCATGTTGGTGTATTTGATGGAATCCAACAGAATGGTCGCATGTAATCATCATCCTCAGGATGAATTGTGCGAGTCGTAAGTTTCCCATCTTTGTCTCTTGTTCTCAAATACAACGAGGGAGAGCCGAAGGAATCAGACCACTCAGGATAATACCAGTCTACAATCATAGACTCACGCCCGTTGGTCCACTACAATGAGTAAATCATTATCTTGTTCAACAGCGAGAATAGTGTTGGAGCCGAAATGAACTTCCGCATTACCTTCACTTAGCAATCCTATGTTCTCCATCAACCACGGTCCGTAAGTGGACTCAATAGAAGCGTTAGGTCCCACAGGGTCACTTAGAGTCACTGTGTTAAAGAGTCGAGCCTCATGACGCTTACCGGCAGTAATACTCAATTCTCCTTCTTCTGCATTGGCTATGACCTTGAATATCGGACTGGCGTTAAGGATGCCACGCATCTTTGATACAGTCAAAAGGTCAGTAATGTTGACAACACCGCCAATCTCTAACTCAGCGTTGTGCCACTTAGTCCACTGTGAATCTTTACTATCATTGATGAGTCGCTCAATCAATGGTACCTTGCTGTATGATACAATAGCAGTGCTACTTGGGAATTGAACTTTAGTTGTTCCTGCATTGATGTAAAGTGTCTTACCACTTCCTAACTGCTTGAGAGTCACATTGTCACTCTTCGCACTCTTGAGGAACTTACATGCCTTCTCCAATTCGCTAATGTCGATTGTACCTGCCGTTCTAACGATACCCTGTACCTGACGCTCTTTATGAAAATAGTGCGACATGAAAGCAACTGTTGCTGTCATCTTACCATCTATAGCGAAGGTCACTTTTAGGTCACCGACATTCTTACCAAAAGATGACAAAAACTGCAATGCTTGCTTACGGTCTATAGAAACCTCAGTCATCAAATCATCCCCCTGTACTTACGAGGTTTTGAATCAAATCCTATGCTTTCAGTCATTTGCTCATCAAAATCAATTGGTAGTTTACTTTGTAATAGTCCAGTCGTGTCTCCAAACTCAGATAGTTTACTTTGTCTGAGTACATGCTTACCGCAGTGAGCACACGCATTAACCACAGGTTTAGTGGATGGTTTGTCTTGCATGACTTTCTTCCAAAATTTCCACTTCTTAGTCATAATAATCACCTAATGACACACGGCGGGGGAACGACGGGTGAAGGAAATTGCCTGCAAACTCCACCTTGCCTTTGGATTCTCGACTGCCGAGGAATATAGCAGCCTTGGGATGTTAGAGAGAATACGAAGGAACACTTTGTCGTTTTTACTGTGCAAACCCCCATGGTGTGTAAATTAATCATAGTGAGCCATCGTACAGTTCGGGTAGTCCGAACCATTGTGGCTCTTGTCCTGCCTCCGTAATCAGTGTAGTTCTTTTCTGTCCTTGAAGTTTAGCGTTAGTCTTACTCTTGTCGAAGGTGACTTGATACTCGCTTCGTATGACATCTCCAGTTTCATCATCAATAGTGTCTTTACGCTCACAGATTAGGATTTGATAGACGAAGTTATTACTTGCCTTCTCCCAATCAGGTCGCCACTTAGGGTCGCTGTTTTCAGCATTACCCCATGTGTAGTTTGTCAGACGAAGGTGAGTCTCCCAAAAGACTCTAACGCCTGCTTTAACAAGAGCACGACACAAACCAGTTAGTTGATGGAATCGAGTCTTACGAATAGCCCAGTCCCATTGATGACCGACCTTCTTATTCCAGTCGGCTGCTTCAATACCATCTTTAGCGATGTTCAAGTCTACGATTCGCATACAGTTTACACAAACACTGTCCCATAGGTCAACACCAGTGACATGAACACCCCAAAGGCGAGTACCTGTGTATTCAGGGTCACGCTGTTTGTGTGCTATATCAACTGCAAACTGAAATATCGACATGACTCTATCGTGAGTAGCAGGGTAGTCATAAGCAGTTCTATCACCACGATGCATTACCCATGGTTCCCAACATTTGATTCGACCCTCGTGTGAGTGGAATGCTGATTTGTTAGCAGCCCCTCCACCTTCAAAGTCTATAATCCACAATTCTTCATTGCGTTCTTTCGCTGCATCATCCTTAACGAATGCGTCAGTGACTATCGCAGTTTTACCTGTGTTGTCATGACCTGCAATACCCATAAAGATGTGAGTCTGTGGGGTATTGTCCATCATCATTAGTTCTTTCTGTAGTGAAGCAAACGCATCATCATCAGTGCGTTTGTGAGCAGGAGTAGATTCGAGTTTTTCTTCTTCTACCTCTTTTTTCTCAGCCTCTTTTGTTTTACCGAAACCAGCCATTCTTTATCACCTCACTCGAATTGTCCTCGACCAGTGTCTCCACCAGTAGCCCTGCGTCGAATGCGACGAGGGTGAGCAAAGACACCCATTACTTTCAGATTAGGAATGTCGACTCCATCTTTTCTCTTGACTGCTATTCTACCGCAAACCAATACAGTTGAGTTCTCAGCGTATGGAATTTCTTCACCATTTTCAAATGCTACGAAGGGGTTAGTCAAATCATTACAAGCACTACCTATCCAACACATGACTTCACGCAAGTCTTGTTGACTATGCATACTTTGTAGAGCACTGGATGATAGGGACAAAGAATAAGACCTGTTGCCTTCATCATATTCACTTTCACGAGCCTCAGAAGATAATCTGTTGACTGTTCCCTTGGTGAATATCACTGGACCTGACTTGCCTTGCTCACCGTTGATTGTAAACGACCTGCTACCTGATTCAAAGGCTTCTACTAAATCTTCTAATGAAGCGTAATAGCCATGTAATTCAGAATCTACCCACATCTTCATTGGATTGAGTAAAGGTCTAACTGACTCAGATACGAACTCATCAGTGTATGTAATGTTGTCTTTAATACCAAGGTTAGTACTGAGTACATCTTTGAATCCCTCAGGTGCATTGTCGCTTGGGAGTTTTGCTTCTATCCTACAAGGTTCACCTATACGGACTACCATGTTAGCATCTTCACCTTGACAATCAAGTCTCCATAGTTGGATAGCATTGTCATTTGTAAATTCACTTTCAGGAGCACCGAGGAAGAAGTAATTTCTTCCAATCATGCTCATCGCTTTTGCTCGACCTTGTTTTGTTAGTAAACAAATACGCTCACCGTCTGCTAAGAAAGAGTGGTCAGGAATTTCATCTACTGAAAATTCTGTACGCTTTTCACCGTTAGATGTATTCAGCATCCAAACACCATCGCCCTTTGTGAAATGACCTACAAATCCACTGCCTACAGCAGCACCAGCATCGAGTGTGAAATCACGCTTTGCTCTCTTTACAAGTCCACCACGGCGGTCACGGGAGTTTGGTTCGACACCTACAAACATACCAACGAATGGTACACCTGCATAAGCACCGCTACTTCCACCACTGCTCACATTACGGGTTTCTACAAGCATTTGTTCTGCCCAATCTTCAAGCAAATCTTCATCTTCGTTTGAAGCATCTTCACACAAGTATTCTTTGGCTATGTAATCATAGAACTCTTGCTTAACACTGGCTAACTCTTTCTTAGTTCGCTCAGCGTATGCACTAAGTCTTTCCATGACACCGGCGGGAAGCCCTGTGTTTTGGCTTGTTTCTTCTGTTTCTTCTTCATAAACTTCTTCATATTCATCATTCATTTTTTTGCACCTCCTTCTTCAATCGTGCCACAAGGCAGTCAACGAAGGAATAGGAACCGAGCGACCACTCATACATGTGTGGTACCATCTCGCCAAGCACAGCCATCACTGTGAATGTTGTATCAGCATCCATCTCAAAGAAGGATGTAAGGTTTTGATGGAATGAACGCATGACTTGATGAATCGTCATGCCATTGTCCAACATGGAATATAACGATGAACGCATGTTCATCCACTCACCGCCTACTGCTGCGAGGGCTGCCTTTGAGCCACTTGCCTCAGAAATACGAATGTCGAGTATTTTTTGTGGGGTATCTGAATAAGCCCACTTCTGTATTGCTCTTCTCATATCACCACCACAGTGATGCATAAGGTAAAGAGCAGCGTCGTACCATTCATCAGTACGCTTTCTTTCTAATTCAGGGAGAATCTGCATTAAGCGTGAAGCACCATCTTCGGGTGTAATAGGTCCAAATTCATAGGTGGCACATCTGCTTTTGATAGCAGGTCTAATCTTTGTAATGTCATTTGCTGTAAGAACAAACAGCGTATTGTCTGCATTCAACTCTATGACTTGACGCAGTGCATCTTGAGCAGCAGGTGTTAGACCGTCAGCCTCATCCAGTAATATGACTCGACGGTCAGCACCGATTGCTTTCATGGAAGCCCAGTTCTTTAGTTCATGACGAATGAAATCAATACCTCTATCGTCACTGGCATTAGTCATGGTGAAATTCATGGGGTCAAAGAAATCTTTCAACATTTCACGAGCGATTACTTTACCACCAGTAGTCTTACCAGTGCCCGGTGGTCCGTAGAGTAGTACAGCATTTGGGTATTTATCTTTTGAACTCCATTCTAAAGCATCTGATACAAATTCAGGTTGCCCTACAATCTCCAAGAATGTCAATGGTTCAAACATGATTAGACCCCTTTTGATGTTTCTTTAAGTAGTGAACTCTCCAGTCTTTCGATTTCATTGTCATATCTTTCAGCCCATTGAATGAAATTCTCGTAGGTTTTAGGAGCAGGGTTATCATGTACCCACAGGAGAGCACCGAGTCCATCTTGGTCTGCAAATAATTTACGCACCTTGTAAGCGTCATCCATTCGTAGTATGAATGTAATCCATGCAAGAACTTCTTTCTTCGTATCATACACATCTTGAACTTCAAGCCCGACGACCGATAGTGCTTCATTAACAACCTGCTCGGCATATAGTGGTGGTGTCTTTTGCCACCTAACACAAGGTCTAACTCGATAACCTGAGGGTCTATCACTCGCTTTAGATATGTTTACACTGAAACGAATGCCACCTAATATGTAGCCAAGACCGAGCATCATATCTTCATTCAACTTTCCAACCCCCTTTCGATTAAATCAGTTAACTGAGCGACATCACCTATACCTAAATCCGGTCTTGTGTCGATAAAAAGACACTGGTTGATGTAGCCTTCACCGTCGACTGCTAACACAGCAACCTCAATTACCACGCATGAATCTTCATCAACACTTCTAACGCCGACATTCGGGTCCAAGATGTTAGCCACTGGTTCAAAATCATCAAGACCATCAAGAGCCGACAATGTCCAGCGACTCTCATCAATTGAGTGTAGTCGTAAGAAAACACGAGAGCGATGGGGATAGATTGTGAAACCCATGATTTCATCCGGCTCGTAGTGGCTCGATGCTCGCACGAGCCTCACGCACTGAACATCTTCATCATTAAGTCGCAACATAATTTGTTCCCACGCTCCGTGCTCTTGTAGTCTGAAAGATTCAACTTCTTTCGGTAGCCTCGACTCCCATGTTTCAGTTGGATTAGATATAGCGATGCGGTCAATCATCGTCTCGCCTGACCACTCAATGAGATAATCATTTGAGAGAGTTGAACTTATACGCTCACCTGAGCGAGTCCTTGCTTCTCCTTTCCAAGTAAAGTACAACTGACCATTCGGTATAACCACTGCAATGTAATCATCCTCAGGTGGTACAAGTTTCATCCAAGGTCGCCATCGAGCAGGTGATGGGAAAGCACTGTGCTTCCACCACTCTTCAAGTGATTGAATGCTGTTAGGGTCATCGAACATTTTAATCAATGTATCACGAGTCATACTTTGCTTCACCAATCTCGCAGGGAGATTCATTATCATCGACATGATACCGAAGAAAGACCTCTTACTAATCTGAGGTTGAGCCTTCATCAAATATCGCCATACAAGACGAGCCTCGACTTCGTTGAACCTGTAAGCGATGTCTGTGAATGTCATCGACTCAAAGGGAAGGTCGAGTACCTGTTGACATGAGAGAGCACGAGATGCTGACTTATTACTTTCAGACGCAAGAGCATACCATACCTCTTCATCAGGCAACATACTCTTTGCGACATCATAGAACAATGAAAGTTCATGTGCCACTTTTCCAATAGCAGTGCTTGTTGACACTCTCGCTTTGTCAGGGAAGAAAAACTCATAGAAGTACAAGGCTTCTTCTTTTGTAATCAGCCGTTGTAGTTGAGAGCGTTTCTGAGAACCCAACCTCAAGCGTTCATGAATGTCAGCAAGCACTGAGAACTTCATGTATATTCCTCGATGACATCTGTGAAATCATCTTGCCATACGCTCGCTCGTGGTTGAGTACCTACACCAAAAATCTTCATTGTATGGTTTCTCATCTTAACAGCACTTATCTTCATCCCACTTTTCTTAGCGACGAGATAGATACAATCAACCATTAGTCCATGAGGACTTCTTGGTGCAAACCATTTAGGTGATTGTTCTATACGCATCTGCATCATCTTTGCCGAGGCAAACTGTTCAACCGTTAATCCAAGACTGCTTGCTAACTCAAGTGCTCTATCCTCAGAATGTGCCTGAACAGAACGCATCAAAGCATCAGCCTTCTCACTCATAATCAATCCTCATCTCTTTTACTGTAGACTTTGATAACAGCATTCGCTGCATTGAGTGCTTGAAGAAGTGCTTTGTTCTCACGCTCAAGTTGCTGAGTGTACTCTTTATACAATTTCAGACCTATATCTAATTTGGTTTTATCAACAACAGCCTTATCGTTTTTCTTAGTAGTCGGCTTAGGCTTTGCTTTGGGCTTAGGGCTTGCTTTAGGCTTAGGAGCCACAGGTGCTTTGATTCTTTCCCAAATGAAATGAGGACCATTACTCTTTCTCAGTTTACTTAACCTCATGCTAACCGCAGCAGGTGTACGCTTCAACTCTTCAGAAATTTCTGATATTCTTGCCCCGTCATTCCATCTGTCTACCAGTTTTGTATCATCTGCTTCTGTCCATTTTCTTATTTTTCTTTTTGTCATATTTCTACCTCCAATTGTTTGTCCATCTCAGTTTTGATAGCATTCACATCCATGTATGCTGTACTAAGTGGAATGGCTTGCATCTTGAGGAGTGTGTCTCCTGCTCGTGTGGTCATCGTGTGACCGAGTATTTTTTCAAGGGCTGAGTTAAGAGCAGCCTCGTGTTTATCATCATCTTCAATGGACTCGTCTGCGATGAAAGCAGCGATGTCTTTGAGTGCCTTCTCGACTACTGGACCTATAGTATTGGGGTCTGCATCCTCAGGTACGAAGTTGCGGATAGCCATACTGAGTAATCGTCGCATGATTCTTTTCATAGGCAACTTCCTTGGTATGCGTTGCTCAACTTGTGAACAGTTTCGATAACCATGCCCGTGAGTCTTTCCACCAGTGTGCGGTTCAGTCACCAGCATAACAGTGGAGCCAGTCAGTAAGTCCGTCACCATCACCTGTGGGTCGGAATAGTAATCTTCTTCGGCAGTGTGCATAGACTTCTCTCGCTTCTCAATTTGAGACGCAGCAGCCTTGAGTGCCTTAGCCGTACCGTCAGTCCAGTTCATTTCAGATAGTTGTTTCATTGCATCACCTTTTCTGATGTCGCTTTAAGTAGTGAATCTCGATAGTCATTCAAACATTTGAAGTCAGAATCAACAATAGCAATCGGTGAAGCATCTTCAACTGCATGTGGTGTAGAAGTCGCACCAGTCTTACCAGTCTTTTCTTCACCGACGACTCCTGTTAGACTACGCAAAGTCTTGGCACTCATCATACCGTGTCTGCATTTCTGACAGACTACAGTGACAAGTGCGTGACCGCTTGCTACTGGGTTAGGAAAACCCTTCTTACATAATCTACACACAGTGGTCTTAGGTGCATTAGGATATGAGTAGCCTCTCATTTGATTTCACTCCTTTGCTTTGTAATCACTATGTTCCTTCGGTAGTCTGTGGAGCCTACGCTCAATCATGTTGTCAATCAGATTGATGATGTTCGTCACCCCTGAGTCGAAACGCTTCTTACTGTGTTCATCTGTAGCCATCGCTCTTTCTAAGGGCGTGATGTCTACAGCCGACAACAAGTGTTTCAACAATTCGTATTCTACTTCCGGTATGTTTCTTGCTCTATTCATTTTTTATTCCTCCGTTACTACTCCGTCTTTTACTTGATAATTTTTAATTACAATTCCGTGATGTTGCGGTAAAGGTGGCGGTATTGGTAAAGGTTCTCTAAAGACTTCCTTTACTACCTCCACTTCTTTGATTACCTCTTTCGTGTTTCCTTCTTTCATTTCAGCATACCATACTTGAGGTGTATAGAACACATAATAAAACAAAGGAAAAGATACAGAATGAAGTATGGGTAGTAATATCAAAAACATAGCATTAGATTCTCTCATGTCAACATAACAGTAAGTATCTTGACTACTTAAGAAAGAATAACAATCTATTATCATACCATCAAATAACAGTATTAGGTATAGATAAAATATCCATATCTGACAGACAAAGAAACCTGCCAGTGAACGCATTCTTATTTTTCCATAATCAACCATTTTCATTCCTCCTTTCCTTTTTTTGATGTTGCTTTAAATAGTGAAAGAGCCATCGGCACTGTTCCCCATGTCGTATTCATCTGCTCCTCAATCCTCCTTACGAGAGCGTGCCTCTTCTATCGCTTCACATTCTTCGATAGCCTCAATCAGACGAGGCAACATTTCTTTCGCTTGTTGAAGTGTTAGTCTCACACCATGTCTTGTGTGTTGATTCTTTCCATCAGTGGTATTGATGACTCGCAAATCTATCCATGTTTTACCGTAGTAATCTATGTGGGCGAGTCGCACATCACCTTTACCGTCTTTCCATTTACCTTCCATGCTGGCAGTTCGCCACATTGTAATCTCACTCACTATATCTACCTCCTCTTGTTTTCACATTCATGTAGCAATCGTGACAAAGATTGAATGATGGATGTAGTGGTTCGTCTCTCACTAAACATGCTCCGCATACATCATCTGATGGAAACCGACGAGTCCTATTCACTGTCCTTACATTCTTTTCCTTGTTAGAAAAAAATCGCTTCATGAACTTTAACATCACGAATCCTCCAAACATTCTTCACACACCTGTTGTTTATCTTTATCGAAAGCAGTATCTATTATCTCATCAGATGTGTGCTCACTCCCACAACAGTCGCATACAAACAATGAACAGTTAGAGACAGAACAGTTGTCCTTCAAATGTTGTCTGTCGTGTAAATAATGTTCACACCAACATTCACATCTGTCACTTGAATGGTGACCGCAGGTTAGTTCAGGGTCTTGATAATCATCATAAGCACCCCAATCCATACCATCAGGGTAGTTGCTGACCATCACTCCTCCTCTCCTAATGTGTAATCACGAGAGCAGTATGTTCCCCACATCCACGGTGGTACCTTCACACCAGTGTCAGGACATTCGCTACCGACCAGTACACCCAGTTCATCTGTCGATGCCATCTCGTACATTTGTTGCCGTGTCATTGCTTTCAGATAACCGAGGTCATTCTTGTATCGCATGAATAAATCATCACCTGCTAATATGTTGTAGTCATCAGGATTCATGGCGATAACAGTATCACACTCTTGACATGTGACATTAACAGCCCAGTCCTCGATTGTATCTGTTTCACCGTTGTCAAGAAGAATCTCTCGCTCTCCCATAAAAGAAGGCGTACCTTCTTCAAGGTTCATGTCAGCGAGCCTCGTGCCACATTCACATTGCCATGCTGATGCCACTGCTTGTCTTTCTTGTATCTCTTGCATGTATGCTTCTTCAACAGAAAGGGCAGCCTGCGTCACCATTACATCATCATCTTCTACACGAAGGTTGACAGTTTCCATCAGTCGCTTGATGCGTTCATGGTGGTGTATAGAATCGGGATGGTCTACCCTATGGTCAAGCGTTAGTGCATCGTCATCTGTTTTACGATACCTTAGACCAGTTCCTTCGGGTCGCCATATTCCATTGGGTGCCATTTGTCCAAAGTGCTCAAGCATCCATACTTGTAGTTCAGGGGGAAATTCTTCATTCATATCCATTCGTTCATCACATCCTTGTTTGTTGTTTCTATATCGTACAGCATCATGGTGTCACAGCATTTACCTACAAGATAGAAGTGTTTCTCCATGATGATGAAAAGTGAGTCGCTATCAGCAAGTGATTTGTGGCACATAGGACAATTCTCAATGTAATTGTAAGTACCACAGATTACTGCACTAACCCCCTCACGACCGTAGTCACTTGGGAGTTGTAATTGAACATTTCGTAGGTCTATAGTCATACCATTTGATAGAGTCCATAGCCCTTGACTACTGATACTGCTCGCCTTCAACTGCTCGGTGATACACTCGTCATTGTCCGGCAACTACTTCCTCCTCCTGAGTTTCAATGTTGTAATGAGGGAGACGCTCGAAATTCTTTCGGTGCTCATCAATGACGATAGGAGCAGCGTTTCTCATGAGTGTAATCAAATCATTAGGTGATAGATAGTCCTCAGGGTCAACAGTGCCATGCATAACCATTCGGTCACTTTGATTGATTTTTCGCACACCCCACTTAACACTGGTGCTCTCATTCTTTTCAAAGCCGACATGCACTCTATTAGCAAGGAAGCCACCGTTCTCAACATGGGCGTTCATGATGCTTTCAGCAAACGCTTGAGCCTGTGCTTGAGAAGGGAAGCGTAGATTAGTGAGCACAGATTTTACACTCCACTCATCCTCTTCTTTACGACTTAGAATGTAATCGTTGATTTCTTCCTGAGGTACCCAAACGAAGTCAGCAATCTCGTGACCGTAGGATTTACGAGAGCGGGTCTTAGTGTAAACCCATCCATTAGCAACCTCACCTTCTTTACGCTTCTTGCTGTTTGTCTTTTGAACATAGGATGTCATCTCAGCCAACCAACTCCAGTCAGACCATGAGTGAAGAGCAGTCTTACCACGACCTTCCTTAGAGACGATGTTATCTTCACGCTTCAACATACGAAGTAGACTCTTCTTGATGTAGCCAATGACCTCAGACTCAGGTACATTTGCAGCCATACTGCGTCGAACCTCATCCCAACTCACTGTGTCTTTTGGATTGATGTTTCGCTCACTCCATTGGTTAGAGTTCCATCCACCGTATGTGGATTCTCTTGAGTAAGCAGTCATGAAATCATCTCCGTCTCGGACCAATGCCCACATTTTTATCATCGGTGTATCGTGATGTAAACACTGTTTGTCAGCATCTTCTTTCTTTTCTTTCCAAGCACACTCACCTTTGTAAGACTTGATTGTGTAAATCAAACTTGCATCAGTTGATACAGATGCATCGGGGTACTTTTCTTGAAGTAAATCGAGCAGTGGTTTAAGAGCAGGAGAGTGAAGCAAATGCCTTACATCCATAGTGATGTGCTCAGTCGTTCTAAATGAGCACAAAGCACGAGCGGGGTGGTCGAGAGGAATTTCTTCATCGTTCATCCACTGTGTCATAGTACCGTGTGATAGAAAAGAAACCGTGTTTAATGACTCATTGAATACAGGTCTACGAAGTGTGACTTTGAAACCAGTAAATTCATCATGCCCACATGAAGGAGTATTAGGTTTAGGTACTTTACCGAATGCTACCTTTCGTGTCATGATGACTGCTGCTGCTCTTGTGTATGGGTTGACAAGGTCACTCCATGTTAACTGAGCATTAGGTCCAGCCTTCATTAGACTGTAAGCCACGGCTGCATCCATAGCCCAACACATACCGATAGCATTCTTTGTACGACCAACAGCGTGGTCAACGATAATTGGCTCTTCACTGAAATCAAGCGAGTTCTCAACTACACCTGCGTTCAAATAAGCATCCCAATTTTTCCATCCTTTCCATTCTCCACTCATACTATCACCTCACTTATGTCAAAAAGTTCATTGTCAATTGTTTCAGCCTCTCGCTCAACAAAAACATCAACTCCTTCATATTGACTCCAATTCATGATGCAATCATTTACAATTTCTATGATGTCAGACTCAAGTGCTCTTGCCACTGGTCTGTACCAGTCAGTAAGATAAAGGTCCTCCACCCATGGTCTGAGTTGACAAAGAATCAAAGTCGCCTTCTCTTCTTTAGGGATGAGATTTTGGTAGTATGTTAATACATCAGTACGGGGTTGCATTGCTTTCATCTTTTCTTTTCCTGTCAAAGAGATGTATCTTCCCTGTACCATATTACTGGCATTGTGTTGCATGTTGAGTCCGTAGACTGAGCCATCTTCCCTGCGTACAGCAAGGAAAGGACTCTCCGTTGGTACATAATCATCAGTTCCACTACCGCACACTGTAGGTTGATTATAACGGTACATATCTTTCAATTCATTCATTCTTTCTTCATTTGGTTGTTCCATATTTTTTCCTCCTTCTTTTCATTTAATGTTGCTTTAAGTAGTGAAGTCATTCCTCCTCACTTTCTACAGTATGAGCATTACCTGTTGTCAGCACCAACAATCCACTTTCTTTTGTAAACTGTATGAGTGTCTGCACTGCTAAGTTGTCATCATTCATGTCCATTTCTAACGCTGCTCCCTGTGGATGATTGAGTGACTCACCTAAGATAACTAACTGAGTCTTATCTCCATCCTCAAAGTAGTGACGCATTTCCGCTTCGATGTAAAGTAAGTTGCCACTCGCAGGACTTACAGTTGTAGGTTCCTGTTCTTGTAGCCAAGAAGTAAGTGCTGGCGGTGCTTGTAGTTCAAGTGCCAGTCCATACTTACGATTGACTTGAGTAGGTCCTACACCCTGTAGGTGTATTCTGTTCATGTCAAATTCACATCTAACTTGTAGTCTGTTCTTTCCGTATTGTCCATTTGCTTCATTCATTTTTCATTCCTCTTTGGTTGCCTCTTTTCATTGATGTTGCTTTAAGTAGTGAAGTCAACAGTTGTCCTCCTTAAAATCATCAATGAAGTCTAATAGGTTCTTACCCTTGAGTCCACCTTTAGGCACAGGTGGATTCTTTCTTTTCTTTCCATTCTTTTTCTTCTTGGGTTTCTGTGTCGCTTTGTATTCACAAGCAACACACTTGAAAGTCTTACCGTTGATAGTCTCAGGTATGTAGTATCTCTTACAGCCCTTACACTGTATGTCTCCTTTACGAGTCTTGATGTCATTGTTATGAGCATGACACTCCATACACATGCCGTCATCTTGTATGGTCATTGCATTAACCATGTTGTCACAACCGTAGCACACTGACTGACACTCGTAAAGTGAGTCCTCAGCATTGATACGCTCAGGATTACCGCACCGGCATGGAGAATCTCTATTGTCCTCATGTGTCCACTCAGTTGCACCACACTCAAAGCACCCTAAGAGATTGAACTTCTTGGGTATGCTCAAGGAATCTTCTTCTTCAAGAGGGTCATCATCCCAGTAAATCGACTTAGGCTTGGGGATGTAGTCACCTTCATCTGCAAAGTCAATTGAGACTGACGACTTTTTACTTAGTGGAAAAAGTGAATCACCCACAGGGATGTCACAACACTCAGCAACATACTCTTGCTGTGCAAATGTTTCTACAGCATGAGAGCAGTATGCTTGACGGACCCACTTGATTAGAGAGTAGGCATCAGGTTGTGAAGTAGCACCCATGATGTGAGCAAGGATGGACAGTTGTACGCCAGTACGACCGTGACCACCGACACACTGAGTTGATACAGTCTTGATGCCGAGGCGTTGAATATCGTCAACCAAAGCCAACCACCACTCACGACCTACATCTTGAGGTATGTCGAAGTCAGGGAAGTCCATGCTGATGATGTGAGTAGAGCCACCGACAAGATTAGCACAGTTGAATACACTGGGTACCTCGGTACCTTGTACTCTATCCATGACTTGAGACGGACCCATAGCAAGGTTAGGTGCAGGTGACATTCTGTGCCAACCACCGTTTCTGCTGTGACCACCGCCGTGAACTGATACACCCATTGCCTCAAAGACAACAGGATTGCCAGTGTGACAGCCACCCTTAGTTCCAATTTCTTTCATCCAATTACTCATTCTCATTCCTCCTTTTTGTTTCCAATTAAAGCATTGACAAACTCTTCTTTGTCCTCTTGCTTGGAAAGGTATTTGTTCATGACATGTACCATCTCAGGATAGTCTAAGTCATCTGTATTCAGTGAAGCGTATATCTTCTTGAACTCCTCAGGAGTAGGGAAGAACTCTTTCGCTTTGATGAGTGCCACTTGTTGCTTGACCGAGGCACGAGTTTGAACAACTGAGCCGACGAGCCACACATCCAACTTGGTTGGTGTAAGCATGATGTCGATAGCACCGTCTTTGAACAAGTGATGAATCTCTTGTAGTTCAGGTACCTCAGACTCATTGTTAGCAGCCCATGTCATGAATGTAGCACAGGTACTACAAGTCTCAACACCACACATGATGAAGTCTTTACCGTAAGGTGAGTTGTGGCTACCTTTGTCTCCATGTCTGAAACCAACAGGCATTGTCTTTGCTGTTTCCTTCAACACAGATGGTATCTTTTCACCAATGGCGATAGGATTCTTTCGCCAGTATGCATTTGTTTTCTTGAATACGAAGTCGAGTATTTCATCCCAATCATTCTGAGGAGGCTCGGCTTTGAGCATAGCGTCTGTGTCGTTGATTAGTTCAGATGCCATGTAGTATGTCGCTGACATATTCTTGATGTCTTCACGGAGATTGAACCCATGAGTACCAGCATCGAGAGCACGCTTACTCAACCATTTGTTGAAGAGCATACCGTTGTTGTGTACTGTATTCTCAGACTTGTTAGCGATAACAATGAGAGCCTCAAGATTTTCATCAGTTGGTGCGTCGATGAAGTTCTGTATTTGAGATGCAAGTAATGCACCAGTCTGCATCGAAGTAGCCCAAGCGGGACCACCATAGGAGTTGGACCAACCTTTCTCATAGTGCTTGGCAAGGAATGTCATCATCTTCGACATCTGATTGAAGGTCGGAAGTAAGTGACCCACCGCAGCGTAATAGTGGCTACGGTTGGAATCTAAGTGTGGAGTGTCATTGACTTTCTGCCATACATCTGAGCCGATGCAAGCCGTCATTGTAGCAAACAATGAGCCAGTGGCATTAGTCTTGAGTGATTGAGCGTGTCTCATCTCACCAAGACCGAGTGCCATAATTGACTTAGCCAACCATGTAGTAAATACACCAGCAAGATATGCTACTTGCTTAGGCTCACTCAAAGGTAGGCTGACCCACTGATGAAAGAAGGTAGCAAACCAACCTTGTTGTTTAGCCCAGTAATGATTACCTGCATGAATACCAGCGATGAAATCTTCTTTGAATGCCATTGGGTTGTAAGGCTTAGGCTCAAACTGATTGTCATTGTCAAGCACGACCCAACCACTTGATGCTTCAACCCATCGGTCACCAATATTGACTGACTCAGCGATAACATAAGGTACACCAACACCACGACAGTGAGCATAGATGTGAGAAAGACGAGAGCCGTTTGGTTCAACAACCATGTAGCCATCAGGACACTTCTCTTTGGTAATGTTCTCCTCAAGCCAAGCAACTTCTTCAAGACCACTCATCATGATGAAGTCACTAATGACAACTTCACCTTGAGGGACCATACCGATTGTGTCAACGCCTTCGGGTGGCGGTGCAACTGGTGTGTGCTCAGGAGCACCACGAATCTGTGTAAGCCATTCGGAGTCGGCTTTAGACCAATCGAATACACCACGGTTTCTTCTACCATCTTTACCAGTGTCAATATTGAATACAAATTCTAACTCGTGTTCAGCAGGACTGTAGCCGAGTGCTTTCATTGAGATGTTGTCGCTGTGTTTTTCTTCTCGTAGTGGGAAGCCCAGTTGTAAACCATGACCAGCAGTGACACCATCATGGTCAGGACCAAAGACAGCATAGCCTTGAAAATCTCCATGACTGAGAGCAATCACTGCACTGTTCACTGCTTCAATGTAAGGCATGAGCATGAGACAACCTTCGGGGTCTTCTTTCTGCATGATACCTTTCAGTCTTGTAAACTCAAGATGGAGTTGCTTCATGTCATTACACTTGACTGATTCAAGTACGCCGTGTCTTGGATTCAGTGGACATGTTCTCAAGAAGGCAGGGAACTTGGTAATCGTTCCTGCTGATTCAACTTGTAGCATTGTGTCCGTCAATAGCAATGGTATTGCATCCGGTACTTTCCAGTCATGTGGTATGCTGAAAGTCTTGAAGGCTTTTGCATAATTGAATATAGCAAGAGCCTTTTGAGACTTAACCTCATCCAGTCTTTCTTTACTTAGTAATTCATTCATCGTTATTAGTTCCATTTCAATTCCTCAGTTTTGTTGCTTCTTTTATTTGATGTTGCTTTAAGTAGTGAAAGGTTCAGTCTATCGTTTTTCATTCTTCTTCCACTTCCCAGTAAATGTATTCATCAGTAGCGATTACTACTTTCAGTGTTGGATTATTGCATGTGCAATATCTATCTGTGCAATCTATACCACACTTCATGCCGTCACCTCCACGCTTTCATCTCCTAACTCAGACCAATCAAACTCACCATCGGCTTTCCATCGAATGACCCAACTCTTTGGGACATACTTGATGTGCTCTTTGTGTAGTTTGACTCTTTGGCGAAGTCGGTTTGAATCACCATGAGCGGGGCATTCTCCCCACTCCATGTCTCCTTCGTGGTCATCCCACTTTGGAGTTCGCTCGATGAAGTATGGCTCTTGTTCATCACCACACTCCATACAATACCAACTCATCTTAAGTGAATGGTACTGCCTTTTACTCACGCCGTCACCTCCACGCCTTGCCACCAGTCAGGCGGATTGGTGTGTCTGTAATGCACACCGCCTTTACTGTCAACTTTGGACATGTAGTAAGCCCTGTAAGATTGTACTGCGTCTTTACCACTGGCGTGTGTGACTTTGTATCTGTCAACATCACATGGCAGTGTGACGGTTGAATGTTTAGGTCTGAACTCATCAGGCATAGCCAATGCAAATGGTGTGAGTTCACCATCAGGTATCATGTCACTCATCGCTGACATGTGATAGATAGGATTGTGACAAGAATGCACTGTACCGAATCTTGAATACTGTTCATCAAGTAATCCCATCGCATGATGACACAACCAAGTAAAGTTAGAGCGATTCATAGACACCCATTTTGTTGACGGGTGATGCTTGTAGCCACCTTTGTAAGCAGTTCCTGACTTAGTAAGTGGCATCTGCTCATCAGTAGCACCGTGGTTGCGTAATGCTTGAGCCATCATTTGTGCTGACTCAGTAATCATCTTTGGTAATCTAACGCAATCTATCATTGTCGCTGAGACAAACGGGTTCTCATCTAATACGAATATGTTCATCTTCATTCCTCCAGTTCTATCTCCACTTCTTCTGCTTCAAACAAATACTCGTCGTATGGTTCACCGAATAACTTGTGAACTACCCACAACTTCTCTTCTAATTCTTCTTCGCTTTCTGCATCTATCTCACCTACATAGGTGACTCTTACTGTATATCTTTTCTTCATTCTTCTTCACTCTCCGGTCGTAGTTGTTTGTACGGGTCATTGAAAGTATCATGACTCCATTTGAATGTCCGTGCTCTTTCAAGTCCACAGATGATACATGATTGTTGGACAACTACTGTATCACTAACTGGGGCTTCGGTTTCCCCAAGAACCCAATCGTGAACTATACACAAGTTAGTATGTTCACCGTGACGATTTGTGAATTGTTTGAGCAGTGCCATCTCTCTTTGAACTTCCATCGCTTTGATGCGAATTGATTCTTCTGTAATCCTACTCATACAACTCACTCCATCTTGGGTCAGTGTCACCATCTCTTAGCAGTGCATCGTCATACTTCTCAACTATCTCTCGATACTTTGAGAGTACCTCAATTTCTGCTTGTAGTCTCTTGATTTCTTTCTGTGCTTTTCTTAATGCAATTATAGTTCCAGTCATTCCTCTTCCTCTTTTGATGTTGCTTTAAGTAGTGAAGGTTGCCAATAGTTTGCCTTCTTACTTTTCAGTCTCTCAATCTCAGCCTTCAATCGCTTGTTCTCAGCGATGAATTTTTGTAAGTATTCAAGCCTCAGTTGTGCTAATTCCTCAATTGTGAAGGCACTCATTCTTCTTCACCTTCCTCAAAACCGGCTTCAATGAGAGCATTAACATAACAATCCCAATATATTCTTCGTGGGATATTATTTTCTGCGATGTATAACATTTCACGCAACCGCTTGTACGCTTCAAGGATAAGTGGTGCGTCTGCTACGAGTTGTGCAACAGCCTTATCGTGAAGTTGATTCAAAATGTAGTAGTCTCCATTGTTACCTCTTTGGTAGAGTTCCCCGTCAATCACTACCATTCTGCATTTGCTGTCCCATTCGTATTTGTCTGTGTCAATCATTCTTTCCCCTCCAAAACATCAATGGCATGGCATGTCATTTGGCTTGAGAAGGCCAACAATTCAAGGTGATAATCGGGGCCGTCTTCCAAGTCGTTAGGTTGTGTACGGAGAGTTGAGATGGCCCGTTCAATGCGGGCACGCAACCGCTTGACTTCTGCGAGCAGGTCATGGTACGCATTCACGACATCTTGCCAGTCATCGTGTGGTTCTGTGTCAATCATTCAACCGCCTCCCCTAAAGCGTGACTTACGATGAAGTCGGATGATTCTTGAGCGAGTGCAAATGCTTTTGTCAAAGCCGAGTCTTGATTCTTACAAGCGTTGAGCCAGTGTTGAAGGTACGCTATACTGTTTGAATTTTCTTCCATAACCGCATCGGGTCTAAATTCACCACCGAGTCTCACGACGGTAAGCATGGAGCCAAGTTCAGCGATGAGTTCCTCAAAGGCATACTCAGGTGAGCCGAACTTACTGCTCAATGGTCTTTCAACTCTCTTCGGGTGTCCAGTGGAATGAACTGCTTCGTGGAAAGCAGTCATTACTTCGCCCAATGAATCAGTGAAATCTTCGTGCTTAGGTAGTTTGATTGTGTCACCATTGAATCTATAGAACGCTTGATTGCCACCACGCTCAAGTGTCAAGGTCGGTTGACTTTCGACATAGGTATTGAAATTCTTCATCATCTCATGCTCCGGTACAACTTGATGAGAGTCGCTCACGGGAGCCTCGTAGTCTTTACATTGTTCGACGCACCACACTTCATAGAAGCGAGCGACATATCCGTTGCGTACCTCAATCTCTCCTTCGTCATTTGTAATCTCATACTTGTTAGGTTTGAAGAATCGTATGGGAAATCCAGTACCGTTCTTCAAGCCCTCGATAGATAGTCCAGCATCTTTCAGTTGATTGCGTGTAGCGAATCGTAAGTCTGAGAATCCGTGAGCGATACCACTGAACCAAAGTCCTACAAGGTTGCCACCACGGTATGTCTTTTTACTTTTCAAATTAGCAGGCATACTTCCAGTGCCACCTTTCCACGGCTTACGCCACGGTATCTCACCGGACTGAATACCATCAGCGATGGCATTGAACCATCGGTCTTTCATATCCTGCGTTTTGTTTTGCATATATTCCTTCTTCTTTTGTTTGCTCATTTGTGCCAAGTTTTATTCCTCCTTGTTGTTTCTAATAATTGATGTTGCTTTAAGTAGTGAATGGTTCAGTAGTCCATTCTCCAACCTTTCATATTGTACTTCTCAGTCAGTGTGAGTAAGACTCTCTCAGCACTGAATGAATCATAGTGGTCCCAGTAATCTTCCCATCCACTTGATTGATAACCACACAGGACAAAGATAGAATTTGTATGCTCACCGTAAGAGTACAGTTTAATCTCAAACAATACCTGATGGGCAAAGCCACCTATACCATCATCGTCTCCTCTTGTGTCATATGCTGTGAAGCGAATGTCTGTGTCGTGCCTCTTCTTGTTTATTTCCCAACCACATACTTCATCATAACGATTGAACCTCGCAGTTAACATGTGAGGCTTGATGTAATCTAAGAGTGTAAAGAAGTCACTGCTGAACAAAGAGCCAAGTCCTAACTGGTAAGTGTACTGCTCTCCTTTGATAGTGAGACTCCATCTATCTCTATCGTACTTCTCTTCTTCCAAGTCGAAGAATGAGAACTCATCTCTTGCGTCGAAATTTTTCTCAAGCATTTCATTTATCTTTGCTTCAAGTTCTTCTTCCGTACCGTTCTTCGCTTGCATCACTTCGGTAGTACCGCAGTACGCTCGCCTTGTCATTATGCCATGTACCATGTTCACTGCACCTCCACTTCTCTAATCGAAACACACTGGTTGAAATCATCCCATCCAACCGAAGCACACCTATGTTCTTGCATTGATTTCTTCAAAGCACCGAGTTTAATTTGTAGCACTCCGTCAACTACATCGTGTCCGTAGCCCAAGAACCATTCGTGGTCTTCATCTTTGTGGTCAAGAATGTCTTTTGTCATATCATAATCAGCAATCGCCAAATGATATTCAATTAGTTTTAAGAACGCAGTAGCACCCGCATTGATGCTACCATAAACGCCATTCAATGTTGTTCGGTAATCAGTCTCGTGATGTTCCGGTAGTGTTTCTTCAAGTACCCATACTGTTTTCATTATTCATTCCTCCTCATGTAGTGCTTCATGCAACTCTTCTTCCAACCTTGTCAGTTCCATCAAGTCTCGCTTACCATATGAGGTCACTTCCATCTGTTCCTTCATCTGTTTAATCTCGGCTTGTAGTTGCTGAACTCTTGTGCTCTTGAGTGTGGGTTCCACTTCCTCAAACAACCACTCATCAATATCCCTTGCTAATCGGTTAGGCATATCTGCTACGCTGTGGTTCATTCCATCTTCTGTCGTTACTTCTATTCTCCATGCAATAATTCTCATTGGTTTTCACCATCCTTTTAATTTGATGTTGCTTTAAGTAGTGAAAGGTTCAGTCAATCATTCAGAACTTTTCTCATGTGGCTAACATCTATCCCTTGAACTTGAAGCCAGTCTAACACGAAGTCCGTGAGGGTATAGGTGCCATCGTAGTCCACGAGTTCATTGTCCTCACTTACCCACAGTCCACCTGCACAGTACCATTCTTCTGTACCTGTTTCGTAAAACTCAAACGAGCCACGCCTTGTCTCAGGGTCGTACTCCATGTTCACTTCAAGTGTGACATCATCTTCATCGTCAAGAGTGCCAAAAGAATTTGATAGTGCGACGCTCCGCATCACCTCAAAGGTTTCTTTGATTCTCATTCTTCCTCACGCTCCTTAAACTCAGGTAGTTGAATCTCTAATCTCGTACCGAAGTCATGCACTATAAGTTTGAACGAGTCAACTATGTCTAAGTGATTCTCGATACAGAAATCCACCCATGCAATTTCTATTCTTTCTTTCAAAAATTCTTTCGCCTTTATCTCTATGTCTTTCATTCTTCATTCCTCCTCGCTGTATCGCTCGATTGCTCTTTTCAATTTCTCGATGTCCACGCAACTGCTCCCCCACCTGTTGTTGCATTGGTCTGCCAACTCAAGTAGTAATTCGTGGTCACAAGAGTGAACTGCATCAATGAAATTTCTATCCAAAGCCCCGTAGCCTATCATGTGCATCATTACTTCATACATTTCTTCGCTTATCATATTCATAACCACCTTTGATTGATTGCGTAGCCGTCACCATAGAGAACATAGGATAAGTTATAGATGAGGTCGAAGCCCATGTCCATTCCACACCCTTCTCTTTTGATGCCATCATATCTATCGCTAACTTTAGAACCCAATGCCTTCGCTACAATGTAAGTGTAGTTGAGAGGGTAGTTGTCTTTGATATGACGCACCCCTATGTGTCTTGTCATACCCGACTTCGACACATGCTGTAGTTGTGTCCATAGTGTATCGCCTTCTTTGATTTCTTCTCTTAGTTGTTCTATTGCTTGTTCTTTGTTCATTGTTCTTCGCCTCCAAAATCAATCTGTTTGACAGCGTGGGCAAACTACTTCCGCATCTTCTTCTCTCATCGTGAACTTCCAATTGGCACACGCCTCACAATAAATGTCTTTACATACATAACAAACTGATTCATCCACGCTATGTGAAATTGTGGTATCACAATATACACAATCTTCGCCTCTAATTTCCCATTGAATAATTCGCATCGGGCTGTCAATGTCGTCTTTATCAGCCCAATCAAGTGTCCAAATTCTGTCATCCTCTTTGAGAATACATTCAAAGATTTCATATTCACCGCACTCATCAACAAGTTCTTCCAAAAATTCTTCCTCATCAACGCCTTCTTCATTCGGGAACACTCTTTCATAAGCCTCTCGCCATTCGGGAATAGCAAGAAACTCATTCAATTGTAGTTCCCATTCTTGTACTTGTTCTATTTTATCTATATCTCTTTTCATTACCATATTTATTCCTCCTCGCCTCTAATTTCCCATTGTCGAATGTAGAAGAATAGACCTTCGATATAATCAACAGACCAAAGTCGACTATCTGCTTTTAGAATTGCTTCTATTTCATCCATGTCACTATCTATGTGGTCGAGTATATCGTCGTCGTCGTCGCCCATGTATTCAGGATGACGCTTTTGAAAAGCCTCATACCCTCCTTCAAATTCGACAAGGAACTCGTATATACTCGCTACTTGTATTTCATTTGTTATTTCATATTTTTCTGTTATCAGTGCCATTCTGTTTCACCATTCCTTTTCATTGATGTCGCTTTAAGTAGTGAAAGATTCAGTCTATCGGTTTTCATTTTACTCACACCATCCGTTGTACTGCGAGCCATCTATGTCACATAGTTCACAGATTCTAATGTCCTGATGTGCCTCGTGGTCACACCCCGATAAGCCTACGCTCTCATCATACTCACCGCACATGTCACATCTTTTATTTGAAAATTCAAATCGTATTGTGATGTACTTGTCAGTCACATATTCATCTATCATCCAAACACTGTGTCCAAATAACTTCATGCACACTCTTGTCATTTCTTTATTCAATTCTATCTCATTCATTCTATCATCTCCATAGTGAGTATGTTCCGTCTCCGTTGTCAGCGTAAGAAGTGAAGCCCCCTTCACCCATCGCAGTTTGAAGTTCAGCCCTGCGTTCTGCTTCTTTCTGTCTGTCCTTTTTGTATTGCTCGGAAGCATAGTATTCTTCTTCTTCCTTCGCCCACTTTTCTTTTTCGTAAGTGTCGGCTGTTTTGTTGACAGCCTTGAAGTTGTCAAGGTTGAACGCATCTTCTGTGTAGCCAGTGAGAATGTGAACCTCATGTATGTAGCCACCTTCATACCCACAGTCATTCCATTTGAAATGTAAGTCACGCCATCGTGGTGACGATTGCTTGAACAGTGTAGGTAAGTCGTCAATCATCGCTTTCCATCGAGGGAGTTGTTGCTGTGCTTCTTTCTGCTTCCTTCCACCAAACTCAGTGGAAGTGATTGGCACTTTTTGGTTGGTTTCCCAGTCGTAATGCATGGAAGCCCACTGATAATAAAACTCACCTTCACGAAACATGTCAATCAATTCCCTTACCTCTTTGCTTTCAAGTACACTTTGCCACATGCAACCTTCGGCATACGATGGCTCGACAAGATACTCATCGCCTGCATGATTCCAACTGTAAGCATCCTCACTGTGTAGCATGTTGGTAATCAACTCAGCCAGTTGTTCACACATAACATTCTTATCGGTGAACAAGAAACGGTTGTGCGTTGTCATTTGGCTACCATCCTCAACAAAGTTTTTTATCTTCTTCTTGTTATATATCATTACAGTCATTCTTCTTCTCTCCTTTTGTTTGGTGTGTTTCCTTTCATACATTCTATACATCTTCTAAAGCCTGCTCGTGTTAAATTCTCACAGCCTCTTTGATGACAGGTGAGTGTTGAGAATCTCAAGCACTCACCCCCATACTCTTGAGCATGTCGGCTGGCATTTCACCAGCGTCAACCATTGCTTTGAGTAATGCTTTGGCAATGCCATCACGCTTGCCTACTTCTCCACCGTCGAGGATAGCGGAGACAGTGGCTCGCTTCTCTTCGACAACAGCATTGAACTTCTCATCAATGGTACCGGCAACGGACAAGTACACAGCGTGAACAGTCTCAGCATCTTGTCCGATACGGTTGACTCTATCTTCTGCTTGCTCTTCCCAACCGGACACCCACTCACGCTCAACAAACAGTACAGTGTCAGCCTCAGTCAAGGTCAGTCCTTCTTTGGCTGAGACAGTTGAACATATGAGGAACTTGATTTCTCCTGCTTGGAAACGCTCGACAATTGCCTGTCTCTTTTCAGCAGGTACTTCACCATTGATGAAGTCCATCGTCAGTGTACCGAAGGTGGCTCGCTCATCCTTTGTTAGTTTGGAATGAACTTGAATCAAAGCATTACTCACCATCTCTTGAACATCCCTGTGATGTGTAAAGATGATGAGTGGCTTGCCAGTGGTGGTGTGGTAATCAATACCCCATCGTGCAGTGGCTCCAGTTTTCATTCGACCAGCGTGGTGACGCAGTTCAGTCAGCATGTTGAGAACGAAACCAGCAGGGAGTGAGCCACTTGCTTTGTGCATTTCATATTGAGTGTGCCACATTCTTGCCATGTCACGATACTCTTTCATCTCTTTGCTCGTAGGGTGGACATCAACAATCTGTCGAATCTTGTCCGGCAGTTCAGCCATGACTTCTTTCTTGAGTCTACGAATACCAATGGTACGAGTACGCTCATGCAACTCAGCCTCATTGGATGAGCCAGTGAAATCCCAACCCCAACCATTGTGGTAGGCATCACAGTATCTTTGTGCATAGTTGAAGAAAGATGGGAACTCAGCAGGTCGAAGTAGGTTCAGTGTAGTGAAGAACTCATTGGGTCTGTTTGTAATGGCAGTGCCGGATAAAGCAAGGACACTCTTTGAGTTCTTAGCAACATCAAGACTGGCTTGTGTACGCTGAGCCTTGTAGTTCTTGAGGTAGTGTGACTCATCGAAGATGACTGTATTGAAACCTCGGTCAAGTAAAGCAGGTGCTTGTTTGCTCATGAGGTCATAGTTGATGATGACAATATCAGTGTCAGGTATCTCATCTTTACCAGTTCTGATGACATCACTGGTGAGGTTAGTGAGCCATGTCTGTGCTTCTTTGAGCCAGTTGAACTTGACATTGGCAGGACAAACAATCAGTGTAGGGTGATGTTCAGGGTGTAAAGATGTGTAAGCAAGTGCTTGGATAGTTTTACCCACACCCATGTCATCGCCAATCAATGCTTTACCGTTAGCCAGTTCACAGAAACGGACACCGACATACTGAAACGGATAGAGTTCACGACCTTCGGGGAATACCTCAGCCAATCTCTCACGCATGTCGTCAATGGTTGAGTCGTCGTTGAGTTCTGACGCACTGCTGATAGCAATTCTTTCAGCCGTGTTCTCAATGATGTTGTTGAGTTGAGGCAGGGATGCAATGGCATCAGCCAGTGGTTGATACACACCGTCAAGTCTACCCTTGAGGAAAGATGCTTGGGCTACTGGTACAGTCCAAACCTTACGCTGACCGTTCCATTTACGACCCATGATTCCTTTGACGATTGCCATTACTCTCGCACGCAAGTCGTCGTCTTGAAGCCAACCCCACTTGAGTACAAGGGAGTCACCTTCAATGGATGCCTCGACTGATGAAGAAGTATTGTTGGTTGTAGGTGCTGAACATTGAGCCTTCAATGGTAGCAGTTGGTCTGTGTAGTAGCCTTGACTTTCAAACATCTGACACGCTGTATCAATGAGGGCACTGTCCATCTTGAGTGACCACGCTTTGTATTCCGGTTTCCAAATACACCTACCTTGTCCGACAAGAGTTGACTTGATAGCACTGATGAGTTGTTCATCGTAGGAGAACCTCATGAGAATACGATTGGATTTCTTCGGGTAGCGTTTGTGAACATCGTTCCGACCATACCAAACATCCTCATAGACTTCACACTTGATGGTGCGAGCCAACCTTCTTGATTGCTCGACTCTCTCTTTGGCATCTTTCATGTCCGTGACAAATGAGTTGTAAAGTTCTTGCACATCAGGAACAGCATCCAGTCTGCCGTGTGCAGTGTGACCGAACAGTTGCTGAACCAGTGCATCGAAGTCAGACATGTCAACCTCAACCTCTTCTTCCACGAACCTCTTTGCCGACCATTGAACTTGCTTCTTGAGTTCATTGACCAGTGCATAGTATGATGCTGACTCCTTACCTTGCTTGGCAAGAGTGTCAAGGAAAGCATCACCATCGGATGCCTTCAAGCCAATCTGTTCCAAGAGGAATGGCAGTTGAGTGTTCCTGTATGTTCTCAGGCGACGGGATGCTTCTTCGTATTCCATCTCGGTGAGTTCAGCACTCAAGCGTTGGAAGAATGGACCGTCGCTCGCATTAGGTCCGATGTCATCTCTAATTCCTGCCACATGGACATCCAAGAAGTTGTCCAGCAGTGTTCTCATTTGTTGCTTGCTAATTATATCTTCAATCATAGTATTCCCTTCATTTGTTTTAGATGTCTCTTTAAGTAGTGAACTCATCCCTCTCACCTTTGCCATAGTATTCCCTCGTGAACATGACCACATTCTAAACAGGTTGTCCTGCCGAACAGTACCGAGCCAGTGGAATCGTGCCACTGCTCTTTAGTAAGTTCCCCCTTACATACATTCCAAGGCACACCTGAGCCAAGGACTCCAGTCTTTCTCCCGCATATCATTGAGCATCACCTTGCCTTCGCTTGTCATTTCGTACTGAAACAAGTGCCAAGATATGATTCATGTCACGAGAACATGTTTCCATGACGCTTAGTTGGTGCTTAGTCAAGAGCAAGTGTCCGAGGTCTTGTCTGAGTAGCATGTAGTTGGTAAGTTCCACAAGGTCAGCCGTGTAAGTTCCTGTTCTTCTCATGGTGTCACGGTTGTATGAGATGAGCGTGTACTGTTTGTTCTTTATCTCGTTGTACTGTTTGCCTGTGATTAAGTTCGCCATCTTAGTTCACCACCGGACATCTGCTCATGTGCCACGCCACTACTGGCTGGAACTGGGAAACAAAACCACACTCACATTCTGTGTGAACAATTCCGGTAGGGTTCTCAATGCTCAAGGGCTTGGGCACGGAGAAAGCCCAACATGGAATTGGGGTTCCGTCGTCTGTATAGTCTTGGGTACATTCTGATTGGTTGCAGTTCTCACAAATCATCGAGGTAGAACTGTGATGTTGCTTTAAGTAGTGAAGCCTAAAAAACGGTGGACTGAAAGGTAGTAAAGGTAGTCTCGGTTGTAGTATATACTATTACAACAGTTGTATAGATTTAGCACCCCCCCTTACTTTTTATTGTAATAGATATATGTAATAAATAATAATAACTATACAACCTATACAACAGGTTCCCTACTACGCTCGATGCCTATATGTATATACGCATAGGATATGTAAGATACGCCAGTGTTATTGAGAAGGGCATGGCGAAACGCCGTACTGCGTGGCGTTAGTTTAAGTTGGGTGGTACAGGGTGGTCGCATCGCTTCCTCGCAGTACACTTTTTTTTCTAAAGTGTAGGTAAAATAGTTGACCCCATCCATATGGTTGGAGAGACAACGCAGGGGAATCGTGTCCCCCGCCGAGCGAAGCGAAGGCGGGTAAAGGCGACGACTGTCGCCTCTCCGAGCGAAGCGAGGTCGGTGCTCCGCACCTGCGTAGCAACCCAAAATCGCAATAAAAAAAGGGGCACCCCGCCTAAGCAGGATGCCCCAAAGGGTCGGGGGGGTGCCTCGTCACCCCCCCTTATGTTCGTTCATTCGTTCCTAAGAATATATGGCTTGCAGTATTGCGTTTACCCGACTCAAGCGAGGTTCCTCATGCCTTTGCTATGTAGGTATTCGATTGATGTTGCTTTGGTCTTGCATTGTGATGCACTGGCACCCATGGTTTTCGCCATGGACTTGGCTTCGCTTGCTGTAAGCGTGATTGTAGGTGCTTGAGTGGACTTAGGCGACTTGACCTTTTGCTCGACTGGTTGACCGTTCTTGAACAGCACAACTTGAGCCTTGAGTTTCGCTCGCTCCTCGCTTGCGACATCTTGGTCCTCGATTGAGTTTGCATCTTTCCAGTCCTCAGCGAATACTTCACGGACACCGAAAGCGATTGCGTCGGACTTGCTCGCAAAGGTGCGACCTTTCAAGCCCTCGACTGTCCACACATCAGCACCGTCTTGAGATGCTTTGAACTCAGCCATTGCTTGACGCTTAGGTGTGTCGTGTCGTGGTCCTGCTGTAGCAAGTGCGGTAATCAAGTTCTTACCGTTGCGGTTGGTCTGTATCAATGCCAGTACGCCAGCACCTGCTCCGTTGATTGCTGGTTTGTCGTTGGTGAAGAACTGGGAAAGTTGTCCGTGTGGCTTTCCAGTGCTTGCATTTCGGCAGTAGTCCAGTGCGTCGTTTATCCAGTCGATGACCTGTGCTCTTGTGTATGTTCGTGCTTCGGTGACATATGGCTTGTCAAACAAAGGTGCTCCGTGGTCTAAGTTCGCCTCAACTGTGATTGTCTTACGCTTGGAGCGTAGGAAACTCACGATTTCCGGTACCAGTTCATTCATGTTTTCGGGGTATGTGTTCTTACTCATGTATATCTCTCCTGTGGCTTTTCGCCAAGTCACACTATGATGTTGCTTTAAGTAGTGAATGTCCTCAGTACAACGGTTTCAAGTCCGATTGCTACGCCGGTGTGCTACGGGGCTAAGGAGGGTGGCATAAGCCACCCATATGGGTGGGGGTCAAACGGGCAGAAGGGGTTTGGGCTTCATGCTCCATTGGGAGCCTCACGCTCCCCTATCTCAGCGTAGCAGGGCGTGGCGTAGCAAAACGCTCCACTGATGTTGGCTTATATACGGGGGAGCATAATGCTGTGAAGCACCACGCTCCACCGCCCCGTACTTAAAGCAACACTGCTCAGCATTACGCTCCGGTGAAATGCACCAAGGAGCGAGACGCTCCCTTCGGGAGCGTTCCGCTCCGCTTTGCTACGGCACTCCCTCGTACCAAGCCCGCAGTTGCTTGCTACGACCAACAGGGTGTAGTCTATAGAACGCTGTACTGAAGTCTTGCTACGCAGGAACCTTAGCCGGAGCCTTATGCTACGCTCCCTTGCTACGCTCCTTATAGTCACGCACACCGCTCCAAAAAATTTTGAAAAAAATGGCAATTCTACCTATTTCGCTACCTAACTTCTGCGAAGCCTTCAAGATGAGGAGCCTTTTACAGCCTTTCATGGCAGGTGCGTTTAACATTG
>Ga0208644_1000155_pt1 | contig 46304 bp, 54 predicted proteins | sample VirMetDEL_Nov_18_FD_184517 | JGI IMG/M metagenome (GOLD analysis project Ga0208644, IMG submission 184517) | Aqueous microbial communities from the Delaware River and Bay under freshwater to marine salinity gradient to study organic matter... | ecosystem: Environmental > Aquatic > Marine >...
GCGTCAGTGTTGAACTTATGAAACTACATCCTGACTTTGCACAGATTAGGAAAGACCCAAAGTTCCATGAGTGGGTAGCTCTACAGCCATCTGCAATGCAGGACAGTGTGTATAAGAACAACACTGACGCTAAGTGGGCCGCACGTACAATCGATCTGTATAAGGCAGATATGGGTCGTCGCGGCAAGTCAACGAAATCAGCCGCACAGGCGGTGGGGCGTACTACATCAGCCGCTCCTACTACTGGCGGTAAGGCTAAGTTCTCTGAGAGCATGGTCGCAGCTATGTCTGATCGTGAGTTTGAACAAAACGAAGCAGCCATTAGTGAAGCCATGAGATCAGGTGCTTTTGTCTATGATATATCGGGCGCAGCCCGTTAACTTACTTAATTAGTTGTTGATTTAACCACTTAATTATGTTACAATGAACCCATTGTATTAATAAGATTAGAGACACCTTATTCTTCGGTATACCTCTACTCTTCCCCCCAGATAATATACTAAGTCTACCAGCGAGTTTGGACCCGCTTTAGCGATACTCCTTACAAACTGACACTGCGTTTAACTTATCTGATTTAGCTGCCTTGGCACTCAATTAAGTGCGTTCTTAAGGCATATTTCAAGCCATTTCATTTAAGGAGACACTCAAATGGCATTTCCAGTAGCATCAGGTTACGGCAACTTACCAAACGGTAATTTCTCGCCAGTAATCTATTCCAAGAAAGTCCAGAAGGCTTTCCGTAATTCTTCTGTTGTAGAAGATATCGCAAATACCGATTATTCTGGCGAAATCGCAAACATGGGCGATAGCGTCAAGATTATCAAAGAACCAGACATCACAATCAACACTTACGCACGTGGTACAACACTTGCGACACAAGATTTGACAGATGCCGATTTCACTATGGTCGTCACTGAAGCGAACTACTTCCAATTCGCAATGGACGACATCGAAGAGGCTCATAGCCACATCAATTTCGTCGATCTAGCAACAGATCGCGCTGGCTATAAACTTCGTGATGCGTTTGACCGTGAAGTACTAGGCTATATGTCTGGTTGGGACTGGTCAGGTTCTGCATGGGGTCGCCGTACAGCTTTGGATACAGGCGGTACAAAAGCAGACTCAACTGCAGGTAACGACGAACTTCTAGCAGCCAACAAGTTGGACATCACTGATTTCGGTGGTTCTGACATCGGCGGCGAAGCAGAAGTTACTTCTATCCCGACAGCGGCAGGTGGCGGTGCAGGTGCAATCACTTCACCACTAGCTATCCTGAACCGTATGGCTCGTTTGTTGGATGCGGCTAACGTAGACACAGATGGTCGTTGGGTTGTAGTAGACCCAGTCTTCAAGGAAATCTTGATGGACGAAGACGCGAAGTTGGTTAACGCTGACTACGGTGGAGGCGATGAAGTACGCAATGGTCGTATGCCAAACCTTATCCGTGGCTTCCGCGTATATACTTCGAACAACCTTCCATACGAAGGTACAGGTCCGGGTACTTCTGCATCAGCGGGTTCAGAAGCTAACTACGGCGTACTAGTCGCAGGTCACGACTCTGCAGTGGCGGTAGCGGATCAGATCGCAAAGACTGAATCATTCCGTTCACCAGACACCTTTGCAGATATCGTTCGGGGTATGCAACTATACGGTCGTAAGATTTTACGTCCAGAAGGACTAATCACTGCTAACTATAACCTAGCATAAACTATACTAAGGGGCTGGTCAGGTACTGGCCCCTTTATTCTGCTTTAAGGTGTCTTATGCCCAGTACATATATAGCTCTATGTAACCAAGTTCTTCGTCGTCTTAATGAGGTGGAGATATCAGAAGCCGACTTCGGGTCGGTTCGTGGCGTTCAGGCACTCGTAAAAGATGCTGTTAAGTCGGCGGTTGCCAAGATTAACCAAGCTGAATTTGGTTGGCCTTTTAATGCGGCTGAGGAGACAGACACTCTAATTGTCGGTCAGGAAGAATATACTTGGCCTCAATACTTTAAAGTAGCTGACTGGAACAGTTTTCAAATTCAGGCAAACGATAGTCAGAACACGGGCTATAAGACGCTGAAGCACATCGACAGAGATGAGTGGTATTCCAAGTATCGTGACGACGACTATGCCGCTGGCTCTGCAGGTCGTGGCGTACCAGAGTTTATCTTTGCGGGACACGGCAATGGCTACGGTGTCAGCCCATCCCCAGACAAGGCATATACTCTGAAGTTCAGATACTACATGAACTACGCAGATATTACTAATGCCACTGACGTAACCAGAATACCAGAGAGCTACGACACCGTCATCATCGATGGCGCAATTTATCATATGTATATGTTCAAGGACAACTTAGAGGCCGCACAGGGCGCATTCATCGCCTTCGAGCGCGGCATCAAAGACCTACAGACCCTGTACATTAACGACGATGTTTATATTCGAGATACGCGGATTAAGTATTAATGCCTGACAATATACAGTCATTTAAACTGATCTGTAGCGGCGGTCTAAATAGTAACGAAAACCACTTAGACCTGTCGGATAACAATCCCGGTGCCGCTACACGACTAGTTAACTATGAGCCGTCATTATTTGGCGGCTATCGGCGTATTGAGGGGTACGATGAGTATGACCCCGATTATGGTGAAGTAACCGTTGACGGTCAGTCCACTGCCACTGGCAAGGTTCTAGGGCTAGCAATCTTCAAGGATGACGTTAGCAACACCACAAAGATTATTGCCGCACGGGAAGACGCTACAGGCGGTAACTACAGCTTCTACTACTACACTGCCTACATTGGCTGGCGTAAGTTTACTCTAGACCACGGCGTTACTCGCCCAATGACGTTGAACAGCCGTACAGTCACTAAGCTGCGTCACGTTACTTTTAACTTTGGTACAGGTAATAAGATTGTATTTGTAGATGGGGTAAACCCAGCAATCGTATTCGACGGTGACCATTGGGAAGAACTAAAGTCTACAAACGCAGGTGGATATACCTCTGGAGCGGGTCACACTACTAATACTGGCGGTGGAGACCAATGCCTGAACGCCCCTGCCCTCGTAGACGTATTCAAGAATACTCTATTTCTAGCTGGCGATACGGCATTCGGCGCGGCAATAGCCCACTCTGCCCCCACAAGCACTGCAGACCCTGACGGCTTCTACGACTTCACTTCCGCAAGTGGCGCAGGTCAGATAGCCGCTGGCTTCGACGTAATACAGATTAAGCCATTCCGCGACGACTTGTTTGTCTTTGGTACAAACGGCATTAAGAAAATTACGCTAGACGCAGCCAATACATTTGTGACTGATCAGGTCACTGCAAACGTGGGCTGCGTAGCCAGAGACAGCGTATTGGAAATCGGCGGCGACTTGATGTTCTTGTCTCCTGATGGCTTCCGACCCGTTGCGGGTACTTCTCGTATTGGTGACGTTGAACTTGAGACTGTGAGTAAACCCATTCAGGCGACACTCGTAGACCTGATTGCCAATAGCGATATGGACACGCTCAACGGCGTAGTCATCCGCTCCAAGTCACAGATCAGATACTTCATTGGCGATAATACCCTAGCCGCAAGCGACAGCATTGGCATCATCGGCGGTCTGACTAATAGCTCAGGTGCAATCGCTTGGGAGTTCGGTGAGCTACTAGGCATTCGAGCCTCTTGCTGCACCAGTGGCTACATAGGCACCACAGAGTTTATCCTGCACGGCGACTATGACGGTAAAGTCTACCGCCAAGAGAATGGCACTTCGTTTAACGGGGGAGACATCGTATCAATTTATGCCACTCCGTATATCGACTTCGGAGAGACAGAACAGCGGAAGACACTGCGTAAGATCAATACATTTATTCGGGCTGAGGGTCCGTTTGAGATGCTTCTATCAATGACTTACGACTGGGGTGACGGCAACGTGTCTACACCCGCTACTTATTCACAAGCGTCCACGGGCGCACCTACCAAGTACGGTGGTAGGAACATCACATATAATGCAACAAACGTACTTTATGGCGGTTCATCAAAGCCAATTATGACCAGTGATATTCAGGGATCGTGCTTTGCTGCACAGGCTACTTACGTGACCGTAGGTCAGACAGAGCCTTTTTCTATTCAAGGAATGGTCTTCGAATTTACTATGGCAGGGAGAAGATAACAGATGGCAGGTTATACAAGGCAGTCCACTGCTAGTATCATTAACGGATCACCTATTACTGCACCACCGTTGAATGCAGAATTTAACCAGCTTCTAGCTGCCTTTAATGCTACTACAGGCCACTCACACGATGGCTCTACAGGCAACTCCCCTAAGATCAACCTAGCGACATCTGTCTCTGGTTATTTGCCAGCGGAAAATGGTGGTATTGGTGGTGCCAATAAGATGGATGCGACTACCGCACCTCTGGCGACCAACGACAATACAGAGGGTTATGCTCCGGGTTCATTGTGGGAGAACACCACCAATGGACGCATATACATCTGCGTGGGCAGCACCACTAACGCAGCCGTCTGGCGAGAGCTAGTACAAGTCATCACTGACAACGTAATCAAGCCCATTAGCACAGACACTGTGGACCTCGGCACCAACACGGAACGCTTCCAAGACCTGTTCTTGAGTGGGGGTATTGCGGCGGCTGGAAACGCTACTCTAGGTGGCACTCTAAACGTCACTGGTAATAGTACTCTTGGTGGCACTCTAGCAGTCACAGGCAACGTAACTGCCTCTGGTAATGCGACTGTAGCGGGTACTCTTGGGGTCACTGGCGACACCACCGTAGCCAATCTGTCTGCCACTGGTACGACTACTATTACGTCTATTGACCTGAACTCAGGTGCTATTGATAACACTACTATCGGTAATACGAATGCAGCCGCTGGTACGTTTACTACACTTACAGCCAATACAAGCCTGACTGCAGCCACAGCCGATATCAATGGCGGTAGCATAGACAATACCACAGTAGGTGCCTCTACACCTTCTAGCGGTGCGTTCACTACTCTGACTGCTACAGGCGCGACTACTCTGGCTACCGCCGATATTAACGGCGGCACTATAGATAATTCAGTAATTGGGGCCACTACTGCAGCCGCTGGTAGCTTCACCACTCTTACGGCTACAGGCTCCACTACACTCGCCACTGCAGACATTAATGGCGGTACAATTGATAACGCTACTATTGGGGCTACTACTCCTTCCTCTGGCGCATTCACCTCAGTGTCTGCCTCTGGTGGATTTACAGGCGACATCACTGGTGCCGTGACAGGCAACGTGACTGGCGATGTCACTGGTAATGTTACGGGAAATGTGACTGGTAACTTAACTGGTAACGTAACATCTAGCGGATCGTCTTCATTCAACAACGTCACTATCGACGGTACGTTGAACATGAATGCGGGTACGACTGCTACAATCACTAACCTTACTGATCCAACTAACGCACAAGACGCTGCCACTCGTAATTATGTGGATACGTCTATTGCTAACTTGGTTGATAGCAGCCCGTCTACACTAGACACGCTAAACGAGCTAGCGGCTGCGCTGGGCGACGATCCCAACTTCTCCACAACAATCACAAACAGCATTGCGACTAAGCTGCCCCTAGCTGGCGGCACAATGACTGGCGCAATCGCTATGGGTACTAACAAGATCACTGGTGCAGGTGATCCCACAGCGGCCCAAGACGTTTCGACGAAAAACTACACTGATAACCAAGACGCACTACAGCTATCGCTTACAGGCGGTACGATGTCTGGTGCCATTGCTATGGGCAGCAACAACATCACTGGCCTTGCTGCACCCACGGCTAATGACCATGCAACCACAAAATTGTACGTGGACAATATCCTTGGGTCAGCAACTGTAGCGGCGACTTCAGCCACTAACGCTGCAACTTCTGAGGCAAATGCTGCTACATCAGAAACCAATGCGGCTAACTCTGCCACAGCGGCTGCAAGTTCGGCTACTTCTGCAGCGGCCTCGCTTGATAGCTTTGATGATCGTTATCTAGGCGCAAAGGCTACAGCACCTACTGTAGACAATGACGGTGATGCGCTAATAGTTGGTGCGCTATATTTCGATACGACTACAGACACCATGAAGGTGTACGGCTCTTCTGGTTGGGTAAACGCAGGTTCATCAGTCAACGGTACATCAGACCGTCAGACTTACACAGCTACTGCAGGTCAGACAGTCTTTGCTGCTACTTATGATGCAGGTTATGTGGATGTCTACCTGAACGGCGTTAAACTACTAGCAGGAACTGACTTCACAGCCGTAAACGGTACAAGCATTGTATTAGCCTCTGGTGCTGCTAACAACGACATCGTGGACATTGTGGCTTATGGTACATTCGTCCTAGCCGATCACCTCACAGAAACGCAGTCTGATGCGAAGTATGTTGAGTTGGCGGGTGATACCATGACGGGTGACCTGAACATCACGGGTACTTTGACCAGCGATGGGCTGACTGTGGACACCGACACGCTGTACGTCGATAGCACGAATAATCGTGTTGGCATAGGAACTTTGACCCCAACTCAACGGGTACAAATTGGTGAGGTACAAGGGAAAACATTTGTTATTGACCAATCTATTTCAAACACAACGCGCCTTGCGAATGATTATAGTGCAGTCCTTGAAGCGGGTGGTGGTTATGACCTTAAACTTCGCTCGAATGGCAACGCCAGCTTTGGTTCCATTGTTTTTGAAACGGCTGGTATAACAGATCGAATGAAGATTGCCTCCAACGGCGACATTAGCTTCTACGAGGACACAGGCACCACGGCAAAGTTCTTCTGGGATGCGAGTGCTGAGAGTTTGGGCATTGGGACGAGTTCGCCTAGTCAAAAACTTTCAGTAGACAGTGGCAATATACAACTATCAAATAACTATCAGTTACGTTATGGCACAAACACTCAAATACAAGGCGCTGACACTTATTTAAATTTTGCCGTAAATAATGTTAACCCTGCAATCCGCATCGACTCATCGGGCAACGTAGGCATTGGGACGAGTACGCCTGCCACTAACTTAGAAGTCAGAAATGCCACTGCTCCTGCCACATTTAAATTGGTTCAGAGTGGTAACGGCACATTTACAGCAACTACCACAACCTTATCAACTACTTTAGATGCCACAGATGCAAATGCGTCTCTTTTGTTTTCAACAGGTAGCTCAGAACGTATGCGCATCGACAGCAGCGGTAACTTGCTGGTGGGTAAGACTTCGACAACATTTGGAACCGCTGGTACAAATATAGGCGGAACAAATGGGGCGCATATTACAAGAGATGGAGCTGTAAATTTAAGTCTAAATCGACTTGGAACAGATGGCGAAGTTTTAGGTTTTTATAATGATAGTTCAAAATCAGGTCTTCTAGGTGTTAGCAGTAACAATATTTACCTTGGCAGCGATGATACAGGCTTGTATTTTAACAATGGTACAAATGTTATACACACCTACAATGTTACTACAACAGCGGGTAGCTCTACCGATGGAACTATCGACTTAGGTCAGGATAACATCCGCTTCAAAGACCTATACCTCTCTGGCGGTGTCTACCTTGGCGGCACTGGGTCGGCTAATAAGCTGGATGACTATGAGGAGGGGACTTTCAATCCTGCTGATAACAACATAGGCAACTACACCAATGCTTATGGTAGATACACTAAAATAGGCAACGTGGTTCATTGCTTTGGCTATTTCACTGTCCCAAGCACGTCAAATGCAAATATTGCTGACATCTATCTTCCATTTACTTTCGGTTACTATGCTCAATCACATACAATCGGCACAGTTCTTACCACTGAGATCGGTAATTATTATCTAAAAACAAGCGGAAATAATATTATGGCTATCGTCGATCAAGATGAGTCGCAGCAAACACTGGCTGATTTTTCTAACCAAACAGTACGTTTTAACATCACATTCCATGTAGCATAACCCACTGCATAGCTTTGGGTCGGACAGTCCAACCATCACAGGAGATAAACGATGGCACTTACAGAAGAAACAGTACAAGACAAAATAGAGGTCGTAGGCGACTTTAAGCACGTTCAGGTGCGTACAGCCACGGTCATCAAGCGTGACGGTGTAGAGATCAGCCGATCATTCTCACGCCATGTCGTCGCACCAGATGCAGACATCACAGGTGAAACTGACGAAGTCCAAGCCATCTGCGCAGCCGTTCATACGCAAGCAGTAAAAGACGCATACGCAGCCCACATTGCGGCACAGGCTGCAGAATAATTACGGGGAAACTTAAATGTCAAAAGCACGGACACTAGCCGATTTTATTTCAGACGGTAGCGAGTTTGCTGACGGTACTATTTCAGTAGCGGAAGTGTCTGGTGCTGCCCCACTCGCAAGCCCTACGTTTACTGGTAACGTCGATCTAGGCGATAACGTACAAATTCGTCTAGGTGATGATAACGATCTGCGTATTTACCATGATGTCTCCACTGGTAACAGCTACATCTGGGAACAAGGTACTGGCGGCGAGTTATGGGTTTTAGGTACTGATATTCGTTTCGCCAATACGAATTTTAGTTCCAACTATGCACGATTTGTAGATGGCGGTGAAGTTGAACTGTTTCACGGTAATCAGATTAAACTCTCAACTGCCGCTGACGGGGTGGACATCACGGGTGACGTAGGTGCTACCACTGCCACTATCGCAGGTAAAACCACCACAGATGAACTAGACCTTAATGCACTAGCAGCCACCATATCCGACACAGCCGTAGACATCTTTGTGTACGACACCCGCAAGGACAGCGATGGCGGTGCATGGCGTAAGCGCACACAGCATACTAGCTGGTATAACGAAACCTTGAACACTGCCACCCGTGGTAGCCGTAAGGAGTTCCCTGCCGTTGCTGTGATTGTGGCTGAGAGTACACAAGTTACGATCTACGATGGTGATGATCCTGATCTGCCTATGTGGATGGTGTTTGATCTAGGTATTAATAAAGCTATTGGGTTTGGATCAGGTGGAACTAACACCACGACTTCTTGCCATATGCTAAACGGATTGATGTTTGTTGGCGTAGAAGACACGACAACCAGTAATCCTTACAGCGGCTATATTAATTTCATTACAGAACAAAACAGACAATATGGGTCAGGAACTTACGATGTTCTTAGAAGTATTGTTGATAGAAATTCGTCCACAATCTCTTTCCAGCTTTTGGCTTCATCGTATAATATTGTAGATCCCACAGTCAACGATGTAGCCATGACCGTGCTACCCAACGCCCCGATTGATGCAGCTACGGGCTTACCTGTGCCTACGATTGCAGTGGCGACTGATGGTGGTGTCAGTGTTATCAAGGATGATGGGACTGTTGTTGATATTACGGAAAGTTCAAACAGTACCAACTTAACTGCAAATGTAGAGTTTCTCGACAACGGAAAACTGGTATTTAGGACAGATGGCAACACTTCTTATAAATGGGTAGCACGCCTTGATCTTCCTTCAAGCGATAGAACTTACGCTTATTTAGATGAAGGTGATATGCCTTATGTTTGTTATACCGCTGGCGCTGACTCTTGGAGGCTACTACTGTCTCCTCCTTATATAGGAGATGCAAGTACAGACACCACTGCGTTTACTTCTTATAAAGACAACGTAGTCATAGGTACAATAAAGGGCTTTGGGCAAGGTACTACTGATCCTACTAAAAATGATACAGTAAACACAAACCTCGTAAATTACACCTCTAGTTCTTACAACACAGGTTGGATGAACGGCGACGTCAAGCTAGCCACCTTGTCCGACACGGATGATACTGACGTTACTGGCAGTGAGTTGGTGACGAATGGTACGTTTGATACTGATGTTAGCAGTTGGGTGGCAGGTGATGCAGGTTCAGGAGTTAGCTACGATAGCGGAACGCTGCTTCTGACTAACAATGATAATTCACCAGCATTTGTGGGGAGTGCGTATTTTACAACCGTTGTTGGAAAAACTTATGTCTTTTCATTTGATGTAACGGCCCGTTCTAATCCATCTAAACAAGCCCGTATTCTTGTTGTAGGGCAAACAGCGGGTATTGTTACTGATAGCGGTGCAATATATGACGTAGGTTCGTATTCCGTTACCTTCACGGCAAACGATACATCCACACAAGTTCTGTTTTCAAACGGCAATCAGACAGCCTCTACTGGCACCTTTAACTTCGATAATGTCTCAGTACGCCTAGCCGAAGAAGATCGCAGCGTGAACGGCAATGGCTTACAGGTGTTTGGCACTGTGACCAAGAACCCTGTGGCTACTGGTGCTGATCTGGTGGCGTATAGTGGGTTTAGTGCAAGTAACTACCTTGAGCAGCCAGTAAACTCAGATTTAACGGGTGCATACGACAGTTGCTTTATGGGTTGGATGAAAACATCTAGCACTTCTGGTTATCAGTATATTTTTGCTCTTGGCACATCTGGTGCAGATGTATTTGGGTTGGCGGTTCTGCCTACAACAGGATATCTATATGCATATGACGATGTTAATGGCCAAGACCCTAGTTCAACAAATGTTGCTGATGAGATTTGGCACCATGTTTGCCTCATTCATAAAAACGGCGTTAACAAACAACTTTACGTTGATGGTAAACTGATAAATACCTTCACTACTTCTTCCCACACGACTTCAAGTGATGCGAAATATAGGGTGGGACGATACTATACATTTAGCAATGAGTTCGAAGGGTCTCTTGCATTACAGAGGTTTAGTAAGACGATCCCATCCTCAGAGCAGATCAAGAAAATCTACGAGGACGAGAAGGTGCTATTCCAAGAGAATGCCCAAGCCACGCTATACGGCTCCTCTGATGCGGTAACAGCTTTGGCCTATGACGATAGCACAGAGTTACTTCATGTGGGTACAAGCGCAGGACGTTCAGTCTTCCAAGGGCTACGACGAGTAGACAATACAACAACCGCTGTCGGTGCAGCAATCAGTGCATCTAATGGCCTAGTGGCTGACGAATAGGAGATTACAGATGACGGTAAACGTATCTAAGCCAGCCATTAACGTAAGAGAAAAACTGGCAGAACTAGACAAGCCCACAGGCATAGCTGGTGAGGCAATGCTACGGGCTGAGACACCACAGGAACAGTTTAACCTGATTGGTGCAGGGCGTAGGAATTTGATTATCAATGGTGATTTTCAGGTAAGTCAGCGAGGGGATTATTCCTCGGCTACTAACTATGTTAATGCTACCTATTACCTTGATAGGTGGAAGTCAGGCGCATCTGGTGGTTGGACAAGTCAGCATAAATTAAACCAAACTTTACCAAACGGTAGTTTAACAAACACATACCGCATTACTTCTACGGGCGGAAATTATGCCGCTATTGATCAATACATAGAAGACTATTCTATTTTCTCAGATCAATTAGTCACTTTTAGCTTTTGGGCTAAGACTAATTTCTCTGGATGTAGTGCAAACTTCTACACGATTGCCACACAATTTGATGTATTGAGTGATATAGTGGCGGATGAGCAATGGCATTACTATACGGTCACTAAAAAAGTGCCTTCTGGCGGCACAGCATTTCGGGTAGAAGTATGGACGGGTGTAGGTACTTCTAGCGGTGATTATCTAGAAATAGCCCAAGTCCAACTAGAACTAGGCAAAGTCGCCACCCCCTTCGAGCATCGGTCTTACGGGGAAGAACTGGCGTTGTGTCAGAGGTATTATCAGACGGTAAACACGATATATCATAGCGCCTATAATGCTACGGATGAGTATTCTGGATCGTTTACTTTATTCCCTGTTACCATGAGGGCAACCCCGACTACTAGTTCTAGTGGCAGTCTGAGTACTTCCAATATGTATAACTTTTCGTTAGCTAACGCCAGAACAAGTGGCTTTAACCACTTTGCACAAGTTCAGTCTACTGGCAGGGGTTATTACTACCATAACGACAGCTATGTTGCTAAATTTGATGCGGAGTTATAATCATGTTTAACATCAACACATCAGAACTGGGCGAAAGCAACATCTATTGCCAAACCCACAACCACTACATCCCCCTAGACCCTGCAAACCGCCACTATCAGGAAGTGCTAGACGCAATCATTGCAGAAGGTGCAGACTGTTTTGACGGTGATATTCCCGCAGACCTACAAGCAGCGGCATACGAAAAGCAGTTCAACCAACAGCTTGCAGCCTACCGTGTAGCCACTGCCCGACTAGCGCAGTATGTGGTTGCAGATGGTCGTGCAGAAGTACGGGAGATGCAGCCCACAGGTGAACAGGTCTTCAACGAAGAAACAATGGAGATGGAAGATGTGATGCATGAAGTTATCACAGTCACAGCCATTGAACCTGTTGAGGCTACAGTCACACGCTTGGTCTATCCTGATGATCCTATGAGTGACTCAGAGCCTACAGAGGAAACCATTGAGAACCCGTTGATTACGACTGATGTGGCTGAACGTACAGCGGCACAGGCGGTAGTCGATGCAACACCACAACCAGTTAAGGATGCAGCATAATGGCGATTACATATACTTGGACTATACCTACACTAGAACGTAACACTGCTGATGGTGGTGTTACAGTAGCGCATTGGAGATGCACAGGCGTTGATGCCGATGGCAACTCAGCAAGCTCATATGGCACTTGTGGCTTAACCTACGATGCCTCTGCGTCCGACTTTACACCCTATGCCGATATTACTGAGGCTCAAGCTCAAGGCTGGGTGTGGGGTCATGTATCCCAAGAGGATACCGAAGCTGCTATTGCTTCTAAGATTGATGCGATAGCTAATCCTACCACTGCTGCGGGAGTACCGTGGTAGTTTAACCTAAACAAGGAGAATCAAAATGGTAGAGAAAAAAACACAAACCATTATGATTAATGAAAAAGAATACACCGAAGATCAACTTACAGATCAACAAAAAGTTATGATTAATCATGTAACTGATTTGGATCGTAAGATTCGTTCTGCACAATTTAACTTAGATCAGTTAAACGTAGGACGTGAAGCATTTGTAAATATGCTTACTAACTCCGTAGAGTCAGAGGAAGAATAGTTCATGAATGACGATAGCTGGCACCTTAGTAAGTCTGTACCTGTAACTTTAATCTTTGGATTACTTGTTCAAGGTGCTGCTATCGTATGGACAGTAAGTATGATGATGTCTGATATAGAAGAAAACTCAGAAGAGATCATCGCATTAGAACAACGTATGGGCAGGTTAGAGGATGCTGTACATAGTCAAGCAGTATCACTTGCCCGTATTGACGAAAATATAAAAGCAATAAGATCATCAGTAGAAAAGATGGCTAATAATGAATAATAAGGTTTGCCATAATGATCGAAGTGTTAGCTTTAGCAGGTACAGTTACTAAAATAGCTGGGTCAATTAGTGCAGCTGTAAAGGCTGGACGTGATATATCTGACTTAATGCCGCACTTTGGAAAGCTGGCTAAGTTAGAAGCTGACATTAGTTTAGCAGAGCAAGGTAGACATAAAGGTCCACTGGGTAGACTAACTTCATCTGAAGAAGAAGGCTTTGCCATAGCACAAGCTAAGATGAAACATAAAGAAGCACAGAACGAATTACGTGAAGTGTGCAGACTCTATGGACCACCAGGAATGTGGGACTTAGTAGTAAAAGAGCAAGCTGCAGCTAGGGTGAGACAAAAAGAAGCAATAGAACAACAAGCTAAACAACGAGATCGTTTATTTTGGGGTTTATCTGTAACTCTAGGTGTGGTAATATTTGTAATAGGTTTTGCAGCAATGGTCTTAGGTCTAAATGAAGTGGTAAATGGATAAGATGGAATTTGCAGGGTTTACTCCCCAACAAAAATATACTCTATTAAAGAGTATGGATTACAAAGGTTCTGCTCAATCCGATGAGATGGATGCATTTCTTGCTTCGTCTCCTAGAGCAGCATCTATGATGGGTGAATATACTAAAATTGCACAACAACGTGTGTCGGGTAAACCTCTATCTGGCATTGGTATGCAAGAGGGTGGCACAGTAATAAACCCTAGAAATAATATTACTGGCGGTACTAATCCTGACATAGAGGAAGAGTTAGATAATCCACCTGTTACCAATGATCCTGTCCCTGAAGATCTAGAGGCAGCAGATATTACAGGTGGCTATGACCCTACTATAGTCTCAGATGTTATACCTAAGGTAGAAGGTGAAGCTACTACTAAACCTGTCAGTCTAACTGACATAGTAGATTTTAATACTACTACAGATGTATCTAGTGGAATTACTACAACTCCTGCAGATTCAAATACTGATCAGTTATTTGAAACAACGGGTACAAGCCTTTTAAATACTGAAGCTAATTTATCTGAAGACCCCCTAAGTATAGATATGAGTAACCCTAGTGACTCTAATGTTACAGCATACTTACAAACAATTAATAAAGACTACCCAACGCCAGAGGATAGATACAACTGGGCGCAAGGAAGAATAGCTTCAAGGGATGTTAAAACTCCTGTAGAAGCTCAGACTCTTGCTTATATTATAGGTACTAGTCCTAGTTATACATCTACAACTGGCACTGGTATGGACTGGGCTAAGTTTTCTGAAGATATTCTTAATCATGTTGTAAATTTACCTGGATTTACAGAGTATGATCCTTTATATGATTTAAATAAAGATGGAGAGATTACTCTTTCAGATGCTACTAGTTCATTAAAATATGCAGTAGATCTTCAAGCTCCTCCAGAAGATTGGCAAGTTCCTTCAGGGTATCTTAAAAACTCTACATCAGCAGCAAGTAACTCAGGCAATAACTCAACAACAAGTGGTATAAATACAATGGCAGCACAGACAAGCGGATACAAAGGAGTGGGTTCATCAACCACAGCAGCTGGTGGAACCCCTTTAAATGAACTTCAAAACTCATTAGCAACTAAAAGACAAGAGCTTGCTGCAATGTCTGCAGAGGATATAACTGGGGAAACTGGTCAAGCCTTAGCAGCAGAGATTCAAACCCTTGAAGATCGTATTGCAATAGCTCAACAAAACATTGCAGAGGGTGCACCTTCTGGTGCTGAGGTGGTAACTGCTGGCATGGCTGACCCTATGAGGCTTGTAACAACCCCTGATGTCGCCACAATTACTACAGACCCTAATCAGTTTATAGCTGCAGGTACTGGTAAAGTTACTGATACTACTGCTGCTGATACTACCACTGTTACTGATACCTCTCAAGCTGGTGCAGTTACAACTCCTGATGCTGCTACTTATACTGCTGATAAAGTATCGGATGATGTCACTGCTGAGACTGCCAAACTTTCTGCAGCTCAATTAGATAATCTTACTAAAACTATATCTGCACAAGATTATACTTTAGAAGAGTTAAACTTCTTAGGATTTGATGCAGCTCAGATTGATCAGTATCAAAAAGTAAAAGATATTACTGATATACCTGATCTTACCGAAGAGCAAAAACTTAAAGCTGCAGTTTTAGCTGATGTAGAGCTTCCTATAGCTGTAGCTAAAACTTTAACTTTTGATCCAATTAAATATAAAGCCGATGCAGCTAAGTTTACTGGTGATACCCCTAAAGCAACTGCAGCAACTGACTATGACTTAGGAACTATATCTGGTGTAACTGCAGAAGTAAAAGCTGCAGAGCTTGTTACTGCTGCTGGTGGAGATGCAAAGGCTGCTCAAGCTACCGCACAACAATCACTTAAAAAGATTCAAGCTGACTTTGCTACTGGTAAAGTTACTGCAGATCAACTTGCTGCTGCTCAAACACAATACGACAATATTATTACTTCTATTGTCAGTGGTTCTGTAACTGGTGATATGATTGTTAAGGCTGCTGGTGTAGGTCTTTCAGCAGAACAATCAGCAGATATTATTTCTAAATATAATTCTAGTATTGATGCAGTAAAAGGTAAAGTATCCGATGGAGAAACTATTACTGCCCAAGATACCTACAACCTAGACCCCACTAAAGTAGCTGAGATTACTAAAACTAAAGTTGTCGATCCTGCTACGACTACGGACTTTCCTCAAGGTTCAGCTGCTACCACTGAGTATGACTCAACTGTGTCAGGAGCTAGAGGTGAAGTAGGCTCTAATGAACTAGTAGCTGCAGAAGGTATTGGTATTAATAAAGAGCTAGTTGCACAGTCTGTCTATGGTGTAGCTAAGACTATGGAGCAAGTTAATGAGTCAGCAATAATGAAAGCTGCCACTGCTACTTTCTCCCAGTCTGCTCTTGCTGAAGCATCTGTAGGTGTACCAGAGGCTATGTCCACTGTTCAGGGACAGCTGTCCAGCTTAATGAATCAATTCAAAGATGGCACTCCAGCATGGGCTGCAGGTGCTATGAGAGCTGCTACAGCATTAATGAACTCTCGTGGACTTGGTGGTAGCTCAATGGCAGGTGCTGCTATTACACAAGCTGCATTAGAATCTGCTCTGCCTATTGCAGTTCAAGATGCTACCTTCTATCAAGAAATGCAGATGACTAACTTGTCGAATAGACAAGCAGTTAGCCTTGCTAATGCAGCTGCTGTACAAGGTATTGAGTTACAAAACCTTGATAATATGCAAGCAGCAGCTCTTAAAAATAGTACTCAAGCTTTTGAACTTCAATCTCAAAACTTAAGTAACTTGCAGGAAACTGTACTTGCTAACTTAAATGTTAAAGCATCTATTCAAAACAAGTCTTTAGATATTAATACTCAAGCTGCTGTAGCTAATGCTGCTAGATTTGCTGAGTTAAATAATATTAACTTGAGCAATGAACAACAAGCATTGTTGCAGGAATCTTCTGAGAATCTTCAAATAGAACTATCTGAGTTGTCTAACGAACAACAGATGGCCCTCTCTATGTTGCAAACTAAAGCAGCATTAATGGGTCAGAACTTGTCGAATGAACAACAGTCTGCAATGCTTGCATCTACTCAAGCATTTGAAGCTGCTAATTTTAATGCTAATGCTCAACAACAAGCCTTTATGCAAGATGCCTCAGCTCAAGCTGCTCTTGAAGGACGTGCTCTTGACATACGTCAACAGACTTCCCTGTTTAATGCAGCTCGTATTGCTACAGTCAACGACATGAACTTGACTAACGAACAACAAGTATTGTTAGCTGAATCTGCAGAAAACTTGCAAATTGAATTACAAGATTTATCTAATCGCCAACAAACCTCTCTTGCTAACGCACAGTTACGTGCAGCTCTTCAAGGTAAAACGCTTGATAATCAACAACAAGCTGCAATCCTAAATGCAGAACAGTATGCAGAGATGGAGAAGATTAATCTTAGTAATAAACAACAAGCGTTTATTCAAGATGCTGTAGCTAAGGCTTCTTTAGAAGGTAGGGCATTAGATAATCGTCAACAAGCGGCACTCTTTAATGCTGCTCGTGCAGCTGATGTTGCTGATATGACTTTAAACAATGAGCAACAAGCTCTCATCTTACAGTCTAACCAAGAGTTTGATCAAGATATTACTAACTTGTCGAATAGACAGCAAACATCCTTGGCTAATGCGCAACTTCGTGCAGCTTTGCAAGGTAAAGTTCTTGACAATCAACAACAAGAAGCTATAATTAATGCAGAGCGTTATGCTGAAGTAAATAATATTACTGTTACTAATAAACAACAAGCCATTATTCAAGAGTATGTATCACGTACTACTATGGAGGGTAAGACCCTTGATAATGAGCAACAAGCTCGTATCTTTAATGTATCTAATCAGATACAAGAACGTGGTATTGAACTAAGTAATCAACAACAAGTTAATCTATTTAACTCTACAAATAACTTAGAAGTTGATATGGCTAACCTGTCTAATAAACAACAGACAGAACTAGCTAATGCTCAAATTGAAGCAGCACTTCGTGGTCAAGAATTATCTAACAAACAACAAGCTAACGTTATTAATGCTGCACGTATTAGTGAAATTGCTAATATCAATTTCAATGCAGAGCAACAAAGAGAGATTGAAAATGCTAGACTTGCAAGTAGTGTTGACCTTGCTAACTTGGATAGTAAAAGCGCTAAGATGCTTGCTGAGATGGCGCAGCTTGCCTCTATGGATATGGCAGCTCTTAATAATCGTCAGCAAGCTGAAGTTCAAAACGCACAGAACTTCTTACAAATGGACTTATCTAACTTAGATAACGAACAACAAACAGCTATCTTTAAATCTCAACAAAACATTGCTGCATTGTTTAATGATCAAGCTGCTGAGAATGCTAGATTACAATTTAACGCTGCCTCTGAAAACCAGATCAATCAATTCTTTGCAGATCTTCAAGTTAATGTAAATAAATTTAATGCAGATCAAGCTAACGCTATCAAGCAGTTCAATGCTGGGGAGACCAACACTGTATCTAAATTTAACGCTCAACTGGAGTCTGTTCGTGACCAGTTTAATGCTAGTAATGCATTGGTTATTGAACAAGCTAATACCAAGTGGCGTCAAGATATTGCTACAATGGATACAGCTGCACAGAATGAAGCTAATATGATGGCTGCTAAAATGGCTGCAGATATTACCTCAGCTGTGATGGATCAAATCTGGCAACGTGAACGAGATCTTATGTCGTTTGCATTTACTGCAATGGAAAGTATGGCAGATAGGAACCTTGATATACTACTTGCAGATAAAGATCTGGAGTCTATAAGAGATCAGATTGATGCATCTGATGAAGCTTCAAGAACCTATCTCATAACTAAACTATTACTGGGTTAAGGAATAATAAATGTCTTATCGTCAATTTCATATGCAAGCTATCAACCAAGCAGATCGTATTCTCTCTGGTGAATTTAAACAAGAGAGGGAAGTTAAGTCTGCGGCTAGAGAACAACGTGGTGTAATGCGTAAGCAAAAGATAGCTAGTGCTGCTGAAGATACTACAGAAGAACTTGACAGTGTAGCTAAGTCTCAAAACTCTGTTCTTAAATACCTATTACCTATTCGTGAAGATAATATGAAACTAGAAGAGGGTGTAAAAGTAGCTTCAACTGGTAATGAAGAGCTTATAGATATGGCAGAGTCAGCTTCTGTTCAAATATCTGCAGATGCTGAAGATGTAGGTATGCGATTAGTTGGAGACTTAGAAGAAGCTTTAGGTATAAGCCAAGTTCAAGCAGCAGCTATCGTAGGTAATCTTGCTCATGAAACATCTGACTTTAAATTTATGCAGGAACTTAAACCTGTCGTAAAAGGATCTCGTGGTGGTTATGGATTTGCTCAATGGACTGGAACTAGACGAAAAGAGTTTGAGTCTTGGGCTTCAGAAAATGAATTAGATTTAAACTCATACGAAGCTAACTTCGGATTCTTGATGCATGAGATACAAAACACACGAGAGGGTAGATTCCTAGAAAAATTAGAAGCTACTGATAATATAGAAGATGCTACAAGAGTTGTTTCGGAGGGATACCTAAGGCCTGGAAAACCTATGATGTCTTCTAGAATTAAATACTCTAAAAAATATTTTAGCGAAGATCAATCAAATGGGTTAATGTCGAGGTAACAAATGTCAAAGAAATTTATGAGGCCTATTCCTGGGCAATCACTAACATCAAATCCTGGTAATGCTCCTTACGAAAAGCCTCCAGAAATTAACGATATAGAAGAAGCTATTGAAATGCATCTTGATAGGCTTGCTGATCAAGAGACTATGGAAGAGGCTTTGTTCTTTCTAGAAATGGGTGTAGACCTCCAGACATTAGTAGAGGGTATACTTCGAAGTGCTGTTATGGCAGGTAAACACAGCATTGATATTAGTATTCTAGCTGGTCCTGTACTGCATGAGTTTATTCGTGGCACAGCTGTGGCCTCTGGTATAGACTTTGAAGAAGGTATAGAAGATAAAGAAGGTAAGAAGATTCAAACCTATGCACGTAATAAAATGCGTAGTGCTCGTATGCTATCTAAGATGGGTTACGATGAGCCTGTAGAAATGCAAAAAGAATCTCCGACAATGGAAGAACCTGTGGCTGAAGAGCCTTCAGTTATGCCTGAGGAAGAGCCAGCAGGACTTATGTCAAGGAGGGTTATGTAATGGCTTTAGGATTAAAACGTGGTGGTTGGCAAGGGGTTGCTGAAGCTTTTAAAGATTGGGAACGTGAAGAGTTGGAAGAAAGACGTTTTGAACGTCAGCTCTTAGAACAAAGACGTAACACTCTTGTACCTTACCTTACTAAGGCTCACCAAGCTAATCTAAAAAATCAATCAGAAGCTAGAGGAGTCTTAAGTTTTTTTAATAACAGACTTACTGATAGTTCTGAGGCAGAGAAGAAAGCCTTTATGAATATCATAAGGGATAATCCTGAAATGGGTAAGAGTATTTATTCTGCCGTATTAAAGAATGAAGATAAGTATCCAGGATTAGAGTTAAAAGGTTCTAAACTAGTACAGTTTTCTAATATTATTGAACAGACTAAACCTGATGATATGTCTATAGAGGATTGGACAGAGGAAGCTGCCTCTCGTGTCTATGAATCTAATGCTAACACTATAAGTGAGATGTTAGAATCCGTATTAGGTGCTGAAGATTTAGACACCATGCCTACATTAGTGGATGTCTTAGAAGCTACAGCAACTGATCCTGGAATCCCTGGAGGTTTGCCTGATATACGCAGTCCAGTGGGTATGCGTCCAGAGGAAGAAAAGAAATATATGGATGCAGTGTATCGTAATGTAGAAGCTGAGCTTAATAGGAAGATTGCAAATCTTAGTCAACAGATTACTGAGAGAAAGGGTCTAGATAACGAAGCTTTGTCGGTTGAGCTTACTAGACTTCAAACATTGAAGTCAGAAGCTGATGATAATCCATACAATGTATTATTTGAGTTCCCTGATTTAACTCAGTCAATCTTAAGTAATATCCAAGCTAATGATCCCTATATTGAAAGTTCAAACTTGTTTAGAACCTTTATGCAACCTATTGGAAATATGTAATGACAGAATTAGAATTACAGATCAGACGTGCATATTCAATAGGGGATATGCAAACTGTCCGTAAGCTTCAAAATCAAATGAAGACAGGTGCAATAAATAGTGCTGAAGCTTCTAAAGTTTTTACTATGCCTGATTCAGAGGATATGGAACAGGTAGAAAAAACTGTACCTAGATTTAATAAAGATATTACCTATACTCCAACTACAGTCTTAGCTGATGAAGACGCTATGAACATTATGAGAAAGTATATGTACTCTTTCGAAGGTGTTACCCCTGATGTAGAAGATGAAGAGTTAGTAGATATGTACCTATCTAAGATGCGCAAGTTTGCATCAGGTCAATCTGTAGTTACTGTCAATGAAGCCTTACAACTTCAAAAAGCAGAAGATGATAAACTTGCTCAAGCTGGGCAAGCATATGATTTATACGACAGGTTTGAAGGTATCTTTTCGGATGACTTTACTTGGGGTGAAACCTTTGATGGGTTAGGTACTTATGCAAGATCTATTATTGTAGACCCTACTAACTTAGTTGGATTGGGTATAGGTGGACTGGTATCTAAGGTAGGTAGTAGGGGTGGTAGTATCGCACTTAAACAGATAGCTAAAAAAGCTTCTGAGAATGCTATTAAAAAAGCTACAGCAAAAGGTGCTACAGCAGAGGCTGCTCAACTGGCAGGTAAACAAGCAGCCCAAAAAGCTACAGAAAAAGCTGCACGTAGCTCTGCTATATCCACTAGCTTAAAGACTCAAGCAGCAAAGCAAGCGGCAGCTGCTACTGCTGTTGATACCACATTAGCTCTTGGTGTAGATTATGCATATCAGTATGGCATGTTGCAAACAGGGAAGCAAGAAGAATACTCTGCATTTCAAGGAGGTCTTACAGCACTTGGATCATTAGGTGCTGGTATGCTTAGTCTTGGACTTGATGTAGCCAGTGCTACACGTAGAGCTGTAGCAGGTGCTGAAAAGACTGCAACAGAAGCCTTGTATGGTGTAGACGTAGCTAAGAAAGTTGCTGAGAGATCAGCTATGGAACTTAATGCAGATCAGTTTGTATCTGACATGAAGAGTTTCTTTGACTCATTTGAGGGAGGTAACTTTCCTGGATTTGCAGAACGTGTAGCTGAAGGTGCAGCTATATCTTCTAAAGGTGAACTTCCTAGAACACCTAGCGATACCCTGTTCTTTAAATACTTTTTACTAGGTAATGATGACTTAGGGGTGAAAGGTTTAGCTCAATCACTCTATGACTCTGGTGTTCGTATACAAGGCCCAAGATATAAAGGTGATAATGTTACTAGTTTTATGTCTGATGTCCTGTCACAATTACCAGAAGAAGCTAAGAATGATTTTGTAGATGCATTTCGTAAAGGTGTTGGAGGTAAGATACCTGACTATAAAAACTACAGCGTAGAAGATATTGCTAACTTGCTTTCAGAAAAGACAAGTGATGGCGCTAAAGTACTTAATATTCAATCTCAGATTTCACGTATGTTTAAGTCTGAAGGTATTGACCCTAATACAGGTACTATTGATAGTGCTTTAAGCAAGATGTACACTGAGATACCACCCAGACTTATTACAGGTGCCAAGTCTCGTAACCTATCTTATTATCAAAACCTCTTAGTTCAAACTATTGTAGCTAATCCAGGAACTACAGCTCTTAACATTAAGGGTGGTTTAATACGAGGTGCAGTGGACTCTACTGCAGATGTAGTTAAAGGTGCTTTGTACACAACAGCTGGAATGACTGGTGTATTGACTGGTGATTGGAAAACTTTAAACAAGGGTGTTCAATTAATAAGAATGCAAGGTAAACGTGCTGTTAATCTTGTTACACCTGACGCTACAAAAGAACAAGCTATGTCGTACATTGCTATGAGACCTGAAGTTGAGGATACTTTATTTAGGTACTTGAGTGGTGGTGTTGATAACAAAACTTTAGCTGATCAATTTAATATTGATATTAGTAAGAGACCTGATGTTATGTTAGCAGAAGGTTATAAAAACTTTGCTCAAAAGATGTATCTTGTACAAGCTCAAGATAGATTTTTCAAGACTCAAAACTTTATGTATTACATAGATAAGGGTATCAGAGAAGAGTATGGTCAAACGTATCAGGAGTTCTTAAACAGAGCTGACATAGCTGCTGAGATGGCTACTGAAAAGTACGCAGCCTTAGAATTAAAAGCTGTAGACGACACTAATAAAAGTGTGTTTGCTAAATCTTTTTCTAGCCGTGCCACACTTCAAAAGAATCCAGTAGAGTTTATTGCTACTACGATTGAAGAGATTCGTAAGGTTCCTTTACTAGGTGCCGCTGCTCCTTTTGGTCAGTTCTTTAATAACACTATTGATTTTATGGCTGACTACTCTGGTGCTAAACTAGCCTATCGTTTAGCTGGTGCTGGTGAGGGACGTAATATTGATAGTCTTACTGAAGCTGGATCAAGAGCTGCTGTAGGTTGGACAGGCGCTTGGTATCTCTCTGACAGTGAGAAGGAGTACATCAAGGAAGGTCTTTCTTGGGATCAAGTAAGGGATGAAGACGGTCAAATAATTACAAAAGAATATGATTACCCAGAGTCATTATTTAAAATGGCTGGTCGTATGATTGCTCATGTAAGACTTGGTAATGATATACCTGAAGATCTTTGGAAACAAGCGACTGATACATTTGGTGTTAAAGCCTTTGCACGTAATTTAGAAACAGGTGTTCAAGATGTAACAGATCTTGGTGCAAGTTTAAGAGATGCATTTGTTGGTATGGATAAACTTCAGTTTGAAGATTTTGTAAAGGGTCTTTCAACTGTTGCAGCACCTTGGGTAAGTGGATACACTAGGCCCATAGACCCTATCAACCAAGTTGTTGGTGCATTAAGTCCTGATGGACAAGTGATTATGGATCGGAAGCAAGGTATAGAAGGGGTTAATAATTCTCTTCGTTACATTGACCAGATCTTTTTAGCTATTACAGATTCTATTGAGGGAGAAGGCGCTGGTTTAGAGATGTTAGGTACAGAAGAAAAAGCTTCTGCTACTGCAGAGAACATACAAACCATAGGTAAGGTACTAGGTTATAGGACTGTGCCTGAGCAGACCTATACACAAAAAATGTTTAATAGTATTGAGAAACCTGACTGGAATACAGGTATTTACACAGAGATTCCAGAGGCTAACAATAGAGTTAATGAGATTATTAAGCCTATCTTGGAGAATCGTGCTTATAGACTTATGGTTTCATCTAGGTATGATGATCTTAATATACGGCAAAAGCAAAAAGCTGTTAGTATTGTGCTATCGGAAGCACGTAAATCTGCTATGGAAGTTATGGAGTTATCTTTAATTGTAGAGGATCAACAACTTTCTAAACTATTTAAGTTGTATCGAGATCACTCTACTAAAAAGATTGATGAAGGTTTAGAAAGACTAGGCTTAAGTGATATACCTTATCAAGACTTAAACCTAGCACAATTAGACAATCTAACTAAAGTTGTAAAAAATATGGACAAAGAAGTAACAGACGTATTTGGTCTATCTCTCGGTGACTAGTCGTCATCTTCTAGCATGTAATCTGCCCAGTCGTATGCCTCCCGTTTTACCTCAGACATACGTCCAGCCCCTCGACCACTCGCAAGTATTCCAGCTAAGGCTTGTCCTGCTAGATACCTACGAGAGGTGAGGGGTTTTATTTTAGGTAAGGGCTTCTTCTTCTTTTGCCTATACTCTTTTGCTTCAAGCTCTAAGTTTGTTTTTACGTTCATATTCCTGAACTCTTTTCAAGTTTTCAAAGTAGGCTTTAGTAAAGCCATACTCCCAGTCACGATTGTTACGTGATCCTCTATCATAAGGATTACTTAACTTACCCTTATAAAAATCTTTTTTGCCTTGATCGAATGGCCTCATTTATGTACCTCTTTCATAGCCTCTCGCATTTTTTGAAGATACCAATCAGCTTTGTTAATATCTTCAACAGGGTTACTTTTATATCTATGTCTATGTTGGTACTTAATTAAGTTACCGTGACAATAAGCAATGAACCCCTCTAAACCTAAGACCTGTTTTATATAGTCGATACATTCAACCTCTCCTGTATTATAATGAAAGGGTTTTTCTACTGGATCGTACTCTGACATACATCTACCTCATGACTAGCATTATCCATAACATACGACAGGGGCAGTATAGTTGTCAAGTCCCCTCTTCCAGGCCGTGTATGTAACCCAAAGTCACCCCTAAAGTATTCCTTACACCGTTTACGTAAATCTTCTATAATATTTTCTGGCTTAATTAAGTAAAACTTTTTCTCAGCTCGTACTGCAATAAGCCTATCAATACCATTGGGTACACCCCAACCCTCTTGGGGTTTCCATTCAGGTGGACGTTTAACAGTTAGTAACTCCCACCAAATAGTATAGTTGATTGGACCTTTACGGTACTTACGTTTAGCTGCTTTAACATCTACTTTACCAAACTCCTTATCTAAAACATCCCAATGTTCATTAATGTTTTCATCACGGTTTGCTTCCCGTATAAAATTATCTCCCCGAAGAGAGATAAATTCTAGCTCTGCTTTTGTACCTTCGCTGTACGATGCTGCATTCTTTTTCATGAAGTAATATCCACCATTTCACAAACCTCACCAGTACAAGCAAATGTCTGACTCGATTTAGTTGTATCTTCCTTTTCATACTCTGAAAGCTTACTCCAGTCAATAGCTTTTGGCATAGATTTTAATAAATCTTCATATTCATCATTACCAACTTCTTGATAAGGAGCTTGCTGATAGGTATGTTCGTTATATGGTAAGAAGGATACACCTGACATCTCGTCAAAGTATTTATAAACAAAAGCACCTACTTCAAACCACTCATCTTTTTTAACATTAATAGTAACTGATGGTTTATGTTCACACCAATGTCGTTGATATGCAAGCCAAGTCTCCAGCTGTTCAATAGCTGATAGGTCAGCGGTAACTACTGCATTGTCTGGTGACTTAACAGGAAAACTAAATACTGTAGTAGTATCACCCTTCATTACACAAGGTTCACTAGGTACTCCTTGATCTTTCATAAACTCTGTCAACGGATCTTTATTATCACCACGCACAGTACGGATATAATAGGGACTATGGCGAGCATGTATGCCACTGGCACTATCCACCAATTGCGATACCGTGCCCGAAGGCTTGACGCATGTAATTGCAGCAGCAACAGGTATACCAAGACGGTCAGCCCATTCAGCATTAGTAGAAACACAAATCCCACGAAGATGTTCAAGAGTCTTCTCCAAGCCTTTGTTCTTAATAGTCATCAAGGAGTTGTCCATTATCCCTGTAAGTGACACACCCAACAGACGCTCTTCTTCTGTGTTCTTGTTCCACACCTTACGCAAGTATGGAAACTTGGTGTAGGTGGATTGTATGGTTCCCAGAATCGTAGCCAGTTTAACTTTACGTTCCATATCTTCGATAGTATCTGTCGCACGTACCACAACCTCAGTGAGATTGCAAAACTGATTCGGTCTAAGTATGATCTCACTACACGGATTAGTCCCGAACTCATAGTTAGGATCACGCCGACCATTCTTTTCAGCTTGCTTCTTACTTGATTGACGGTTAAATACACCACGTTCTCCACTTCCTGACTCTACCAATGCCATCCATTCACGCATAAAAGACACAGCATCTGGCTTTTCTGTGTAGCTCACAGAGTTATTAGCTAAGGCACGTTGTGGATCATTCTCCCACCATGCACCTGACTTAGCATGACGCATACGATCATCACTGAGGTTACTCAAAGAGATCATAGCTGACCTACGTACACCACCTACTACAACTACCTCGCCAATCTTACACATGATGTCATGACACTCAATGCTAGATAGCTTACGTCCCTGTGCATCTTTAAAGACCCTAATTACAAAGTTAAATAGATCTACTAATGGACCTGGACCAGAAGCTCTACCACCAAAAGTCTTAAGCTTTGCACCTGCAGGACGTACTAAACCAATATCCCATTGAGGGATTTCACCAGCCCAAAGGAGAGCAAGAACTTGACGAAGAGCTTTAGCCCAACCTTCCTTACTATCTTTGACAACGATTGTAGTCTCACTGTCGAACAACTCAGGAACTTCAGGAAGCTTACTGATGAACTGTCGCTCAACACTGAAGCCAACACCAGTACCACAGAGCAGGATAAACATAGCCTCATCGAAGGACTTAGGGTCATCTACGGGTAGGTAGCTACAATTATACATACAAGTATTATCACGATTAGCAGCTGGACCTGCAGTCATCATAGCTCGCATAGAAGGCATAACCTCTAGTCCAAGGATAGCTTGTTCAATGTCGTGTGCTACATTGAAATTATCTTCACTGATACCACTATTAACTGCAGGCTCAACCACATTATCCATGTAGCGATTTACTGTTTCATCCCAAGACTCTCTTCGCCCTTCGTCTTCAAGCCATCGTGCATACCGTGAAGTATGGATAAAGGATTGATAGTCTGTTGGTAGGTAGTTGCTCATCTATTATCTCCGCTTCCCTTTAGTACACCACGTTGCTCTCTGTCGTCTAATTTTGCCATATTCATCTCCATAATCTTTTTAAGATTACCATTGAAAATGTTAGCTAAAGCTACTGTATAAAATAAAACATCCCCTAATTCTTTTAGGACTTCATCATCGCTAAACTTATTCTTATCACGAAATAGTTTTTTAATTTTTTCTGATACCTCTCCTGACTCCCCCACAAGACCTAAGGTATTTTCTATAAGTCTGTCACGACCCTTAGTAAATATCTTGTCTTCTACAAATTGACTGTAGAATCTGACTGGATCTTCGCCATAGTCAGGGCTATTCTGGAACATCTCAAAGTAACCAAAAGCTTTTAAGTCAGTTTCATTTATCATTCATCTCTACCTCACAGTTTAAAACTTTAACATCGTCTATGTCATAGATGATATCCTTTATCATTTCTTGTATGACACGACAGTTTTCCATATCATCAACCTCTAAAAAGTTGGCATCTTTATCCACCTTTATATTCAGCAATACTTCATAACGCATTCGGAAACCCCTAGTTATATCTAGCTTAGACTACTAGTCAAGCATCATAAAAGAGTTCGTTGTAATTTATTACAAGAGGCTCAATATTCTTTTCAAAGTATTTTGACCACTCATAAGCATCTTCAAAATCTTCAAACCAATAATTAACATTTTCCATCTTACCATCTATCTCTGCACGGACTACGCTGAGATACTTACAATCTTCAGGATACTCCTCATCTTCTGGTAGATCCTCTATTGATATTGGTCCCTCGATAATATCCCATATTTTTACATTAGGCATAACCATTATTTCCAATTCCTTAATAATTCCATGTAGTGATCTATGCTTATCATAGTTATCCAAGGTTGTCTATCAGATCTATAAAAGACTACTGGTTCACCCTTGCCATGCTTACCTGCCTGTTCAATATAATCGTAAGCTGTTTTCATTCCAGACTTCCTACGCTTAACTTCGATTGTTATAGGCATCTTCTTTCTAGCTGCAGGGGATAGCTGAATATCTTCTCCAGTATCCCCCATAGTTGTACTCTTAATATCATCAGGTTCAAACTCTGGAAATGTCTCCAGTAATTTATCCCTAATTTCATTCTGACCACCCCTACCTTTTGCCTTAGCTGCTCGTGTCATCTGTTACCTCAGGTACATTGGGCAGCTTTTCTACATGCAATAGGTATTCATTACCATAGGAATACTTAAAGGTACGCATGTTAGGCCAGCAAGCTTTCTTATATTCGCAGAAAGAACAAGCCTTGTCAAGCTTTGTATTAGGGCTTGACTTACTTTGTGGTACAGGTGGAATACGTTCAGTTGGAAGATCACCCTCTACCATAGCCTTAGCTTCTTTGATCTCTTTTTCTTTGTTGCCTAAGTCTTCTGAAAAATCATAGACATCTAAACAAATCTCACCACTTACTTTATCAACAGCTAGGAAGGCACCACGAGTTTTATCTGTAACAAGCGGATCATCCTTAGCTGCATATACATATGAACTTAACTGACTGATGTAACCAAATGCGTCATTGTCACGCAGTGTTCCATCTTTAAACTTTTTAAATGCATAAGAGCTGCAGGATTTTACGTCAATAGTAACACCATCAATAACAGCGTCACGATGTCCACGAATGCCATGTACGTTCAACCTATCTTGTGAACCTGCTAGGTTATGACCTGAGGCCTTTACCATAGCAAGTATTAATTCTTCAATCATATCCCCATAAAAGAAACGTAACAGTAATGATGCATCTAATGACTCACCAAAGTCTGGTTTGTTTACTTTATACCAAAGCTTTCTTTTACAGGGTGTTCCTACAGACGACAAAGACAGATAGCCCCTTGGTTCTTGGGGCTTACTGAACCTTTTATAAGCAGTGTCTGCTACACCAGAGCCTAGCAATTCGCTGATACTTTTAGTCCAGCCGCCTTGTCCATAGATCACACTTTGAATATCTTCAACTAGGGTCTCAAGTGTTTTCATTTAATTTCTTTCTGTGTTTTCTTTTTCGAAACAACTTCTTTGTTTGATCGGCAATAACCCTGAGTCGGTACTTTGGAGTTCGTACTTCTTTTGCCACAGGGTTACGCCTTTTCATAGTTAGAAAAGAACCTCTTCACTAACCTTTTGCTCAGACACAGGTTGAGGAGAAGAATCTTCCTTGATGTAATCTACCCTATCAAGAACAGTAACCTTGTCTAAGCGAGTGCCTACGATAGATGGACGTGATGTATCGTAGACTGACAACTCTACCTCTACAGTAGAGCCGTTTCCAATAAGACCGTCAGAGTCAACGTCCCAAGCAGAACCATCTGCTTTAATGACTTCAGGTGCACCGCTATCCCAGTCCTTACCTGTGTCATACTTACGCACAAACTTAACCTTTGTGCCTCGACCTTGAGGATCTTTTGATCCACGTTTCATAGAACGTGAAGCTTGAAGTGTGTCCATACTTTGATCATCAAGTATCATATCAATAGTACAGGCACCATTGCAGTCTCGGTAGACTCCCTCAAAACCATTCATGTCACGGTTCTGTGGAAATACTTTTGCCCATTCTGCAATACCAGTAAGTTTAATTTTACGTGTAGCCATTCGGCCCTCCTTTGTTAGTGTACGTCACTGTACCGTTGACCATATTGTATGTCAATACCCAAGTCAACATTTAATTTAAGATCTTCATTAACTTTTTCAATAGCCCAAGTCAGTGTTTCACTATGAACATTTTGTTCTCCTTCTTTCACCAAGTTAATTGATTCATCATGGAATTGTCCAATGATGTTAGGTCTACGTGTCATGTAGTACGCTACCCACTTGTCAAAGCAGTAAGCACCAGTTGATTGGTTGAGCGTAGAGAACACATCTTTCTCGTAGCGTAGGCTGTGCCAGAACTTACTGACAGGATTCTGTACCCACATCTCACCATTTATGTGTCGTATCTTTTGATCCTCAGCAAACTTTTTTACTGACCAGTTACGATTCCAATAAGCATCAAGAAGATTTTGACATTCTGGTACAGACAAACCAGTAGTACGAGATAACTTAGGTGCACCTACTCCATAAGTCGCAGAGTAATTAACCACTTTGTAGTTCTTACGCAAGGCTTTAAGCTCAGGCTTGTTGCCTTGATTGTAAGCGTCGATGTCATCCTGTGACACAGCACCTGCATGTTTAGCTAGGTCAAGGTGTGGGTCAAACCCATCCTGTGACATCTCAAACACATAAGCTGAATCGTAAGGGTGCATGTAGTGACGCTTGCATGTGTCCTCAAGAGAGGTCATATCAGCACCACACAATACGTAACCTTCAGGTGCAGTGAGGCACCCACGGATCTCTTTACCCCAAGGTCTGTCTACCCCAGGAAGATTTACCAGGGGATTTTCATGTCTGAATCTAAGTGTATTAGTAAGACCACCAATCTCAGCTTTAACATAGCCATCACGTTCAAATCTCAAAAAGTTTTTAAAGATACCAAGCCTGTGTTTTATTACAGTTAAACCCTCCAATACTTTTACTGTTGGGTTACTATCAATCAGTAGCTGTACTGAGGGTGATAGCTCATTGTCTTTACGGATCTGAGGTATCTTACGATCCTCTTTGTAATCAAAGGTACAAGGCTCCCAACCAAGAGAAAACAACCAGTCCTTCACTTGAGATGAAGAGTTAGGGTTAGGATCATCATAACCTTTAACAACAGTAACACCTTCATTGTAATGTCGAGGTAAACCTTTAGAATCAAGAAGGTTAAACCACCTTTCACCATGAGCAGAGGGTGAGCCATCTTTCTTGAAACAGTTTTTAGGCTTATGCTTTACCTGAGTCTTTACAACTTTAGGCATTACCGACCCAAGCTCTTTAACCTTATCAAGCTCTTGATTAGTAAGCTCATCAAAACATTTTTGAGCTAAATCTACATCAAGCTTCCAACCAGATTGCTCTGCAATCGCAGCAGCTTTCATCTTGAACTCAAGATAACGAAAGAACTTATCCAAAAGGATCTTATCTTTTTGGTAGATGATCATGAACTTCTTGAGTAAGTCTTGCCACAAACACCAATTAATCTTAACATCTTCTACACAACGATGTGCATACTCTTCTGGAGTACCGTTCACCCAGTCATTAACTAATGGCTTAGGGATACCGAAGTCTTCACCAAAAGTTTCAAGCCCATGCTTCTTAGTTCTCTGATGATTAACTACCCAAGACATAGGTAAAGTGTCAAACAACCTAGCTCTAATCTTTATACCCAGAATCTTTTCTAGTAAGGGTACATCGTAACGAATAATATTATGACCGATTAAACCACGTTGGTTTCTAAGCAACTCACGCATGTCGTTATAGTTAAACAAAGTGTCGTAATTAGAACCATCAGATGTGTATGACAAGCAATGTATTTTAGTAGCATCATCCAAAAGATTATCAGCTTCTACATCAAATACAATCATGCTGCCATATCACTCCTTACAAACGGTGCTTCTTCACTGAGGATTGTAGTCTCAGGATCATAGTAGACTGAGCCAGCCTTACCTAGCTTAGCAAAGGGACGATTCTTATCTACAATAAACTCAGTAGTATTCTGAAGGATCTCATCCTCAGATTCCGTATCACGCTCGATCTTTATACAGATGATTGCTTCTTCTTCAAGAGAAGCTGCATACTTTGTTCTACCATCATCATTAACCTGTGATATAAAGATCACACCTATGTTTAATTCCTTGGCAAGTTGTGCCATGCGTGAACCTAAGGTAGTCAGTGTACTGGTAGCACCATCAACTCCAGAGTTAGATAAGTAAGCCAAACGTTGTACGTGATCTACAAATACATAGTCTGCACCATAAGCTGACACTGCAAGTCTTGTGTAGTCAAGTAGCTTCAGTGGATCATCATGTGACATCATCTCAAAGATAATAGTACGGTTATGTTCTGAGTCAGCAATCTTATTAGCAGCTTCCTCAACCTGATCTAAATTATAACCGTTGCGCTCAGCATCTTCTTTAGTTCTAACATTACAGCCAAGGTGGTAAGTAGCCATAGCACGTAACGTAGTAGATTTCATTTCTTCCATGTGAAGCAAAGCTATCTTTGTATCACTGTCTTGCAACAGACCTGTCTCAAAATATCTGATTACCTCAGTCTTACCAGTACCACGAGGTGCTTTGATAAATGTCAAGCCACCCTTTACCATACCACGAATCTTTTCGTCAAGACCAGAATGTCCAGTTGAGATATACTCATAAGGACTTTCAGTTCTCAATGCGTGAGAGAAATCATCAGAAGAGCAAAAGAAATTTTCTGGTGAATATCGTTGAGGTTTCTTAGCAGCCCACATTAATTCTGTGCTATCACCTGCTTGCAGAAAGTCATTAGCATCTTTATGCTTTGACATAGGTACATAATAAAAGGTATCAGGGAATGCCTGATAGAGTTTGTCAGCAGCTACACGTCCAGCTGCATCAAGCTCACCTGCATAGATTATCTCTTTGAATGACGACAAGAAAGCATGATTATGCTTTATAAACTTCTCACCGATAGAGGCGCTGGGCAAAGACTTTACAGGAAACGTCTTGCCAAGGATTTGATATAAGGATGCAGCATCAAACTCACCCTCAGTCAAGTAAATGCGGTGGCTTGTACCTGCATTAAAGTCAGGGCCAAACAGGTAGTTCATACCTAGTCCACGATCCTTCACCCAAGACTTTGACTTGTCATTGTACAGCCTATATTTGGTAGTGTGTGGATACTTGTAAGCATAGCGTACAGGCTCACCCTTCTCACCAGTCTGTAGTTGAATGCCGTAAAGCTCACACACATCAGAATCTATACCCCTGATGTTTTGGTAGGTCATCCCTGTAACTGGTATATCCATAGGGTTTCTCCTTTCTGGGAGAGGGTATTCTGTTCTTACCCAATCAAATGTTTCTGACATATCTTTAGAGGGATAGGAACTGCCACAAGAATGGCAGTGACCGTATCCATCGTCGTTCCAATTAAATGCATCGCTTGATCCACAATGCGTGTAGGGACAAGCTAAGTGTGGGTTATCTCCCATCTATCTCTCCTTTGATCTTTGACGCTCCTCTTTTGTCATAGGTCGGATGTATTGTAAATAGTTAATTGCACGGCCTGTATTCCACCTTGCAGCTTCTTCATCTGCTTGCTCCTTAGTCTCAAAGGTTCGCACCTCTGTGTCGTAGGTCCAAGGGTTTTCTTTTCGCACCAGAGTGTACTCACCTTTCTCAATCTCAATCTCCACTGCGTACATCTTCACCCCTTTCTGATTCTAGGCCAGCTTTGACTAAGGCTACAAACCCTGCGTTAAAGATAGCCATAAAAGTTTCTGGATCACATTCTACTTGTAGTGTAGCACTACCATCCTCGTGCTCTTCTACTTCTGTTATCTTAACTTCACTCATCCTTCACTCCTATACATGGTAGCAAGATAGACAGCTTGCAATACTTTGGGTACTCATCGTATGTCATGGCTATCAACACAGGTGGCGCAGCTATCAGTAAAGCTACAATAGCTGACGCCTTGACTGCTCCGTTGATGTTACCTCTCATAATTATCCTCCGCTAATGATTCCCAGGATACAGGGAATAACTCATACATCTCCCCTGCAATTAATTCTGCAACCTCTCGTGTCTCAGCTTGAGTATCTTCAGCGCAGCGTAGCTTACACATATCAGCAAATGCATCCAAGCTACCTGACCAGTACCACTCAGTCATCATAGACTGTGGCAGTACCATACGTGCTTGCTCTGGACATACACCATGTTCTAATAACTCGTTGTAACTGCGTAGTGTAGTATGCTCGTAAAAACTTAGGATGTCTGGATCAGGATAAGTTACTCCTGCACTACCCTGCTTTTTGTCAGCACTACGTCCACGCCATTCTGTTGGCTGATAAAACTCAGGCTCACTGTCCACATATCTACGGCTAATCTCATTCCAACGTAGAAACTTATGCTTGACTAACTGCCTAGCTACAAAGACTGGTGCCTTGATGTGAAAGCTTGCAAAGCAATGCCCAAAAGGGCTGATGTGTTTGTGCTCTGCCAAGTAACGTATGAGCTTGGCGTCCTTGTCTTTCAACTTAGGTGGACCCCACACGTCACTCGTATCCATCTCACTCTTCTTACCAAAGGATACTCGTGCAGCATTAGCTACAGTCAAGTCAGTACCCATGTGATCTATGAATGTTACTTCAATCATTCTCTTTCCCTTCTTTCAAGAGCAGACTTTGCAGTCTTCAAACTAAATTTATTATACGGATTTAAACTCGCTACACTTTTGTGACCTGATACAGATTGTATTGCTAGATGATCAACACCACTTGATATCATCTGAACTATAGCAGTCTTTCTCAAATCACCCACTTGTAGCTCGTCAGGAAGCCCAGCAGTAGCTTTAACCTCTCTAAGCAATGCTGTCATCTGTGATACTGTTAGCGGCCTGTAGGCACTGTCCTGTGGCCTGTGGTGAGGTACTACGTAGTCTTGGAAGTCCCAGTCATCCTTCTGTTGATGTAACATACCAACTAAGTTGTCAGGTATTGGTAATTCCACAGTAGCACCTCTCTTAGTCTGGGTGATGGTAACTTTATCATTATCAAAGTCAATATCACCCCAAGTAAGATTTCTTATGTCAACAGGACGTTGACCCCACTCATAACACATCAACACTATCAAGCCAATACTTCTCCAATCAAATTTTGTAAAGGCTGTATCAAGGAAGGTGATAACTTGATCATGTGTCCACACTACAGATCTTGGAGTGCTTGTTCGTTTATTAACTCTGGACATTGGATTGTAATTAATAATATCCAACGATACTAAAAAGTTCATGAGAACTGAGAACACCCTAGCATTATGGTTTGCATTGGCGATAGAGTTCTCTAGTTCCCATGTGTCATACATCTCAGAACACTTGATAGCGTTAATGTTTAACACGCTAACGTTACCAAGTGTGCTACCCATAACAGACATACGACAAAAATAATTAAGTCTTGATTCATAGTTTCTTTGAGTAGAATACGACAAAGAGTTAAAGTGTCTAGACCTTAAGTATTTCTCTACTGCTTTTTTCAATCTCATATTTTATCTATCCAATGTGTACAGTCATCATGTGGGTCATCCATAAGTAGTCTCCTTATGTATACCTTAAGGTTTAATAATTATATTTATTATAAAATTAATAATAAACCTTAAGGTTACATTAGGTATACGTAAAGTAAGATATTGTCAATACACTGAGACAATATGTCACATATACCTTCTGGCTGCATAATTATCTAGGTAGGTGTAGTACTGACTGGTATCCTCAATGTGACATTCTTCCATCAATGAGTATGGAGTGAATCCATAAGCGTCAAGCAACTCAGCAATAGCACTGGGATAGTCTCGTACTAGAGTCGTCAAGTCACTGACATTCTCTTGATCAATAGAGGTACGGTTACTACCGTATGAGTAGAGTCCATAGTCATCCTCAAAGACCGTAGGATCACGAGTAAACACCAACTTAGACCAGTCAGCTTGCACCAAGGCAATGCACAATAACTCTGCAAAATCAAGGTCTTGAGTCTCGTTGACACCATGCTGCCCATAGTAACCTACACTGATGTTTGTACACTCAGAGACCACAGATGCATACTCATTGCTGTCTGTGTATGAGCCACCCGTATCAGCTTCTAGTTGTGGTAAGTCTACTGCTGCGGCAAAGGACTTAGCGAACTCATCAGAGGCAGTACGCACACCCATCTGGTGTGTGATCACAGAGCTATCACCGTATCTGTCGAATGATATCACTGCGTCAAGATGACTCAGCCAAGGTGGGTTATCCGCTACCAATGCACGACTACCCTTACAACCAATCTCCTCTGCTGCATGGACTACATAGACACCCTCAATACCTGCTTCAATCATGTTGAGCATGAGCCAGACACCAGTGGTACAGTCAGCACCAAGGCAGTTGGAAGTCTTGCTGTCAGCTACAGACACCACGTCATTCATGACCACTAGCTTCTGATAACCAGACTGCTTGTGTACTGTGTCATGGTGTGACGCAAAGCATAGCCGTGGTTTGTCACCAATGATGTGGATATAGTTACCATGAATATCTGGCAACCCAAAGGTAGGTTCGAGGAACCGTAAACAAAATTCTTTCTGCGCTTGTGAAGCTTCAGGCCTCATGTAACGCAGCATCTCTATCAAACTATACATCTAATTCTCCTTGTACATTTTTCCATGTGCTATCTTCTTGTAATTCCCAGACACCATGATGGTCATCTAGCTCAGACTTAGCTACATCACTACCATCATCAAGCGTACACATCACGGTACGAGGATACCACTCGTCACTCCAATCAGAGAGGAAGTAATCGTCCATACCATTGGGTGATACCCAGCTGTCCTCACACTCGATGTAGGTCACATCATCTGCATCCCAATACTCATCATCATCATCGCAGTATATAAAGGCACTGGTGTTCTGTGCATAGTCACGAGACACTCTGAAATTAGTCTGATAACCACTCCTAGTGACTCTGTAGACTACAACAGCATCATCCTCGTGGACATCCTCTCCTGCATATTCACAGTAGAAGTGGACGTTGTAGTAGCAACACTCACAGTAGTGCTCATCAGTAGTCTCTGAGTAGTAGTAGTCATCCTCACTTAGACCATCACCGCAGCTAGTACAGTTAGTATAATGACCATTGAGTACCCCACCATAGTCAGTGGCATTGATCTCACCACCATGTGCAACCACTAACCATGAACCAGTGTCATCAAGTGACTGAGGTGCTAGGTCAAGGTATGGTGCAATGAAGCCACCACCATCATGCTCGACTCTACGTAGCTTGGCACCTGTGAAGTCAGGGTCTCTGACCTCTACATTACGTAGTAACAGATGATCATACACAAAGTCAATAGCTTGCTCTGATACACCGTAGATAGGTGCAGCCTGTGGCTTGTCAGGGTGCTTGACATACACGTTAGTACGTGCAGCAATACGACCATGAGCATCAGTAGCATAGACAACCTCGAAGTCACCAGACGCATAGGCTTCTGCAGGGTGCATAGGTAGATGGTCAAACTCGTAGCGCATACAGCTGTGAGCTAGATGCTTACGAAACCAAGTGGTGTCGATGTTCTCATTGTGAGACTGCTCATGCGAGTATGCACGTTTGAATGACTCAGCATCCCTAGCCTGATGCAAGGTGAGGTCACGGTCAGCAAACTCTTTGAGGAATGCATCAGTCATCATGATGATCTGCTTGTGATCGAACTCAGGGAACATGAAGCTGAATGCACGGCCAGGTTTCATAGCTATCTGCCTGTCGTTGTGCATGTCCTTGAGTGACTGATAGATAGACACCTTACCCTCTGCAATCTGAGAGCGCATAGGCTGCATCGAGAGTAGCCGAAAGCGAGACTTGAAGGTATCGCTGTCAGCTGTGGTATTGAGTAGCCACGTAAGCACCCAATCGAACAGTGGCCTGTCCTTGCGGTCAAACACACTGACATCAGAGTAATCACCCCATGCACGTAGCACGGGGTCAGTCTCGTTAGCATCTTCGACATAGACACGCTTGACCACAAAGCCATTGGCATGTAGCTGAGGCTCAATATAGTACGTTTCACCACTGTTGAGTGTAACATTGCCACCGATGAAGTAGCCACCCTCAGTGGTCTTAGCACTGACCACATCGTAAGGCTTGCCGATAGTAACGTCATCGACAAACATAAGCGGGATAAGATCTTGATTAACTGGTATCACTTGGTATTGCATATTGCCTCCATTCAGGTTCTTCACCCCAATTCCAAGTTAGGGTAATGTTACGTTCTTTCCAACGATCAACCATGTAATCACGGTATGCTTGGTGCACATCGTCTTTCCATGAATGATCAACTTGACGTTCCAAATTCCTAGCACAGTTTGCAAATGGTGTAAGTTCTTCACGAGGAAACTCACCAATATCTGCATATTTTTGAAACAGTGGTATCAGGTTAGCAGACTTATGACTACCACTCTTTTGGGTATAAAGCCAACTCATATGGCTAAGTAACCATTTAAAGTTATCACGAGAAGCCCTTGCCCATTTGGTACAAGGGTGATTCATGTATGCAAGTCTATACACCGCTAAGTCTGTATCTGGACTCAGCCAACGCACTGCGGTGGATAACATTTGCGCAGATTCAAGAATCATTTTGTTTTTGCGAATGTCATCCAACCACAGTGCAGACTGCATAGGACACTTGTCCAGTGCAAATATGTTCATGCTTGTAAGATACCTACCTTATGCTCAGTTACAGTTACTTGGGTAAACTTATCACCCATCTTCAGCTTACGCTGAATCTTAGCAAACTCTACATTACCGTAGAACTTACCATTCATAATATAGCCACCACGTCTAACTATGAAGTTTAACTTGGACTTAGTAGGCTTAGGCTGCTGCACCCTGTCAGGGTTAGGATTACGACCAGCAGATTTAGGTAAAAAACCTAGCTTTCTATACCAAAGAGAGATAGTATGTTGAGTAGTACCATTCTCAGGTAGATCGAAATGCTTTGCAGTTTCTTTCCAAGTATGGTTAGAATAAAACTCACATACAGTACGCTTGAACTCAGTAGTAAACTTTACACGATTGTCCATGATTCTTCTCCTTTTCATGGGGGTCACAGTGCTGAAACAGCACCACAAAACATAACATTAAGTTATGCTTTCTGGTAATGTTTAGACTCCCACCGCATGGAAAGGACAAACACACGGTGGGAGGATCAGAGCTAGTGCACCCACTATACTAGCTCCGCTCTTAGGGGAGACCAATCCCCTATTGGCAAATAGTCACGTTAGTAATATCTCTACTACGTAGGTATTTAAGCATCTGGTCAACCTTACGCTCAGGCATAGTACACAAGAACATATCATTCACAAACACTCTTACTACTTTAAATATACTCATCTTTCACCATACTTTCTACTTGATCTTCCACCAAACGTATCTCACCACTTGGGAGATGAAGCTCAAGCTCCATGTCAGTGTGACCAAAATCTTCAGGATCACGCTTGATAAGACGGGCCACTATGTCACTTAAGGACTCACCTGTTTCATCAAGTACGATTGCACCACATTCTTTTTCGTACCAACCAGTTAATATTACTGTCACATCATACCTCTATCCATTTTAGATCAAACACGCTAGGGAAAAAGTTATTCACCCTACCTGTAGATGCAGAATGACGTGGAGGTTCTGCACTTGTGATCACAGATGCATTGCCACGAAAGTCTACAATCCTATCACCACCATAGACAGGCTCACGGTTTTCATCCACAAGCTGCCACTTCACACCATTTAATATTTTAATCATATCACCCTCCAAAGTTAGTGATTGCAAAGATAAACAGGCCAGTCACGATTAACCAGCCTGTCATTACAAAGATCCAACCCGCTAGTCGCATCACGCAATAAGTGCTTTAAGTGATTTGATAAGGTCAGACGGCACCTCATCACTATCTTGCAAACCATCCTGACGGCGCTTCTCAGCACGAGCGATCACTGATGCAATCACGTCAGGAAGGTTTAATGGTTTATATTCGGCCTCTTTCTTGAACTCCCAAAAAGGAGTTTGAATTGCAGCCTGTGCGTCATCAAAACTGATCTTAGTACGCTTGGCATGATAGGCAAAGCACTTGTCATCAGTATTCCAGACGAATGTAGCATAAGTCTCCACCCACGCTTTGAAAGCGTTAGCACGAGACATGGCTGGAATAGCAGCAAGCAAAGCATTCATTTGACGCACTGCTGCTGACACATCACTGCTGTCATGCCAACGACGAATGATAGCACAAGCGGCAGTGTGGATATCCTGTTGCACAGTTTTACCACGTTTGTCGATTGATGAAATCAGAGCGTCAATTTGTTCGTCAGTTTTTACGTATTTGTTAGCCATTGGAACCTCCATGATGTAGCATAACACTATGCACCCACCATAGATGCACAGTGCAAGCTACACCAAAGGCCAGACATCCCACAGAACGAAAGGCCTAAGGGTTCACTTGTCACGCAATGGGTGCATGTCTCAGCAGGTGTGTAGCACGCACACTTATCCCATTGCACATATAGTGCTATCCCGTAGGGGTGGTCATGGCTCAGATCGACAGGTACAAAGGTAGCACTATCAAATAGCGCACACCTATAGCGTACAAACTCACTGAGCTATCGCACCCCACTTGCTTACTGTCCACCCTGCACAGCATAACCATGCAGGCCTTACGGCACTGTCTTATTGGGCTACCTTCTATCCACCAATAAGCAAGGGGCACCCGCAGAGCGGGCTATGGTCACAGTCAAGGGGCAGGTCAGCGCCTATCGGTCTGTGATAACCTAAAACCAGATAAGCACTTACCCAAAAGATAATCAACAACTAATTTGGACAGGGTGTTAAGATATTGAAAACACTAAGTTTTATTTTATATATTCTATTTGGTGAATATGTAATCAGACCGAATCAGTCCAAAAGGGTGATTCGCTATCCGAAGGGGTAGGGTCTTTTTCTAATATAATGAGTGGAACAGATAGGGTACAAACGTTCTGCTTTTGTTCTGGTTGACTGGGAGAGCTACCCTAAAGGATACGACAGTAATACTTACCTATACTAATGGGTAGTCGTATTTATGCTTTAGGATATAAAACCTATACAGTAGTAGAGATAGTGTAGGTCAGAGGTATAGGTCAGAGCTATCCTTTGGGGTAGGTTTAGTTATCCTTTGGGATGCATAACCTCCTCTTTCTGAGTTTGTGATCACAAATCTGAGTGTAATCGCTACCCGTTTGGATATAGTGAATACTCTATTGTATAAAATACCTAGTTATTACAGATAGTTAGACTACTCAGAGTGATAGTTTGTGCTATACGAAAGGATAGAGGGTGCTATACCTATGGGGGCATGGGCCATACGGGGGGTACCTGTACGTATATACACCCAATGACAGCGGGGGCTATTTTTTAAGGTGTTAACTACAATGTAAATACATTAAATTTTCTTTAATATTTTCTTAAACCCCTTTAATTTATTTTAATAGCAGTAACATTACGTTACAAACTGTAACATTACGTGATTAAAATGTTAATCCTCCATACAAGCCCCAGGAATAGCCTTAACTATCTTGATAGCCTAACCCCTATCAGATCCCTTTACCCCCACTCAGACAGCCTCTCAGAGCCTCTCAGCACGTATTCTACCCCAAGGCGGGGGCGTAAAGTAATAACTTAAGGTAATTCTCAAGATTCATAAATAATTATTAAAATAGGTCTTGACAAATACCTTAAGTTATACTATAATATATACCTTAAGGTATACCTTAAGTACTAATACTAACATTATAGTTATATCTTTAGTACTTTAAGTACACCTTAAGTACTAATATTACTTCTATAATATAAATATTATTAAACCTTAAGGTATGACCTTAAGTATACCTTAAGGTAGATTCTTGGATGTTCAAGTTTTTCTGTCGTCCCACTTAAAGAATCCTTGACTTTCTAAAAGTAAGCTGTATAACTAGCCATGTCCAAACCAAAAATGTATATCAGCGATGACGTACTCGGTGAATTTTATAAAGCTCTCGCTGATGAAGACGAAGGAAGACTACGTAGGGTCCACATTCCGAGATCCGATGTCTTCTACGTAAGAAAAAAAATATTTGAAGACACTGGCATTAAGTATTCCCTAGACAGAGTTGAAAGAGCTATGTACCTAGAGGGACATCTTAAGGCTTCAGACGTGTTTGAACCTAATAAAAAGAGGGATTGGGAATGACAGTAGCAATGGAACGTATCCTAGCTTGGAAGATTATGCCAAGGCTGATGATGTTAGTAATGACTGTTATGTATATCCGCTGCATCGAATGGGCATTAACTCAACCAGACCTTAGTACTCAACAGAGTGCTCTTATTAGTGTGGTTACAGGTGCTATGACTGGTGCTTTTGCTGTATGGTTGGGGAATGAGAAAACATGATACAGGCTCTTATAGGACCAATAACTAGTTTAGCAGGGACATGGCTTAATGGAAAAGTTGAAACAAAAGCTGCAGAGACTAAAGCTAAGGTTGCCAAAGCTGAAGCTGAGGCACAGATTATGCTCTCTAGGGCAACTAGCGAAGCAGACTGGGAAAAGATTATGGCTCAAGGTAGCCAGAATAGCTGGAAAGACGAATGGCTAACTATCTTATTTTCAATACCATTAATACTAGTATTTGTTGGTGATTGGGGGCGAGAGATAGTATCTAATGGCTTTGTGGCACTGGAGTCTATGCCTGAATGGTATCAGTACACACTTGGAGTTATTGTAGCTGCAAGCTTTGGTGTAAGATCAGCTACTAGATTTTTTGGGAAAAAGTAATGAAAAAGAATTTTGATAAATGTCTATCAATGTTACTGCATCACGAGGGGGGCTTCGTGAATCATCCCCAAGATCCTGGCGGTATGACTAACCTTGGGGTTACTAAGAAGGTTTATGAAGCTTGGGTAGGTCACGAAGTAACTGAAAGCACTATGAAGGATCTTACATTTGTAGATGTAGCTCCCATTTATAAAAAGAATTATTGGGACAAGGTACGTGGGGATGACCTTCCTAGCGGTGTTGACTGGTGTGCTTTTGATTGGGGAGTTAATAGTGGTACTGGTCGTCCAGCTAAAGCTATACAACGTGCTGTTGGAGCTACACCAGATGGAGCTATTGGACCTATGACACTTCAAGCTGTTTTTAACCATGAGCCTCAAAGTATTATTGAGAGTGTTTATCAACAACGTCAAAAGTTCTATGAGTCTTTACGTACCTTTGAGCATTTTGGTCGTGGTTGGACTCGGCGCAATAAAGAAACTTTAGATCAAGCTCTTAAGATGATTTGACGATACACAGTATTTAAATAATAATACTTATTATAATAGTAGGGGTAAAAAGTGAATCGTCCATGTTCCCCCTGCAGTTAAGGATTAAAGATGTCAGTACCTGAGCGAGTTAAATCTACCATGAAAAGGCTAAACCTTAAAGGGGTTAATAAGCCTAAACGTACTCCTGATCATCCTAGTAAGTCTCATGTCGTCATGGCTTCAGAGGGTGGTAAGTATAAACTTATACGTTTTGGAGAGCAAGGTGCTTCTACTGCAGGTAAACCTAAAGAGGGTGAGTCTGACAGAATGAAAAAGAAAAGAGCAAGTTTTAAGGCTCGTCATTCTAAAAATATTAAAAAAGGTAAAATGTCTGCTGCATATTGGGCGGATAAAGTCAAATGGTAAAGGAAACCAAAATGAAAACTTTATCAACTATCTTAGCTCTAACAGCTACAACTTCGACAGTTAAGTTTTAATTATGTGGCTTGCAGTTCTGCTAGGTTGTACAAACCCTTCAGCAACAAGCTGTGATGTATTAGTACGCACAGGTGGTTTAATTCCTACAGAGCAAGCATGTAGAGAAGAAGTATCCCGTATTTCTAAAACACTAGCTGAAAATGGTATGTATGTAAGGGCACAATGTTATAAGATTGGTAAAGGTGAAAGTACTTAATGACTCTTATTTCTCACTTCCCTTTACCTAGCTTTCCTTTTCAAACCCATGAAAATATTATCTTTGAGAGGGCAGATAAAGATCGTTCTTATAAAGCTAACGTGGAAGAAAAGCCAGAACCTAACAAAGTTACACCTGACACACCAGTAGAAGACTTAAAGCTAGTCAATCAGATGTATGCTTACAACCCTAATCCAAATAAATTACGAACTCCTGATGGACAAATCGTAGATTTTATCATAGCATAAGGAAAGTAAAATGAAAAAAGTTCCAATGGGTAATAAAGGACTATCTAAACTACCTAGTAAAGTACGAAATAAAATGGGTTATATGAATAAAGGTGGTGTTGTACCAAAAGGTATGCATCGTATGCCTGATGGGACTATAATGAAAAATTCAGATCACAAAGGTATGGCCTATGGTGGAATGGTGAATAAAAAGAAAATGGGATATGCTCACGGTGGTATGGCTAACTGTGGTGCCTCTATGAAACCTAATAGAAAAGCGAGAACATAATTATGCCAGCACCAGTAGTATTAGTCTTAGGTAACATGGCCGTACAAGTTGGGTCAGCTTTAATACGTAAGCAGTTAATGAAACTTGGCTTCAGGGTTGCTAAAGATTACAAAAAGTTTTCTAATGTAACTAAGGTTACTAAGGATAATGCTGCTAACGTTTTAAATAAAGCTGAAAAACTTTCTGATAGGCTTAAACCTTCTGGTAGAGTCAAGCCAAAGAAACAAGAACTTGTTATGCCTACAAAGCCTAAACCAAAGGCAGATAGTAAAACTGTAGGTTCACAATTTGATAAAAGTCAGAAGCTAAGTGACTTCGGTACAGTTGGGCCTAGAGTACCTAAATCATCACGACTACGTAATGTAGCAGCTGGAGCAGGTGCAGCTTCAGTAGCACCTACTGCTGTAGGCGATAAAGCTCCTAATCAACCTAAAGTTAAACCTAGTCCAAGGGATAGTAGACCTGTGGGGATTATAGAGGAACCTATCTCTAGACAGTCTAGAACCACTAAACCTTCTGCCCCTGTATTAGAAGCTGGGTTTACTAACGTTGATAAAGCTCCGCCAAAGACTACTCTTGAAAAAGTAGTTAAACCTAAAGCAAGACCAGCTACAGTTAAAAAAGAACTATCAGCTTTTGGTAAAGCTTTTAAGAAAGCTCGTGCATCTAAAAAGTATTCTTTTACTTTTAATGATAAAGAATATACTACTCGTTATAAAGAAGAGACTGTAGCAGAGCACAAGAAAAAATTTCAGAAAAAGAAAAAGTAAATGGTAGCATTATCTTACGACACATCAACTGAAAGTATTGCAGTTACAGCCACTTCAGGTGGGGCAAGTAGTGATGTTTTATATACTTGCCCTAATAACCATGATGCAGTAATTACATTTTTACATGTAAGTAATGGGGCTTCATCTACTAATAATATTTCTATTCAGTGGTATCACAAAGAAGATGATGCGTATTATACCATAGTTAATAATAAATCTATATCAGGTAATGATGTTTATAATATGATTACTTCAGATAGATTATTTTTACATGCAGGTGATAAGATAACTGTATTTAATGGTGGTGGTAGCATGGGTGTTACTATCTCTGTAGAAGAGCACTTTAATCCTAATAGGCGTCAAAATGCATAACGGGGTTGCAATCTTATCTATAGTATGATATAACTATTTATGTAAAACTACTCCTGCACAAGATAAAAGGAGTAGTGCTATGTTTAAGAATATTTTAAAAGCGATTCAAAAGAACCAACAACGACGAGCAGACTATTGGATACTCATGAACCTGAGTGACAAAGAACTGCATGATATGGGGATCAGTAGAGGTGAAATCAGGCAAAAAGTCTACGGTTAATGCAGCGGGTAATTATACTAAGCCTAGTATGCGTAAGCGCCTTGTTGCTTCCATTAAAGCTGGCGGAAAAGGTGGAAAGCCAGGACAATGGTCCGCCAGGAAAGCCCAAATGGTCGCTAAACAATATAAAGCGAAAGGGGGAGGATATAAGAGTTGAAGTCCTTCCAAGCAACTAAATGGCACTAGCTAAATCACAAAAGAGCCTAAAGTCTTGGACTAAGCAGAAGTGGAGAACCAAGAGTGGTAAGCCATCGACGCAAGGCCCGAAAGCGACAGGTGAGAGATACTTACCTGAGAAAGCTATTAAGTCTCTTAGTTCTTCTGAGTATGCTGCTACCTCACGAGCTAAACGAAAAGGCGCTGCTAAGGGTAAGCAGTTTG
>Ga0208644_1000159_pt1 | contig 45972 bp, 72 predicted proteins | sample VirMetDEL_Nov_18_FD_184517 | JGI IMG/M metagenome (GOLD analysis project Ga0208644, IMG submission 184517) | Aqueous microbial communities from the Delaware River and Bay under freshwater to marine salinity gradient to study organic matter... | ecosystem: Environmental > Aquatic > Marine >...
ATTTGAAAAAGGTCTTTTTGTTTTTCTGACTCCATTTTTTCTTGTGCATAATGAGTCATTTTGTATTGATTAATTTTATCTCTATCAGCCATTATTTCATCCTCCAATATTCAGTTATTTGTTTCCATTCACACTCGAAATCTTCACAAGTATAGTCATACTCCTGGATGGTTCCTGCGTTAATGCCCGTTTCCATTTCCATTGCTAAATTGAATATCTCTTGTTGCGTCTTTAAGCTTTTCAACATCTTTTTTAAGTTTCTCAATTTCCTTTTCAGCCTGCATAAGCATAACTTTAACGTGCAGGTTTTCTTCTAATATTTTTTGTTGTTTTTCAGTATCTTCAGCCAAGGCTTCTAATAAAAAAAATTGTTCTTTATCGACAGGTACTTGATCTGCCTTCTTTAGTAAATCTGCTTCCATTAACTGAAGTCTTGTTTCAAGTGTATTAATGGTATTAGTCATACCAATATACATATAAACAGCAAAACCTGCTGCAGCTATTAGTGAACCAATAGTTTTAATATCTGTTTTTACAGATGTATCTTCAGTTATTTTAGATGCCATTAGACCACCAATCTATAAACTTTTCCCAAATACTCTTCTTTTTAACTGGTTCTGTTAAAACTAAAGGTTGTTCACAACAACATAAGTCACAATCGCAAGCACTACATTGCTCAGTGCTGACGTAGTATCCTTGTCCGATACAATGACAGTTATGCCCGCATTCTAAACACTTCTTTTTCATAGAATGCAATTATACCATAGAAAATCAATGAAGAAATTCTATGGTATAAAATTATTTATTTAACTTGGATTGTTTGTTTATTTTCGTCTTCTTTGTATCCAAATTTGATCTTTAAAAGACCATCTTCCATCTTAGCTTCATCTACAATGGCATTATTTGGTAATGCAAATTGTTTCATAAAGGATTTTGTTGAAAGATTCTTTTGAACGTATTCAACTGCTGAATCATCTACTTTACCTTCAATAGATAAAACACCATCGTTTACTTCTACAAGAATATCAGATTTTTTGTATCCAGCTAATCCGACTTCTAAACCATATTTGCCTTTAGAATATTTCACGACATTCCAAAATGGAAAGCCAGTTACTTTAGACCAAGAATCAAATACGCTATCAAAAACGTCTAAGCCTTTGTCAAAAAATTGTTTGTGTACTGAATTGATTAAATCTAAACTTGTCATATTAACCTCCTTAATTAAGCAAAGTTTATAGGTCAGCCCAATTGCTGCACCACAAGTATTATATAATAATTAATGATTATATTTCAAGAGGCCACCTGAAATATCTACTAGTCCTGTTTCTCTATTTAAAAACTTATATTCTATTTTTGTAATATCAAAGTCTTTTTTAATTTTTTTACAAATATCTTCAACTTCAAATTCACCACAACTATATACATCAAATTGCATCAATGCAGGATTTACTTCATCCCAGACGTGCATAACAATGTGTGAAGTTTCTATAATAGCTGCACCTGTAATTCCTCTGTTACCTGGTACATTATGATATTTAACATATGGCCCCATCAATACTTTCATATTAATAGACTCAATAAAATCTTTTAGCCATTGAGTTAAAAACTTTTCCTCCATCGGAGGCTTTACCGCTTCAGCACGGACAATTAAATGTTTATGAACCAATAGTCCGTTTTGCATTAGTTAAGCTATCTGCACTTCCAACGTCTTCTAGCTTGTCTTAATCTAGAATTTGGATCTCTCGCAGCTTTAGGAAACATTTTCATTTGGCCTGCTGATCTTGCACAAAAAGATTTTCTTCTCGCTGCACGTTTAGGGCCTGGATTAGATTCTGTTACTGCTGTTTTTAATTTTGAACCTGGATTTTTTCTTCTGTATGCCATAACACCTGCTTGTGTCATACCTGCACCAGATTTAGTTGATCTAAAATTTTTCTTATTTCGTGGAGGCATTCCTCCTTTTGACATAGAGTTTACTAATTGTAGAACAGAGTCTTGATAGTCCATTACATCTTCTACCATATGTAACTCCTGATTACTTGTCTATTAGGACAGTAGCTTTTGCACTTGTAATAGAATTACAAGTCATAAAACCTTTAAATAAAATTCCATCTTCTGGAAGATTTAATGTTAAAACATCTGCTGGCAAAACATCAGTTGTAAACTGAGTACCTTCTTCATCTTGTAATACGATTGAACCTGTGTCTGTTGTTGTAGTTATGTTAGTTAAAATTAATCCTCTAAGTCTAGTTCGTCCACCGAACACAGAACCTGCTGCTGTAATTTGTACTGCTTTTACATCGCCTTTGCTTGCCATAGTATCTCCTATTTTACATTAAAAATACTGGGGCGTAAAGTACGCCCCAGTAATATGATTAAGCTTACGCTCCTGGAGAACCGAAGATTCCTCTAGGGTCAGACCAACCGAAGCTGTATCTTTCTCTAGCTTTGAATCTAACGTTACCAGTATCGAAATCACCTTCAATAGCTGTTTTGATAGGACTTCTTACGAAGTTCTTTAAGCCATTTGGTGCATCAGTGATAATGAAGAATGCATCAGTATCAGTCAAGAAATGGTTAACTCTGTAACCTTCTGGAATCATACCCATATTCATCATCGCATTGATGTCGTTCTTAGCGTAGTCACTACCTGTTAGAGTAGTCGATAGAGGAGTTTTTAATACTCTCTCAGCAGTAAATTGTAATTCTTTTGGAATAATCAATTTTCTACCTTGAATAGCAATTTTTAACCCTCTTTCATCCACGAAAGAAGCGATGTCAATTAATGACTGCTCAAGTGATGTTTCGTTTAAGTCAGCTGCTGTAGAAAGTTCATTTCTGAAAGTTCCACCAGTTGCTAATGGGTGATTTGTTGTACAAAGTGCAACACCGTCACCTCCATTATATGCACCTGTTGTATTAAACGCATTGTTTAATACTGCTGCTGCTTTAACCTGCTTAGTGTTAGCCATAGATCTAGCTAACGCTCTTGTATATCTAGACGCAAGTCTGTCATACAAGTTATCTTCAATAGCTTCTTCAGTTATTGCGAAAGCTAATGCTACAGTCTCGTGAGTGTATCTTGAAGTGAAAGACTCAGTAGCGTTGTCATAAACAACTCCTGCACCTTCTTGCTTCACAGCTGCACTTCCGAAACCTGTTAACATCACTTCTTCCTCAAAAGCTCTGTCTGATGATTCAGACATAAAGATTTCAGCGTGTTCGTTTTCGTATCTGCTGTACTCCAGGCCAAATAGGGCATTTAAACCTGGTTCTAGTTCTTTAACTAGTTGTGATCGTGATATCGCCATAGTTTATCTCCTATTACTTACCTGTACCACTTTGTCTATAGAAGTGATTGTTAATTCTAACTAACACACCTATATTCGAAGTAGTTACGTCATTGTTATCAGGGTTTTGCGAAATATCAATTGCTTGAACCGCAAAAGTTCCTGCCGTACCAGAACTTCCAACATCTAACTGTGCGTAAGATATTCCTGTTTTGGTACTTCCTGTTGTATCTGTTACTGAATAGTTTGCAAACAGTTCTGCAACCCCGTTAGGGAAAGATAGGTTTGAATTAATTTCAAACACTGTATCTGGTGCATCAACCACATAAGCAACAATATCACTTGCGTTTGTAGACGAAGGATAGTAGTTACTGAATGTAGGCTTTTGCGTTGTAGGATCTGTATAGAAACATCCGTTAAAAACACCCACGACCTGACCAGAAGTTCCACCAGTATGTTTAGCAATATAACCAGTTCCTAGTGGTTCCACTAAGTCACCTTGATATATGCTAGTACCATAATCGGCAGCAATTCTGTATCTGTTTTGAGCATTAATAAACGGAGAACCATTCAGTTGTCTTACTGGTCTTAGACCATATAGCTCAACTTTATTTGCCATAGTTTTTATCTCCTTTTATATATTAATGTTCATTGGTTGGTATTACGAAAAAATTATTTCTTACTACCACCAAAAGTTACACGAGATTGTCTATCAATATTGATAGGCATCTCTGGTCGCTGTTCCTTCATTAAATCATTGTCCACGGCTTGCTGTTGATCTCTAGTTCTTCCTTGGAAGTACTGAGTACGTGACTCAACAATTTCTTCTGGTATCCTTGCCAGCACAAGGCCACCTACCCCTATAAGCCCCGAATGCTTTCCTTCAGAGATAACTGGATAGTCGTTGGCTCCAATTTGTTCCTGCAGTTCTTCTGCTCTAACAAGCTCGTAACCTTCTCTTAGTTTCTTAGACATATTTGCTGTGTCTACGAAACCTCCAGCTTCTGCTCTTAGCCATCTGTGTTTGAATCCAGTTGGTGCAGGCGGTGCATCTAAGTTAGATGGAGGAGTCCAAGGTTGCTTTCTTTTATCAACTTTAGCTCTTGACTCCGAACTGCGTGAAGTTCTTTTTATTTCTTCGCTCATACTAATTTCCCTCCTTCACGTATTTTGCGTATTCTTCTAGTGGCACCCCTAATTTTTTCGCAATAGCGACTTGTGACTTGGTGAGTTTCACTGATCTGCGTCCAGATTTGCCTCTACTTGCTGTTGCAACCGTCTGAACGGGTTTTCTCGGTTGCTCCACAGAGTCGTCTGATTCAGCAAACTTGTGAGGGTAAACCTCTCTTATTTGCTTATCAATCTCATTATAATACTCTGGACTATCTACGTCAAATCCTTCAGCCACTAGATTTTCGTGAATCTGGAAAGCCGTATTAGTCATAAATTGATCCTGTCCAAACCAATCATTTTTTCTAGCCCAGTCTCTTGCTTTAGGACTAGCTGCTGGTTGTTCAGGTTGAGTATTAACTTGATTTTGTTGAGTTTTAGGAGCTTCTATCTCAGTTTCAGCAGAAACTTTTTTACGTCTTTCTCTGTCTGCAATAGTTATTTTAGCTCTTTCTTTCTCTACTGTTAGCCTTGCAAGCTCTTCATTTGCAGAAATAATTGCTTCTGTATCCTGCATTTCAATAGCTGCTTTTAGCTTTCTTTTAACAGTATCTCTTTCAGAATCTATTCTAGCGTCAAACTGTTTGATGTAATTTTCATCTATTTCATCATATTTAGATTTAACATCAGAATATTTCTTTTTAAGACCTTCAGCATATACAAGAGCTGCTTCTTCTCTTCTTTCAGCTTCTCTCATTCTCTTAGTAAGGTTGTCTATTCTTTTTTGAACACCTTTACTGTAAGTTCCTAGGTCTTGTTTTGGTTTTGATTCGTCTGTTTCTTCTTGAGTATTTTCCTCAATAGATATATCTGGTTTATCTTCCTTATTTTCATTGTCATAAGTTTGATAACCTAAATCAACTTCACCTAAATTTAAATTAGGCTTAGTTTCTTTTTGCTCTTTCTTTTCTTCAAGTTGAATATTTGCTTCCTGAGCATCATCTAAATCTAGATCAACTTCAGGTTGTTTATTTTCAACTGTTTGTGTTGGTGTCATACATTCTCCTTAGTACGTTTGCAAAATATCGTTTGGATCATCTACGACTGCAATGATTTCATCATCATTTAAAATTCGTACTTCTCCACCTTCTATTTTGAATCTGGCTCCCGCATAACGGCCAAAGATTACCCAATCACCAGGTTTGCACCACGGCCCATTAGGAAATTTTTCTTTGTCTTTATAGCAAAGGTCGCCTTGTTTTAGCACGTAAGCACATACAGTTGTCATCTGTATGGTCTCAAGTGTTGAGTCGGCTAATAGAATTCCTCCTTTAGTCTTTCTGACTCCAGCGTGTGGTAATACCAACATTCTGTATCCAGTAGGTTTAGGAAGTTTATCTAGTAGGGATTTGTTTTCTTTTACTTTTTCTGCTGTTAGACGCTTGTCGTTTTTTGCGTCTTCTTTATATGAATCTAAGAGTCCAGCTTTATGCTTTGGAATCTCCAGATTTGTTGTCTCTGTCGTCATCAAATAACTCCGTTTTTTTCTGCAGGTCAGTCAGATCCTGTAGCAAGGTTTCTAGGCCTTGAATCTTTCCTCTAATATACATTAATTGATTAACAGTGTCTACACTAGCAACAAGGTGGTCTTTGAGGTTATTTACCTCTTTGGTAATCTTATTTTTAATGTATTTAAAACTGTCGTAATCAATCATAGATAGATATATATCATTTTTAATGAAAATATCTAGTCTACTTGTTCTTATTCATATTGATTACGTCCGTAGCCTTAAGTCCATAAATTGCAGCGACTACTGAAACCCAGAGGCCCACTATCCACCAAGGCATCTCTTGTAATTTTTGAAAATATAGATCAATCTTCTCCTGCATCTTCTCATCTTCTGCAAATACAGAATATGCTAACAAAAACAGAGGTGAAGAAATTGTCAAAAGTACAAATTCGTCCTTCCAGTCGTTTTTTTGATTTTCAAAAATTTTACCTTGGTACTCAATTTCGCCTCTTTTCATTTTTTCGGCGTGAGATAGTTTAGCTTCTGATAACGCTATCTCTGTTGCTTTCTTGTTTTTGTATAATTCTCCCGCTGTCTTTACTGCCGTGCCTATAAGATTTAACCAAATCATAAAATTTATCTCTTCTTCGTTTACACATATATGGTACCATTTCTTCTAAGACTGGCCAAGCTTTCTCCCCATTGATTCTCCAAATATAAGCTGGTTTGTGATAGTTTTCTCTTTTTTTTCTTCTAAGATTTACCGCTCCCACTGGAAATACTTCATTAAATCTAGCTACTAAATCAGAATCAGTTGCTTCTACAGAAACTTGTAGATAATGTTTTTTATAAGCAGGACTACCAGCTAAATAACAACCAAAGCTACCTTCTCCATCGAAGACACCAGCTAAAAAAATTATTTTTTCTCTACGAGAAAGATTATCGAACGCCTCTGAATTTTTGTCCTTTAAGTTGTATGTCATTACATCCTGGATATACATTCTTTTTGCTTGATTGTCTATAAGGACATCCTCCAGTAGATAGCTTAACTGGTGGGACTTGAGGATTAGGGCCTCTCTTAGGTGGAGGGCCTGAAGCTACCCCTCCTCCTAAATTTTTCTTTTTAATAGGTCTAAATTTTTGTAAAGCTAAAGATACTGCTGAATCGTGAGTCATATCTACTTGAAGATCTTTTACTTCATCTACAAATTTTTTTTGAGTTTCTTTTGTAGCATTAGGTAAATATTTTTTTCCAATATCAAATGCAGTTCTTGCTGCTTTAATATATTTAAACGGATTACCCATTATTGTGATCTTCTAGCTTGTTGTAATGCTGATTGTACTTGTAATTTTTCTTCATCAAAATCTAGCCTATCTTCAAACTGTGCTTGTTGTTGGTCTAATTTTTCATCATTAGCTTTGGCTCTTATTTGAATATCCATAGCTTTTAAATCTAACTCTCTTTGTTTTAATTGCACTAAAGGATCAGGTTGCTGTGAACCCATTTCCTCTTGGATTAATTGAGTTGTTAATATATTTATTCTTTTTGCTATTTGAGAAGCAGCCATAGCCATAAATTGCTCTGGATTTTGTTGCTCTAACATAGCCATTTGAGGATCTTCTCTCATTACTTGCATAATTTCTATTGTTGCCATTTGAGAAATGTGCTCTGATATATGTCCTTGAAATAAAGCATACACTTGAGGATTAATTTGAACCATTCTGCTCTTCATAAATGTTTTATGAGCTTCAATGTGTGCCATATGATCTTGTTCAGGAAAAGCTTTTGGTAATTTCATCTGTAAACCTTCCATATTTTCAATTGCAGGGTCTTTTGGTTGAGGTTGTTCAGGTTTAACTAATAAATCATCAATTTGTTTTGTACCTAATGCATTATAAATACGTCTGTACGCTTCATAAATGTTGTGAATGCCAGGATTTGTCTGTGCAATTTGTAATTGTGTTTGTGCTAATGTCACTCTTTGTGACATTGAGAAAATATTTGGGTCTGCAACAGGTAAAACATCTACTCTGTCATCAAAATCTACTTGTTTAATCGTTCTTTCACCACCATAAACGTCATATGGATACACTGGAGGTAAATATTCAGCAATAACTCGTGATAAAATCTTAAATTCTTGCTTCATTGAGTAATATAATCGCTTGTGAATAGCTGACATTACTCTTGCACCTCTTTCTAACAGAGCAATTGTAGTTCCAACAGCTCTATTTTGTGCATCTTCGCCTGTTTGCATATCTGCAATACCTGCAAATCGCTTACCTGCATCAACACAGAAGCCTAAAAGTTGAAATAAAGTTGCTGAAGGCTCTTTAAAAGGTAATAATTGGAACTGATCTCTAATATTTCCTCCTGGTGCATCAACATCTCTGAACTCTCCAGGTTGAATTGGTTGGTCGTCATCTCTAATTCTCATACCTCTAGCTTTAAATCCTGCTGGTAAGTTAGCTAAAGTACCTGCATCAAGTAGTTGTCTTAGTGCAGAAGTTGCTGCAGTAGATAAACCACCGATCATATGTATTAATCCGAAGCCATAAAAACCTAGTCCTGGTAAAAATTTATAGTGTACAAAGTAATTTATTTTTTTATATGTAGTATCTTCTTCTCTATAGTTACGAATAATTCTTAAAATCTCTCCAGAGTTTTCATCTAATGTAACAATGTATGGTATTTTAATTCCTTCTTCTGAGTCTTCTATATCTAAATCAATATGCATCTCTAGAATAAGTCTTTCATCTGTAGCTTCAGATGGTTTTGAAGTTCCTTCAAGTCTATTATATTGGTTTTGAATATCTGTTTGCTTATTTTCAGGTTCATCTAATTCAATGTCTCTGTAAATTCCTGCGACTTGATTTTTTCTAACTTGATTGTCTGACATTCTCATTACGTAAGTTACTCTTTCACAATCAGATAAGTTAGATGCATAATATGGAACGACTAAATCTTCAGCAGGTACAAATTTAGAAACTGCTCTATCCATTACTGCATCATAATTAATTTTCTTAAATGCTGATCCAGCTAGTGGAAGCATAAATAATAATTGATCAAACTCAGGAGTATATTCTTCCATTTTCTCTATAAGCATATAGTTCATAAACTCTTTAACTCGTTCAGCTTGGTCTTCTCTTTCAGGATTTCTAATACCAACGATTTGAGTTCTTACAGGGCCATCTGCAGGTAATAGTTCTTTATAAGCTTGTGCTTGGAATTGTGTTACCGCTTCAGCTAACAAAGGATGTGTAACTCCTGATGCTCCTGTAAATGGTTTTGATTGTTGTGTATATTTAAATCCTAGTAGGTCTAAACCTTTAACGTAAGTTTGTTCCCAATCTTTTCTAGTCTCTTTATCGTTTTTGTAATCAGAAATAAGTTGATTAGATAAATCTTTTAATTCTCTTTCATCCATCTCCTCTGCTAGATTCTTGTAAAAATCTTCAGGAGCTGCTTCTTCAACAATAGGTTCTTCACCCTCAACAATAACTTCAGGAGTCTCTTTATCAGTGACTGCTAAATCTTCTTGCTCTTCTAATGAAATTTGTTCTTCTGCCATTTTAGTAGTGTATCAAATAAATTGTTGTTTATAAAGGCTTAAAGATATTTTCAATTAAGCCACCTTTAGCTTTATATAGTTTCATAGGCTTATTTACCATATCTGGTGAAATTCGCAAGCCAAACATATTAAGGTAATTATTAGGGTCTTCTGCCGCTATATATTCAACTCTTCCGCCCAAACCTCTTGCAGCTTTTTCTGCTTCTTCTTTTGTAAAATACGCTCCTCTATGAACATCGTTTGAAAAAATCTCTACTGCAGCTCCTCTGTTATCTGTTGTTCCATCGTATCTAGCTACATTAGATTCAACAACAACTTTATAAGGCTTTTTAGGATCAGATTTACTAACCTGAATTATCTTAGCTTCTGTTTTGTATTGTTTAGCTAATTTTCTCATAAGTTCAGGTATAACCGCTTCACCTTTTTTAAATGCTCCCGCACCATTAGAAAAACCATATGCGATTTGATTTCCAAGTACCGCTCCATTACCTCTTTCTAAGTATTCTACTGGAACTACTGACACCCATTGAGCACCATCATCTGCACCTTCTTTAATAACCGTCTTAAGTGCAAGATCTGTATAATTTTTATTATTATAAAAAGGTAAGTAAGAAGTTAATTCCTTTTCAGGTAATACGTCTAAGCCTTTTTTAATCATTGATCTTTGTGATTTTAAATTATTAAATGCTTTATGCATTTCAAATAATTCATCATCAGTTGCATAGATTCCTTTTTTCATAACTCTATCAATAATATCTCTTTGCGTTTGTAATCCCTTGTCTCCTAATAATAAAACAGCTTCTCCCTCTCTACCATAAGGATTAACTCTAGCTTTACCTCTTTTAACATAGTCAGCTACCTTTTGCTGTATATCTGCTTGGATCTCATTAATCGAAATAACTTTTTGCCCTTGGGGTGTATATCTGGTACCATACATAGCGTGTACTATGGGGTACTTACCAAATCTATGACTTCTATTTAATACATCATTATCATTAATTGTCTTAGGAGTATCTTTAAATTTCCAAACAAACTCTCCTGGATTATCTTCTCCTCTAAGTCTATAAGTACCATATTCAGAACTCGTAGCGTGCACTGGTAATTTAGTTCTAGTCACCGCTGTCATTATGTCTTCACTAGCACCGTTAAGTGTTCTAATGGCATTATTAACAATAGCTTGATCTTGTGGATCTGTAAGTTGAGCTAAAGTGCTTCTTAATTTATTTCTTATCGTAAAAGCAGCATCTTTAATGCTTTCACGTGAACCTCCTTCAGAAATCGTTCGTATACTATTTTCAAAATTATTAAGGCTTGTTCTTAATCCTCCAAGTGCTTGATCCATTACTGGAAATCCTGATTGATCTTTGTATTTAGTCTCTAATACTTTCATTACTTTCTCTACGTCAGTTTTAATCGCTGCGGCACTTGTATTTAAACCTGATGGTGTTTTAAATTTTAAAAGTTCTAATTCATTAAATGGATTTTTATATACTTGTCTCATTAACAAGTTCTTATCTACTTCCATATTTAATAACTGAGCTCGTTTTAATAAACCGCCTACTAATCCTCCTGACTTATCAAAAGCTGCTATGTTGGAATCAAATAATTCTTCTGTATCGATAGACGCTGATCGTCCATCATTGTATCTAACGTTTTGTTTTGATTTAAAATATTTAAGCCAATCATCTACCGACGCTTTTTCCTTTGGAAACATTTTAATCTGATCATATAGAGATGAACCAAACATAAGTTGTGGGTTTTGTTCATCAAAAGTTTTAAGTGCGTTGGCCTTTAACAAAGCTTCTCTATCATTAACTAATGGATTAGCAATCTGTGGTTCTTTTCTAACAACTTGATATTTAATTTTTCCTGGTGGTAAAGCTTTGATACCTTCTCTTGGAGCTGGTAACAGCTTAGGCATCAACTGTTCGTTGACCGTTGTCCGTGCTGCATTCTTCTCAGCTAGTGTAGAAATAGCACGCTTTACTTTACCTACATTCCTGAATGGACGTAGGAAAGGAATGGCTGCTGCTGCACCAAACCCGATCAACGTACCAAGGCCAGCGGACTCGTCTTTTTGCTCTTGAGTTTTTCTAATGTCTTCGGCCATTAGTTTTTACTTCCTCCAATATATCCACCAATAACTCCAATTAATCCTGTAACAGACATCTTCATTAGAGTTATAACACTATCATCTACAGGTCTGTTTTCTTCTAGTGCTACAATATAATCTCCAATAATAATAGTACCTAATAAAATTAAAACACCAGTTGTGATTAATAAAACTACAATGTCTTTAAAATTTTTAATCATTTACTTCCAACCTTTTTTAGCAATTCTAGGCTGACCTTTAATTAACATTCCTTTTTTAGCTCCAACAGGAGCTTTAACTGTAGGTGAAGCTAAAGGCACTCCTTCTCTTAACATAAATCCTTGAGCAGAGGCTTGAGGCATATATTTACTATTTAACGACGATAAGTTAACTCCAGGTCTAACTTGAAATCCTGCTGCACCAATTCCTTTGTTTTGATAAGGGCTAAATAAATTTGCATTGTTTGCAATTAATGAAGTGCCTTTAGACATATCAGTATTAAGTGTTGGTGTATTATTACTACCTGTATTAGTAGTTATCGTAGTTGTTGGTTTAGTTGTACTAACTGTAGTCTTAGGTTGCTTATCTGCATAAGCTTTAAATTTATCATATCCGTATTTAGCAATAGCTACTTCAGGAGCAGCAAACATAGTTAAAACGTCTAAAAATGGTTTTGACTTTCCATAAACGTTATTGATCACATCAGCTGTAGTATTGGTTCTCGGATCACCGTCACTGCCACCGTAACCTACTTGTTGATTTCCTGATTGTAAGTTTGCATCGTTAGCTGACTCTGAACCAAAATCGCCTGTATCCGATGCAGTTGAGTATGAACCTGTGTCAGTTCCCCAGCCCCCACCGTAGGTATCGGCTGTACCACCTCTTTCAAGTTTTCTAACTCTAAGCTTTTTTCTTTTTAGATTTTTTAGCTTTGTCGACATTTTTTATGGTTCCTTTATTTTTTGAAGCATAAAAAACTTTCTCGGCCTTTTTCTTACCGTAAGTTTTTTCCATCGACTTCATAATCTTCTTACCTTTAGAAGTTAACGGCATTATTTAACTCCTCCAAATTTCATACCACGAATAGCTTTTCCACCACCACGGCACATACCCCCACTTGAGAAACCTCTAGATTGAATATACTCTTTAGTTTCTTTTTCTAAAGCTGGTTCCGCTGCTTTGTAAGTTTCTTCTGAAGAAGGAATAGAATACATTTGTTCGCCTGTAGTCATATCTGTAATAACAGGAGAGCCTTCTCTAGACATAGGAAGATCATCTCCCATATCTTTAGATCTAAGTTTACCCTCTTCATCATATTTTCTAGGGTTCACTTCAAAAGTGTTTCTACCTATTTGTTTTGTATAAGGTCTTAATGCTTTTTCAGTAAATGAAGAAGGTTTTCTATCAGCCATTATAGTAAGTCCTTAATGTAGTCTGATCCTTTACCTAAAGAAATGTTTTCATCTTCTAAACCCATTCCAGATTTTCTAGCTTGGCCATAACCTTTTACAGATTTACCTACGTTAGCTTTCATAGCTTTAAAATCATCTCCTGTGATCTTGTCAGGTGGAGGTGCCATTCTTGCAATCTTCATTTGTTTTGGAGATAGCTTAACTGATTCACCTTTAGAATATTTCTTCATCATTCCACCGCCCATTTTACCTTCGGCTTCATTTGCTTCTTCATTTTTTTTCATTTTAGATTTTAAATAAGTTATAGCTGCTAAACCTGCACCAGCAACTGCTGTTGCGTATTTACCAATTCTTGTATTCTTAGCTGTTAGTTTAGCTAAATCAGCCGCTGCCTTTCTAGTTTTAAATTGTGCATTAGACTCACCAGGTTTGTATCCGTGCTCTACTTGTCTCATATTATCCATAGATGTGTACTTACCTGTTTTTTTATCTATCTTACCTTCTTCGACTAATTTATATTTTTCATCGAAAGACATATCTTTTTTTCCCATAAGTCTCCTTAATAAATTTTAGTTTTTTTATTTCTACCCATCTTACATCCTCTAGACATAACTGAGCCACCTTTTTTCATACCACCTGCTATTTCACCAGAAGTTCCAATAAGTTCTTTAGGCATTTTACTAACCAAATCTGATATGCCTGAAACTGCACCGAGTGCTCCTCCTAAACCAGGAACTGCTGGAGCAAATCTTTTAACTTGATCTATTTTTTCTTTAGTCTTAATTCTTTTAAGTGCTTTTTTAGCACCTTTAACCATATCATATCTTTCAGCTGCTTGATCTACCTCATCTTGCATTACTTTTTCATAAGCTCTGCTACCAGGTTCAAATGCACCTGATTCTACAAAATCTTTTAAACCCATTTCTGATTTTTTATCTGCCATAAAATCTCCTAGTGTTGCTCATAGTATACGTATTCTTTAGGTGGCCGTTCCTCGTCCTTATAGTCAGTAAATAGGTTCACAAGTCCACCCTGACGGTATCTTAACATAGCCTGAGATGTACTGTCTACATAATCATCATATTGTCCGTGAGGAAAAGCGGCACATTCTTCAATAACTTCTTCTGCCCAATTCTCACCGTGAGGATACCAAATACCACCTGATTCAAACATTGGAGCTATGGAATTAACCCTAGTATGCTTATCATTTCCACGTGTAGGGACATAATCGATTACAGGAATACCCATTCTACGCATCTCGTGTAATAAAGGTTGACCCGATGCTTTGGCTTCCACGATTACCGTTTCAGGTTCCCAATATCTATATTGCTCCATAGCAACTCGTTTTAATTCTGGAAAATCCCATCTGCCTTTTAACGCATCTAATAATAACAATGCAGGTGTTACTTCATCAGGATAGAATACTCCCCAAGTCGTAATCGCAGAATAGTCTGCAGTTTCCTTTTTACTAAACGCAGTGTCATAAGATTGTATGACGTGTTTTAACGCTGGCATCGGTTTCTTCCACGCTCGCCACCATTCACGTTTTATGATTGCACCTTCCTCGGCCACGGGATCCTGCATATACTGAGCGTTCCAGTTTCTAACTGTAATAGATGCTTTAACTTTTTCTAGTTCTTCTTTGTTCCAATACTCAGGCCACACAGGTTCATCATCAGGCATAATGGCAGGAAAAGAAATTTGTCTCCACTTATCTGCTTTAGGATCAGTTTGATGTTTTAAAAGTCGTCCTGTTAAATCATCTTGTGCCCATCTAGTCATAACTACTAAGATGGAACCACCTGGCTGTAAACGTTGACGGGGGCCTGAAGAATACCACTCATAGGCTTTTTCCATAGCTGTATCAGACATAGCATCTTGTTCGGTATGCGGATCATCTATAATTAATAAATCTGCACCACGCCCTGTGATGGAACCACCAACACCAGCTGCAAAATATTCTCCCCCGTGGTTCGTCTCCCAACGTCCCTTAGCTTTTGAATCTTCTCTTAACTTAACATCACCAAAAATTTGTTTATATTCTGGACTATCAATTAAGTTCCTAACTTTGGAACCAAATCTTCCTGCAAGTTCTGCGTTGTGGGATACTTGCATAATCTTCATTTTTGGAAATTTTCCTATAATCCAGGCAGGAAACAAATAGGAAGCAAATTCTGATTTTGTGTGTCTGGGGGGCATATTAATTATCAACCTACCTTTTTTCTGAGTTGCAATACGAGTAAACTCATTAGCAATAATCTGATGATGGCCAAACTGTTTAGGATCTGTAGTCTTACGATATATAAAATCAGGCCAGACATTTACTACAAAATATAAAAAATTATCTTGGCAAAGTTTAATATGTTTAAGCCACGTCTTCTCTAGCTGATCTCGTAATTGTTCTGTAGTTAATAACTCCGTCGACATACCCTAGAATATAACACTTTTCTGCGTGTATGCAACTTGTCTAAAGGCTGCGTCCTCGGTACCATCACAACATATATGCGTGGTAGGGGGGTCTCGATACTACATCTTGTGGATTTTATGGAAACTGAAGGGGATAACCAGCTCAGGATCCAGGCGAGATGTTCCTGCTCGCCTGGATTTAATTACTACTATTGGTTGTATGGATTGTGTAAATAGTTAGTTCGTTTCATTGGTACAAACTTATTATATCTAGGTTTATATTTCTGTATCCAACGTCTTTCATACCAACGTATTTTATTGCGGTCTTTAACTCTTAATATCTTAACTTTATATCCTGATAAATCGTGGGACAAGATACGAGAATAAACGTCCCATTGAGACATACCAATATATTTAATTACATTAGTTCTTTCAGATATTAAAAAGTAAATACCCCCGAATTGCTCGGGGATATTTGTTGGGTTTAAAGTTTTAAGTGTCTTGTTGCTCATCAACTTTAACTCCACTCATTAATTGTAAAAGATGTGAAAACTTTTCATAATACTTTGTTTTCAAAAACTCACAACTTTCACTACCTTGATATTCGAATATAGTTTCCTCAACTACACCCTCTAAAGTTCTAAACATTAGTTCATAATCTAATTGTTTTAAAACTTTTCTATCAAGTCTTTTTTGTAATGATTGACTATCAAACTTTGTAGCCAAACTATTTTGAATTGTTGTAATCAATGAGTTAGTCATTTTTAACCTCATCTTGAACAACTGGTTTATATTCGGTTGATGTTCTTTCAACTAAATATTTAGAATAAACATTCGGACACTCTTGTTTAAATCTTACAGTGTCAAAATATTTTCCAGTTCTTATTATCCTTTGGATACAAGCAATCTCATCATCATTATAAAAAAATAATGCGTTTTGATTTGCTTTATCAAAAATAAGTTTCAACTCATCTTGTAATAAGTCTAAACTTTTTTTGTATTCTTTTATGCTCAACTTTAGTTTTGCATAATTAAACCCTAACTTGTTTTCTTTAACTGACAACTTATTAAGGGTTTTTGTTTTTGCTTTTGCCATAACATTTTCCTTTTTGTTTGTTGTTATTAGTTAAACTTATATATTGTTATATTCTATATGCAACAATTATTTTTTCTTTTTTTTAAAATATTCTAAAATTGTTATTAACTCCAAAATCAGCATTATTCCCTCATAGGTTGTAAATTAGTCTTTCATAGATGAACGCACATTCGCAAATCGACCCAAGTCCGACCTGTCCCCCGTACAGTTTCTTCATCTGTTCTATTAATATAAAACCCGCCCCCGAGCCGAGACCGAGGGCGAGATTAGTCTTTTACTTTAACATATTTCAAAGCCCTCGCTTTCTTCACAGAACTTAATGAACTGTTTTACATTATCAACGGAAAAGGGATAGTTGGAATTGAAGTCTTGCAAGTAAAACAACTTCTGCATTCTCTTTTGATAATGTACAGGATATTCACAAGGTGGGACATCTTCTTTACCAAGTTTCTTTGCAACAATCGTTTCTAGTTTTTGTTGCAACTTATGAACTCGAACATTGTGCTTCTCTGCTTGTTCCATTTCTTTTTCAACTTCCAAAGCATACTTCTCGACATCTCCCGTGCTGATGAGATGTTTAAGTTGTTTGGCAATCTCAAATGCTTCTTGCTTCGAGACCTTATGCCCGTTGTTGAACGCCCAATGCTCTGCGTCTTTTTGATCTACGACACCCGTCTTTTCAATCACATAAACAGCGAGCCTACGCCACCACCAATTATTGTTTCTGAAGTATGCGTTGTTCTTTGTACTGTATAAATCAAAGCCCATATCCTACTCCTGATTAATTAGTTGCTTTTCTTCTGCTAGCTTCTTAACAGCGTGTTTGCAAACCATAGACATAGAAACTTCGACCTCGAAACCTTTTACGGCTAGTTGTTCGAGAAGCCGATATGTTCTCATATCTATCGCTACTGACTTATATTTATTTGGATTCATATTATTTTCCTTTTGTTTGTTTTTATTAATCTTAATCTATATCATTTAAAATTAATTGCAAGAACTTTTTTTATCCAATCAACTTTATCAACCACAGAACTCCCAGCACGGAGATCAGTCCTACCAATCTAGGAAAGGCAAAGCAAAGTAATAGAACGAGGACGAGGTGCATTACTCGAGATCTCCCCCGTGTGTTTCTTTCACATAATGTTCCAAGTCCTCACGGATGTGTCCTAACGTGACATCATTGATGTGAAGACTATTCAGTTCAACTGTTTCTCCCTTCGGGTTGGTTAATGTGAACAGACAAGTTTCCCAAGTCCAAACGTTCTTGGCTCGAGCTTCAGCGTCCAGCAGCTCCTGCTCCTCCTGCTGGTGAATATCCTTATAAGTTAGTTCTACCATTGGATAACTCCTAGCAAAGTAAGAAGAGCGAGACCACATCCTACAACGGCAATTTCAAATAATATTGTATCCATTATAATGCCTCGCATTCTTCTAAAGTCTTTGGTTTAAAGAATTTGTCACGTTCGATGCCAAGTCCAAACCGACCACGGAAATCCTTCAGCTCGTCGATGCTAACATAGCCTAATTCTTTTTCGTGCAGGCAGCAGAGTCCGAAGGCGACATTTCTTTCAGGATCTAATTCGCTCAGGTACCACGTGCCGATGCCAGCGGGATTGAATAGCTTGACCACAGCTTTAAAATCTTTGGATCCATCTTGTTCCTTATGGTTCTTGATCAATTGTTCGTACTGTTCTTTTGTAAACATTTTTTGTTTCATTTGTTTTCTCCTTTTTTAGTTGTTAACAGCACCTGCAGGGAGATCTCGTAGCTCCCCACTCAGTGCCTCTTTGGTCACGGTGAGGAGTGGCAAACTACCCTGACCCATCTCACCTAGACTAGTTAAGTCCTGACCTTGGAACGCCTCCATAGAGCCGTTATCTATTATCGGTCAGCAATGATTCAACATAGAATTTCAAATCAAAGCCCATCTATACTACCGTGCGTCCCTTATGAACCACTACAGCCACTTGCTTGTTCTGCGTTACGCCCTGAATGCGGTTCATCTTATCTATATAAGACACGCCAGATGCAATGTCAAGAGATATTTTAAAAAATATTTTTTACCAGCGTCAGCTCTGGGAGGGGGAACTTTCTTTTAATCACCTGACCCTTGTCCAAGCGAAATGAACAACGAGCTTTGTGAAGGAGCTTCTGGTGACGCTGCCTGGTATCCTTATCTACGGATAACGAACAATGGAACTTAAACCGAGAGTAACGAGATTTGCGAAAGGAACTGGGTGACTAAGCCAGCTCCTTTCTTCCTTGTTTTGTCGTTTTGGAGTTATTTGTATGACGACCACCCGAGATTACCTTTTCTATCTTTGTTGTCAAGAAATATTTTCTCACGAGCTTCGGCTACGCCATCTGGATCCTGAGCCGAAGGCTGCTCTTCCCTCCTGGGAGGGCGAGCTTCTAAGCGAGACTAAGCCGAGGTTGGCCGAGATTTGTCCGAGGTTCGTGGTTCACCAGCGGTGAAGAGGAGATCCTTCAGAGCTATCCAATCTATAGGTTCGTTGAACGTGGCTAATGGTTCGGTGTCCGAGGTTATCGGCTCACGGACAATGGATCCGCTGTAGATTTTAAGGGCTCTTTGCAAGAGGGGTCGGTTGATAATAAAAACTGTTCCGCCTACCTTTAATCTTTTCATAATCCAAACTATTTGCCACTTGCTAAGACCTAAATCTTTGCTATTATTCGCCTTAAGTTCTACCCATATATCCTTACCATTATAACAAGCATTTACATCAGGAATTCCATTCTCAGTATGGCTTTCTATCCTTGTAAAATGTACATCTTTTAAATGTTTCTTGAGCAAGGCATAGAGCTTAGATTCATTTGTTTTTGACATAGAAACTAATCACGCAAGGGTTATATTTTTTTGATATCTTTTATGACTGAATTTGGGATAATTGTAACATTACCAACTTCATCTATACTGTTTTCTTTATTTAAACTGTGGTCACCGAACACTCTTGTAACACCTTTAACCTGCGATACTAAATGTCCTTTGGTTACGCAAGTAGGCAGTTCCATCTGCATCACGCCCTTCAGGCTCTGCCAGCTCGGGTCACTCAATATGTCTAACCAATGTATCTCGACAAGAGGATAGCGAGCTTTCCAATCTTTAGATTTCTTATTTACGTTTATTCTTTTTTTCATTAACTTTAATTCCTACAATTCCTACACTTGTTGTCATATGTGAATTATGCACCATATGAAATGCTTTAAAAAAATCTGTCTTTGCAATCTCTATTGCTTTAGCTACTAATAATTTCCGACTCTGGCGTAACATCGATGATTTCTTTGTGTTCACCGATTTTACGTTCAAGCTCGTTAAGCCTTTGTTCAAGCTGTTCACGACTCATACCCTCCAAACTACTGTGTTGCACTTCTGTTCGATTAACAAAAAATCCTGCCATTTGTCCTATGCTTTTCTCTGCATTGATAGCGGCATTGTACTGCGATTTATCAATAGCACCTTCTCTCATTCGTTCATATTGCTTGTATGATCTAAGTTTATCTTTCTCATACTTTGCAAGTTCAGCATTTAATTTCTTTTCTAAGTATCTAACTACGTGTGGGTTTAGGTTTGGGTTAGTAAGTCTGCTACCAATCTCTGACGCACCATTCACTCTTTTGGGATTATAACCAGCTTCTCTTACCGCATCTGCTTTATTTATCTTTCCATAATTTGAAACATAGATATCAACAAACTTACGTTGCTTTGCAGTCAACTGGTCTGTTGTTTTTAAAACATTAGGTAATTTTGGCATTGTCTTTCCATTTCTTGTATCCTTTTAACCAATCTTTATGTGAAGTCTTATGCAGTTTGTTCCAAGCCTTGTCTTTAACCCAATCCGCTATCTTAATTAACAAATTGATGTATTGCTCGTGCCGCTTTTTCATAGCAACTACTATAAACCAAGACCTTGCCTAAATCTACACCTGTCCGTTGTCCCGTGTACTCGGGAAGATGAGCTTGTACTCGGGAGGATGAGATAGCATTACAGGTTCCTTGTCCGTTGTCCGCTATTATTCCTAATTTGTATATATAAATTTATTATTTATTATTTATTATTTATTATATATACCCCATACACTTAGCATAACTTAAACTTAAACGATTATATGTACCAAGGGGGGTGCGACAAACGCACGGACACGCTGGGACACGCAAAGACAGACACGCTGTCCCAGGATTATTCAATAATACCAATGGTTTTAAGCCAAAAATGGCCTCTGGGACGCAAAGACAGCCCCAAATTTTTTTTTCATCATTTAAAAAGGGTAATTTATATGTCTTTGCGTCTTTGAAAGGTTTTTTAAAAAAATACCTAATAAATTCAATGGTTTACGATAAAAAAGCTGGGACAAAGGTTTTGTCTTTGGCTGTCCCAGAGATGTCTTTGGTAAGGGGAACGCCAGTCTCCCATTGTTCCCCATAAAATAAAAGAGCCCCCAAACTATGATAGCTCAGGGGCTCATAACAACTTAAACAAAAAGAAAGGTCTAATGATATAGAAACATTAGATTAATTATATATTACTCCTCATCCTCATCTTCGTCAATATCAGCAACCTCATCCATCTCATCAGCTTTCTCTCTGACAAGATTTAAATCTTCTTCAATTCTATCTAGGATGTCTTGGATAGTTTCGTTCTTTTTTTTCTTTGGCATAGGATTCTCCTTGTTGGTTAGGAGGCCATTTTATACCTACGTAATTGAGCCTACAAGGTGCACACCAATAATTATTATCTTGCAATATTACTGCCTTTTCTGTGCATTTGTGACAACTAATCATATTTTAGTGTTGAAAAAGCCAAATTCTTTCTTTGTTTTTCTAATTCCATTCTAAGTTCTTTTCTTTTTTTCTTATCTTCCGTTTCTTCTTGATAAGCTTTTAAAGCTTCGTGATATTTAGCCCAAGCAATTTGTCTTTGATTAAATTTAATAACTTCATTATCAATAGCTAAATGAAATCTTTCTAAAACGTATTCAGGTTCAAATTCTGCAAGATAGCAAACATTTTCAAAATCATCTTTTTGATGAAACCATTTAAATGCGTCCCATTTTGCAATAGAAGATTTTTTATCGTTTAGATTACAAACACAATCCTCAAAGGCCATCATAACTACGGCCTGCCATAGCTTTGTTTCGCTAGGTGTTGAATGAGCTTCCGTTACGATTTGCGTCGCTAGCTTAGTGCCCATAAGTTTTAGTAATTCTACTGAGTAACTCACGATAATATTTTGCATCCTCCAAATTTTGTTTGGCCATACATACATCAAAACATACCCAAGCTTTTTCAAAAAACTCGTTTTGTAGTTCTGGCTCAACCCTTTTTTTACTTTGTAATGAGTCCTCGATTAAAATATCATAGCTGTCCATTCTTCTATGATAATTCAATGGGATGCAAGAATTCAATCTTGTGAGACTATTTTTTATTTTCATTTTGGTATACCGTAAAGACCTTGACTTTGGCCTTATTTTTTATTCGCTGATCTTTTGCTCTATTCCAAACTTCTTCAAAAGTTGGAAGTAACATTGGATCTGCTGTTGCGAATCCGCAGGGTACGCCACAATGTAATTGATACAGAGTTGAAGTAACTCTTGTATATTCTTCTCTATTAAGTTTTGTCGCTAAAATAGTTAACGTGTCAACAAAAGCTTGTCTAGGATCGACTTGTGTCATCATCACCCTTTGTTAAAGAATGATTGTCCGTTAGTCGTTTTTCCTTGTTGATGGATATTGAACCAAAATAACCAGCTCCTCCGCACTCTTTACAAGTTTGTGTTTCTTCGTATTGAGCAAGTCGAACGTAACCATTACCACGGCAGTTCTGACAAGTTGTTAGTTTTGTATCCATCTTCAATACCTACTGATTATTTTAATTTTTGTCAATATGAAAGTTCGATAAAACTGCTTTTCTTTCACCTTCATACACAAGATTAAATATGTGACTTTTGTTTGGTATTACCCCTGGAGTTGTTTGACCAGCAAGTTCAGATACCTTTTTTAAATCGTATGTTTGGCAATCGTCTAAGACAATGAAGCATTGATCAGCTGCCCTTACTCTCACATAATCCACTTCTTGAATTACTGATTCTGTATCGTGTGGGCCGTCCAAATGCACCAAATCGTATTGATTTATAAGGGTTTTTTGCTCTTTGTAGATAGGGTAACCATTAGGAAATTTTTGAAAAAATTCTTTATCATCTAAGCATACAAAATTAAATTCAGGATAAAACTTAGACATATAAACAAGCATATCTTGTTTCATTTCGTTGGTATAATCATATCGCACACCTTTGAGATTATCCGCTCCATTGTATTCAATGTTTCCAAAAGGATCCACACCAATATGTACCAAAGGAGGATTATTAGGAAAGCAAGTACGCCAAGCATCAATAATAACAGTGCTCCCAAATCCGTCTCTGACACCAATTTCCATAGTTGCACCAATTGGTTTTTGCAATAACTTAAAGCATTCTTCAAATATTCCATATTCTAAACTATCTCCTTTTCTAGGCTTGATCTGTATATTTTCCATTTAGTATTTCCTTTATAAATTGTTCAGTTGTTATTTTTCTTTTTTTAGCTTGAAAGTCACAATAGTCATCAATGAGTTTTTCTATCATTGCACCAGGTGCTCTGTATTTAGTTCCGCATATAGCTTTTAGTATTTTATGTTTTGGTTTTCTAATTGCTACACTTGTCCATTTATTTATGTCCATTTTTTTTCCTTTCGTATCTTTTTTTTATGTAACCTAATAGTATTTCTGCTTTACAATAGTGATGTAGTCTTGAATATACACCTGACCATTTTTGTCTCTTTTTCCCTCTTTCCTCACAAAAAATATCTCTTTCGTGAGCTTCTTTTGCTCTTCTTTCTAATCCCGCATAAATTTTACCTAATGGGTTATATAAATCCCACAAATAAGTTGCGACATTGTTTATGTCTAACCACCTTGTAAATCGTTTCATTGCATTTATTTTTAATAGTTTAGTATTCATTAATGTATTGTTGTTTTCTTTTTAGATTTCATAAATAACTCTGCTACATTAAAACCTAAATCTTCATCTTGCATAAGTTTGTCCCTGAACCGTGAGTCATTTTCCAAGATATCAATTAACATATATCTAATAAAATCAATTTCATTTTCTTTAAATTTTCTATTAACAGTTTCCCAAAATAATAAAAACATTAAAACTTCTGTTGGAGCAATGGCTCCTGATTTTTTTAATTTGGCTTGTATTACATCGCCACGTTTAATAAATTTTTCTAGTTCAGCATACCAATCGCTTTGAAACTTAAAAAACTTTTTTTCATCGTGTTCCATTAGATCATCCATAGCCATACGAATACTCCTACAAATATTAAGGTTAATTTTGGAAACAGAATAAATATTAAAAATATAAGATCTGTTAAATGTTTCTTTAAGCTTTCACCTGGTAACATTAGTTTGTCCTCCTGTTTGTTAGTTCATCATTTACTAGTTGTCTAGCTACTTCTTCAGGGAATGGATAATGCTTGTAAGTACCATTAAACATATCAATGCTTATAGATTTAATTCGATTGATAGTATCAATAAGTTCTACACTATCTACGGTTAATTCGTGTCCATTTGCATCAGTATCGTACATTCTTGATAGTACGTCATTGACCTTACGAACAATATCGTTCCACATTTTGCTTTTTGTTGTCATCTTATCTAGATATAAGATTGTAATGAGTATTGTCAAGTGTTAAAATGATTTAATGATTGCAGCAATTACTTCTTTTGTTATGTTTGGTACCATATGCGTTTATGATCCCGCTAATGATTTTGGGTATAGTTGCTTAAATTTTTGGGAAAAACCTGCAGTTTATTACCCTACCACACCAGCCTGCCTAGAGGCTTCTAAAAAAATGTCTGAAGACATTAAGAAAACCTTAACTGAGGATAATGTTAAAATTATGAGTCTTGACATTATTTGCATTCCAGTAGATAAGCAAGAAAAGCTTGAAACTTAACAAAAAAACTACTATAATATCTTATGAAAACATATCGTATACAAGTTAGATATGATGGTTCATACTGGGATTTTACTACCCAGGCCGAATCCATAGACGATGCTGCGATGTTGTTTATCAAAAAAGTTAATGATGGAACATTAAAACCATCAGGTGAAGGTTTCTACATAAATAGTAGAATCTTTATAACTTATGAGGAGGTGTCAAATGATACAACCCAACAAGCTATTCGCCAAGAAGCTTGAATTAGAGAACGCTTGGAATAGACAGTTCTTAGAAAATGGCGGTTATGTAACTGTTGAGATGGCAGCTATACAAGATCAGTTAAAAGTTGTTGTTAGACAGTTAAAAGAAGATAGTGTTAGATACGCACACGTTAATTTGCATAATGGTGAAAACCATTCTTTTGCTGGTTAATTAAGGTTCTAACAGAGTTTTACACTTCTCAATTAGTGTATTTAGTTTTGGATCCTGAAAAATGAATTCAAAGCTACGGACTTCGTCGCCCCTTTTAATAATTTCCCAAACTAAAACATTTAATCTAGATAAAAATTTTACTTCATCATCATTATTAGCTTCGTAACAAATAACTCCATCATATCCGTTTTTTCTTGCATATTTAATTCTGTGATTACCATTTCTACAAACCCAATTACCATTTTCCATTTTCTCTACTATAGGTGGGTTTAACATTCCTTTTTTCTCAATATCTTTTTTTATGGATTGATAAAAATCATTGTGAGTTCCATAAATATTTTCAATTTTATCAATTGGTATTGTTTTTATTCTTTTGGCAATTATCATATATCTAGGCCATAATATTTTATTCATAGGTTTAAACATTATGTAGCCTCTCCCCAATTATCTCCTATGGCCACATCAACCTTAGAAGGAACCATTAAATCTATATCATTGTTGTGTTCCATATATTTTTTAATCTCTGCTTCATCCTCTTCTGATTCTACACTAAAACAAAGTTCATCGTGTATTTGTAACATTGGTGTATGACCTAACTTATCGCATTTAACCATAGCTGCCTTAACTTGATCTGCAGCTGATCCTTGTATTAATCTATTCAAAGCCTTGTATGTCATAGCTCTTTTAGCAGAGTTTAAGCTACCATACTCTGCAATATATTCTTTTTCTGTCATTGCTTTATGTAAACCATAAGCTCGTGGCTCCCATTTATCAAACCTGCATCTTCTACCCATTATTGTTTTAATAGAACCTGATTTGTCAGCTTGTTGCATAACTCTATTAGCTAACTCTCTTACAAAAGGTACTTTGTTATCATACTCTCTTAATAAAGCTTTTGCTTCATCAAAGGTAATACCAAGTTGTTTAGATAATTTGTTAGAACCCATTCCATAGAAAATACCTAAGTTAATTGTTTTAGCTTGTCCTCTAGGTATACCTGCCATCTGTGCTACTGTTTGATGGAAGTCTGTATCATCATCTTGATATGCTTTTATTAACTGATCTGAACCTGTAAGACCGCCTAATGCTTTATCTGTAGTTGCTGCGTAATGAACAACAAGTCTAGGTTCTTGTTGGGAATAATCAAACGATCCCCATTTGCATCTTTCCTCTGGCAAAAATAAACCTCTGATAAGTTTACCATACTCTTTATTTCTTGCTGGCACTTGTTGTAGGTTAGGGTTAGACATACTAAGACGACCAGATACAGTACCACCATTATCACCCCGTAACTGATTAATTTCTGCGTGTATACGTCCTTTATGTTCATATCTTAATATACTATCAATAAAGGTAGAATGCAATTTGTTAATCTCTCTAGCATCTTTAATCCATTTAGCTAGATCGTGATTACAATTCTCTAACCAATTAGTAGTAAATGACGGGTCTTTTGACTTTGCAGTTCTTTCATATTTAATACCCTGCTGATCAAATGCTGTAGCTACGCTTCTTGCAGCCCATATCTCTACATCAATGTTAGTTAAATCTTTAACTTTCTTTAATAAATCTTTTTCTTTTTTAATTAATTGTTTTTTTAAATCTTCTGCTTTTGATATATCTACTCGTATACCTGTTTCTCTCATTCTAATTAAAATAGGAAGTAGTTCCATTTCTAATTGCCATACTTTTAATAAATTTTCTTTAACTAATGTAGGTTTAAAATAATTCCAAAGTTTTAAAGTTAATGCAGCATCTTGTTCTGCATAAAATCCTACGGCCATTGATGGCATTTTCCATAAGTCAGCCTTAGCATCTAATCCTCTTGTAGCAGCTTCTTCTCTTAATTCATCTTCTGCTTTTACTTCTCCAAGATAATCAAAACCTAATGAGTTTAAAGAAAAACTATATCTATTTTCATCAATCAATGCGGCTGCAATCATTGTATCAATAATACGACCTCTAACTTCCCAACCTTGTGATCTAATCCAACCTAAATCGTATTGAGCATTATGAAAGATTTTATCTGCATCTGTCTTTAATACTTCTTGAAACCAACCAATAACCTTACCTCTAGGTAAATTTCCTCCGCCTTGATGATTAATAGGATAATACCCCTTGAAAGAGCCTGCAGCTACTGCAATACCAACAATCTCTCCATCCTGCCTAGCCCAACCTGTACCAAGCTTTTTCATATTCTCATCCCTGGTCTCTAAGTCTATAGCTATTTCTTTTTCTTCTGATAAGTCAGGAAAATCTTGTGGTGCAACCCATTCAGTATTTTTCATAGTTACATTTATTTGGTATGACATTTACAGTTTTTCATAGTTTACAAAGTTATGGGTGTTTACAGCATTTAAAGCTGATACGTCAACTGTAAAATTATTTGCGACTGGTTTTGGTTTTTTCATTTTGCTCCTTTTTTAATAATTCATAATAACAGATAACACAATAATAAAGACAATCAAATGCAATATCTCTTCTATTGCAACTAATACATTTACTTGTTGTCATCTTTTAATTTTAATATTTCTAATTCACAATAATGAATTATCTTTTGTAGATCTTCTATTTTATTTTTTGATAAGTACCTACAAACGTACTTCACAACGTTCCCTTGAAAGAAGCTGAGATTATTTTTAGAAATAAACTCATAAGGTTGTATGCGAAAATCTTTATAGTGATTTCCGCCTACCTGCCTATCTTGTGGAAACGATTTATCAAACATATTTTTACTTGTCATATTACATCCTATATCTTCCATACCCCATTGCCGTTAGTGGCATATAATGACCGTGAGGTTTATTAAGTTGAATTATCTCAACTCCTTTTTTTGCTCTTGTTACTGCCACATACCAAACTCTTAGTTCAGCATCTCGTTCTTTACTTGTCTTTTCTTGTAAAGTACAAATCTTTGGACATTTTTCGTATATAACTACGTGGTCTGCTTCTTTACCTTTTACTTGATGTATTTTATCTATAATTATTTTAGGGTCTTCTTCAGGATTTATATGTTTCTCCATTAACTTCTCTATATAATTTCTATTGGCCATATCTATGTCTAGGGCCGTTGTCCACGATCCCTTATCCTGTAACAAACCACATTTAGCATTTAAATACATATAATTAAATGTTTGTTGAGGCACGCTAGACCATTTCTTATTATCAGTTCTTCTCCAACCGTGTTGAATGTCCTTGATGTAATGATAAACTAAACTAACTTCTTGTAAGTTTATCTCTTCACCTTTCATTAATTTTTCCCATATCTTTATAGCTTTCCAATAAGTAGGGTTAACTGCTGATTGACCTGATGAGTTCTTAAAGAATATTCCTAAATCTCTAGCTTCAGCTTTAACTTCCATAAGCTCTGTTCGTGTTCTAACTAATACCATCCAAGTATCATCTATGTGTTGATTAAAGTTAATATGACTAAGTCTAAAGTTATTTGTGTTTACATATCCTTTAGATCCTGTAGAAGTAAATTCTTTTGGTTGTCTGACTTTTATTAAGTTAGTTATATTTTTAGAAAACTTCTGAACCTCACGTGGCATACGTCTAGATTTACGTAATACTTTTACCTTACCTGGAAACTTTAAAAACTCCTCTACACTTGCACCATTCCATTCGTGTATAGCTTGGTCATCATCACCCGCAATAAATACCTTTTGAGCTTTACTAGCCATTAGATAAACAAAGTCCCATTGCAAAGGTGTTAAGTCCTGTGCTTCATCTACTATGAAATAATCTAATCCAAATGAATAATCATTTAATAAAAAGTTCTCGATCATATCTGTGTAATCCATAAATAAATTCTCTTTAAACTTTACCCAGTTAGATACGATATCAACCAAGTCTCCCCAATGCTTTGTCTTCTTTAAAGAGTTATCTTCATCATAAGCTTGTTTCAATGAAATCTTACAGTTCCTTGCTCTTTCATATAATTCAATAGGATAGTTTTGTATTTCTATTTTACCATCTTCACTTTGTCCTATTTGTAAATTAACTTCTTCTCCTCTTTCTAAATAACTAAAGGATGCTAAATGCTTACGTGGATCTATAATCTCTAATGCTGAATCTCTTGTTCTTGATAGACACATTGCGTGTATTGTTTTAAATAGTTCAAAAGAATCTTCTTTGTATTTACCTGGAAAGGCTTTTAGTACACGATCCATACCTTCTTTAGCAGCAGCTCTTGTATAAGAACAGTAACCTATATACTCAGGAACCTTGTGTAACTTACCTACACCATATTTAACAATATTAAGCAAAGTCCAAGTCTTACCTGTACCTGGAGGGCCATATATCTTCCAAGTCTTATCTGCTATTTGTTTTAATGCGTCAGGGTCATTACGAATGTTATCCGCTGCATTAGGTTTATTAGTTTGTACTAAATTCATTATCACCTATTTGTTGTTTAAATTTATTTATCTCTTTTGTATTATCTCTACCTTTTATGTCATCTAAAATAATAGAGGAGTAACATCGTTTGCTATATCCTTGATATCCTTTATGTAGTTGAATAATTCTTTTACTTGCATCTTTCTTTTCAGGATATTTAATTTTTTCTTCTTCACACATCCTAGCTAACATCTCTCCTAATGTAGTTTCATAAGATTTATTGTACTTAGATTTAGCATAGTGTTTAAATGAAGTTGCATTCCAAAAATGTCTTTTTAACTTGTCACATTTATAAACATAACCATAATCAATCTGTGTAATATCATTAGCTCCTTTTTTCTCATCAATGAATGCGTGCAGTATCGTACTAAATTCAGATAATCTTTCCTCACCTTCATTATAAGAATCAATAACTTTCATAGTTTCAAACCATTTATCCTTCATCTCTGTAAACTCATCTGCCTCAACCCAAGTCCATTTAATTTGTTCTTCCCAACATCTTTTAGCTATTTGATTTTGTGTCCATAGTTGATCAGTAGTCATTGATATAATTACTTCATCACCTTTTTCATTAACCATTGTAAGTAAATGTCTTCTAGGATTAGTCATAAGCATTCTATAATCTGTAACCATTACAGTTCTTTCAACAAGGCCAAACTTACGAGTTCTACAACCTACCTTGTCACATCTACCTAAGTCAGCAATCTGTCTACAATTGTTTCTAACATACCAAACATCTTCTTCATCTTTTTGATCTGCTTTATCTCTCTTTTTCATAACCTGAGATACTTTTTTAGCAAATTGATTTTTATCAAAACCCTCTTCTGTTGCAAAAAACTTAGTTACAAAGTTATCCATCTCTTCTCTAACCTTATCTTCATTATCTCCGTGCATCTTTCTAGCTACACAACCAAACTGTAATAAAGCTTTATCTCTTTCACCTTCGTAAACTTTATTCTCAAAATAATAATCCATACAAGGCGGATAGTCTGAAACTTTTTTGATACCAATAGATTCTAGTTCCTTTAAAGTAACTTTAGTAATTTTCATTGTTAAAAATTCCTCTAAAGGTATTAAGTCTTTAATGTTGTAATTTCTTATTGCCCAACGTTTTGTTGTTTCGTCTTTGTAATTAAAATAAGGTGTGTTGATTTGATTACCTGTACCATCAGCATTTAATTTAGTTTGTACAGGAAATATGTCTATTGTACTTTTTGGTCTTCCTAGTTTTAATGATAATGCAGTTAATCTTCTTTTAACTTCGTTAGCTGGTGCTGAACCATCTATAAATAAATATGCGTGTACACCTCCCGACTTTGATCTAAATGGTACGAAAGGTAAGTTCCAAGATCTAATCTTGTCTAATACTTCATTAGCTTCTTCTTCTGATTTAATTTTATCTACATCAATAACACCAAAGCTTACAGTGTTATCTTCTCTAATCGGTACAATACCAATGGATTGTACACCTTCAATATGGTCTTTAAAGATCGGCTCTTCATTGCCATCAGCAGGAAAGGATTCCCAATTGTAAACTCCCTCAACCTTACCGTCGGCACGCTTCAAGCCCGAAGGCTTGAAGGTACCGTATTTTCTTTTAGAACCATCGAACAGTTCTGAAAATCTACTTAGATCCATAGATTAGTATGGATTATTCTGAGTAGTTGCAGATTGTGTTGGCTCCTCTTCTCCGTGCTGTACTTTTACTTCACCTTGTTTACAAGTGTTGTAAAAATCTTGAGCGGATTTAAGTAAAGTTGGATTGTTTACATTTGAATCAAACTCAACATCCCACCCATACCAAGAACCTAAATTGTTCTTTTCAAGAGTAGTTTTTAATCTATAAATTTGAGCAAATGATGGTGGTTGAAAGAAACCATTTTTGCCTTTAACTCTTTGAGTCATAATCATCGAGTTCCATTTTCTAGATTTTTTTCTCTGAGTAGCTTTCATTGTAATTAAAGCTGTCTCAGTAGCTTGATCGTTATCATCAACCAAAACTACATAATGAGAAGCCGTCTCTTCAATATAATTACCGTTTGGTAATCTATCTTTTTTATCAGGCCCTCTAGTAGTTTTTGATAATATGTCAGATGTAGAATCATAGATAGCTATTGGAGCTCCTGATCCTTCTTGACCTCTATCTCTCCACTCTAGATACTCTAACTTATAAAAACAAGGAATAACTCTTATTCCTTTTTTTCCATCGTATAGTTGATCTGAGACAGAGTTATAAATCTGACCAGGTTTGGCTTCTTCAATATATCTTGAATCACCAGCAGTTACCTGCGGAGATAATTGAGATAGTATCTTTAAGAACGGTAGTGCCAAATCTCTTTGACCTACATTCTCGACACCTAAACCTGCAAGATTTTCTAGTTGAGTTACATCTAGTGTTGCTACACTAGAAGATTGTTTTGTAGCGACTGCGTTTGTCGTTTGCGTTTGTGCTTTAGACATTTTTCCTCCTACGTTGTTAGTTTTGTTTTGTTCGCTATATATACGCCGAATAAATCGGATGGAACAGATCGACCTTGTGTGATTTCGTCTTTAACGAAAGCCTTTAAAGTCATCGGCTCTACCTTTTCGACTTGGTTAACATTATGCCCTTTTTGTCGAAGTTCGTCAACAAGATTTTTAGCCTCGTTATCTTGGCTTCTACCAAATGTAAGGGTAATGTTATTCTTGATTAGATCCCCGTGACCGTTGTCCCTGAGCCATTGAAATGCCTCCTGTACACGTTCTGAGGGAATCTTTGCTGCATAGAAAGGTTTGATCTCTATTTTTTGACCATCTTTCAATGTCAGCTTACTATATCCTAACTCACTCATTTTGTTAGGAATACGATCTTCGGACAGTTCACGTTCTTTTTCTTTAATCGTTTTTAACTGTTCCTCTAGATTAGCAATCATTTCTTGTTGCTCTAGTAAGTCCTTACAAAGTGAAGATAGGGATGATAGTTCTTTATCGTCAACCGTCATTGTGGTTGATATTGCTTCTAGATCCATAGATCCTCCTTTTTTAAGTTGATTCGTTTTTAAATTAATGTATAGATTTTGTCAAATGAAAAAATATAACTTTAAAACAAAACCTTTTGACCATCAGCGTAAAGCATTAGATTTATCTTGGAATAAAAATAACTATGCTTTGTTTATGGAGATGGGCACAGGTAAAACTAAAGTTGCCATAGATAATATGGGAATACTAAAGGAACAAAATGAAATTGATCTTGCAATTATTATTGCACCTAAATCAGTTTATATGAATTGGAAGACTGAAATTGAAACTCATTTATCAGATGAAGTTCAATATGAAATGTTTTGTTGGCCTAAGATAAAAGATTTATCTACTGATTTTTTATTACAAAATAAACTAGGAATCATTTTAATGAACGTAGAGGCTTTGTCTCACAAAAGCGGTGTAGATTTTTTAAAGAAGATTATGATTCGTTTTAGAAATACAATGGTTATATTAGATGAAAGTACGACAATAAAAAACAGAACAGCAGCACGTACAAAGAATATCTTAAAAGTATGCCTACAATCCAAGTACAAGAGAGTACTAACAGGATCACCAGTAACAAAATCTCCATTGGATCTATATACTCAATGCGAGTTCTTAAGTCCAGCCCTGCTTGGTTTTAATAATTACTTTACGTTTAGAGCACGTTATGCAGTTATGGATCAGATAAGAATAGGTAATGATCGTTATATACACGCTCCTAAATATTATATTAACTTAGATGAGCTTGATGCTAAGTTAAAAGCTTTCTCTTACAGAGTTCGTAAAGACGATTGTTTAGACTTACCTGACAAGATACGTTTACAGCACGAAGTAGAATTAACTAAAGAACAGAGACAAACATATCACGAATTAAAAGAACGTGCCTTAGCTGTCATCAATGATGATACCGTTAGTTATAATAATAAACTTACTGAATTACTTCGTCTCCATCAAGTTACTTGCGGGTTTGTTAAAGATGATGCTGGTAACATTCACGAATTTAAAGATTGTCCTAAGATGGAGGAGCTACTAGAGATTATAGAAAATACAGATGCTAAGGTTATTATCTGGGCTAACTACGTGTATAATATTAAAAAAATTATGCAAACGTTGGAGGATAAATATGGGAAAAACTCTACTGTGGCTATATACGGTGAGATTACTACAGCTGATCGTCAAACAGCCGTCAAACGTTTTCAAGAAGATCCTCAATGTCGTTTTTTTGTTGGCAATCCTTCCACTGGTGGTTTTGGTCTTACTCTTACCGCAGCTTCTTATGTGGTATACTTTAGTAATAATTTCAATTTGGAAATCAGACAACAAAGTGAAGACAGGGCTCATCGAATCGGCCAGAAACGGAATGTCACTTATATTGATCTTGTTGCACAAAAAACCATAGACAAACACATTTTAAAAGCTTTACAAGGTAAAGTTAAATTATCTGCTGAGACTTTAGGTGAAACTGTTAAAGCTTGGCTCTGTTAAATTGTTCTACTCTTTGAATCCACTTATCTTTGTATCTTTTTAAATCGTCTTTATCTAAAATAAATTCTTGATAGACTAAATCTTTTGTACAGATAGCTATTAAACCTTTATCAATTGGCCCGTAATTCTTTTCGTGTGCTAAGGCATATGCTGCAATCTGATAATAATAATCTTCTACGTAGTTTCTTTGTTTTAATTTATTTGATTGTTTAAAGTCTATGATGGTTGGCTTACCTCCGTGTATACCAATTAAGTCTGTTGCACCTGCATATAGTTCTTCATAGTGTAAGGATACTTCGTTACCATATATGATTTCTAAAGCTTGCATATTCTCTATGATTTTATGTGCCATCAATCTAGCCTTGGCACCTTCTTCAGATAAGTTAAAATAACCTTGACCATTAATGTATTGTTCTAATACATAATGCATTTCAGTTCCTCTTCTAGCAGCATCAATAGTAGTTTTTCTAGCTGCTTCATCTCCTATTCTATCTCTCCATCTTCTAAGAGAATCAATATCTTCTTGGGATTTAGTTGCTGATAGTATTGTTGTAACGCTAGGTATTTTTTTATTATCTACGTTATATGTTCGTTGTCCGTTTTCCTCTTGTCTTGAAAACTTCTTATACTGATATTTATTCCTGTTCCAGGCAAAATCATCAACGGTAAAACTATTATCATTTCTAATAATTCTCATAAAAACAAGGGGTACCCTAGTATCGGAAAGATGTCAAACGGTTAATTCTGAGGCCTCTCAGGAGGTTTTTTAAAAGCCAACAAAGGCTTTAGAAGCAAAAAATGCTAGTCCAGCTATAATAAGACCTAATATCCAATCTAACTTTTTAACTGTCTTTTCAATATGTTCGTGTGTTTGTTCTTGTTGTTTTTTAATATGGTATAGTTCTCTCTTTACACCTGTAACGTGTCCTTGAAGAGTTATAATATGTTCTCTAGTATTTCTAGGCTCCATTGAATTCATCTTCCTTGTTATATTTTTCAAAGTCTTTGCATTCCTGACAAGTACATTTTTTACATTCAATTGTCTTGATGCCATTAACTTCATCAGTTAGTTTTTCTCCACAATGAGCTTCATTACCACAACTATTACATAGCATTGTTAGTAGTGCCTCCTTGACCAGCAATCATTTGTCCAGTTACATCAAATGGAAATAAGGTTTCAAATTTTTGTTGTTTAACTTGTGGTGCTTCAGGTGCTGCTGGAGCTTGCAATGTTGGTATTTGATTTATACCTGGAATAGTAGTTTGTTGTCCTTGTTGTTCTGCTTCAGGTGATGGTTGTATACCATAGTCAACATTAACTGCTTGAATGGCTTGATTCTCTCCTACATTAAATCCATCTGCAAATCCTGTAGCTTCAACCAATAAAGATGTTGGGATTTGTTTCTCCATTTCTCTTTCAGGAGCAATTCGTTCTCTTTCTTCTTTTGGAAGACTGTCAAAATTAAATCCTTTTTTAGGTATAGTCATTGGTATATTAGACAATCTGTCAATGATCTCTTGTGGGTCAATCTTACTAGGATCTACTTTAGGTAAATCTGCATCTTCTTCTGCCATATAGTTTGCAAATCTAGCAAATGCTCTAGCTTTGGTTTCACCAACTGTGACAGGAATACCAACAAAACTTTTTACACCAACATCTTTTTTAGCAAAAGCTAATCTTTCTGCTGGTGATAATACATCCATCATACGTCTTAATGCTTCAGGATCAGTTAATACTTTACCAATTTTTCTTGATGCATATAAGAAAACTAATGGAGCTAATGGATTAGCAGCAAACATACCACCTCCCATAACAACTCCTCCTAATAAACCTGCTCCTCCAGATAAAGTTAATCGTCTTTGTAAGAATGCTGATGTTTCAGAAATAGGTACGTCTGATAATGCTTTTGTATAGTTAATAAATTTTTCTAAATTATCTAAAGCTTGAGCACCTTTCATACCACCACCGTAAGCTTGTATCATCATTCGTCTAGCTTCTTGACCTGCAGGGCCATCAAATCCTAATGCTGCTCTAAATTTATCTGCACTAAACTCTGCAAAGTCTCCTTTACCAAATGTTATTTGAATGGATTCATCTGCTTGTCCCGATAATACATCCTTAACAGTTACGTTTCTTGCAGCATATAAATCTCTCATTCCTCCTTGTTCTAGTACATCGTCTACCATTGAATGAGTTTTAGGTTTAGTTGTTTGCATTTGTTTTAATAAATCAAAAGCACTTCCTGTTTTTAAACTTTCTTCACTAAATGATTTTAAGTATGCATCGTAGATGTGTCTGCTAAATGCTCTGTTAAACATTTCTTTACCTGCTTTAGATGTATTGTAACCATAAAAATGTTTAAGTTCCTCTATAGATCCAGGATTTCCAGATTTAAATGCAGCCTTTTCAATAGATGTGAATACTTGTTCCATTGGAATAGATTCTTTACCACCTATGCCGTACAACTGTTTGCTTGTGAATAAAGATTTATCTCCAGCTTTGATGGCTGCTGCTACAGCACTCTTTTCATACGGTTTTAAAAATTGATTAAATTTAGTATTAGCTAATTTTAATTGTTGATTTAATCCTGATACTCTTTCTAAAGCATTATTTAAATACCTGTCAGCTGCTACTTGACCACCTTCTGCTAATGCTTTTTCATATTCTGCTTTAACTACAGTATCTCCTAGTAATACGTTCTTATCTAATTTTGCTGCTGAGGTTGCAAAGTCCATATCAAATCCATCTTTAATCTTGAATATTGATTTTCTTGCATCAAAGAAATTTGTTTTTTCAATAGCTCTTGTAGCTAGTCTTTGTAATCCTGCAAACTCTTTAGCAGTCATTTGTACGTCACCTTTAGCATAAGATAAGTACCCCATAAGTTGTACTAATGGATCATTGTTATCTGATAATTCTTCGAATACCATTTTTTTATAGTCTGCAAATTTAATAGCATCATCACCATAATCTGACATAGCTTTTAATCTAGGTATTTGTTGTGACCATTCATCCATAAATTCTTTTGCCGCTGCCTGAGCTTTGTCTAATTTAATGAATTGAGGATTACCTACATCATCAACGTGTCTCATAAAATCTGTATAGCCATCAGATATTAAGTTTGCATATGTTTCAAATTGTTTTTTAAATTGTTGCATCGAAGCTACAGATAATGCACTTGTTCTTGTAATAGGTGCTAGTCCTGCTAAATCACTTAAGAATGCTTTACCATATTTTAATTCAGCATCTCTTAATGCTTGGTCTCCAATTTTAGATACGAATGGAAATACCCCAACTGTTTTAAAATATGATTGACCAATACCAGATAAAGGGCCATCTTTCATAGCTGCTAATAATGGAATAGGTAATCCTTTGTCATAAGCAAATTGTGCTAATTCTAACGCCTTATCTCCTTTTAAACCAAATAATGATTTAACTCCCTTAGCAAAACCCCCAGCTATAGGTAATAAGGCAGAAGCTCCTGCACCCCAATATAAAGAGTTCTTAGCCGCTTCTAACATTGCTGCTCCTGTATCAGATTGAACATCTTGATCTTTTAAGTTAGCTAAATCTTGATTAATAGCTATTGCTAAATCTTTACCAAAGTTTCTGTTAACTAAGTCATAAGCCCCTGTACCAAGCCCAGCTCCAACTGCACCACCTAGTACAGACTGTACCTCAGTTGCAATTAATGGTTTTATTCTTGCACTTGTTGCAACGTCTGCAGCTTTAGCCGCACCCATAAGTATACCTCTAGTAAATTTAAATGCTTTACCTATCTTAGGTATCTTTTCTAAGTATCTAGATAGTTCAATTGCTTTTTGAGTAAACAATTTACTTTGAGCAGCTTTAGGTAATTTTAAAGAGTTAACTAAAACATCTTTGTTTCTAATATAAGGCAATAGAGAACCTGTAAGGTCTCCTACTAGTTCTGCTCCTGGTCTTGTTGGAATTAATCCTGTAAGCTCTCCTTGAAATATAGATTTATCTTTTAAAGCTACTGCTAATGGATCTTTTGCAAATTCTTTTTCTTCAGCTAATGTTTCTGCTGTAGCATTAAAGTTCTGTACAATGTCACTCATACGAGGGCCTTTAAGCACGCCCTGTTCTATAAGATTATCAATAGTTGAAAGCTGTTCTGTATTGTACTCTCTTGGATTAAGAGAGTTGGTGTCCAACTTTTGCTGTAATGATTCTAGTGGAGTTGGTTCAGCCATTGTTTTATCCTTTTATATTTTGCTCTAATAATTTTTTATTAACATCTCCTGGTAGCATATTTCTAAAATCAGGTACTATGTTCTTTTGTGAACCATATATCGAACCTGCAATTACACCACCGCTTGTACCAAATATATTAGTAGCAACATCTAAATCACTGTATCCAGAGTTATTTAATTGTCTAATAAATGTCTCTCGTTTTTTATCCAAGTAAGTTTGAATTTCTTTTAATTCAGCTTGTACTAAATCTCCACCTTTAGTAAATGCTAATACGTTTGTAATCTTACCAATAAATTCTAAGTCTCGGTTGGTTAATCTATCTTCTGATTTAAATGCGTTTGCTAAGAAGTATTTTAATGTCTCAGCTCTAACTCCATTAGCTGCAAGAGTTTGTCTAGTCTTATCATCCATTTGACCAAACATTGCTTCAATGTTTTTATCAACTGATTTTTCTAAACCTTGCATTCTAGCTGCCTCTTCACCAGAAACAACTTTACCTGTATTAATATCAATGATGTCTTTGTAAGATACATCTTTACCAATATCTTTAACTGCTCCTACAACTGAAGCTAATCTTGAACCAAATAATTTAACAGCACCTGACGTACCTAAAGTTTGTGGGTTTTGTAATAATAAGTCTGTAATGATTGCTGATGCACCTGTGTTATCTCCAAGTTTTCCAATAAGCTCTAGTTGTTTAGGGCCAGCTTTTATATCTTTTTCTAGATACAAACTACGTAATTCTCTATTTGCAGTTACAATTTGTTTAGTGCCATCTGGTAATGTTTGTACGTAAGTTACGTTACCTGTTTTGTCATCTCTCTCAGCAGGTACATATGAAATTCTTCCGTCTGGTCTAGCTATAGGTAGTGTTCCAGTTTTAGGCGTACCAATTCTATCTTTTAAAGCTTTGTATTGTTCTACTAATAATTTGTTATCAAGTTCTTGTTGTTTTAAATCATACGCTGCTAATACATCTACAGCAGGATTTAATGCGTTACCTACAACTTCTCCAAAACCACCTTTACCAGTTAATAAACCAGCAGCAAACTTTAACATAAATAAGTTACCAGCTTGTGTTCTAGAAAATTCAGATAGTCTATCAAACAAACCTTTTTTATTTTCTTCAGCGGGTGTTTTCTTTTTACCTTTGTTTAACTCGTCAGTTTTTTTATTTAAATCTGAATTTACATTTGTAGGCACTTCAGTCTTACCTATTTTTTCAGGGCCACCAGCTCCTCCTGTAAGAGATACTTGTTGTCCTCCTGGAGGTGTTCCTGCTCCGCTTGCCCCTTGTCCCATATCCGTTGTGCCTGAAGGTATCTCACCTGTAGTTGCTAAATCAGAACCAGGCATTGCACTAGCTGTAGCTGTTGGAGCTGTTTCTTTTGCTCTTTGTGACATATCAAAACTTAACATTGCATCATCAGGAGACATAGGCGTGAATATTTCTCTACCTTCTGGTGAATTCATATATCTATCTTGTTTAGCAAAATCAGATTCTACATCAACATATATTTTTTTCTCTGGGTCATAAACTTTTTTAGGTTGTCTTAAATATTGATCAAGTTTGTACATACCATATGGTACGGCAGCTGCTGCTGTTATACCCATACCTACTGGAGTCATCATAGCTCTTGTTCCCAATGCTCTTACACTTGCAGGCAAACCTGCTGCTCTAAGACCGTAACCAATTGTGCTTCTAACTGCTCCTGGTTTTGATGTTAATGCTTTACCTGCTGCTCTAGCACCTTCAGAACCTAAATAAGCTAATGTAGATGCTTCTCCTAAACCAGCTTCTTCTAAACCTTTTTCAACAGCTAAAGCTGGAGCTATGTAAGCTGGATTAACTAAAGATTTAACTCCTCTACCTACTGTTTTAGCTCCTTTAACATATGTTTCTCCCTTAGTTAAAGCAGAACCAATGTTTTTTAGACTTTGAATATTTTTTGAATAACCCTCTGGTGAAACAAATCTTTCTGCAATATCAAAAAATTTGTTACTTATTCTAGTTCCCATTGATGGTTTGTATTCAATTTGTAATGGAGTAGTTCTTTCTGTACCTATGATTTGTCCTGCAGCATTAACAAAATATCTCACACCATCTTTTTCAAATACTTGTGTTGGTGCAGTGTAAGCAGGATTTCTTGATGCTACCTGTGTTGATACTCCAAATTCAGGAGCACCTACTTGATAACTTCTTGGTTTTAAAGCACCTGATCTAAGTGCTGCGTACCTGAACATCTTTCTATGTAGTACTGGATCGTCCATTCAGGTCTCCTATACTTTTGGTGGATTGTTTATAACGGTTTTAGGCTGCGATGCTGCATAAGCTTGATAAGCAGCAATACCTGTACCTACCGTTTGTGCTAATGGGTTAACTGTTGGTGTTGTAGCCGCAGTAATACCTGATTGTGAAGTAGGGCCAGCTGCGTAAATGTTTTTAATAAACTCTGCTCTTTGGAACGGTTCATAAGCTCTTTGTAATTCTGTGGCTCTTTGAGCGTCTAAAGCTTGTTGTGCTAATTGTTGTTGTATGCCTCCTGCTTGTAACATACTTTGAATATCAGCTTGTTGCATAGCCTGTTGTTGCATACCCGCTGCACCTAAAGCTTGTCCTGCAGCTAATTGTTGTTGTTGAGCTTGTTGTGCTGCTGTTAATGCCGATTGGAATCCTGCAGCTTGTGCTTGTCCAACCATACCTAATCTAGCTCTTTCAGATTCTGCTAATTGTACACCTTCTCTACCACCACCAAATGCACCAGCTTGAACAGCTTGTTGTGCAACTTGATTTCTTTGTTGAGCCGCTTGTCTATTAATTTCATCAATTACATATGATTGATATGGATTAAAGAATTGAGATATTTGTGGGCCAGCTGCAGCTTGTTGTAAAGAAGCAATACCAGCTTGTTGTGCTGCTGTTCCTATTCCAGTTTGACCAGCTTGTTGAAACGCACCTGTTTGTAATGCTGTAGGTTGTGCAACTTGAAATGCTGGAATGTTAACAGGTTGTTGGCCTAGTTGTAGACCAATGTCCATTAATCCTAATTTTCTTTCTTCAATACCTGGAGCTTCTCTAATAATTTGAGTTTGTACCGCTGGAGTCGATCCTCCACCTCCTGATCCGCCACCACCAAAGTATTGTCTTAATCCTGTAGCTTCGTTAATTGTTCCTGCACCACCGTGTTTCTTTAGTAGTTCTGCTTCTGCTTTATTAATATGTGCAAGTTCAGTATCTCCGTTGATACCTTTACCAGAGATTTCTTTATATAATTTTTTAAATAGTTTTATTTTAGCTTTTAAATTCATAATTTTTTCTCTATTTGGACGTGCGTTTTAACAAATCCTTTATGCTTGAGAATCCTTTCCCAACCAGGTCTTGCAAACACTTCCATTTTTTTACAATCGTTTTCTTTAGCCCACTTACAGATTTCATCCATATAGTCGACCCAACGTTCATAATCTTCGCCAGTTGTGATCCTAAGATCGCAAACCCTGTAGTTAGGGTATTGTCTAACTTCTGTAACGCAAACACAAATAACTTTGTTGTTTTCGCCCACAGCCATCCAAAGCTGCATTGTACCTTTTTCCAAAAAGTCCAGAATATGTTCTGCACTAAATCCATCATTTGTTTTACACGCCTCCTCAATAAAAGATTTAGCTAAAGGCCAGACTTTTCTAACTTCGTCTTTACGAAAGTTGACTAGCTCTGTTTGCATTTAACAAATCAAAAATCCTTTTAAATTTAGCTTGTTGGTCATAGAAATACTTAGCACCTTTTTTTCTCATATCTTTCATATTTTTAGGATTAGCACCTGCTAGTATTCCTGCTCCTAACACGCCATCAGCTCTAGTTACAAATTCACCATCTGCAAGTTGAGCTAAAACTGTATCTTCATCTTTATCTGCCATTGAAGACATATCAACTATATGACCATTTGCTCTAACATAATTGTTAGCATCATTTTCATCGTGAGTCATTTTACTAGGAAGAACTTGTCCTCCTTCGTTATATTTTTTAATTCCTTTTAATGTAGCTAATCCACCTTCTTTAGCTGTAATTAATTGTTTGCCCATAGCATATGGTACTGCAGGTACTTGACCTGAAGCGTATACTGCTTCTGGTGGAACATAATCTTCTGAACCTGGAATGTTTTGTGCTGTCATTTGTCCTTGGTCATCGTACTGACCAACTTTAAATCCTTCTGGGCCAACTTGAGAATAAATTGCTGGATTTGCGTAATTTATATTTGCACCATAGAACATAGTTTGTTTTGGTTTGTTAGCTGCATCTGCATATGATTTGTATATCATAGCTGCAGGTACGCCTGTTTTTAATACGTCTCCACCAGTAAATGTTTTACCAAATAAATCGAATGCTGGTTTTTTTAAATATTCTTTAGTTGCTGCAATACCTTCAGAAACTGCTCCAGTACCTGAAGTTGCTTTTTGTAACATAGTAGCATCTTTAGCTGCATTTTGTGCTGTAAAGCCTTCTGTAATTCCTGCTGTAGCACCAGCTAATAAAGCATTTCGCAATGCTGATTTTGTACTTGAACCTGTTAACTTGCTAATAGCAAATGATGTTAATGCAGGTATTAATAAAGCTTGAATAGCCATCTGTAATAAATAACTCCAATTGTTCTATTTTGACTATTTTAAAGGCTTTTTAGTCTTTCTTCAATACATTAGGTTCAACCTTTTTTGTATTCTGATCCACCTTTAAATCGTCTAAAAGTCTACCTCTGTAAGCAAATTCTCCATAATGTTCTATGTATTCATCAATTAAACCATACATTTTAATACCTGCGTGTTTACATAGCTTACAAAAGTAAAAATCTTCTCCTGTATAGGTCTTATTTTTGCTATCCCAATAGGTATCAAAATAGTTATAAAAATGATTTCTATCTACTAATTTACCATCTATTAGTGTTTTTTGTTTGATTGTAAATTCAGGATACTCTTTGTTAAGTTTATCAAACACATCTCTTCTAATTAACATACAACCTGTAGGGCCTCTATCTAATTCTATAAAACCGTTTTCAATTCTAACGTTTCTTGGATCAGATACTGAGAGTGTATATTGATTACCTAAAAGCTCTGGACTTAACGGATTACCCGATTCTATTTCTTTTCTTATTTTAGCAGCATCAAATGTTTTTACTGGATAGGGCACTAAAACAACTTCTTTATCATAATTAAGCATACGTTCAACCATTCTCCAATGAAAAGCTATGTCTGAATCTATGAATAACATATGAGTGCAATCAGATTCTAAAAATCCTGACACACATAAATTTCTACCTTGTGTTACTAAGGATGATTTCATTACTTGAAACATACAAGGTATTTTTCTTACAAAGCATTCTTTTTGAAACTCTAAACAAGCTTTAAAATAATGAATAGATACGTCTGAATGAACAGGTGTTGCTACAAATAATCTAACTTCTGATGCCATTTAAAAATCTTTCCCAATAACCTTTTATTACGTCCCAATGATAAAAGTTCTTATAGTAATCTTGTTGAAATTTCAAGGCTTCAGGATTAGCTGCATTTACAAATGCAGGTAACATATTAATGGTATAAGCAAACTTTTGAGCCAGTTGTTTTTTATCTTTTAAATAAGGTACATAAATAGGAAATTCCCCACAAGTTTCTGGTAAAGCTCCTAAGTCAGTTGTCACTACAATTAAACCTGCTGCTAAGGATTCCATAGCTGCTACACAAAAAGTTTCTTCAAATGTTGATGGATGCACATACGCATCATAAGTATGTAATATTTTACATAGTTCTTTATGATCAATATATCCTTTGTAGTTTACATTAGGTAAAGATTTTGCTTTTTCATACAAAGGTTCAAATTGTTTATCATTCTGTTCTTTAAACTGATCTCCATATATTTGAGTGCTTGAATATACATCTAATTCTACGTGTTGGTTTTTTTGTATGGCTTCCATAGCCATTAATAATACATCTAATCCTCTCCAAGGTGTTGATGTGTATATTAGTTTTATTTTAGGTTTAGGATCAAAGTTAGTTTTTAATATTAAATCATCATCAAATCCATTTTTAATAACTAAACAAGCTTCTGTTGGAATATCAAAATATAACCTATACTTTTCATAAGTCCAATGACTATTAAATACATACCAATCATATTTCTTATGATTAAATTTGTTTTTAAACCAAGGAGCTAAATTAGGTTGGTCATAGCTATTGTGTACCCAAAGCACATTTGGCTTATCTATGACTACTGGTTTCTTTTCTGGAATAGAAGTGGTTAAACTAATCTTATTTAAGAGATCAGCTTTAACGTGTTTTTTAAGGTAGTCTAATTGAATTTCAGTTCCGCCTTTTGGTAGCATTACTTAGTTTTACCAAAAACTGATAAAGATGCAACCTTTATTCCTACGTCTTGTTGAAAATCATCAGCCACAGTATCAGTATTGGGATCAGCAACATCAGAATCAAAATGAGCTTTGCTATCATATACTTTTCCTGTTCTCTTATTCTTAATAGTTTCAACAGCCTCTGCAGGAATTACTGGAAGTTCTTGTCCATTTATAACTACTGTCTTTGGTGGTTGTTTTAGTGACATATGTATTTATACCATTAATTATCGTCCTTGTCCACGATACTTCTTATACCTACGTTTTTGATGTTTATTTATTTTTTTTCTATGTCTACCAGGACGTTTCTTTGGTGTTTCTTTAAAAAAAGTTATTTGTCCTACTGCTGATTTTTTAGCCATTCTCGTCGTTTCTGTTCATCTCCATTATAGATATGATAGCTGATACATTTGTTGTATCTGAAGTTTCAATTTTTAATACATCGCTTTCTTGTAATACAATAGGGCCTTTAGCTAAGTTACATATAGTCGGGCCACTAATAACTGCATACGCTATTTGATAATCAGTGGATGCTGAACTATCTGTAACAGATACTTTAACGTTTTTACTACCGCCTTGATTAGTTAATTGTATGTTTTGAACAATAGCTCTTGAATCAGCAGGAGTAGTATATACAGACTGCACTGCTGTAGTTGTTGGATCATAGAATGCGTTTTTAAATATATTAGCCATTTGTCGTATCGTACCATTTTATTGAACCAATAACACCATCATTATTGGATGCACCTTTAGCACATAAAGTTAGTGTGTCAGATACACCTGCTATTGTTTGCCCAAGTTGATATTCAAAATTAAAACCATCTCCAAAGTTTTCAATAGAAACTCCTTTACCAGATAAATAAGTTCTATTTATAATTGTTCCTCCTGTTATGGTTTTAGTACCATCTAAATCATACTCTACATCATCAGAATAACTTGTATATGAAAACGCTGTTGAAGGAGTTGCGTTTTGTCTTAACTGTACTTCAAAATCAGAGTTAGATACAGCAGAAGCTATAAAACCTTGAGGAATAATAAGTGCATAAGGTCTTCCTGATTTAATTCTAATGGTTCCTAAATTATAAAATGTACCAGCTGTTGTTAAAGTAACTCCAGCTAATGAAGCAGTTCCAACTGATTGAATAATTCCTTGTGGAGAATAGCCACCTTCAATCATACAAGAAGAACATACTTGTTGTAATACGGCTGCACCAGATATCGTTCCTGTCGTTTCTATTTCATATCTGATAGGTAAGTTTGCAGTTTGCATATAAACAGTTGTTAAGTTGTTTGCATTTAAAAACGTATGTGCTGTAATAAATTTACCATCTATTACAAAACCAACTCTCACACTTCCCATTCCTAACCATTCATAATCTGTAAACATAATGGTCGCTTTAGTTGGATATAAAGTATATCCTGATGGGCCACTGCCATCTAATTTATCACCATTCCAAGCTGACTGTGCAATTGGATCATCAACACTTGAACCTGATGTATAACTTCTTCTTACAATTTGATAACCTGTTCCAGTGTCTTCAAAAAAGATTCCATTATTAG
>Ga0208644_1000160_pt1 | contig 45881 bp, 63 predicted proteins | sample VirMetDEL_Nov_18_FD_184517 | JGI IMG/M metagenome (GOLD analysis project Ga0208644, IMG submission 184517) | Aqueous microbial communities from the Delaware River and Bay under freshwater to marine salinity gradient to study organic matter... | ecosystem: Environmental > Aquatic > Marine >...
ATGGGACGAACTTTGTTGTTAATAACGGCGTTATTCGCGCAAATAACACGCTTGGCTACTATACAAATTTAACGGCAACAGGTTTAACAAACTACGCTACATCAATGGATTTTGATAGTGTCAGCAGTTACTTGTTCAAAATTAACAGCTCAGAAAAGATGCGTTTGGATACATCCGGCAACCTCGGCTTGGGTGTTACACCTCGCGGCGGGATAGGCGCGTATGTCCAAATGCAAATTGGCGGCACTACTACCGCAGGCAGCGTTACGACGTTCTTTGGGCAGAATAACGCAGGAGCTGGCGGTATTGTATCTAATGCCTATATCGACTCATCTAACAATTTCAAATACGGGCAAAATTACGCTTCAAGCCAGTTGTATCTGGACAACGGTGCTTTTACATTTCGAAGCGCGGCATCGGGTTCTGCTGATGCGACGATTTCTTATACTGATGTAATGACGCTTGGTAGCGCGGGCCTACTAACACTGCCTAGTCTTGTGTCAACATACACAACAGCGAGCGCAGCAAACGTATATACAAATCCTGCAAACGGAGAAATTTCTCGATCAACATCTGCGCGTAAGTACAAGACTGATATTGAACCGATGACGCAAGAATGGGCCGATAAGGCGCTTGATTTTGTGCCTGTTCACTACCGATCAAAGTGTGCTGTTGATAACCCCGATTACGGGTACTACGGATTTATTGCTGATGATGCTGTTTCGATTGATCCGCGTTACGTGCATTTCAAGGAAATAAAAGACGAAGAAGGAAATGTAATTGGGTTGGAGCCGGAAGGATTCCAGTATGAAAGGCTTACCGCTCCGCTGTTGTTTCATGCCAAAAAGCATAGAGACGAAATAGCACAAGCAAAAGAGAAAATAGCATCTCTTGAAGAAACAATAGAGGCACTCAAAGCGCGGCTTGATGCCGCAGGACTATAAGGAGATAAAATGGAACAAGCACAATACACTTGGACGGTAACGGCGATGGATTGCCGTACCAAAGAGGGTGATAATAATAATGTCGTCTATAACGTCCATTGGACATGCAGCGGTCAGTTCATCGACTTCAATGCTAGTGTTTATGCGACCTGTTCAGTACCGGCTCCTAAAGGCTCCTTCACCCCTTACGCTAACCTTACTCAAAATCAAGTATTGGGTTGGATTTATGCCAATGGTGTAGACAAGCATGCGACTGAGGCTGCTGTTGCAAAAAAGATTCAAGAGATGATTGCGCCTACTACTCAAACTCCTCCGCTGCCGTGGTCATCTCTGCCGAAGTAGCAGTCCTGCGTATTATTACGACGCAGCCTATCAACCAAAAGTAAGGAGATACAAAATGGGAAAAAACGAAAAAGCCCCCGTTGTTATTGACGATGTTGAGTATGACTATAACACCATGACAGACTACCAAAAAACGTTGGTAAACCATGTCACGGACTTGGACAGGAAACTTTCTGCTGCCAGATTTAATGTTGACCAAATGCAAGTAGGCCGTGATGCTTTCTTTGCAATGCTCAAACAAAACTTGGAAGCGGGTGAAGAAAAGGTTGCAGCATGATTGAACTGTACGTAGTGTTTGCAGCATTACAACTAGCGGACATGTGGACAACTCACACCATTCTGTCACAGGGTGGTCGTGAGTTGAATCCTGTCCTTGCCAAACTGTTTGATAAGTTTGGGCACCTTCCTGTTTTAGTAGTGTTTAAAAGTGCGGTGCTTGTTCTGGTGTACTTTTATGTACTTCCTTACGACGTTGTTATGTACCTTCTAATAAGTTTGTACTCAGTAGTAGTGGTTCACAACTACACACAAATTAAGAGGTGAGTATGTTACAAGTGCTGTTACCTATTCTTGCTCCAATATTAAATAAAGTTGTTGGTAACTTGTTCCCTGATGCAGAAGCAAAGGCAAAGGCGGAACAGGAAGTGCTGACACAACTTCTGGCGCATCAGAGTGAGATTGAAAGTGCAGCAGCCTCCATCATTAAGACAGAGGCAGCTTCGACCCATTGGCTTGCGTCCAATTGGCGTCCCCTCACTATGATTGTGTTTGTCGCCCTAATTGTTGCTCGGTGGTTTGGCTGGTCTGCCCCTAATTTAGCACCTGAAGAATATATTAAACTGTGGGACATTGTACAACTAGGATTAGGTGGGTATGTAATAGGACGCAGTGTTGAAAAAATAAGCGGCCCAATTACTGACGCAATCAGGGGGAGGTAATAATGAGTGAGCACTCTATACAAGAAAAACTAGCTCGACTAGAAGAGCGTGTCGTACATGTAGCAGAAGACGTTAAAGATTTGTCAGCAACGTTTCAGAAGTATGTTACGCACGAGCGTTTTCGTCCTGTAGAACTACTTGCGTATGGAGTTGCTGCACTTATTGGCAGTGGTGTAGGTGGAGCAGTGTTGGCACTGGTGTTCAAATGAGAGAAACTTTTGTCGCACTTAAACACGTCTCTGTATGGAAACGTACAGCGTTTGTGTTTTTTTTTGTAATGGTACTAGTTGGGTATGGATTTTTAGCAATGGTGCTTTATTGGAAATGGTTTGACAACGCACCTCCTGTGCGTTCAGTTTATCAGCACGACAAATTTGTGAGCAGACCTGTACAGAGCAAGGAGGAAGCAAAGCAGTGGGAAATAACAGAAGCAAAAGCAGGTAGTGTAGTCTATCGTTACACGGAGTACTGCCTGCTTCGTCCCGTAACAGGAGAGATTAAGCGGCATTGGGAAAACGGACTTGTCTATTTAGCACCAACAACATTTAACATAGGTAGGGTAGGATGCTATAAACGCAGTTTTTCACTCACTGTACCTCCCGCAGCAGGGCACACCTCTACGTTCTACCAAATTATTGAGTATCAGATAAACCCTATTAAAACGTATTTACACAGAAATAAACCGATTAAACTAAACATACTATAATGATAAATATATTTAACACTGCATTACAACACGTCCTTAAGCACGAAGGTGGATATGCCCACCACCCGCGTGATCCGGGTGGGCGCACCAATTTGGGCGTGACACAGCGGGTGTGGGAAGAGTGGACAGGTAAGCCTTCTAGTGAGGAAGAGATGCGTAGCTTAACAGTGGAACAGGTGACGCCGCTGTACAAGCAGCGATTTTGGGATAAGATTAAAGGTGATGAACTTCCTGTTGGTGTAGATTATGTTGTGTTTGATTTTGCTGTTAATGCCGGTGTTGCAAGAAGTGCATCAACATTGCAGGCTGTTGTAGGGACATGGCCTGACGGCATTATTGGCCCACAGACATTGTTTACTACACAGCAGCTTGACCCTGCTGATGTGGTAAAGATGTTCAGTGACGAACGTTTAAAGTTTTATAAATCACTTAGCACATACGATGTGTTCGGAGTGGGTTGGACACGTAGAATAGAAGATGCTAGAAAAACAGGAGTGGAAATGGCAAATGGCACAAAAAGTTAATAAATCAAAAATGGCTTGTAATAAGCCTAAACGTACACCGGGACATCCTACTAAGTCGCACGTAGTTAAAGCGTGCGCTAACGGCAAAGAAAAGATTATTAGATTTGGACAGCAAGGAGTAAAAGGTAGTCCTAAAAAGAAGGGCGAGAGTAAGTCGTATGCTGCTCGTCGTAAATCGTTTAAAGCTAGGCACGCAAAGAACATTGCCAAAGGTAAAATGAGTGCTGCTTATTGGTCGGATCGCGTCAAATGGTAAGGAGACAACATGCCAATTAATCGTAAGAAAATGACTGCTCTTAAAAAAGAGTACGGTGAGAAAAAAGGCAAGAACGTTCATTATGCACTAGAACAAAAAGCTAAAAAGAAGAAAAAGAAATGAAACACTTTGACTACGAATCAATTAGGAATAAGGTGGTGGATACTTATGGACGAAGAGTTGTGCTATCTCTGTTTTCCGAGTTCTCAAGGACAGACTACACTCCGCTCTGGTCTCTTTATAAAGATTGGAAACCAATTTATATGGAGGCAGAAGACCCCACAGAGTACGAAGCCGCTATGCGCCTTATTGGTGACTACGAACACTGGCTCCTGATTAGAAGCCATCCTAAGATAGCACCCATCATCGACAAGTGGGCAATTGAATTGGAAATTAAGATGCGAAGTGATGCAGTGAGAAAAATGGTTAGGCACTCTGCGTCCAATCAAGGAACGGCTGCTGCTAAATGGATTGCTGAAGGAGGGTTTACTATGCGTGACAAACGCAGTAAGAAGGGTAAGGAAGAAGAGCGAGAAATTACAGAAGTGCTGTCCGAGCGGCTGCATGAAGACATGACCCGACTTGGAATTAGTGTAGTGAAGGGAGGTAAGTAATGCCGTCCTCACCTAATTATAAACGTAACTACAAACAAGAATACCGTAACTACGACGGTAAGCCTTCTGTTAAAAAGAAGCGGGCTAAACGTAACAAGGCGCGTCGTACACTTGAGCGTCAAGGTAAGGTCAGGAAAGGAGACGGTAAGGACGTAGACCACAAACGCCCACTGTCAAAGGGAGGCAGCAACAGTCCTTCCAACTGGCGTGTAAAGTCGGCTAGTAGCAATCGTAGCTATAAACGCACTCGTTCTGGAAAGATGAAGTGAAAATAAGTAAGGCAGACAAAGAACACGTTCGCACACTTGCGGAACAAGATTTAATTACGTTCATTAAACTTGTCGCTCCGCATCGTGTGTTGGGCAGCATACACGAAGAGTTGTGTAACTGGTGGTGTCGCGCTGACGCTAAAGACAACCAACTTGTCTTGCTTCCGCGTGACCACCAGAAGAGTGCTATGATTGCCTACCGTACTGCGTGGTGGATTACTAAGCATCCAGAAACCACTGTGTTATACGTTAGTGCTACAGCAGATTTGGCAGAGAAGCAGCTTAAAGCTATTAAAGACATTCTCACTAGCGACATCTACCGGTTTTATTGGCCGGAGATGCTTAACGAAAACGAGAACAAGAGAGAACGATGGGCAGTGGATGAGATTAGTGTGGACCATCCTAAACGTAGGGCAGAAGGTGTACGAGATGCTACAATTAAGGCGTGCGGTCTTACAGCCAACATGACAGGGTTGCATTGTAATGTAGCCGTGCTGGATGACGTAGTGGTGCCTAGCAACGCCTATACGCAAATAGGGAGGGACCAAGTGAGGGCCACCTACTCTCAGTTGTCGTCTATTCAGACAACAGGTGCGAAAGAGTGGGTAGTTGGGACGCGCTACCATCCTGCGGATTTGTACAAAGACCTGATGGAAATGGTAGAGACTGTGTACAACGAAAAGACAGAAGAAGACGATGAGTTTTCAGTGTATGAAGTGTTTGAGCGTCAGGTTGAAACCAACGGAGAGTTTCTCTGGCCCAAACAACGTCGAAAAGACGGGAAGAGCTTTGGGTTTGATGATAGGGAGCTGGCTCGTAAGAAAGCAAAGTATTTGGACGTAACACAGTTTTACGCCCAGTATTACAACAATCCTAACGCTATAGAAAACCAGTATTTAAACAAGGACAACTTCCAGTGGTATGAGAAAGAGAAGGTGGAAAATGTAAGTGGAGTCTGGTACATTGGTGAAAAAATGTTGAACGTTTTTGCTGCTATAGACTTTGCGTTCACTGTCAACAACACGTCAGACTACACTGCGTTAGTTGTAGTTGGGGTGGATGAGGACAACACAATTTACGTTCTGGACATAGACCGATTTAAAACAAACAAAATTAGCACAATGTTTGAAAGAGTTGAGAAGTGCTATAAGAAGTGGAAGTTTAGGAAACTAAGGGCGGAAGTGGTTGCAGCACAGCGCCTTATTGTCACGCAGTTTAGAGAGTATATGCGTAGTCAGGACGTATTCTTCTCTATCGAGGAATACAACCCTCCACGTAACATGAGGAAGGAAGAGCGCATTAGCGCAATTCTGGAGCCGCGCTATTCAAACCAAACTATCTGGCACTATAAGGGAGGCAACTGCCAAGTGTTAGAAGAAGAGTTGTTGATGACTAATCCTGAACACGATGACGTAAAAGACGCACTTGCCAGTGTTGTAGAAATAGCCAAAGCTCCTATGGGCAATAAAAGCACGTGGGGGCGTAAAGATAATACGGTAGTTTATTCCACCCGATTTGGTGGGGTTGCAGCTTAATAGGAGACTGTATGCAAGACAACATTCAAATTCAATATGACGAACCCCAACATCTAGCCACTACTATTGTAGACTACTGGGTAAAGTGGGACGCTGCCCGCGCTACGTGGAAAGAAGAAAAAGAAGACCTGCGAGAGTATTTGTTTGCAACAGACACTCGCAGCACGGAGAATGGAAAACTCCCGTGGAAAAACTCCACTGTCACTCCCAAGCTGACGCAGATTAGGGACAACCTCCATGCTAATTATATGGCAGCGTTGTTCCCATCTGAGGATTGGTTTACGTGGGAAAGCACAGAAAAGAATGAGGACGTGCTTAGAAAACGAAACGCCATTGTCAATTACATGAAACAAAAACTGAAAGCGTCTAATTTTCAGCTTCTTGTCTCTCAGTTGGTTTACGACTACATTGATTACGGCAATGTGTTTGTAGGACATCAGTTTGTGTCGGAAACCAAAGAAGACCCCGCTACTGGGGAAAAGGTAAACCTCTACACTGGCCCCAAAGCGTTTCGTGTCAACCCGCTGGATGTTGTAATTAATCCGCTGGCAACGTCGTTTGAGAGTAGTCCGTTTATTCGCCGCGTTCTTAAGAGCGTCGGCGATTTGATGAGTGATGTTGAAACTAATCCGACACTTGGATACGATAAGAAGGTAGTCAAGGAACTGATGGCGTTTCGTGCATCCTACCGCGACTCTCCTGAGAAGTATAAGCAGAACGGGCTGACGGTTGACGGCTTCGGTAGTTTGGACGAATATATTAATTCCGACCTTGTTGAACTCATTGAGTTTTGGGGAGACATTTGGGACAGAGACAGCGGCAAGTATATTCGTGATGTCGTCATAACCATTGCAGACCGTCGCCTTATTCTCCGTAACCAGCCCAACAAAAGCTGGCTTGGAAAGAAACCTTTCTTCCATTGTGGCTGGCGTCTTCGCAGCGATAATCTGTGGGCGCAAGGTCCGTTGGATCAACTGATGGGGATGCAATACCGCATCGACCACTTGGAAAACCTTAAAGCTGACGTGTTTGACCAGATTGCTTATCCGGTAGCTAAGGTTAAGGGAATTACAGTTGAGGAGTTTGAGTATCAGCCGGGAGAGATTATTTTCTGTGGTGATGAGGGAGACGTAGAGTTTATGCGCCCTGATGCCACTGCCCTGCAAGCGGACATGCAAATTGTAGAATTGATGAACCGCATGGAAGAGTTGGCAGGTGCGCCCAAGCAGGCTATGGGTATCCGCACTCCGGGTGAAAAAACCAAGTATGAAGTGCAGGTGTTGGAGAATGCTGCTGGACGCATTTTCCAGAGTAAGGTCAATTGGTTTGAAAAGAATATACTTGAACCGCTCATTAACTCTATGCTTGAAGAAAGCCGCCGTAACTTTGGTGCGGTTGAGCAGATTAAGGCAATTGATCCTGACTTTGGACACGAAGAGTTTATTGAGGTTACAAAAGACGACTTGGTGGGTAAGGGAACGCTCTACCCGATGGGTGCACGCCACTTTGCAGAACAAGCTAAGTTTATTCAGGAGTTGGCTCAAACTGTACAAACTGTGGCCTCCATTCCTAGCGTGGCTGCACACATCTCTGGAAAGGCCATTGCTAAAGCCCTTGAGGAAAACTTGGGATGGTCTAACTACAAGATTGTTCAGGATAACGTCATGTTGTTTGAACAAGCTCAGACTCAACGCTTGATGAACCAGTTGAGTGAAGACATGCAAGTAGAGCAGCAGATTCCTACTGAGTAGTATTATCTTCAAGAATAGGAAATTATACAAATGAAACACATTCTCATTAAGCATAAACCTGAAGATTCCTCTAAAGAAGATTGGGAAAAAACATGGAACAACATGCAATATGGGTTGTCTTCACTACATAAGGCACTAGAAGAGTTAAAAAGTTCCACAAATAAAGTTAAATCTGATGATTTTTCTATCCCTAACCATTATGCACTATTAGCGTTTGAAGCAGGAAAAAGACAAGCATATCAAGAAGTTATAGATATGTTGCCTGAAGGTAGTAAAAAAAGTTAAAAACAGATTGGACAAACAGGGTGTTTTTTACTAATATATCAATAGAAGGACAATTTTAAGGAGATTCAAATGTCAGACAATGGCACAATTTTTACAGCAGACAATGCACCGCAGGAAACTGAAACCGCTACGACTCAGGCAGAAGACACCTCTTCTGTTACTCAGACACAATCTGAGATGGTAGCTGCCCTTGTAGGTGAGGGTAGGAAGTATAAGACAGTTGATGACTTGGCTAAAGCGTACGTTAATGCTGATAGCTTTATCGAACAGTTGAAGGCTGAAAACCGACAGCTTAAAGAGAAAGCGGATTCTGCCAAAAACATTGATGATGTCTTAGAACGGTTGCAACAACAACAGACTACACAGCCAGCAGACCAGCCGGTTGCGGCACCACAGCCCAGTGTAGGAGACCTTACTAAGTTGGTTGAAGCTACTGTAACGGGTCTGGAAACAAAGAAGCGGCGTCAAGAAAACATTCTTAAAGCTGATGCTAAAATGAAAGAGTTGTTTGGTGAAAAAGCAGCAGAGAAGTTTGCTGCGGTTGCCGTAACTCCCGACTTGCATCGCGTGTACACTGAGTTGGCTTCTGTTGATCCAGATAAGTTTGTATCACTGTTTGCGGGAGAACAAAAACAACCGACTGTAGCAGACACAGGAGGTGTGAATACGACAGTAAACTACAGCTCTGTTAGCAACACTGGCAGAGTAACAAAAGTAGGTACTAAAGAATATTTTGACAATGTTCGTCGTACTAACCCTTCCCTCTATTACAGTCAAGATTTTCAACTGCAAATGGACACATCGGTTAGGAGCAATCCCAACCTCTATTACGGTAAATAAATAGGAGCGATTTATGGCACACAATTATGATGCAGTAAATGCCAACCTCGTTCGTGCTGAGATTTGGAGCGACCAACTCAAGGAAATCCTGAAAGATCGTCTTCAAGGTCAAAAGTACGTGCGGTGGCTGAGCAACTTCCCTGACGGGAACCAACTGACAATTCCGTCAATTGGTGAGATTCCGATGCGTGAAACCGCAGAAGAAACACCCGTTGTTTATGACGCGATGGACACTGGTGAGTTCAACCTGACGATTGATCGTTATGTTGAGTCTGCCACGTACATCACGGACAAAGCGAAGCAAGACGCGTTCTATGCGAACCAGCTCATTGCCTCGTTCATTCCGAAAATGCGTCGTGCAATTGAAGAAAACTTGGAGACATCCATCTTCGCGCTGGCTGGTCAGCAAACACTGGCTGATGCTAACACCATCAATGGTGCGGCACATCGTTTTGTTGGTTCGGAAGCATCAGGCAACCTGACACTGGGTGACTTTGCGAAAGCTAAGTTTGCTCTGGATAAGGCCAATTGTACTGGTATGCGTGTTGCGATTGTTGATCCGTCGCAAGAGTATGTTCTTAACACTCTTACCAACGTTACTAACGTGAGCAACAACCCGCGTTTTGAAGGTTTGGTCAACACTGGTTTTGTGAACGACATCACAGGTATGGCGTTTGTTAAAAACATCTACGGCTTTGACGTTTATGTTTCTAACTACCTGTCCACAACTGCCTCGGATGAAAATTCGGGTCTTGGTGGTGCGTCGGTTACGTCCACTGGTTTTGTTCAAAACCTGTTCTGTTCGCTTGGCGGCATGGACGAAACACCGTTCGTGGGCGCATGGCGTCAAGAGCCGCGTGTGGAGTTTGAGCGTAACAAAGATATGCGCCGTGACGAGTATGTCATGAACGCACGCTTTGGCTTGAAACTCTATCGCCCGGAGAGCATGGTAGTTGCGCTCACTCCTAACACTATCGCTTAAGGAGAGATGACATGACTACTTCTGCAAATCGTGGTTCTTCTTGGACCAACTCGGACGGTCTGGTTGTTGGTTTCGGCCCGAACAAGCCCACTATCACTGGCAGCATTGCTAAGAGCTATGTGGGTGCGGGCGGACTGAAAACGGCTGCTGTTAAATTCACGTATAAAGACATCAACGCTGCTGCTGCGGTCAATGTTCCCATTGCTGCTGGTAGCCGTATTGTTGAAGTCAAAATCGTGGTTGACAGTGCGTGGGCCGGTAGTTCCAATGCCCTCATTGTCGGTGACGGCAATGACGACAACGGCTATCACACAACTACGGCTGGTGCTGTTGCTAACCTCACGGCTGGTGCGGTGATTGCTGCTGATGGCGTGTACGTCTATGACGACACGGCTGACGGTGACGCTACATCGCGTGAGATGAAGCTGTACAGTTCTGCTGACACGATTGACGTTGCTTCGGCTGACGTTGATTGGACAGCGGGCAGTGCTTCGCTGGTTGTAACTTACATCTAACGGTGTAACGGGGAGGGAGGAAACTCTCTCCCCACTTTAAGGAGAAGACTGTGCCAAATGTATCTCACGCTAGTTTAACAGGTGCTAACCTACATGAGCCTAAAGGAGTGGCTACAGCCTCTTCTGGTGATGTTTACGTAGCTGATGGTGGCGGCAGCGGTGATTGGAAACAGGGTGGCGGACACGTCTATGGAAACATCTACTCTAAAGATGGATCAATAGCCATATCCACAATCGGTACTACTGCAAAGAAGTTTGCCGTGTTTACGGCTAATGGTCCTAGTAATGGAATGACATCAGATCACACTAACGACCAAATAACAGTGCTAACAGCAGGTGTGTATAAAGTACACGGCGTGTTTTCTATTGCAACAGCCGCAGCAGGTGATGCTGGCCTCTACCAATTACACTTACGTGTAAACGGTACAGAAGATAGTTCAGTGGGCATTCGCCACTACTTCTCTGGATCAAGTGATACTGACACAATTATGTTAGCTGGAATTGTAACCCTAGCAGTTAATGATGTGCTTACTATTTACATTGAAAGTGATGAAGCAGGTAACACCGATGATGTAGTAGTTGAAGCAGCTAATTTTAGTGTGTTTCTGTTAAAAGAGTCTTAATAAGGAGGCTTTATGGATACATTTTTTGTAGCGGTGTTGTTCGCATGTGTTGAAGGGCAGTGTTCTTTTGCAACAACACCTGTGCAAGTGTATTCAGTTGAAGCCGAGTGTTTAGCTGACGGAAACGAAATTATTCAAAAATTTTCTGAGATGTTCCCGAATGGTGCAATTCAAGGAACGTGTGTTAAAGTAAAAATAGGTAAGATATAATGGCAACCATGACCTTGTTAGAAATTGTCCAGAGCGTGATGAGCGCAATGGACAGTGATAATGTAAATAGTATTGACGACACAATTGAGAGTGAGCAGGTAGCCACTGTAGTTAAAGAATGCTACTTTGAATTGGTAAGCCAACGTGATTGGCCGTTCTTAGGAACGAAATTCAGCATGTCAGGGCTGTCTGATTCTTCTCGCCCTACCTATTTGCAGTTGCTTGACACCTACTCAAAAGTTGAGTGGATTAAATATAATGGTAAAGATGTTACCTACCTTGACCCCAAAGAGTTTCAAGACATGCTTGACCAGCGTGTAGTTACAGCAGACGTAGTTAATAGTAATAAGTTTGTCATCAACCGTGACCCACTCTATTACACAACGTTTGACGATGAGTATTTTATTTTTGACGGAATTGACTTAGACGAGGACACTACCCTGCAAACCAGTAAGAACGTTTGCTTTGGAACACGTGTTCCGACATGGACACACACAGACGGATTTACTCCCGACCTGCCTGCTAAGATGTTTCCAACATTGTTGGCAGAGTGTAAAAGCACCGCATTCATTAACCTGAAACAGCAGCCCAACGCTAACGAAGCACGTAAGAGCCAGCGTGGAAGAAACATATTTCAAAACGAGGCTTGGCGAAACAATGCCAGCGAAGCTAAATGGAATACTAAGGTGAACTATGGACGAAAGTAAAGACACAGTGTTTGATGAAGTGATGCGTAAAAACGCACAGCGTAAAGAGAAGCAGAAAGAAACACGTAAAAACTTTGAAGAGAGTGTAGACAAAGGCGAGAAAAAACTCGTGTGTGATGTTTCTTCAACAGGGTTGTATTCTCTGCGCTTCACTGGTGGCGGCAATCTTCCTGACGAACTTAAGGGGAAGTTTACGTCTATCGACCGTATTCGTAAAATGGTAGTGGCACGCTATGGTAAGGACATCCTAGCGTGACAATCACTTCCGCACAAGACGAACAGTTTACATTCGTAGCGGGGCTTAATACAGAGGCAACCTACTTTACCTTTCCTAAGAATACGTGGAAAGATGGAGACAATCTTATCCCTAACATTAATGGTAGGATTAGTCGCAGGGTAGGGATTGACCTAGAGAACGGTGCAACCAACACGAGCCTGTCTATAAGTGCTGCTGATAAAAACCAGTATGCCTTTACTTCAGGTAAGTGGATTGCTGTAGGTGGTGATGGCGACCTTAACTTTATTGTTGCTCAAGCCGGTAGGTACGTGAGGTTTTATATAGACTCACCAATTGCTACGTCCACCGGCCTCAAGGCATTCTCAATCGATCTGAACAGCTATCACCCTGCTGGTAATCCGTCAATCATAGGCACTGCCCCGATTAAGTGTGCCAGTGCTGCTGGAAAGCTCATTATTACGTCACGTGATACAACTCCTATTGTTGTAGAGTATGACGCTGATGGCGACAGCATTACGGTAACTCCAATTACAATTAAGACGCGTGACTTTGAAGGGTTGGACGACAGCTTGGAAGTGAATGAGCGCCCAACCACTCTCACAGATGCACATAAATATAACCTGTTCAATCAGGGGTGGGATACAACCAAGATTAATGACTACTATACGGCAACAGGTTATTATCCTTCCAATTCGCAGAGCTGGATATATGGCAAAGACACCAATGACGACTTTGATAGCACAGTGCTTGATAAGCAGGATTTTGGAACGTCAGTTGCTCCTAAAGGAAGATATATTTTAGAAGCGTTTGATGAAGATAGAAGTGATGCTTCCGGTATTGGCGGTATAGCGTCTGTGACAGACAACTACCGACCTGCTGTATGTGCCTTCTTTGCAGGTAGGGCGTGGTTTGCTGGTGTGCAAAGCACTCGTCTAGGTTCGGCTGTGTTTTTTAGTCAGGTGGCTTTAGACTTGGACAAGTATGGTAAGTGTTATCAGGATGCTGACCCCACGTCAGAAGTTATTTCTGACCTCATTGACAGTGATGGTGGCGTAATTTTTATTCAAGATTGTGGTGAGATTGTTGACATTTTTTCGTTTAATAACGGTGTCATTATTCTTGCCAGTAATGGTGTGTGGGCTATTCTAGGAACATCTACCAGTGGTTTTACGGCCACAGGATATGAAGTGCAGAAGTTAAGCAACTTGGGGTGTGTTAGCTGGAAGAGTGCAGTGAGTGTGGATGACGGTGTTTTGTATTGGGGCTACAGTGGTATATGTAAACTTGGAAACACACAGCAAGGACTGTTGGCAGTTGAGTCAATCACTGACCTGAACATTAAGACCTTGTATAACAGTATACCCGCACTTGCACGGCAGTATGCCGCAGGAGCATACAATCCCGCAGACAAGGTGGTGTATTGGGCATACAATAGTACGCTCACAACTAACGATGCGGAGTTTGCATTTAAGAAAACTAACATCCTTGCAATGGACGCCCGTAGTGGCGCATTCTACACATTCTCTTTTCCTACAGACACGTCTCTTCCAATGTTTACAGACATCACTGTAACTAAGGAAACGCTGATAGGCGAGTTGGAATTTACAGTTGTAAACTCTGCTGGAGACACAGTTGAAGATGCAAGTTCTAACACAGTCACCGCTGACCTTGACATTACGTCTACAGGTAAGAATCAGTTTAAGTTTTTGACAGTGGTGCCCGATAGTAGCGTGTTTGAAATTACGTTTGCTGATTTTTTAACTACAGAAGATGCTCCGAATAAGTTTTACGATTGGTATAGTTTTGATGATACGGGAGTTGCACAAACGTGCTACCTAATAACTGGCTATAGCTTTGCTCCTAATGGACCCAGTAAGGGCAAACAGTCGTCCTACTGCACAGTGTATATGGAGAGAACTGAAACAGGGTTTGACATTGACGACAACCCTCTAAACGAAAGTAGTTGCACACTACAATCACGTTGGGATTTTACAGACAGTGTTAATGCTAACAAGTGGGATGGTGGACAAGAAGTGTATAGACATCGTAGGATGTTTGTTCCTTCTGGAGCAACGTTTGATGACGGCTACCCTGTAGTGATTACAAAAAACAAACTACGCGGTAGAGGCAAAGCACTACAACTTAAATTTACTGCTGACCCTGATTACGACATGCGTATTTTGGGATGGACAATGTTCTTGTATGGCGGAACTAACGTCTAACTGCAAAAAGGAATAGACATGGCACGACTTACACAAGACCAGATTAATGCGCTGATGGCGACAGAGCAGTCCTACCTGTCGTCACAAGGTGTCACTAGGTATGAAGAAGACGGAGACATTAGCTACAGGAATGAAGATGGAGAAAGAGTTAGGTTTGGAGACGACCTAAACAACCTAATCGCTAACATGACACAGCAGAACATGCAGCGTGCTGGTGTCATTGACACAAGTTTTCTACAATCGGCACAAGAGTCTGGAAAACTAAAGCAGTTGGGGTTTGATAGTTCAGAAAGTTATTTAAAGTATTTGTATGGAGGCGGAGAGCAAGTCGGTTCCAACTTCCTTCTTCCAGATACGCAAGACTTCCTAAATCCGCAGTATGTCAACACTCCCCTACTTTATTCAGAGGGTGATAAAAACTTTTTCAAGAAGTTTTTAGGTGGAGCAGCACTACTTACTGGTGCTGGATTTGGATTAAACTCTCTGATGACCGCATCAGCGGCAACCACAGGTGCCGGAGCAGCTACAACCGCAGGTGCGGGAGCTGCGTATGGAGGAGAAATTGCTGGTGCAGCATTTGGCACAGAGGTGTTGGGCACTGGGGCAGCTACTACAGCAGGCGCTAGTGCTGCGGGCAGTGGCCTACTCTCATCCATATTTGGAGAAACAGTTGGTAGTGCGCTAGGTACAGTTGGGAGTGCTGTAAGCACCATATTTGATGTCGGTGCTAAAGTAGCTCCTGTTGTCGGTGCAATTACTAATGTGGCTGGAACAGTAGCGCAAATACAAGCGGGTAAAGACCAATCTGACGCCCTCAAGTCGCAAGCAGCGGCACAGCAAGATCAGGCGGCTGCACTGCGAGAGCAATACGCCATTTCTAAAAAACTGGCTGACATACAGAACATTAGGGCCATTAGGCAACAACTACGTGAGCGTTATAGGGCAGGTGGGGCATTAACAGCCCGTGGTGCTGTTGGAGGGACGTTGGGTAGCTCAGGATATGCTGGCGGCATGTCGTCGCTAGGAGCGCAGTTGTCTTCAAACCTCAGCTATATGTCAGATACGGCAGGATTACAAGCACAGTCGGCTGCTCAATCTGCCGCTATTGGACAGGCTAAAGCTGCTTACGGCGCTGCTGCTGGAGACGCTGCTGCCGCACAGGGACGGGCGTCTATGGGCGCTGCATTTGCTACACTTGGCGGAACAATCTTTTCCAAAGCAGGTGGCTTTCAATCTATTTTTAAAAGTATAGGCTAACTAATGCAACCTATGACAGAAGAACAAGTATACGATCCTACACTGGATAGTGGGCTTAACGACGACACTTACGATCCTACTATAGAAATATCGTCCACAGAAAATGCGGAGACACGCCTACTTAACCCGACTAAAGCGGCGGGGTTTGTGTCGGCACACGACGGGCTTAATGGCACTCCTTCCAACCCTGCTCAAAACGCTGCACAATTGGAAGCTGGTTCTACGTTTCCAATAGACAGGTCATTTGAAACCTATTTGCAAAATGAAATATCCGCGTCTAGGGAACAGGCGTTTAGTGCTGCTATGGGCGGGGATGCTGGCAAGGCAAAGTTCTTTGCTGACTATTCAAAGGCACAGGAAGACCTTCGCAACTCAACACAGTCATTGTCTACAAAGCTGTTTAAGGTTACTAAAAACACACACGAACAACTTGCTGCTACCGGACCCTATCCCCCGCGAGATGCGTCGGACGTAGCTAAACTAAACCGATCAGCCACTAACACTGCTGCGGGTGTGTCGTGGGAAAACTTTGTGGGAACACTGGCTAAAGATGCTGTTCCTGAATCTTACGTAGGTAAGGCAGCTACGTTCGTGCAGTTTTTAGCTACCGAAATGACTCCGTGGGGAAGTTATGAAGAGTTTGGAATTGTCCCTAATGCAATTGCAGAAATTACAGGACTAGACAGGCAACGTAGTGCTGAAGAAGCTGTGCTTCAGATGCGTAGATATATTAACACTCTGGACCGAGGTTCTCAACAAGAACTACTTACTAACTTGTATGAACTTCTCAAAACAAAAGGAAATGATTTTTATGCGTTCTCTGTAATAGCTTCTATTGCAGACCCTAACCTAGACCATGATAAGTGGTATGAACTGGAAGAGACTCCCTTTTTCCTTAAAACAAGTGAAAAGTTGGCGGCAGCAGGGCTAGTGGCCGACGTTGCCTTAGTGGGTGGCATTGTTCGCGCTGCTGGTGCAGCCGGTATACGAGGACTAAAAGCCCTCTCGCTCCGTGGCAAACTTTCTAGGGTGATGAAAGAAACACGTGGCTCAGAAGAGGTTGCTGAACAGGCGTTTAGTACGGCGTTAAGAGGTGGGGACAATGCTTTAGGCGTTAGCAAAACTGAGGCGCTAGAGATGGCCCGCGCACATACGCTTAACAACATTATAGGAACATCGCTTGATAACGTAAACCAAGCATTAGGTAAGCGTATTAGGCAAGACGCCCTAGACGCAATTGAAGGGATGCGTTCGCTGTTGTTCTCGTCAGGCAAGACGGATGACGAGGTTGCAGCAGCTATTAAAGAGGCGTCTAAGCAAGTTGCACAAAACAACCCGCACGTTCTTAACGTCCTTCCAGTTGAGGCAAGTGAGCGCGGTGTGTCGGTGCAGATTGTTCACGGCAACGACAAGGGACAGTTGTTTAAAACACGTGAAGAAGCAGAGGCGTATGCTAAAACGCTTTCTGGTGCAACTAAAATTATTGAGGCCAAAAGTAATACGGGATTTGCTGTAGCTCTTGACAAAATACCTACGCTTGAAGAGGATGTGGCTACGCTTCGTGAACTCGTTCTTAAGAACAACGCTACTAGGGCAGCAGAAGAAACCCCGGCAGGACGTGCTGCAAACTCAGGTGTTGGCGTGTTGTCCGGTAAGAAAATTGATAATCCGGCATACTCATCTTTGTTTACAAGGTCTGATGAAGACCGCATTCTTAACGGGCCGGTAAACGCAGCCGAGATTGTAGACGCTTTGGCAGATGGGAGTAAAGACCCCATCATACAAAAGATTGCTCAACGCCTTCGGCAGAACGATGCAATCGACTTGTCAAACGTTCAGCTTACACCGATGTCGCAAATTGAACGCTCAAGCGGACCTGTGGGGCTGTATAGAACAATTGAAGACACGTTAGGATATGACGTAACTAAGTTCAAGAACGGGGTTCCTGACGAAGCAACTGCACTACATGAGGTTATACACAGCGTAGTGACACAAACAATTGACGCTATCATGCAAGCTGATAGGGGTTCAGTTGTAATGAACAAGGCAAATAAGGCTGTCAAGTTTACAACCGCACAGCAAACCGCTGTGCGTAAATTGGACAGAATTTTCCGTGCAATGATTCAATCCGACTTTGCTCCTTATGGAAACAGTTTGCGCGATGTTCACGAGATTTACTTGGACGCAATTCAGAGTGGTCTTGGAATTGTGGGAGAAAACGCAGAGCGACTGTTAAACCGTTATTACGGACTGACCGACGTGCATGAGATGGTTGCCGAAGCACTATCTAACAGAGAGTTTATGAAGACTCTTCAGAAGATTCCTCTCTCTGAATTGTTCGATGCGGAAACAATACGCAAAGAGTTTGGTGGTGGTAAGCGGTCTGTGTGGGATGCCATTACAGAGTTTATTGTTGAGATGTTTAAGGGAAGTAAGGCTGAACCTACGGCACTTTCTGCTGTTCTTGAGAACAGTTGGAAACTAATAGACTCTGCTAAAGAAGATCAGCGCACTCTCATTTCGTCACTTGTTGCTCAAGGTAAGTTGCCGAGAACCCCTGACGGTGGAATTCGTTTTCCAAAGTTGGGTAAGCCGCACATTAAAGTGAAGGCACGTAAAGTTCTTGAGGACATGCTTGCTGCTAAAGAACAAGAACTAATTGAGTTGAAAGCTCTCAAGGACGAAGGCTTTCAAGGGTACGGTGTTGTTCAAGTGAGAGAAGACCCGACAATGCTTAAAGCAGTGGGTGGATTTGACCCCACTGACATTGCGTCAATGAATCGCATTCTTGGGTTTGACGATAAGCACATGTCCTCGTCACTGTTGGTAGACCAGTTCACTGCCGCATGGCACGTAACTGCTGGCAACCGACGCATCCTTACAGACTTTTATAAAAAGGCAATAGACCCACTGAATAGTAAGGAACGTAACGCACTCTACTCCATTCTTTCAGAGGGAGACACTGCGTCTAACTTCGGCGGATTGGGCAAAGAGTTTTCTGCAACTGAAATTGCGTCTAAACTTGCGGACCACTTTACCCCTGCACAAGTTGAAAAAATCACTGAGGGATACATACGCACACGTGTTCTTAGGAACATGCTGCACGACATTAAAGACGAGGCTGGAGTTAGAACTCTTAAAGCTCGTGGGTATGACCAACACGTGCAGTTTTCACTTGACGGAACATCACAGCTTGTAGGTGCAGGTAAAGTTTTAGCAGACCCTTCTTCGTTGAAAGGCGGTAAGATTTTTTCTGTGGCGTTAGGCAAACACGTAGATGTGGACGATGAACTACTTACAACTCTTAAGTCAGGTAAGGTTAAAGTGGTAGAACTAAGTGAAGCCGAACAAGTCGGTGGCGTTTTTGTCCGCAGGTTTTTTGACGAGGCAGATAAAGTTAATGCTGCTGAAATACGTTCCATAATTCCCCGCAGACCGGGGGAGTTTCAGCGGATATATGATGACCCGTTCTTTATTTCCGTCAATGGGACACGTGTAGTTGACGGAGTTAGTGAAGCAGCCCAAAAGACCTTACGAACAGCTAAGAACAACGCAGAGGCAGAGGCGTATGTAAAAGGATTTAACTTGTTGTTAGATGCTAAGAAACGTGGCGTGCTGACGCTCGACTTAATTCGCTCTACAATTGGCAAGTGGGAAGACCCTGATAGCTTTTACAAACTTCTCATGTCAAGTGAAATGTCGTGGGCAGATGAAGCAGTGTTGCGTGTTAGTCGCAGCAAGGACGAGTATATGAGCAACTTTGTCGATGCTGTTTCTAGCAACGGTATGTTGTTTAACGGCTCACGTAATGAGAAGTTGGTTCCAATTGACAACCCCGTGAGAGCTAACACGCTTTCCGTAGAGCAGAGTTTGGCGGCAGAGCTTACGTCTGTGTCTCGTCTGATGTCGGTATACGAGCTACGTGCTTCGGCTATACAGCGGTGGCACAATCACGGTGTTGAAACAGGAGCATTACCTGCTGCACTTCGCTCCATGTCCCCTCAAGACGCGTTCGTTGCATATAGGCGTGTACGTCTTTCTGCGTTGTCTGACAACAGAGACAAACTGTTCTCAGAGCGTGCGTGGCAGTATATTAACGAACAGTTGGGTGCCAAAACAGCTCACGAACAAAAGATTCAGGAGTATCAAGAGTTTTTTTCTCAGAAGTTGTTAAACAATCCCAATGCTGGCTGGTTTAGGAAACAGTTAGGTATGTATCTTAGAGAGTCGTCTTCTGTGGACGATTTGCGTGGCCTAACTTCCCACCTCACACTGGGCACGCTGAACATTGGGCAACTGTTTGTTCAGATGGCAGGTGCGTCCGTAGCAGCGGTTCTTCATCCTGTTCACGGAGTGTCGGCAGCAATGACTGCACTTCCGCTACGTGTTGCACTTATGTTTGACAATCCGGCTATGTGGCGCAGAGTGGCTAGACTTGCACAGGTAGGTACGTTGGGATTTACCAGTGTAAACGATTTTGTAGAGTTGGTTCAGGCTGTTAAAAAAAGCGGCATTATATCCGGTATTCAGTCTACAGCCGACTATACAAAAACAGACGGTGCGTTCAACTTGTTTAGCAGAACTAAAGGAGCTGCTGCCGAGACAAGTTACTTTTTCTTTAATCGCGGTGAAGAATTTTCACGTCTAATATCCTTCGACATTGCTAGACGTATTCTAAAAGAAAAAGGTGATGTAAACTTGCTGGATGACTTTGTTCTTCGTAAAGCCATTCAGATGGAAGATGACTTCACTCAGAATATGACTAAAGGGAATCAGGCGTGGTTTACACGAGGTGCCGTAGGTGTACCGTTGCAGTTTATGCAGTATAGTTTGAAGTTTGTTGGAAACTTCACCGCAGGCTTGTTTAGTAAGAAGGGGCTTGAAAGAGGCTTTACTCGTGCTGAGTGGGCTAAGATTGTTACAGGAATGACTGTGCTATACGGTGTTTCAAACATGGGTATGGGAGACTTGGTTGAAGAAACGTTGGGTGAGAGTTTCATGAACTCCTTAGATATAAAAGACCCTGACGCACGATATAACGCTCGCCTAGCTGTGTCTGAAGGTATTATTGCTGCGACTATCAACCTAATGAGTGAACACATGTTTGGCACCAGTACACGACTGTCAGTTGGTAAGCGGCTGTCACCGTTTGGCTTTTCAGAAATAGCTGAAGAGTTGGTTAATAATGAGAAGGACTACGCCGAGGTGTTGTTAGGCGCGTCTATGCGAACCATTAAAGCCATTGCTGGATTTGGTCCGTTCTTAAGAACGCTGGTTAAAAACGATGAGGCTACGCCTAGACAAGTGCTGTCAGACTTGGCTGACATAGCCGCTTCTGCGTCTAGCCAGTTTAACAACGCACAAAAAGTGTGGCTTTATGCAAACAACCAGAACAAGCTAATAACCTCTACTGGACAGTATATAGCGCCACTAAGCACGTCAGAAGTGTGGGCAAAGCTAATTGGTTTTTCAAGTGTTCCATTAACTGATTACTACCGTCTTCGTAAAGATGAGATACGCTACAAGAAACACATAGAGGAAAATGTAGGTAAGTGGTTGGCACAACAACGTGTAAAAATCCTCACTGCATACAACGCAGGTGATACAGAGCTTGGTGACACGTTACAGCGTAGGTATGACCTGATGATGCCGGATAGAAATACAATAGAATGGGACTATGTTCAGAAGTATCTTGAACGTACAAAGCCGACACATCGGGCAGCAATACAAGATCAGGTTACAAAACTTTTGGAAAAATCATACGGGCGAACTGTTTCTAATTCCGCACCGTTTACGGCGACTAAAGAGCAGTATAGCACGGTTCCACTGGAGAAAAACAATGGCAAAGACTAAGACAGTAACACGCGATGATTACCTTGCACCGACACTTGGCAACGGCACTGCTGCCGCTGCGGGCAATGACCAGCTACTTGTAGCCGCAGGTCAGGCAGAAGGTGCTGCGGCAGAGCTTCAGGGACAGTCTTCAAAAGTCGCGTCAACTACAAACGCCTTTGCTCTTGACAGGGCAACAGAGACAGGTAAGGCTGCGTATGAGGGGTATGTAGGTGCTACAACACTTGCTGAAATAAATAAGATTACAGACTACCTTTACAACCCAAACCTTCCTCAAGGAAAGAATGCTACATTTGTTGGGCCTAAAGTGGTGTCTGCGGTTGCTGACCAGATGGGGGAGTTTGCTCGCAAAACACAGGGCGCAGTGAATGCAGGCGTTATAACTGCACAGGATGCTATGGCTAGATTGGCTGCTAAACAAAAAGAACTAATTGCAGCGCACCCTGCTGAAGCAGATCGCATACGTAGAATCTTTCACGAGCAGACAGGTATATCTAACTTCCATGCTCAACTGGTAAACACTGCACTTACAGCAACACCTGCCAAAGCAGGATCAGATAAGAATGCTGATGCAGCAAGGGCAATAGACAAGTCGCTTGCGGAAAACCCTGAAGTGCAGCTTGCGTTTTATAACAGACTCGGTATTGCTGGCGGAGATGTGTTTACGGCTATAACAACTAACCCGCACCACAGGATGCTTGCTGGAAGCATTGCTGCGGCTGCTCAAGCTGATGCTGTTGCAAAGCGTGTTAGAGCACGGAATGATGTGTCTGACGAAGACAAAGCGTTTGAAGCAGGTAAAGCAGCAATAGCTAGAGGAAACGCGGCACAAGCTCAACTCATGGCAGACCTGAATAAAATTCCGGGGATGCAAGACGTATCTACTAACATGTCTCCTAAAGATTTCGCGGCATTTTGGGCAGCTAATGTTGGAGGTATACGTGTGCTGGTCAACTCTACAGTTGATAACCTTGAACGCCAAAGATCGGAACTTCTTTTGATGAGAAAGGTTGATCCTAACCATATTGCAGCACTGGACAAAAAGATATCATACATTAAAACACTCGGTAGTGAGGACGTAAACGTTGCACGCTCGACGTTCGCTACTTACAACTCAGCCCTCACCTCTAGAAGCCAAGCGGCGCTGAACAGTGCAACCACAATGCACACTATTACTCAAGCAATTGGTGCGAAAGGTGAGGATGTCACATCGCTCTTGAACATAACCGCTCAACTACAAGACCCCGACCCAAACATCCGTAAACAGGGACAGCGTCTAATGGACGGAATGCGTAACACTATGCCCGGTATGACAGCGGCATTAAGTGGGGTTGTAGCAAACTTTGTAAATGATCCCTACGGCACGACCACTAAAGACTACCTAGCAGCTAGACAGTCGCTCAGTGGACCGGACGTAAAAGCGCCCCTTAAGGGCACGTCAGGACAAGCTGCGTTTCATGTTTTGGTCGACAACACTGCGGCTGATGTCTCTGCGTATGGTGCTGGAACGATAGGTGTTGCTCCGTCAGAAGAGACGCGTAATGGTGTGGCACAGACTCTTGCACGAGTATCACCTATGGGAGAGAACGGTGAAAAAGTAAGGCGATTGTTTACAGGTGAGCCTTCAGCGTTTGACAACATGGTTAAAGCAATTCCTGAAAGCGAAAGACAACCCTACCTAGACACTCTGTCTAAAAACATGTGGAACCGCGTCACTGCCTCGTCAGACAACTCGTTAATGTCAGCAATATCTAGGGATGTTCTGGCGCTGCAAAGACACATCAATGATCGACTTACGGGACAGCAGCACAGACTTGGTGTAGGCATTAATCCCGACACACAGGCACTTACGGTTGGTGCATTTACTGATGATGGATTTGTCCCGTATAACAAGCTGGCAGTGTTTAGAGAACTGAAGCATGAGATTAATGCGGACGAGTTAAATCGCAACTTAGATAACCTGTCTAAGACGGCTGCGTTGTCGGCTCTTGTTATAAACAAGGCGGATAAAACAACCACTATTACAGACGTAAAGAACCACATTGTCGGGCAGTTTAACACTGACTTAGACATTGAGGGAGGCTCTACAATGGCAGGAAGACTTGTCAAGCAACTTGACAACACAGCAGGGGGCACGGGTGCTGCCACCGCAAATCCTAACCTGCGTATGCAGGGGAAAAACACTGCGCCACGGGAAACGAGTGCGCCAACAACTACTCCCAAAGTGTATAACCCTGTTGAGGGGAAGATAAGAGGACCGGAGACAACTAATGATTCTGACAAGGCTACACTGGGCACTTTCTCACCCAACCGTGATGAGGCTGGTCAGCCTATTCGTCCTGTCGTCTATCAGTCTCTTAAATCCTTCCTTTCTACAAAAGAGACCAACTAACATGCCTACTTGGAAAGAGTTAGCTGACCTTCCGCTAGAACAGCGCACTAAGCTCAAGTGGAACGACCCTAGAATACTTGACTATGTGCGTGCTGTAGAGGCACAGTTTACGCTGCCTGCTAACGCTTTGCGTACTCTACTCTACGCTGAGAACAGCTTTATTGACAAAAGCGGTAAGGTGCAACTGAACACCACTAACGACAGCACCACTACTAGCAAGGCTAAAGCACGTGGCATTATGCAGTTTACGGACGCTACAATGAAGCTGATGGAGGATAGGTGGGTACACAATGCTGCTGACCCCTTAGAGAACGTGTGGTTTGCTGCTGACTATTTAAACCACACTCTGCACAAGCAGTATAAGGGTAACATTGTTGCTGCTATAGCTGACTACAATGGCGGGTGGAAGCAAGCTAAAAACGTTCTTAAGAACAAGATGCCGACTGATAAACAAACTGCTGACTACTTGAAGAAGGCTGCACATCACGCGTCAGTGTTTGATAGTGAGGAACAACCTGAGATTACGGCTAAAACACATGACGGACTACCTGCCAGACGAAACGCTGACGGCACCTACTCCACCGAAGTGTCAATTACAGTTACTAATCCAAAGCTAAATGGGGGTAGACCAACAAATATACCGTCTCTTTGGGGAGGGAAAGAAGTGGACGAAGAGACGGCTGTTAGCAAGGCGCTTGCATCTGGCAAGTCGTATCCATCGTTCAATTCAATTGACGAGGCAGTGTCTTCCGCCAAAGCTAGAAGTGAGGCAGGAGGTGCGGGTGCACCCGAAGCACCTACTCCTGTAGAACAGCCCAACTTAGAACAAACAGCAATGCCATAAAAAAGCCCCCTTTCGGGGGCATAAAGTTACAGGCTAGAAATAGCAAATCCGTATAGACCGATGGTAGCAGTGCGATTGCGTACATCAATGGTCTTGCGAAGTTTAGGCTGCTTCTTGAACAAGGCATACAGCCATGCACGTACAGCTTTACGCGCTTGGTCATACGACTTGAACGTCTTGTTCTTAAGAACAGTGGGAAGTGCCTTTCCTTTGCGTGTAATTGTATACATACTCACTCCTTTTAAAATGACGCCCACTTAACGCGGGGCGTCTTGGCGTTAGTCAGTGAGACCTGCCTTAACCTCACTGTCTTTACTACCTGCCTCTGCATCTACTCGGTCGTTCCAGCCCTTTGTAAAGTAGGTGCCTAGCGCATCGTATCCGATGACGAACGATTGTGCCCGTAGAAAGTCCATGAACAAATCTGCTTGTTCAGGCCATGTGACGGCATCAACTATTTCTAGCGTTGCCTTTCTTCCTGTTACAGCGTCTTCGTGTGTAAATGTAATTCTTTCCATTTAACTCTCCTTATATTGGTGCCTCTCGTCTGACTCGAACAGACGACCTGCCGCTTACAAGGCGGCTGCTCTACCAACTGAGCTAGAGAGGCGTTGTACGTTTGTTAATCTCTCGTTCAATGTACCAAATAGCTTTGCGTAAGTCTTCTATGGCGTCGTTCTTAAGATCGGCCCTCCATATATACTTAACAGCATTACCTAAACAAAAGCCCATGTGTTCTGTAACATCAATGCACTCCACACCACTAGGGTGTTGCGTGTAGTGGCGTGGGTGATCGACATTACAAGTGCAGGTGCGTCCTTGATTACAGTCGTTATTACACCCCACAGCTTCCTCCTTTTCCGCTAATGTCACAGATGTCATTCTCTTGAAACACTACACCCTTGTGCTTAATTGCTTCATGATAGTCCATCTCAGTGATGGGTTGACCACCCCTGCTACCATCAGGATATGCAGTGAAGCCCCTAAGCCGTGGTGCATACTTTGACAACACCTTAGAAAATTCGTTCACCTTATCTTCGTTGTTGTTCTCAGTACCCCACGCAGGCAGGTTAATGGTTGAGCTAATAGACATGTCTACATAGTCCTGAATGTCAGCTTGAAACTTGATACGCTTTTCAAACTTGTTAGACAAACTATATGCTGTCTCAATCTTGTCAGGATTGATACCATCTTGAATCAGCATCTCTGCCGTAGCGTCAACACAATACTCATAGTGCCAGCGTGTACCGTCCTTCAGATAGCGTCGCTTATATGCTACAGCAAACAGCGGCTCTATTCCGGTGGTTGTTCCGGCAAGAATGCCGATGCTGCCTGTAGGAGCAATTGCACGATACGCAACAGGACGGCTGAGAAACAGACGATCACAATGGTCATTAGCACTACGCTCACTTTCGTCACGATAGATAGAAAGCCACTTATGCAATTCAGGACTAACTTCATACCCATACCCCTTTTTCAGTAGCCATTCATGTATGCCCATCAATCCCAAACCGAGTCGTCGATTTTTCTCCCTGACATCATACACTTTATCATACGGAAGTGTAGCACGAATAGTTCCACACACAAGAAACTTAGAGGCCAAAGATACCACAGATTTGAACTCTTCAATGCTGTCAATGTTCCCGATGTTGATAGAACCAAGATTGCACACATCGCTATCATCCTCGGACGTAACTTCGGTGCAGGCGTTCCTAAGTGTTTCATTCTGCTTATCTCCAAAATTAAAAGAAAACCCCGGCTCACCTGTAGACATAGCCTGAAAACAATTGTCTACGAACACAGGGTTTTTATGACGGTCTGGTGAATTCAACCAAGCATCGTCATAGTTAAGGCTAATGTTAGTCATGTCAAGCTGTGCAGGGAAATTGAAGTCTTTGTTCTTAAGAACTTTAATTTCGTCAGACCAATTCTTAGCCACCATAAAATCACGCACATCATCATGTTGCCAATTGAGAGAGGCGTATATGGCGCTGCGTCGGCTACCGCCCTGCATCACATTCCTACCAATCTCGTTAATCATGCACATAAGGCTAATAGGCCCGCTGCTGGTGCCGCCTGTACGTGTAATGGCCTTGCCCTTGCCGCGCAGAATGGAGTAGTCAATACCAATGCCACCACCTGTCATAAGACAGCTAGTGCTACGCCATGCTACATTAGCCCACTCCTCACGTGTGTCTTCCTCTGCACGCAACAGATAACAATTGTTGAAGAAGCTGTTAGGGCGTCCAGCATAATAAATATAGCGTCCACCCGGAACAAACTTAAACTCTTTAACATATTGTACAAGCTGCTTCCTGTCAGACTCAGACATCAGTGCCCTGTCTGCACCTCCTCGTGTGCCACACACATCGTCTACCAGCCGTTCTGCAAGCTGTGACCACGTATCTGCTGGCCCTTGTGCATACTTAAAACGGAAAACATTCTCTCCCAACTTACTTCTGAATTCATTCATCGTTAATGTCCTCTATGTCTTCGTGTGAAATATACTCAAATGTAAAACGAATAACACCTACATCTACAACAAGTGTCTTGTACCCCCAAAGTACTTCGACACCAAACATAATACCGCCTATCAAACTAGCGCATATGCTAATCCCTGCCATTGTCCACCCCCGTCACAATCCGTGCGTTATACTCGTAAAAGTGTTTGTCACACAACACTCCGTAGTGTTCAACATTCCCTTCACGCCACACTGACAGAATACTACCGTCCTTTACAGGACAGCCACAGTCTAGGGTTTTGTTCTTAGGAACATCGAGCACCCTCTCTACCCAATCACGCATAAAGATTTTCATATGTCTACCCTCGCTTTGAGTGCCATCATCAAATTATATGCCACAATAGGGTGCAAACTATTGGCAACATGTTCGACCCCTAAACTATGACACAAGTCTTCAAAGTGCGCTATCGTCTGGTGATAGTATGCTTCGTCGTTTGCTTGTTTTTCGTCCACGGCTCTTCCTTTCCTCAGCAGTTTTCTTAAGGTGACACTTCTTACACAGCACTTGTAAACCATTTTCATCACAAAACATTCGGTCAATGTATGTGTCCCAATCTTTGAATCCGACAACTTTATCTACAACTGGTTCAATATGATCTACCTGAACATCTCTACTAGCAAATACATCACGGCATTGAGCGCAGCGATAGTGTGCAGCGTCCCTTCCCGTCTTACGGTTTTTCTTTCTTCCGGCAAACGCAGCTTTCAGCGCCTTAAACTTGTTAGGGTAGCGAGAGAACGCACTACGTAACGCACTGGTAATGAATGCCCGCATTCGTCCGTCTGTCCATCCATACACTCTAGTCTTCATTGTACGCCCTCTTGACAACTTGTTTAGCCCACCACAGATTCTTTCTATCGTTAGAGTCTGTGCCCTCTCCCTCCACTCGTTCAAATATAGCCTCCCTCTGTTTATTGGGAAGGGTGTTGCACAACTCTATCAACTCCGTGTACGACAAGAATGTGTCAGGTGAATTGAAGTGCGGTATTTTCAGCACGTCTACTGACCGATCAAACACTAGCTTATCTTCTCTGCGCCAATCAGCCACTATCACAGGAACGAACCCGTACACCCAAGTGACGAAGCTGAAGCTGTCATTGAACTTGTGCTTGTGTTCAAACGCTCTTAAGAACGCCTCTTGTACAGCATCTTCTCCTTGTTCTCCCCACTTATAAACTGCCCATCGGAGTATTTTGCTGTAGTATTTGTTGCACATTCTATCAAAGTCATCGTTCTTCATCCTGTTGATTCCTGTCTCTATTGTTGCATTGACGTAGATACTCCTTAATCTCTTCCTCTGCCTCAATCTCCTCCTCGTGAAATCGGATAAGCCGTTTAGTGTTGCTGTTTAGGTTCTCGCCTTCACCAACTTTACGCAAATCCTTCTTCATTCTCCACCTTTCTTAATGGTATAATACTCTTTTAAAAAATCTTCAAACGTCTCAAAACACTGCTCAAACTTCAACTGATACAACTTTTCAACGCCTATTAAAATGTTAGCAGTGTCGTCGTCTGAAATGGACTTATCCACCACTCCACGCTGGAGTGTTTTTAAGTCCTCTATAATGTTCCAACAACCCATAATGCTCTGTTCTAAATCAAACTGCTTGCTCATTATACACCTGTGTGTGTAGGTTTGTTAACTTTGAGAGAAGCCACTTCCTTGAACCACCCTTTACAACTGTTGCACTGGTAACGATTGTAGGTGAGTGTGGCTGATCTGTACACCCCTCTAGACTGATACTTGGTCGAGCCACATCGCGGACACCCTGTGGATGCAGGAGTGTATGCTGTGACGTTAGGATGGTTAGGAATCCACGGAAGGAGTCTAACGTACAACTTCTCCAATAGGTTTACATCCTGCTTGTTATACTTCTCCATAACACGCCATGCTGCGCTGTCGTCAGCCATGCAGTCACTCCACAACTTCATGCCTTTGTGGTGCACCTTGTTGCCCAAACCTAGCCGTTGGCATACGTAGTCTAGCTTATTGCTAGTAAACTTAAACTTCCTACGCACTGTCTTCAGTAGGTCAATCTCCTTGACAGGTGACGGGGGCGGCAGTCCGTTTAGGACAAACTCCCTGTGCAGTGTAGGTACATCAAACTTTGTGCCGTTGTAATGCACAACAAAGTCTGCCTCATCTAGCAACTGATGAATTTTAGACAGAGCCTTTTTCTCATTTCGCGAAATGCGAATATACTCTGTCTTACCTCCTTGCCACTTCCAAGCTACGCACAGAACATGCCCATGTGCAACAATCTGGTCAATGGAAATGTTCTGGTCGAACAACCCCCACGCATACACCACGTTAGGGGCTGTCTCTATGTCAAAGAACAGTATTTTAGGCTTCATCGCTCTCCACCTTGTTCAAATCAATCTCAGGAACACGCGGCAAGTCTACCACATCGGTGAGGAATTCCACTTTGTTGGAGTAGGCAAACGCACGCAGTGACGGGAAACACTCACGCTTGAACGGGCAATAGGAACAGGTAGTACACAGCTTCTTGTTCTTACTTGTGGCAGACTGAGGTACAGGTGCTAGTAGGTCTTCAACTGGCGCGTCCCTGTCTACACTACGTATAGCACGAGCTACTGTGTGTTCAAACACCTGTTCATCTGCGCCAAACGGAAAGTAGTTAATGTGCCCCAACTCTTTCTGAATGGTGAGGAACCCCATGTCCTTGCTCTTAAGAACGTTAGCATAGCCGTTAAGCTGCCCATAATAGCCGAACGGGTCTTCTGTCAGGCCATCATGAAACTTACGCTCACTCTGCTTTGTAACACTCTTAACGTCAACTACATGTCCGTCAATAACAGCATCAATCCTGCCACGCACCCGCCAACCAGTATTATCATCAACATGCTCCACAACCTCCTGTTCACGCTCTACGGAATGCCCGCTGTCACGTGCAAGCTGAAGAACAAGGGCTTCAAGCATGTCTCCATAGATAAACTTAATCTTAGTTTCTGAACGTAATGCCTCTCCTATGTTGGGTTTGTGGTATTTAAACCACATCCTACGCGGACAAGTGTCACCGAGTTCTGAGAAGTAGAGTGTCTTCGCATCCCTCACCTTGTCGCGCTTCTTCAACTGCTTGACATATCCGTCCTTAACCAAATCACCAATACCACCCCCAAAGGGGGCAGTATCGGCATGGTTCTTAAGAACAAAGGCGTTAATGTCCTGAACCAATTTATCAATCATTACGCAGCTTCCTCGTCAACAAGTTCGTCCATTGATTTAGGTGCAGACTTCTTCTTAACCATCTCCTTTGCCATCTCCGCATCCAAGTCACCGCAAGCATACGATTCAAAGATACGTGCGACAGCAATAATTTCCATAGCAGCTTCCTTTCCAAAGCTATTACCTCCCGCTGCTGCGTACAACTCACGGGCATTGGTGAGAGCGTTCTGCCGCACAATGGCACGTTGCCCATCAAGTGCAGGGATAGGGAACACACCCTTACCACCTCCACCGAACGCAGGTTTGACTACAGACGCGGATGCTGGTGCTGCACCGCCTCCTGTAACAGAGACAGACTTGGCGTCAACTGAATTGCCATACGTAGTCTCCGAGTAGTCAAAAGAAATGCTGTCACCTTTACCAAACTTAGGCTTGGTGAAGCCCATGCTAAACCACTCGCCATCCAACTTGAACGAGTAGGTAGGCTTCATGCCAAACTTGGTCTTAGCTTCCTTGCTGCCCATTGCTTCAACAACGCCTGCTTTTTCCATGTTTAAATCTCCTTAAGATTACCCCAGTTAGGTCCGACACTACAACCAGTAGACAACTTAACCTCTAATTTAGTTCCAAAAAATTCATTTACTACCTCACTTGTTTTGTTTAGCATAGCTGACACAATTGTAGTTACTACATTTACAACCTCCTTTTTCACATCGAACAACACACTGTCGTGCACAGTCATGATTGGTACACACGGAATATTGTGTGTATATATCTGCTTCACAACGTGTCCGAGCATGTGTGGCACAACATCACCTGTACTAAACCCCTGCACAAGCCAGTTCTTCAACTCAGTGGGGCTAAATGACGGCTCTTTCTTCCACTCATTGTCATACTCCTTAAATACATACATCCTCCCTGTAGCCGTCTTCTTCAGGAATGCGTGTCTAGGCATCCCTTTAGGAGTGTGCTCTGCGATCAGTATGCGTTTACGTGTTGCCTCCTCCAGTATTTGTTCGTGGAAACGTTTCACTCCTGAGTAGCGAGCATAGAACACATCTATAAACCGCTTTGCATCATCTACAGAACACCCTGCTTGCTCTGCCAGCTTCTTAGCACCCGCACCATACACCAACCCAAACGACAGCCTTTTGAACGGCTTACGCTCATCCTTAGTGGGGTATCTGCCGTACATGCCCTTGTACAACTCGCTGTGCATGTCAATGTTGTTGTTGATGTCCTCTGTCAATTGTTCGTCACCACTGACAAAGGCGAGTCCGGCCATCTCTAGCTGTGAAAAGTCAAACTCCGCTATCACACCATCGTCACCGTATCTGCTTATGTACGCATCTTTAATACCTCCTTCCGTAGTCTGGTTCTGAATGTTAGGCTTGTTGCATGACAGCCTACCTGTCTTCGTACTGACCATGTTGATATTGGGATAGATAAACCCATTGGGAAACATCAAGCTCTTCATGTTCTCGTAATAAGTTTCTTTCTGCTTTGACAACTTACGCAGCTCCAACACTGCTTTACTAAACGTACCTCCTACGTTCTTAAGAACAGCGTCATCAGTAGTCCACCATCCCAACTTTGTCATTGTTGCACCACACGAGCTGGGGCTTGCACCTGCCCCTTCCATGCTATAAACAACATCCTCAGTCTTAAACTTGTCCTTACCGTTTTTATACTTACCTACCAGCTTCTTCTCCTTAACTTTGTACGTACCACCAAACAATATGTTGCTAACGTCACGTGGTGATGACCAACTCCACTCACCGTAATTGTCAGGCAGTGTAACTGATGACCGTAGTGTTTTCTCCAGCGCCTCAATCTCAGCACCCAACTCCTCACAACGCTTGTCTATGTAGACAGAGTCCACCTTCATACCGCTACACTCCATAATGGTGACAGCCACCAACGCTTGCATCTGACTCTCTACCAGCTTCTCCATGCCATACTTACGCACCTTCTTCCTCTGTGCTTTGTACACCAACTCGGTGTTCTTAAGATCGCCGAGCAGGTAGTCACTAAGCACCTTCTCAGGTATAAGCTCTGTAGGTACGCCATCTTCCCACATCTTCTTAACCGACTCGTCCTTAACTGTTCCGCCATACTTCACTGCCAACTCATCCAGTGACGGGTAGGTATGGGTCTGTGCAGACAACAAATACTCCACTACCTGTGTGTCCCATATCCTATGCTGCACCAACTCGGTTCTGCTAAAGTAGCCGTACTTAAGTAGGTAGGACAAATCAAACTTCAGATTGTGGCCTATGATTGGAACACCTTCGTGTACATAGTTTTCAAACGTCAATCCTACATCTCGGTCATCTCCTTCGTCCATTTTCCCTGACATGGTAGTTACAGCGTCGTGGTCAAGCATACCAAACATGACAATAGTATTCATGGGCCACATGGGGTGCGCCTCACTACTAATTGGTGAGTGCATGGTGGTTTCCAAATCAAGAACCACATACTTGTCATACATGTCAATACACTCCTATGTATCTAGCTATCTCAGGTTTAATTGTAACCTCAAACTTGCCGTGCCTCAACTCCTCTTTGGATACGGGACCACCCCACAACTTGTTCTTAGGAACGTGAATGTAACGCTTATACTCATCCTCTCTATCCTTTCCGATGGTGACGATTAGATCAGCTTCACCTGCCTTGTCTGTCTTACTACCACGCAACATAGCCATAGGTATGTAGTTTACATAGTCAGCTTGCTCTGACGCCTGACTCACAGCTATGACGGGGCCAAACTTCTTAGCCAAATCACGTGCCCACTCATACAACTTACCCAACCGTATGTCGTCACGTGCCTCACGTGTAAACCCATGTACCTTGTCTAGCTGGTCGAACACGATTAGCACAGGGTTGCACTCATCAAACAATGCCGACAACTTCTTCACACTGTTAAGCCCCATGTCGTCATTGATGATGCGAATACGATTGCCTATTTCAGCAGCGTATCTTTTATCATACTCGTCCTCATGTGTCAACAGGTCTGACAATGTAGTGCCGAAGTGTGCCTGTATAACCCTGCTCATAACCTTACTGCTACGTTCCTCGTTATTAACCCACACAATAGGGCGGATGTCATCCTTCAATTGAGTAGCGAAGTGTGTCAGTTCCGACGCTATGAATGTTGTCTTACCTGTCTCCGGTCGTGCAGCCACTACAGCAAAGTCGCCTATACGTAGCGGGCCTGCACTCTTGTTCAACTCGTTAAGTCTCCAAGTAAAGCCTGCACTTGAACACTCAGCAATAGCACTCTTCAATGATGCAGGTACAAACAAATCATCCTTAGTTACAGCACACCCAATCTCCTTTTTATATTGTGCAAGAATTGTTTCTACGTCTTCAATAACTCCTTCATCAGTTTCGTTGAGAATGTTAAGTGCCTTGTTCATAACTTGAGTAGCATAATCACGAGTGATGTAGTTCTTAAGAACATCTTCAACCACTTCACTGTCAGCATCTACTTCTTCAATACGTTTGAAGTAGGCTTCATATATAACGTGTTCATCAGGTTTCAACTTACTCACTGCAAAGAAAAACACTTTAAACTCAGACCAAATAACAGCATCATTATCAGGGTAAGATTTAAAATAGTTACGTAGTGTGTTTAAAAACTTCCATGTCTCCTTACTGACAGAGTGTTCTTTAATATAAGGCATAAGTCTATTAAATAATTTTTTATCTGACAACTTCTTAATCAGAATAATGTCATGCATGTAACAACTCCTTTATCTGTTTATATGTTGCTTCTTTGGGTTGTTTGAAACAAACCATACGTGGTGCTACTACCAGCGGTTTCAACTGATTCATAATCACACGGGCTGCCGACACACCTGCTGTGTCTTCGTCTAACCATACATCTACCATCTTATACCTAATTGCTGTTGCAAGGTGAACATCGCTAAGTGATGTACCCATCAGACACATTACATTATACCCTGCTTTGTTAAGTTTGTATGCACTAACTAAGTCTTCCACAACAACAAGCTGCTTATTAGACACATCGGCTAAGAACATAGCGGGCATGTGTTTCGTAATACTTAGTGTAAGATATTTGCAACTACCCTCGCTTCTAAAGACTCTGCCCTGCCATGCCGTGCCTCCTGCGTTAAGCCACAGACGCTGGTTGTGCCACTGCACCTGATGCTTAGTGGCATCCTCCTGTTCTAACCCATACGACAGCCACCATAACCTAGCCTCAATGGACCACTTCTCCATGTCCACTTCACCAACAGTGTGTGATAAATCAACAGCAAGTTCTCTTATAAGACTAGACGATTCGTCAGGAACCGCAAATACCTCAGACGCTCGATGGTACACATCATGTGTACGATAGTACCCACGTTGTGAACAGTGGTGGCAGTAGAACAGCACAGCATCAGGGGTACGCTTGATGTACAGACGCTTCTTTGTGTCTACTCCTGCGGGGCAGTCTTCATGGTTCACTGCTATCTGCTGCCCTACCGCTGGAAAGTCATACGTCTGCATCTCTACTCTACTCAGGTGTTTCATCACAACTCCTCGTTCTTAAGAACAGTTTCTTCCTCGGCGTTGGTCATGTGGTGGCCTCGCGTTGCATTTGCGACATTTCCGCGTCTGACAACTTCGCGGAACCCGCACCATTTGCACCACAGCATAGTGTCTCCGGCTGGATAAACTGGCGGCGCGTAGTGCCAATGAAACCTGTGCGCGATTCGCATAATTGCGCGGTATATCATTCCACGTATCACGATTCACCTCCGTTCAGTTTGTCGAGCGCATCAAATACTTGTTTCGTCTCCTTCTCTGCGTTCATGGTTTGGTCACGTAATAGTACGGAGTCAATGGATGAGTCGAGGCGTTTACGTGAAACCATGATTTTTATATCGCTGCCTTGTATTCCACAATTCTCATAGAGATGGACCCAACCTGTATTTTCCCGCAGCCACCGATACCGCTCTGCGTCCATCTCCAGCTCCTTCACGCGTTCCTCTGCCTCCATCCGCTTCTTTTGCTCGGCTTGGGCGTAGTCGAGAAGGTCGGGGCTGTAGAGGGGGCGCACTTCCACATTGTTCCCCCAATCTTTTCGTAGCCGACTCGCAAATTCATCAGCAACATCAGCCCTTACGCAAAATTTCTCGGTCCCTCCTTCTACGAGAACTTGATAAGCCACCGGCTCCGGCATCTTCGCGTCCTCGATCATTCCGATAACTCCGCAAGAATACGACAGGCTTCTATTCTTGGCTTAACTTTTCCCGGGGGCCAAAAATACGTTTTACCGTTATCAAAGCGATCAATTAGTTGCATATGCATCTGGCGTTTTTGTTTATATGGAATAATGTCGTCAAGCCACATTGCGGTTATGCAATTGCACAATCCTTTATAACGTGTATTTTCTTTGTTATCTACAGGCATTCCATACGTTTCTAATGTGTCTGCCAACATAGTCCATGCTTCACTTGTTTTCATTTCGATTCCTTTATCAAAAGCCACTCTGGTTGCGGACGTTTAGTGTAACGCATATCAATCTGTTTGCTTTTGTAATAACTACGATAGGCTTTCACTGCATCTTCCTGCTTGTGTTCGACAGGCATTGCCAATGCGAAAGGTGTTAGTACAGCATCATTGAACAAAGGTTCCTGAATGTTTGCAATTATGTCACGACACTTGTGTTGCTTGCCATACCTATACGAATACTCGTCACACAATGCAAGACCGTGCAACTTCAACCACCTGAAATTACCTAGCGTCTTACCTGCCCACACAGTGCATGGATGTTTTGCATGTGTAGGTTTATATGGACCACCTGCTACAGTGGACAACATTTGAGCAGACTCTAGGCACATCTTAACTACATGCTTATCACATTGCATCTGAGCAGCAACAACAGGGTCATTGTCAAGCACGAATATGTTCATGTTTCATCCTCTGTTTATACTCTCGGTTTATCTCTCTTACACGTTCGACATTCTTTGCATTCCATTCCTTCGCCCTAGCTAACAACTTCTCTCTGTTCTTCAAGTAGTAGGCTCTGTTCTTAGGAACATTACCTTGTCCCTTCCTCCAACTCCTACGTTTAGAGAACAACTTGCGTATTACAACACGTTGTTCATCACTTGGAAACAAAGAGAATGTCATTTAAGTTCAATCCTAATTGTGTTGATAGATTGTTCATCAACCTCAAACGCCCATTGCAAATTCTTGATAGCATTCTCAGGCGTAGAGTAGAGACACTCGCTAGTATACCATGCATCGTCTGTAGTGTTGTGTCCATACGCTACATACCCTACTCTGCTGTTGCTATTCGATAGTGCCATATCGCCTCCTTAGATGAACACTTTGTTAAAAAGTTCAACCACAACTTTCTTGTCACTCTCACGCAACTTGTCGTGAAACGCAATGTTAAAGCTCTCACGCAAATCAGCGTGCTTCTCATACTTGTTACCCCAATTGATGAGAGTGCGGGGCGACATGGTGAGATTGATGGAGCGATTGTTGTACGCAGTACGAATGAGCGCAGCCAACTGCACCATCTTACCTGCCACATCTTTACTCACACCAGTACGTGATGTAATCACCGCAGTCTCGTGCCTCTTATCCAGATAGTCAAGGTGAATGGTGGTTGTGAACCTGTCCAGAGTAGCAGAGTTCTGCACCATTGTTCCTGAGAACGCACCACTATCGTCACCCTGACCCACAGTGTTACCTGCACATACAATGCGGAAGTTAGGATGCGGAATGATAGTCTTGTCAGCAGAGCTTCCCGGCATTTCCTTGAGGAACAGAAAGCCATCGTCTTCCAACAAGTTCTGCAAACCCATGCTGATCTCAGGCGGCATGAGTTCCCACTCGTCAATCAGCACCACCGCACCATTACGCACAGCCTCAGTGATCGGGCCATCCTCCCACACAGTAGAACCGTCACGTGCTACCAACTGTCCGAACAACACGCTGCTCTCTGCGTCAGCAGACATGTTGATGCGGATGAATGGTGCACCTAACTTAGCACACACATACTTGACCAAGCTACTCTTACCGCTACCCGTCGGTCCTGACAGCAGCACCTTGTCGCCATCCATCAGTGCAGACACAAGGCGTGCAGCCTGCTCAACCTGCACCCTGTAATGCTTGTCAGTAGCAGGAACGAAGCCACGCATTGCCTCACTCACTCCGTCAAACACCTTCACACCGAAGTCACGAATGTTCTTAGGAACGCTGCCGAACAACTCAGAGAACCACTTCTCACCTGCCTTCAGCGGAAGCGGGGCAACAGCATCGTCACCTGCCATCGGCTTTAGTTCGGGTGCAGTAGTGGGCGCAACTGTGTCGCCCATGTACTCAGCCATTGCGGAAGCTACAAACTTGTCCATATCCATAGCGGTAGACATAACTACTCCTTATCGAAGAATGTTGTTAGTGATTACAGACAGCAGTGTGCTACTTGTTTCACTTGCTCTACTAATAACTGCGTTGTTTTTATACCACTTACGTGTATCGTGCACTAACCCAATACCTATCAGTTCAACAGGTGATTGCTCAATACTGCGAATAACATCACGTGTGTACTTGTCTAAATTTCCTCTGTCATACCCACCACAAGGAGCGCCGTCCGATAACACAATCATCATCTTGCGTTTCTCCTTACGCTTCGCAATGCGAGTATACCCATACACTAAACTTTCACCGTCTACATTATCCTCAAGATTGTACGCTATGTTACCGAGCGAACTCGCCATGCGTATGTCTGATATAGGTGTGTCAAACTCCTTGAGTATAAACATTCTGTGGCAGGCATGAGTATCAGTGAACGCTAGTATTTCAGTAGGTATTTTCAACACATTAGAAAACACGTTATTAAGAACAATTGCAGCACCTCCAGCTACAGTGAATTTATTACCTGACATACTACCTGATGCATCAATGAGTATTTGAATAGATATGTCCAACACTTTATTAACAATTTTTTGCTTGAACAATCGTTCATTCAAACCTTTAGCCTCTTTCATACCAACACGATAGAGGGATGCTCCGTTCAACTTGCCTCGCTTCTTACCATACTCATATCTATCACGTGATAGTATTTGCAACTTAGCACGAATCTGATTGGCTAAAGTCTCACTGCGTGCAGCTTCATCAATAAACATGCCACCATCTGACGCATGTCCATAAGGGACGAAGTTACCTGTGTTGTTAGTGTAGTTATACCACTCAATTTTACCTGCGGGTGTCGGAGTGTATTCGCCCTTACCAACTGAGCACACGGCTTTGTCTGTGCGCTTATCCGCAGTGTGGTCTGCGTTAGGCATAGGCATACCTTCCACCTTGATGTTCTCTACCTTGTGTGCTTCCTCAGATTGTTCTCCTTTGTCGTTGATTTCATTGGCTTTTTCAATACGCTTCTCAGCTTCCTCACCCTGCATATCTTCAGGGTTTACATCAAACACCTCACGAACAATACGCTCTGCTAGTGCATACACTTCATCGAACGCAACACTCTTGTCATCAATGTTGCGAATGTTCCTAAGAACGTCAGCATAATTTCCTTTGTGCAACTTCTTGTATATGTCATGTGCAGTGGGTGTCGTCAGCTTGAACGGGTCCGCTGTGCGGGTCCACAAGTCATCACGTACGTCTAAATCCCATGCAAATAACGGAACGTAATAGTTCTGCGCTTCTTCTGTGAGTGATGCTTTCGCCATCTCCTCTGCATATACACGTAGAAACTCTTCGCTGTTAGCCTTGTCACCAGCGTACGCTTTGTCGTTTCGATAGTCGATGCGATGGTCTTCCAGCAAATTGTTAATGAATGCAAGTATACCTTGCGGTTTTTTAACATTCAGTTTATCAAAGTCACTATCCTTAATGTGGCAGGTCTCGTGCTTGACAAAGTGAGTCAGGCGCACCTTGTCCTCGTGTGTAGCATACGCACTCATGAGCGGAAGTGTGATGGTGCGTCCGTCAGTGCATGGAGTAGCGCCCTCTCTCCACACTACACGTGCACCAGCACTGTCAGCGCAAGCTGCCACATACTGCGTGATTGTATAACTATCTAACATATTACACTCCTAATCTATCAGCAAGTTCTCTGAGTTCAAACACATACGCTTTTCTCATTACATCATTAGGCTCTTTTACAATAATTGCTTCGACAGTGTTCAGTGCTTCAGCAAACAATTTCTCTGTGTTTTTAGGCACCTTATCTTTCTTAAGTAGTTTCTCCACTGCGCTCTTACCTACAGGTAGCCCTTGCTCATCTGTAAGGGATACGGATGCATTGTAAGCTCGCAGCGCCACACTCTTTGCACTGCGCCACTTACTCGGCAGCGCCTTGCCTGTCTTTTCCTTAAACTCCTTTTCTGCGTTCTTAAGAACATCTTGCAAGTCTCTGCCTTCCTTGCGTGCACTTTGTATGTTGGTAACAAGCGTGCCCCACGCATCGCCGTCGAGCTTGTCACTTGCGCCAAACTGCATGATTGCCTCTACCATGTTATACATGTACGTCTCCTTTAGCCTTACGTTTATCAACAATCATTGTTCCTAAGAACTTTTCAAACTTCGCTCTATCAAACTTGGGATTGTCCTTGCCTAGCCAAGCGCATAGGCTGTCCACAAACTTGCCACTGACAACACCTTCCGCCATTGCGTCGCACAGCCCGATGTAATCCTTACGTGTAAGCATGATGTCTCCGAATGATGACCGTAGTAAATTGTGCCGTTCCGCCATTAGACAGACGCACCTATCCCATTAGTTCAACTGAGATTTTCTAATCCGAATGTTCTCCTTAATTTGTTCACGTTCATCTGACGTTGCATCTTTCCACGCCTCTATCTCGTCAAGTGTGCGAAAGCATCCTACACACGCTTCCAAGTCTAGGTCATACATGCACGCACCTGTACACAGCTTGTCTTCTTCGTTGTCCATAATCGTCTCTCCTTAATACGTGATTTTAGGGGCGCTCGGCTCACTGCCAGACGTGCTAGTTACTACGTACAACGGAAGGCACGCAATGACAATTTTATCTCCTTTGCTGGACATGTGCAGCGGTGTGTGTTGTAATTTTGCAACAATTGTATTTCGCATTTCGTTACACGTAGGCATGTCCATAGACTTTGGAGGGACTACTTGTGCGCCATTGATTGTCATGGTGAATACAACTCCCACTAACGTAAGGTTAGACATTTTATGTCTCCTTTGAAAGTTTCTTTGATTGCTTTGTTAATTATTTCCTCACTAGCCGCCTCCGCCGCCCATGCTTCCGACCTTGCCGCCGCCATTGCTGCCGACCTTGACGCCGCCATTGCTGCAACCCATCCCCTCGACTCTGCCGACCTTGACGCCGTTGCTGCCAAATCTCCTGATCTGTCCTGTCCTGACAGCCATTTATCAGCCCATTCATTAAACTGAACACCAGTGCAGACAGCTTTGGCGCAGCGGATAGAAAACTCTATTCGTTCATCTGTGGTAATTACCGGAAGTTCTACTTGCCGCAGTAAAGTCTGAGACTTGCACCAGCACTTCAACCCATCTGTTCCGAGTTGTTCGGAGCATTCAATTTCCCACAGAATAGGGTTTTCAATTGACGCATGAATCGGGTTAAACAAGACAGCGTGCAGCGGCGATTCATAATAGTGCAGAACGCCATCTGTGCAAGGTGCGTTTCCTTCTCCTGTAGCAGTTACAGCTTTACCTACTTTCCACTGGAATCCGTCGTGGGTTGTGAGTGCTTGAGTTGTCAGTTTATAACCGATCATTTTCAAACTCCTCATTTAAAGATTGGGCCACCATCTCAGCAGCACTTTCACTCCCATACAGCGCAACTATGCGACGCACATTATTGGTGCACTGTACACGCATAACTGCATACGTCTTGCTACTGTACCGCTTCACGTAGTGATACACTTTAAAATCTCCTCAAGCGGATTGACTAGCATATCATACCCATGCATCACCTCATACTGATGCTGCATTACGTTGATGCGCTTGCTACGCTTGCTTGGCTTGTTCTTAGGAACGTTTGCCCAATTAGAAGAACGGTCGGACTTCTCCCTTTTGTAGTGCGATGCACTCTCGTGTCCACGCTTGTACAGACTTGTAATCATAATACGTCATCTCCGTGTAAAAACACCACTATTCCATAGAACATGCAGCCAACTCCCAGTATTCGGGCAGTTATGTCTTCAGCCATGAGTGCTAGGCAGATACCTGCAATTAGCAGAGGAAGCGCGACGATGTCAGATTTTAGCATGTTTTCTCCGTTCTTAGGAACAAAAAAGAGGGAAGAGAGTTTTCACTCTCTCCCTCAAGCACACCACTACGCAGCAATCTGCTCGCTCGGCACCACCACAGCCACACTTGCCCGTTCCGCCTTCAGGATTGCGTCAACGAGCATGGCTGTGATTGCCTTAGCTTGCCTGATATCCGCCACCGTGTCAATCTTTGCGAAAATCTTACCCGCAGTCTCGACGGCATTCTGAAACTTTTCAATCTCGGTCTTCTCATCCTTGCCAGCCTTAATTTCGGCTTCGAGCGCACTCTTGCCCTTGAGCTTGCCCTTCTCGTCCACCAGTGCAATGCCCACGCTAACAGCCTTGAGCAAGACTGACTTCGCAGAGCGATAGGCCACCGGAAACTCGTCGCACCTCGGATGCGCTGCCTTATACTCCTGCTCTTGCGCCTTGAGGTTGTTCTTAAGAACGTTTCCAACTTCGTTGGGGTCCATCTTCGCTTCGACGTTCAACTTCGTTGAAGCATGGCAGTAGTCTGCCAAGCTGCCGAAGGCATTGCCTTGCTTGTTGCTTGCTACGACGAAAGTGTCAACAGCTTTGCTGAACGTGGTGTGCATTTTCGTTTTCCTTTCAGGAAACTCGGCGAATCGGTCGCCGCGCCGCACTGCATTAAAATCTTTTTAAGAACATTTTTTTCTTTCTTTCGTAATGAAATGGAGAAAGGAAAAAATGTTCGTTAAAGGTTTTTAAATACATATTACTACAAAAGTCATTCCAGTCGTCAGACCTTCGGTCTTCCTCCTGTAATGCCTTTTGTTAGTAACCGCGTATGCATGTGTAGCAAAACTCGTGCCAGCCGTTGATGGCAAGCAAAACCCATGCCATGAATATGGCATGTATATATGTATGTATGTACGACTGCAACTTTCGTGCCAGCTTCAGGTATAAAATATTTCAATGGGGCCATCAACTATTTCAACGCCTGTAAGGACTTGTTTTATATATGTATTATATACATATAAAAACTACTTATCCCCCCATATATTACTATGTAATATTAGTAGAGATTGTTAAGTGTTGTATTTTTACAACAACTATATATTATATATTATTATTATATTATATATTATATATATTATTATATATTATGTATTATATATATATATATATATATATTAATAACTATACATATATATGTATCAGGTACCCTACTAAGGGGGTGTGGGGGTTAGTTCATAAGTGCATTGACACCAAATAAGTCCCTAACAATTTTTTCTGTGTACACTGGCTATGTTATATAAGTGTATGTATTTATTAATAAACCCACCCACCCTACCCTTCTTGACAAAATATATTTTCATTTTCAATTGGACAAACACCCCTTTTTTTACTAATATATCATAGGAAGCACTTTTTTTGTCACCTAATACAAGGAAGGGTAATGGCAAAGCTAACGTTAAACACAATTGGAAGTAGGTATGCATCTGTCTCAGCTTTAAATGCCAACTTTGACCTGATTGAAACAGCTCTTGAAAACACCCTGTCTCGTGATGGCACCACACCCAACACGATGGCGGCAGACCTTGACCTTAACAACAACGACATTCTAAATGTAGCCACTCTTAACGGCATTGACGTTTCAGCTTTAGATGAAGACATCAACACCATTGCTGACAACATTGACAACGTAAACACTGTAGCAGCATCAATTGACGATGTAAACACGTTGGCAGCTATTGATAGCAACATCACCACTGTAGCGGGAATAGCGGCTGATGTTACAACAGTGGCATCAATTTCAGCAGACGTGTCTACAGTGGCGGCTAATGACACCAACATCACAGCAGTGGCAGGGAATGAAGCTGACATAGGAACAGTGGTGGACAATCTAGCAGCAATTAATGTCGTAGCGTCAAACATCAACACTGGCGTCATTAATTCAATTTTAGACTACGGGTCGGTGTTAGACACCATCTCTGGCTCTAACGATTATGGGAGTGTATAAACATGGCAACACAAGTTCAGCTTAGGAGAGGCACTACAGCAGCGCACAGCACGTTCACAGGAGCGTTGGGTGAAGTGACGGTGGATACGGACAAGGATACGCTGGTTGTGCACGATGGAGGCACTGCTGGTGGATTTCCCCTTCTTGCTAAAACACAGACAGACGGTACGGCAGATGGTGTTCTCTATTTGAATGGTAGTAAGGTTACAACCAGTGGTGCAGGGTTGCAGTTTAACGGTACTACACTCACAGCAACAGCATTCTCTGGCCCACTCAACGGCACTGTCGGTGCAACGACACCGGCATCAGGCGCGTTCACGACCCTGACAGCCAGCAGCACGGCAACCCTGAACACGCTGGCAAGCTCTGGCGCGACCCTGACGGGCGGCACAATCAACGGTATGGCTATTGGCGGATCGACCGCTGCGGCTGGCGCATTCACCACACTAGCAGCGAGCGGAGCGGTTACGCTGAGTGGTGGAACAGCAAACGGCGTCCTTTATCTCAACGGAAGCAAGATTGCTACAAGCGGTAGTGATTTTGTATTTGACGGAACAAACCTCGGCTTGGGGGTTACGCCGAGTGCTTGGGGAAGCGGAATCAAATCGCTGGATGTAAACGGCAGTTCGTTTGCATCCTCTACGGCAACGCTGGATATTGCGAACAACGCTTTCTATAACGGCTCTGGCTGGATTTACAAAAACACTGCAACCGCTGCGAAGTACACTCAATCTGGTGGCGTTCATTATTGGTACAACGCCCCATCCGGCACAGCAGGCAACGCCATCACCTTCACTCAGGCGATGACGCTGGATGCGAGTGGGAATTTGGGGATTGGGACTACGTCAATTACATCTTACGGCGCAACTTACAAAAACTTTGATGTATCTGGTTCTAATGGCGCGTATATAACCCTGAAAGGCACATCAACCCCTATAACGGCGGATTTTGCAGCAGATAGTACAGTTGTTTATTTAGGTTCTAAAACGGCGCATCCTCTTGTATTTCGCACCAGCGACACCGAACGCGCCCGTATCGACAGCAGTGGTAACTTTCAACTTGGTGCTGTAAATGATGGTGTAACTAAATCATTCGCTGTCTACCAAGGCGGCGGTGGAGAGGGAACTATATATGGAATTTTTACAAGAACAAACGGTGGTAGCGATTCCTTAAGAATTCAAAATGCAAATGATTATTATGCAAATGCAGCGGCTTGTGCTGTTGCGCTAGGTAGAAATTCTGTAAATAGTAGGTCTATAAACGCTGGTGGAACTGTAAACGCCTCCGGCGCTGACTATGCTGAATACATGACCAAGGCTGATGATTTTGTTATTGCCAAAGGTGATGTTGTTGGCATCAATGATCAAGGTAAGCTGACCAATGTATTTGCTAATGCGGTGTCATTCATGGTGAAGTCAACCGACCCATCTTATGTTGGTGGTGATTCATGGGGTGCTGATTTTGAAGATGATGCTGAAGGATTGGAAAACGCTCGTCAAAAAGTTGACCGCATTGCCTTTTCAGGACAGGTTCCGGTAAATGTTTATGGCGCGACGGCTGGGCAATACATCGTTCCGGTGCAGGACGGCGACGGAATAAAGGGGATTGCGGTTAGCAATCCGACGTTTGAACAATATCAAAACGCAGTCGGAAAAGTCATCGCCGTCGAGACTGATGGTAGAGCAAAAATTATTGTTAAGGTGGCGTAATGAAAACACTCAAAGCAGAACTTGATTCAGTAAAAGCCGAACTAGCAGTAATTAAAGGAGCGTAACAATGGCTTCGATACTCAAAGTAGAGAGCATACAAAATCCTAGTGCTGGTTCACCTAGCATTGATATTGATTCGTCTGGGAACATAACCTTCACCGGTGCGATCACTAAATCGGGCGGCACGGCGAACGGCGTACTTTACCTGAACGGTTCTGGAGTTGAGACGAGTGGTAGTGCGCTGACGTTTGATGGGACGAACTTTGTTGTTAATAACGGCGTTATTCGCGCAAATAACACGCTTGGCTACTATACAAATTTAACGGCAACAGGTTTAACAAACTACGCTACATCAATGGATTTTGATAGTGTCAGCAG
>Ga0208644_1000161_pt1 | contig 45786 bp, 51 predicted proteins | sample VirMetDEL_Nov_18_FD_184517 | JGI IMG/M metagenome (GOLD analysis project Ga0208644, IMG submission 184517) | Aqueous microbial communities from the Delaware River and Bay under freshwater to marine salinity gradient to study organic matter... | ecosystem: Environmental > Aquatic > Marine >...
GGTCCTTGGCTTTTCTCCAGAATTTCAGCGAAATCATACACGCTAAGCTTGCTGGGAAGCATGGCTTTGTGGACGCGCAGATACTCCTTCTCAATTAGGTAGCTGATAGCAGACTTTGGAGCATCGTCGTAGGGCAGGGGATCTATTGTCGAGTCTGGTCCATCTGATGACATGTGCGTCATCTCATCAGTCAAGAAGTCCAACGCAATGCGAGTGGTATCGTCCGGTCGAAAGCTGATCTGTCTGTTGCCTGCCATATCGTTCCTTTGATTGTTCCTTGCTAACGGGAAACGTGCCAAAAGTTTACGTCAAAACGTCACTAAAAGTGCAGAATGGCTTAGGTGATGTCAATGGTGTAATCCACCAGAACGTCCAAAAAATAAAGGCAAACTACTGAGCTTCAACAGTATAAGGCCCTGGCTAAGGTCAGCTCAGTGTGTCATTCTTTGCGTTGAACGTTTTTTGCTAACGGTGCTAAAGTATCTGTGTGACAGGGAAAACCCAAAACGTAACTTCAGGAAAAATGACAGCTTCATTCATACCAGTCATCCTTAGGGGGAATGCCCCGGTTGTGTTTTTTGAGATCCTGCTTGATCAGATAACGAACGCGCTGGGACATCGATCCTTTGATGATCTTTCCATGAATGTCCACACAGCATCGCTTCTCCCAACGCTTCAGGAGCTTCTCATCGATCCATGTGTTCAGGTTTTTCTGACCCAGCTTTCTGACACCCGGCATAACAACTTTGAATTGGGCATCACCCCGCAGCACTAAGTCAAGACATCAATTTATGAAGACCAATACCTTACACAGAAGAATACGAGGCGTATCTGGATGGATGCGCAATCACAACCCCAACAAACCCCAAACGAAAGGAAACCAAATGCACCAAATGATGATCGAAATCAACACACCCAAAAACCACACAAACGAGCAACCTCAGACCAGCAGCAACCGTCGCGTGAAACCAAAGAAGTTGTATTCATCCAATGAGTGGATGAGCGATCAAATCGCCCTCAGCATTATGAGGGCCGCTGGACTGAACAACACCAACAAGAACGACAGAGCTGCGTTGCTGGCAGACGACCCTGGTTTCAAAGAAACCATCCAAGCCGCAGGGAAGGCGAATCAATACCTGCTGGGCTCAGCATATGGCAGCTTCTACTGGAAAGTCTTCACTGAAGATACCGATAAGGCACGTGAGTTTCATCAGGGCTTTGTCACCGGTGCCAACCTGCACCCTAAATCACCAATCCTTGCTTTGCGCAATCGATTGGCAAGCTACCACCGCTACGGGAACAAAAGCGGCGTCAACAACCATGATGAGTTGTATGAAATGTGCTTGGCCGCATACCGCAAGTGGGAAGCTGGAATTCAAACCACGCAGCTCAAGCGCACTGATCGTTGGGTTCGATAATTTATGGTCAACAGTCGCCAAAAAGGAGCGAGAACAGAACGTGCCCTAGCTTCCTTGATCAAGGAATTTGGGTGGATCGCAAGACGGACAGGGTTTTACCAATCACAAGCAGGACACGACGCAGCTGACGTGGAATGCAAGGATCTCCCGATCCACTGGGAAAGTAAAGGTGCCGAGCGATTGCAGATACGAGACTGGCTAGCTCAAGCGTGTGGCGATTGTAGGGATGACCAAATGCCAGTGATTGCCTGGAAGTCAAAGAACAGACCTTGGGTCGGAATTATGATCCTAGAAGACCTGTTGACGATACTTCAGCACACTGATTTAGAAGCACTCCGGGAAGCAATAATACTTCGCCGGGCAGAGGACCTAGACGCGGGTGTAAGCGTCGATTCCGAGACTGGCGAGTAGGTGCTCGCCAACACCAAAAACAAACCGCTGTGACAGGCGTAACGCCGGAGGTGTGCCCTGAAGCAGCAAAACAGAAAGGAAAAACATATGGCACTTAGATTGAGTATTGAAGAAAACGCTGGCATTGCCAGACCTATGGTCCCGCAGGGATCACAAATCGCCCGCTGCGTCGGGATCATGGACCTTGGCACTATCATGTCTGATTGGCAGGGCAAATCACGACCACGCAAACGTGTGGCGCTGATGTTCGAGTTCCCGAAACACAAAGCTACGTTCCGTGAAGAAGACGGACCTCAGCCACTTGTGAAAACCATCACCTACACCAGGACACTCAATGAGAAAGGCGCGTTGCGCAAAGACCTTGAAGCATGGCGTGGTGCGGCATTTACGCAGAAGGAACTACTGGGATGGGACCTGGACGCTGTTTTAGGGCAGCCATGCATGGTGACCATCACTCACAAGGTAACCGCCGATGGCAATACAAAGGACCGCATCACTGGTATTGGCAGCATGCACGAGGACCTTACCTGTCCGGAGCAGATCATTCCTGGTTACGTGTATGACATCAAGGAGCACCCTAAAAACTGGGACAAGCTCCCGCCTTGGGCTCGCGATGAGGTCAAAGCAAGCGATGAATACAAAGCGCTGGTCGGGAATGATACCTCTGTAAACACCATCGTTGAGGAAGAAGTCGATGCCGTTCCGTTCTGAGACAAAGACCGGGATATATGATGGGATGGCCGATCCTGATTACCGTCAGGACGGCGCCCTGTCCACCTCGCTGTTGAAAGAAATGGGCAAGTCACCCAAGCGCTTTCACGCGAAGTGGACGGGGATCATCCCCAACATTGACACCGAGTGTTTTCGATTCGGTCGGTTGTTTCACATGTTTGTTCTGGAGCCAGAACGATTCCACAAGGAAGTCATAGTCTGCCCGGATGAACGACAAGACCGACGGAAGAAAGAAAACAAGCAGTGGTGGGCTAAGGTTAAGGAAAACGGCGCTGAGGTGATCAAGGAGAAGGAACTTGAGAAGGTCATCGCAATGGCCGATGCGTTCCAAGCCTTGCCTGAGATTCAGTCAATGAAAGGTGCCCGACATGAGTTGTCAGTGTTTGCCAACGGCTTCAGGAAAAACATCGATGCCAAATGCCGCATTGATATGGAGAAAGACGGCGTGATCGTTGACATCAAGACAACCCGTGAAGGTGGCGCATCTGAGTGGGAGTTCATGAGGACCTCAAGGCAGTTCAAATACAGCTGGCAAGAAGCCAACTATCGTGACATTGCCGCGAAGGCTGGATTGGGGATCAAGCGCTGGTATTGGGCAGTCATTGAGAAGGAGCCGCCTTTTGAGGCTGGAATATACACCTTCAGCAATGACGACATTGCACGAGCCAAGCGAGAGCTTAACGAAGCCTACACCACGTTACAGAGCTGTTTGACGCTGGATACGTGGCCATCACACACACCGACGCAACCACGTGAACTTAGCCTTTACGGAGGCCTGTGAATAAGTCGGAGCGGGGTTGGACAGATTTTGTCCGACCGAAACATCCATAGTGGGGGAATACAAGAAACTAGTCCTGAGGAAGGAGGCTTGGAGCCAACTTCCGAGCCTCCTTCAGGACTTTGCAACACGGTTTAGGGCTCAGCAGATCTTTTTTTACGACCCGAAACCACAACTACCACCCGCCTCACCCAAAGGCATCCACTACAGGTCAGACGGCCACGAATACCTCGCCTATGTCAAGCGACAGCTGTGCAAAGGCACAAAGGACAAAGGCATCCTGAAGTCGTTCATAGTCGGGCTTGGTGCGTGCGGAGCGGAAGGCAAAACACTGATAGCAGAGATAAAGAACAAACACCTTCGATGAACCAAAGGCCATTCATTCCAGCGTGGATTTTTGAGCAGGGTTTCAACGCTCACCAGCTTGCGATCTTCTGCTACGTGACCATGAGGGGGCGGTGTTTTGAAAGTAAGACGTCAATGATCAGAGCGCTGAAAATGCATCCGCGCAAATTTTGGGCCGAACTCAACGCTCTGATCAATGACGGCTGGATTGTGAAGAAATCAAACGGGAAGGGCAGGGCAGTCACATTGACATGCCAGCGACCGGAAACACGTCCCAATGAAACCCGGCGTGATCGAGAAGCCAAAATCATCAACCTGATGGACGATTTACAAAACAAAATGAGGGCTCACGGACTGAACGATGAGCCGCAAGTTGAGAATGACAGATAAACAAACATCACCCATGGCAATTTCGGTAGAGGTCCCGATGGATGTCTCAGCTGAGAAAGCCTTTCTCGGTTGCTGCCTTTCGGGGGCATTTGAAAAAGCAATTGAGCTTGGAACAACTGAAGACCACTTCAACGAGATGCGTTGCAAGCAGGTATGGCAGGCAATGGCACGTCTTAGTGATCAGGGCATGGCCATCGAGGCAACCACAGTGTGCAAGGAGGCCAGTGGTCTTGTCATGTTTGTTGATTCGCTCATCGATGGCGCACCTGCATCAGCCAATCTGTCCTACTACTGGGACGACCTAAACAACGCCTGTATCAGGCGAAGGATTTTCAAAAGGTTTCACGACACCATCAACATGTGCAGCGACCCAGAGGTGGGTGTCCATGCGCTGTTGCACCACATGGAGAGCGCTTTCTTTGATGTCACCACGAGGTCAGCTTCATCAAAAAACCAGAAAGCAGCATGGGCTGAACTCATTGATTTACTTCAGTCAGCATACGGCTCAGGCCTGCCTGAGAATGGCATCCTTACTGAGATACCGTCGGTAGACAAAATCATACGAGGTTTCAAACCTGGCAGCATGAACATCATTGCTGCTCGTCCAGGACGTGGTAAGTCGGCATTTGCTGTTCAGATCATGCGCAATGCGGCCATGCAAGGAAAACACTGCGTCTACTGGTCGTATGAAATGCCTTTCAATCAAGTTGGCAACAGGCTGATTGGGTGCCATAGCGGCATCGATATGCAGAGCTACTTGGAGTCAGGAAAGCTTGCGGACGAGCAGGCATTGTTCAAGGCCGTCAAGCAGGTGGCCAGCCTGCCAATCCACATAGAAGACTCGGTCGACAAGAACATCAGCCACATACGATCTGAGGCTCGAAGGTTTGCGAAAGAAAAGAACACCAAGTTGTTCATAATCGATTACCTGCAGTTGGTTCCTGCGCACCGTCGAAACAACAACCGCACTGTCGAGGTCAGTGAAATTAGTCGCAGCATCAAAAAAGCTGCCATGGAAACCGGTAATTCAGGTGCTGCCTTCATTTGCCTTTGTCAGCTCAATCGCAGCATTGAAGACCGTGGAGCAAATGCTGAACCGCGCCTAGCAGACCTTCGTGAGTCAGGCTCATTGGAGCAGGATGCCGACACCGTGACCTTCCTGGCTGATGACCCCGATGACAAAGCATTAATCAACGTGCTTGTGAAAAAGAACAGGCACGGAGGCGAAGGATCCACATGTCTCAAGTGGACTCGTTGGAACGGACAATTTGAGGCAGCTGAAGCAAAGGAAGAATACGTCAGCAAACCAGCTTTTTGATATGGCAAGGAGAACAGACATCATTATTGGACTTACGGGAAAGAAACGCAGTGGCAAAACCACAGCAGCGAACTACCTATGCAGCGGCTACGACAGGTGTGGGTATCAAGCAGCGCGACTTGGGATTTCCGACTACCTGAAAAACAAAATGCACCTCATTACGGGTCCTTTGACTGATGAGGAAAAATGTCAGGTGCGAGTGTCGCTGCAAAACCTAGCGGACTTCTTCAAGTCGCGACACGGCTCGATGTTTTTTGTTGAGCAATGGCTCAAAAGCTACCAGGAGATGCGAGAACGTGGTGTCAACGTGTTCATAATTGACGACGTTCGCTACCCATATGAAGCCGAATTTATTCGCGATCGAGGTGGTGAGGTCATCCGCATCAAGCGACCTGAGACAGACAGCATCCATGACACTCACTCGTCGGAAACTTCGGTCGATGAAATTGTCCCAGACCACATGGTTGAAGCTTCCGACGTCGCAGCACTAACACAACAACTCACCCGGCTTTTCGGGTTGCACCATGATTAACGATAGGTTCGTTCAGAGCAGGGGAGAGCCATATGCAGCTTTCAAGGCAAAGTTTGACCACAGCGTCAACAGCGTCAAGGTCGTTGCCGAGTATCTCCAGAAACAAGGTCACAAGTTGCAAGTTGATGGTGACAAAATGCGCGACTCCAGCAAGGAGGAAGACAAAGGTGACATTTGGGTTCTTAAGGATGACGGCACTCCCGACTACCGCGTTGAGGTCAGGCAGTTGACCAAGGAAGACTTCACCTGCGCAGAGGATTTTCGGTATCCGCTCATGGCTCACTACTTCTGCATTGATTGGGCTCAGCTCAGGCCTAAGCCGAAGTTTGTTTTCATCGTCAACAAGTCTTGCACCCACGCAGCCAAAATCACCTGCGGTGCTACCGTCGCAAACTGGCTGGTTACAAATGCTCCTCGCTACTCCAGCTACGCAGTTCCGAAGGACGTGCCCGAATACATAGCTTTATGAAGAACAACCAAACACAAACTCACCGCAGGGATTCCCTGGAGGCACTTGCGGAGGACATTGAGCGAGGTGCAAAGCACTTCTGGTTCAAGCGAGGCGTCGACATCGAAAGTCAATGGAAAGGTAAAGGCAAACGTAAGCCGCCGATTCAGTTCGACGACATCAGGGACGACGATGAATGACATGTCAGGTATGCAACGGCAGAGGATATGTCAACGGACAATCAGAGATCGAAATTTGCCCAGCCTGCGGAGGTTGGGGATACAAAGAAAGGAAGCATGCGGTTAGAACCACAGGTCCTACTAAAGCACCAACACGGAGTGACAATGCAGTGGTGGAACGAGGAGTCAAACTACCTCGTCATCGCCATCTACCGACCGACAACAAGCGGTAAGTATGCGTTGGCGCACGTTGCTGGTCCATGGTCAGGAGTTGAGAAGGTTGTTGAGTCTAGCCCCGAAACTTGGAGGCCCTGTATCAATCCAGGGTTCGACGATGAGAGGGCATTTGCACTCGATAAGGCGGATCAGATCCTGACCTGTCTAAACGCCGACTACGGCGGCATGCGGGCACTGCAATCAGTGTTTGACGGCCCAATTCTGGGCTTTGATGAGCTGGTTCAGAACTAGTCCGCGCAAAGCAAGCTGGGGGCTGAGATGCCCTCAGCCTTTCAAAAATGCAACCCCCAACGTTCAGAACTTGGTATCGGTATGATTCCTGATTCCCCTGGGCCTATCTGATCCAGCGATTCTGCCATCCCGAACGTTCAGGATTTGGTGTCGGCGTAATTCCTAGTTCCCGAAGCCTTATCTGCTCCTCAAGATAGTGCTTCTGGAGTACCGCAGGAAGTTCGGTAAAATGCTTAGCGCAGACGCCATTAATGAAGGTAAAATTTTCATCAGCCATATAAACAACAGCAAGGGGTCTAGTGCATGCCGGAAACTCAGTACAAAATTCACCCCGGACCTGCATATCCCGGGAAAACTGCTTTTGTTTTTCAAGTGCCGCCTGAGTTTTTTGTAGTTCCCGCCGATATTTTTCCTCCTGCTCCTTCTTATCGTCCTTAAAAAGCTCCATATACACAGCTAAAAATAAGAATCCGAGCATTAAGGCAATGAATTTGCCTAAGGTGAGGTTTTGGCTATCGGCAGTGCTTTTTGCAGCTGCGAAACCAGGTTCTTTTTTGGCTGCGAAACCAGGTTTAAAGTTTTTTTGGGTCATGTATCGCTCCGTGCCGCAAAAAGGACAACGCGGTTCCGGGTTGGGGGAATACTTTAAAACTTCTCCACACCAACCACACAAATCTGAATCTGATTCAGCCATTTCAAACTTAAGCGTCAGTAGGCTGAGCTTGCCGCTTCAACGAGCCTGCTAGCGTCCTCCATCGAGGTTGACAAGATCGATGAATCGGTCGAATCGTAAAAATTCTCAAAGGCCTGGTAGTAAAAATTAGCAGTGTTTCCTTTGTTGCTAACGCTCGCCATCCTTCGGCAAATATCCATTTTGCTTGAGTAGGACGCCTTGTTCCATGTGTAGCCGTTGGAGCTTGAGGTCCAGACTGTGGAGGAGCTGCCACTTGAGCTTGATGACGATGACGACGTGCTTGGTGTGTATTCGTAGCTGCTAGAGCTGCCACCGCTAGAGCTGTTGCTGCCAGATTTATTGCACTGCCCAAGCAGTATCAGCAGGCCAATGCTGCCAAATACAAACACAGTGCAGCCTTTTGCGACATTGTCGGCGGGATCGTTTGACATTGGTTTTACGGTGATGGGTTATTTGTTGAGCACAGCGTTGTAAAATTTCCGGCGTTCATCAGCGTGGTAGTTGCAATATCCGGTTCCAGCATTCCAAAAGCCGCTGGCCAAGCTGGTGCATCCTGATTCCTTACAGTATTTGTTGGCGCTGCGACCGTTGCTATTACGGTTGCTACCGTCGTATGTAACAGCCATTGCGAACATGACTATGACCATTGCTGCGATGCCGATGATCCAAATGAAGGTGGCTGGGTTATCCTCCCAAAACAAAGCAATTGGGCTGGCTTTGGCTCTACGTTGAGCTTCGAGCTTTTCCCTGCGCTCGTCCGCAGCGCAATCGCGTTCAAACTGGTGGAAGGCCTCCCATGCAGCGTCATCGGAATGTCTGCCAGGCATTGAGCGAAATGCATTCCAAACCAATTGTTCCTTCTCGGTAAGCTTTCGACGTGTTCCGATTTGGCTGACGGGTGCATTTGAGTTTGCTGCCTCCCGCTTTTCCTTCTGCTGTTTTAGGTAGGCAGTTCGCTCTGCGCTAGCTGGGGCATTTTTGCAACGAACTTTGACATGCTGATCATAGTTTTTGCTGGAGATGCTCCGGTTGCATTGAGGGCATCGCAACTTGCCATCAGAGTTGGAGTTGACCTGCTTGCTAGCGACCTGCTTGCTAGCGTGTTCCCTCATGGGCAGCGGTTTGACGCGGCTGACATCGCAACCGCAGTTGTAGCACTTGGTCGCCCTATAATCGATGTTGGCTCTACTGCAACGAGGGCATTTTTTGGACAAGGTGCTCATGGCCTTAGGTGATTGTTAGCATGAATACACATTGACTTAAATAAGGCAAGCTATTGCCAAAATGATCGAGAACTAGCCTGCGCTAAGCAAGCTGGGGGCTGAGATGCCCTCAGGCTTTACTTTCAACACGTCAGACAGTTCAGGGTATTGCGGCGGCGCACGTGTTCGCTGGTTAACATATTCGCCCACTCGGTAACCGCATAAAAGCCGAGTCTGTCTGGCAATCAGGTTTCAGCGGTCAGTGTTCACGCACTGGTCGGTTTTTCTATCAGGGCACGGCATTGCCAAATATGAGAGCTTCTGGCAAACAATCATTCAACTATGAGCAATGAATCAGAAGACTTGAAGGCGATGAAAAATCAGCTTGGATCACTGATTGCTGAGATGGAGGAACTCAATGCATGTTTCAAAGCAGCAGCCGAAGGTATAGCGAAAACTAATTTGAGAACCGCGCAAAGCACACAAAATATCAGCATGTGGTGTTGGATTATTGGCATACTCCTGATTCTTGATTTGATGGTTGGAATTGGTCTACTGAGAATTCGATGATCATCGTCAAACGGGACATTGATGACGGTTACGGCAAGGTTCACACCGTCCAGCGGGAGACCTTCCAGAACCTGGAAGCCTTCCTGAAACTTGTTCGTGAGGACTGCAAACTAGACATTTCACCAATCACCACCTCCGATGACCTAGAAGGCTACCTGCGCAAGCACAGGCTGTCTGGAAAGCTAGGCAGGTGGATAGTCAACAACCTGGCCCAGACACACGTTCACATGGACCTGATAGGTAACCCTGAAGGATACGGGAACAAGACAGACGTGTGGCAGATTTGGGAAGAACACACGCTGGTAGCAAGTAACGGGTGAGAACTCAATCTCTCACCCGGTAGGAGCGCTTGTGGGCATTGGCGTTTTTCTTACCTGATAGCTTCAGAGTTCAATGACACGAGTCGTAGGTAGGCTTTCTGTGCCTCAGCGGGTAAAACAACTTTCTGCCAGGTGTCACTGCCCTGGATGCGCATCACGTCTTTCCACTCATCTGAGTTCAGCTTGGCTACAGTTTGCAGTTGATAGCTCTGTCCAACCTGCGTATCGACCACCAACTCAAGTTGACCGCCCTCTACCTCGATGTATTTGATCGCACCACTCAAAGCCGTTTTGACCGTGTTGTCCGGCTTTAGATAAGCTGAGACAGGTTGCACCCAACCAAGGCTACCATGATTGCCAGCCAATACAGGTGCCTTCAGCTCCAGTCCAGTGGCACCCTCGCTCAGCCGATTAAAGTGCAGCATCAGGAGCGGCTCACTGCCATCGGCCTGAATTCCGCTGAGCATGGCATCATCCCAAGCGACCTTGGCAGAACCCTCGTGCACACTAGTGTGAAAGTTAGGGCTGAAGCCCGGCAGGGCGGATGAACTGATGCTATCCAAAGCCAACAATGTGCGGTCCCAGTTTAGTTCAAACTGCACACCCATCAGTGGCTCGTTAGCTGTGAGATAAAGTGGCAGATTCATGTGTCCGTCTTGGGTAACTTTCACAGATCCAAAATCAAGGTATGCGTTTGCTATGGGCTGCCCTAGGCGGTCCCCAGCAGGCGTGGCCTCCAGGGTTGTGCTACCGGTGGTTGGCGGCTCCCAGTCGCCGTTGGTATCGCCTAGTTTGACGCCTGCAAAGTCGACCCCTGACGTGTTGGCGGAAGGCCCATCAAGGCTGATGACTGAGGCTTCCGCTAGATCGGAGAAGAAATTTTCCACTGCTCCATCGGTAAACTCCGCATTCACAAACCGAAAAATATCCTCTGGGGTTCCATCGCTTTGAATTGAGTAAAATGCATCTATGCCAAGTATCACTTTGCGCATGCCAATAATATCACCAACATCGATAAATCCGTCTCGGTTTACGTCAGCAGCAAGCATGGACATGTTGTTTGGAAGGCGTTCGAGATTGAGAATATGTTTACGCAGCATGATGATGTCTGAAACATCTACACCCGCACTTGGGAATTCTCTGGAGGCAAGACTTGCTGTCAGCTGATAGTCAAAAACTGGCTCGATGCTTACCAGGTATTGCCCTCCTTCGTCTGCGAAGGTCGTGACAGTCTCAGCGCCTTGACGAGTGAGTATTTTTACCCATGGTATTGGTTTTAGACCTTCGCCGAACAACGTGATAGCCCCAGTAAGACTAATTGCATCAGAGACTTCAATGAGGGCTTCCTCAGTATACAGCGGGATTTCAATTCCCGATTTGTGTAATGCCCTGATGGCTGTCGGTGTTTCAACCACCGACAAGGTGGTGCTACTTCCACCGGCACCTACCAACTGGAAAGCAAGGCTGAACAGGACAGTATCGTCGACAAGTGTTTGCCCTAACTCAGGATTTAAAGCCTCATCCCAAAGAAACGTAAGACTACCTGGCTCCTGAATTCCAAAGTTGCTGGAGGTAAGCATTGGCTTAAAGTTCGGCCATTCACCCAACACAGCGACTTGGCCGAGTTTTACCTGATTCCCGGTATCACCCTCTGTCACCAGTTTCATAATCTCCGGATCCCAAGCAAGGCTAAATTGGAACCCTGTGATGTAGAGGTAATCCTCCACCCTGAACGGAACGAGTATTTCTTCGCCTTTGAAGCCCTGTTGAGATTCTGGAAGTAGGCTGAATCGGTGTGGGATCGTCATGGTGGTCGGTTGATCGATTATGATTTTAGGAGGTGAGGTGTAGCCACTGCCTGCGTTAGTAATTTTGATCGATTCAATCGAAAATTGATCACTCAAGTAAGCCACTGCCTCAGCTCCCTGACCACCGCCACCGATTATCGTGACTTTAGGAACCTCAACATATGATGCACCAGGAAAGTTGATGTGAGCATCCACCACAAAACCGTTGGAAAGAATGGCTATGGCTACTGCGCGAGGATCAGGAGGTAAAAAGCCTTCTGGGTATAGACTGCTATCAAGGCCTAGGCGGGTAGCCTCAGATTCAGAATGAAACTTCAGAGGTATTAATAATGTGGTCAGATTGCCGCAGCCAATAAAGGCCGCATTCCCAACGCTATTGACTGTGCCCGGAATGGCGATAGACGCCAGGCTGCTGCAGTTCCGGAAGGCCTGCTCACCAATACTGGTAACACTATCTGGGATGGTGATCGAGGTCAGCCTGCTGCAATCCCAGAAGGCATAACCCCCAATGCTGGTGACCCCATCAGGGATGGTGATTGAATTCAGGCCGCACCGTATGAAGGCGCCACGCCCAATGCTGGTGACGCTGTCGGGTATGGTGATTGATGTCAGACTGCTGCAGCCCCAGAAGGCCCCATTCCCAATGCTGGTGACGCCCTCAGGTATGGTGATCGAGGTTAGGCTGGAGCAGTTGTGGAAGGCCTCATTCCCAATGCTGGTGACTCCCTCAGGTATGGTGATCGAGGTCAGACTGCTGCAGCGAAAGAAAGCCGCATCCCCAATGCTGGTGACGGGTAAGCCCTCAATTTCAGCAGGGATGGTCAACTCACCCTCAGCAGACGTATCGCAATCTGTAATCACAACCTGACCATCAGTAATGCTGTAGGTGAGGTCACCAACTGTGCCACCGCGAACGCTGGAGCTAAGAACTGAAAGAACCAACACCAACCAGATGGAATGCATAGCGGGCTTTCTCATGATGGCCCGGTTTTACCATAGGTAGGGCTGAGAACTCAATCCGGAGGTATGGTCAGTATAGATTTCAGGTTTTAGCCAACAATCAAAGGAGGCACTGGGGTTGTTGGTGCTGCTCGAAGTTCGTCCAAAGTCGAAAAACATACCTACCATACCTCCGCTTTAGGCAATCTGTAACTTTCTTCAGATTTCTTGCCGCCAAGTATTGACTAGGTGTAATACACCCCAGATAATTGGGAGGGCGGTTGGCAATACGATAGCCAGCCATCAGGTATTAGATGCCAGCAAGAAGTCTTACACAGTGGGGTGCCAGAGACCCTGGAGCAACACTCACCACAGGTCAGGAACTCAAGAAGAAAGACCCTGAACGATACCAAGCCATCGTCAAAGCTCTCAAGGAGGGCATTGGCCATGACTCACTCACACGTGTCTTCAACACAAGCAGGGAAACCCTCAAAGCAATTGAGACTGCTGAGAAGGTTGAAGCAACCTCTCAAGATCAAATCCTCCAACGTCTTACACGCACACGAGACCTGTGTGTGAGCAAGTATCATGAGGCACTAGAGGCAGGTGAGGTGAAGGCGCAGAGTTTACCCGTAGCTGTTGGTATTTTCACCGACAAAATCGTCCAGATCAGCGGTCAACCTTCGACAGTAGTTGAACACAGAACGATTTCACTGACACCTAAAGCACTCAATCAGCTCAAGGATCAATGTAAGCCCTCGCAAGTGATTGAAGCAGAGGTCGTTGATGACAGTGGCTCAGAATGACTCAATTAAACATATGGGTTATTGTGCGAAGCATGAGGCAATTTGACACCGATTAGGGGGCGGGGGGGATCACGATTTCTCAAACACAGCGACAGCCAAGCGGATGCCCACAAACACAACAAATGACAAAAGCACTAGCGGAAGACGCCTCACCTGCAACTGCTGCGGTGATTCCCAGTCATACTCAACCGCACTGGATGATGGGTGGTATGCCTTGAAGAACAAACACCAACCATGGGATGTGCTGTGTGGCTACTGCCGCGACAGGTTTGACTCTGCTTTAGCTAATGACTGACACAACAACCAAGCCACGGACCCGAGGCAAACGAGCCAAACGCAGGACGATGCTTGAATCGCCTGAGCTTCGATGGAAAGCCGGTCGGGAAGAACGATGGGTCACAGTAACCAAGCGACCACTGAACCGTCGCCTTATCGAAACTGATGTCGGGATTGTGCATGTGAAGGACAACATGAGGTTCCAGAAAGGCCTCAGCTTTCCATGTTGGGTTGAGCAGGATTCAGGACGAGTGGTAGCACGTGGACTGCCTCGTCAATTGCATCGGTGGTAGCTGCATCACAGATATTCAGGTTCAACACTGAGCAGTGCCTTGAGGACGCTGAGAAAGCCCAGGAAGCGATCGAGGAGTGTGCTGTCATCTGTGGGTGCATGTGGGAAACAAGCGCAGTCACACTGCGATTTTGGGACAGTTTAGACGGTCCCTGGATAGATGATTGGTCTGAGGCTACCAACGACAGCTTCTACCTAGAAATTGAGTCAGACGACGACTAGATGGACTCCACATCCGATTCTGTCGATTCCTACACGGGAAGAAGCAGAGCGGATGTCAGAAGCAGGTGTTCTTGAGCAGTATTACCAGCAGCGCGAGCAGCTGATTGAGCTGGAACGCAAGGATCCATACACCTACGGGATGGATCATCACAACTGTGAGTCTGCGTTCACGCATTGGAAGGACGCTGACGCTGCTTTGGAGGATCCAAACATCGACATCCTGTATGTGTTTGGTGGAAACCGAGCAGGCAAGTCGAGGTGGATAGCCAGCAGGGTTGTCAGAGCGATGGTGAACAATCCTAAGTTTGCTGCTTGGTGTTGTCATAGTAGCAACGACAGCAGCATTCAGGTTCAGCAACCGTATGTTTGGGAGTATTTGCCACTGGAGTGGAAGGAGCAGAAACGCTCAGTTCGTTCTGTGGTGAACATCGGGTTTAGCCAGAAGAACGGCTTTAGCAACCGCACGTTTGTAGGACCAAACCACAGCCAATGCTGGTTTAAGAACTACACACAGGAGCTTGGCACGCTCGAAGGAACTGAGCTCGACCTGATTTGGTGTGATGAGCTTGTTCCGCTGCAGTGGATACAGACTTTGAGATACAGGCTTGTCAGCCGTAAAGGCAAGCTGGTCGTGACTTTCACGCCGATAGATGGCTACACGCCAACCGTGAAGGACGCTATGGAAGGAGCCATCATTGAGTCAACTCGGCCAGCTAAATTGCTGGACTCAAAGTCTCCTCAATCGATAGCAGGTGTTCCGAAAGGCGAAATGCCATACACCGCCAGAACTCGTGGTGGTAACGGCAAAATCATGTGGTTCTTCAGCGAGTGGAATCCCTACACGGATTTCGACCGCATGAAGAAAACCCTAGCCGGGAGAACGCGTGAGGAGGTTGAGATTCGTGGCTATGGCTACGTGAGCAACCCAATCACTGGCAAATTCCCGAGGTTCACTGATGCGAACATCGTATCGAAGGACCAGATCCCGAAGAACGGGACAAACTACATGTGCGTTGATCCGACTCCTGGTGACAGGAACTGGTTTATGCTTTGGGCACGTGTGGATGAGTTAGGGCGAGTGTTTGTCTACAGGGAGTGGCCAGACATGCCTAACTATGGTGAGTGGGCTTTGCCATCGTCCAAATTAGACGGCAAGAAAGGCCCGGCTCAGACAGCCGACTGCGGTCGCAACCTGAGTCAATACAAGCAGCTGATCCGGGAGCTAGAACGTAACGACGGTGGAATTCACGAGCGCTACATCGATCCACGAGCAGGCAGAACCGCTGTCCTGAGTCAACGTGAGCACAATCAAAGCCTGATTGACTTGCTTGCTGCACCTGACCGAGGTGCTGGAGGTGAGATCACCAAGGACGGCTTGTTGTTTGTGCCTGCACCTATGGTGACCGTGGATGAGTCATGTGCGCTGGTGAACAACCTGTTTGGATACAACATGAGTCAGGAGGTGTCCGTGTTGAACGAACCTAAGCTGTATGTCAGTGAGGAATGCCAAAACCTGATCTACAGCTTGAAGACATGGACCAATGCCGATTCGGACAAAGGCGCAAGCAAAGACCCAATCGATTGCCTCAGATACATGATTCTGATGGATCCGATGCACGTTGAGCGCACTGCTGAATACTCCACATCAGTCGGCAGCTACTAACTATGAGCCACAGCTACGAGGACAAACTCATGGCGACGACAGAACCCAACGTCGCCGAACTACGATCAGACTTCCGCAGGTCATACAGTGACCAGCGATTGACTTTCAGAGTCAGGGAAGGCGATGAAACCCGATTTGCATCATGGACTGGACAGTCTAGGGATGGAAAGAAACACGCCAAAGACATAGGCAGTGCCCCGTTCCCGTGGGAAGGAGCTAGTGACACCAGGATCAGACTCGCTGATGAAGTCTGCTCATTCATGGTTGATCTAAGCACCTCAGCGGTGAGTAGGGCAGCACTAAACGTCGACGGCACCGAGAGCAGCGATTGTGAGAAAGCCGCAGCAGTAGGCCTGTATCTGCGTTGGATGCTTCAGACGCATCTGCAACCAGATTGGGAGGAAGAACTGCGGCTACACAGCGAATACGCAGCGCAGTATGGTTGGTCGTGTCTACATGTCACTTGGGACAGATGTTATGCCCAAGTGCCCCGCCGAATAACCCTCCAATCCCTCACCGGCTTCCTAGGAGTCAATGCCCCCCAACAATTCGAGGCCCTCCAGGCTGCGCTGCGTGACCAGCAGGAGTATCTCGCTGACTTGTTGGTGGCTAGCAATGAAGGACTGACGAGGAAGAAAGCACTTAAACACATCAAGGAAGTCGCTGAGAAAGGCGAAACGATGTTTGAGATGCCTGAGATGGTGCGTAATCGACCATCCATCGTTGCGTTGCGGCCTTATTATGAGGTGTTGTTCCCACCTGAGACCCAAGACTGGCATAGAGCCAGAGCAATTTTTAGACGAGACTACTACACAGTTGCTGAGCTAGATGCCAAAGCAGCATACGGCGAGTGGTCACAGGAGTTTGTCGATGCAGTGAAGAAAACCGCTGGTCAGAACAGCCAGGTCTGGGACTACGGATTGTCACCTGTCATCGGTGAGACTGAGCGTATCGAAGAACGCAGTAATCTCATCGAGGTGGTTCATGCATACAGCCGCCGAACCACCGAGAACGGCAACCCTGGCATCTACCTCACTGTATTTAGTCCATACATCGAGAAGGACGAACGCGGGAACGAGGTCTACGCACAACACGAGCTAGTGACTGAAGCGGGAGACACATACCCGTTCGAAGTATTCACTCGTGAGAAGACCAGACGCAGTCCGATCGAGTCACGAGGTGTAGCTGAGATCTGTCGCACATGGCAAAACGAATACAAGGCTCAGGCTGATCAGATTTTCGATCGCTCGTCGTTCGATACACTGCCACCACTCAAAGTGCCTCTGCGCTACGGTCAGCGGATCAAAATTGGTCCCGGCGTTCAGGTTTCTGAACAACGTCCAGGCGACATCGGCTGGATGGAACCACCTCGTCGTGGTGCTGAACTAGCGTTTGAGCTGATGGAGCACATACAGGAGCGCACTGATCGATACTTTGGCAGACCAAACGCCAAAGTGCCACCTGTGGAAACACAGCTGCGCCAACAAGCATACGTTCATCGTTGGTTGCGTCATATGAGCACTGTCATTGGTCGTATGTGGCATCTATGCCAGCGATTTGAGGATGATGAGCGCTTTGCCAGGGTAACTGGCATGAACATGCCTCTGCCACGTGATCCCGGTCAGTTCGATCTCCAGCTGCATTTCGATGTGCGCGAGTTGGACCCAGAGTTTGTGGACAAGAAACTGCAAGCCATCAGCCAGTTTGTGTTGCCTGAGGATGTCATGGGGATCGTCGATCGCACCAAGCTGATCAGGAAGAAACTGCAGGTCATTGACCCAACACTGGCAGATGAACTGGTCACAGAAACCGCAGAGGCTTCACAGCAGATGTTTGAGGAGGTGCAAAGCCAGACAGCACTGATGGCTCTAGGCAACCAACCCAAATTCGTGGAGAACGATCCTAGTGCTGCTATCAAGCTGCAGTTCTTGCAGCAGATCATTGGCAACAATCCCAAGTATCAGCAACAGCTGCAGCAGGACGAGCAATTCCAGCAGCTGGTGCAGGCATACGCGCAGAATCTCAACATGAGTGTCATGCAGAACCAGAACAAGACCGTCGGTCGCATCGGAGTGAACCCAAATGCGTAGTGAGGAATCAAACTGGGAGGAGTGGATGCTGGATGCGTTTCGTGTTCCAGACGAGCACCCGATGAAGAAAGCCATCCTGGCGTTGCTCGATGAGGCAGCACAGGCAGATGTTGCCTACGTGACTGTGCCTCAGGCTACTGATTCAGAGCGGCATTTTTGCGCCGGTAGACTGTCTGCAATACAGGACCTGCACTCTGAGTTTGTGGAGCTGTTCAAAGAATCTCGAAAAAAAATCACAGCAGATAGTTGACAGGTGTAATACACCTGCGAAAATTACTACGGTGTCCGACCAATTCTGGCTTCTGGCGAGCCACTAAATCGCCTGGTCACGGTTTCTTGCGACCGTAAACAGCATGGCAATCGATACATCTACGACCGTGGATAACCAGCCCACGGAGGAAGCAGTCGAAGCTGGTGGTATGGACGCCATCAAGGAGGCAATCAAAGCCTCGCTCGATCCCGCCCAAATACAGGAATCCCAACCTGAGGAAACCACTGAGACACAGGAGCAGCCTGTCTCGGAGGAGATTCAGGAGGACCACAGTCAATCGGATGAGCAACAAAACTCATCGGACAGTGGATGGCAAAAACGAATCGACCGTCTAACGGCGCAGAAGAAAGACCTGGAGGAACAGCTCCATGAATTGCGTCAGACTAAATACGAGGCCAAATCCACACCCGAGGAGAAGAACAGCATATCTGAACTCATAGCCAAGGCATCTACACAGGATGACTTGGACCGTCTCGAACAGGACGCTATGGACGCTGAGAAGTGGGCTAAACGCACACTAGGACGCTACCGACGCGACCCTGAGTCAGTTGAGAAGGAGATCGAGCGCAAGTTGGGCACCATGCCTGATGATGTTGAGGAATGGCTTGAGAATCTCGGACTAGATGCCGAGTTCAGCCGTGAATCGGATATACCGAAGCGCCGCAAAGCCATCCAGCTACGAGCACAGAGTTCAGAGTTTGCCGCTCAGAAGTATCCATGGCTACGGGACCCAACAAACCCTGCCAGGGCAGCGGTGGATGATCTGCAGAGGAAGTATCCTGCGATCAAAGACTTGGAGGATGCCGACCTATGGTCTGCGCGAGCGCTCGTTGGTTTTTACATCGAGCAGGAGCAGCAGAACAAAACGAAAGCACCCGCCAAAACACCTGAGCCTACACGCCAACCGGGCAAGCCTGCGGTAACGCAGAACACGGTGAGCGAATCGCAGCAGAGGGTTTCCAAAGCCAAGGAGCTGACCATGAAGACTGGGTCCCGTGACGGGCTTAAAGACTTCATCAAGGCTGCCATGCTTAAAGGAAACTAATCAATGGCTGGTTTATTTGAAATTAACCAAACAGCAAAGCGCGAGGATCTCCTCGACTTGCTGACTCGAGTTGATGAGAAGGCAACGCCTTTCTTGTCGACTGTAAGACGTGGGGCAACGCCCTCGAACACCTACATGCAGTGGGTGGTGGACAAATACGATGACGTCGCCATGGGCGGTGTTGTTGATGGAACTGATGTGAGTAGCTACGGCAACCACGCCGAAGACCGCGCTCTCCTCAGCACCTATCTGCAGACGTTCCGCAAGACCTCCAAAGTCTCGCGACTGGCTCAAGAAGTCAGCGACGTAGCTGGAGTCACCGACGAAATCGCAGACGCAATTGCCAAACGTGGTGTGGAAATTCTCCGCAACATGGAAGCAGCTTGTCTGTCTGATCAAGAACACCAAGCCGATGACGGTGTGAATCCATACCTCATGCGCGGTCTCGGTGTTTGGATTCTGGACACCACCAACATCGGGTCTCAAACGTCTCATCAAGTGCCTGCGGCATATCGCCCAGCAGCTGGTCAGACGATTACCACGGCTGTTGGATCATTGACTGAAACGAACATCCAGACACTGCTCCAGACCATCTGGAACAACACTGGAATGCTCGGTGACTACAAGCTGATTGCTGGCTCTGGCTTGCGTCGTGCGTTCACTGACTTCACCAGGACCATCAGCACTGCCGGATATGCTTCTCGCGACTTCAACTTCGACGGGAACAGCGATCGTGTAGCAAACACCACAACGATTTTCGAAGGCGACTTCGGAACCGTGGAAATCCTGCCTAGTAGCTTCATCGGATACTCCGCTGATGGCTCCAGCCAGGACACCAACCGTGGCTACTTGCTCGACATGGACAAGCTCGACATCCGATTCCACAAGAACCCAACCGTTGAGCGGTTCGAGGATCAGGGTGGTGGTGAGCGTTTCATGATTGAAGCACGTGCCGCTCTGCAGTGCCGCAACCCACTCGGGTTGGCTCAGTTCAACACCTCACTCAGCTAAGACACAGATATGGAAATCAACAAACTACCCGTCGAAACCCAAGCGCTGATTGGCTGTAACACCGAAGTCGTAGTGGAGCACACTGACCTCAGTGACACCGCTGGCACCACCAAGACCCTCACGGTGTCTGTGGACGCCGGCAAGCAAGTCACTGGTGGACCTCACGTCCTCGTGACTGACTTCGCTGGGCCATCTATCAGCTCACTGGTCTACACCGTAGGCGATGGCGACGATGCCGATCATTACCTGACCTCGACCGAGGTTGAGGAGACCGGCACGGAGATCGACTACAAATCAGGCACCGGAACAAGCAAAGCCTACACGGGCTCTGACACTGTGGACCTCGCGTTCACTGCAACTGGTGCAAACCTAGACACCCTCACCGCTGGTAAGCTCAAAGTTTACCTGAACATAGCGGATCTCGAGGACTTGAAGTAATTCCCCAGCGCAAGCTGGGCTCTCGGACACCTGGTGGGGGTCGCTACGGCGGCCCCTGCCGAACCGAGACCAATTTATGTCCGACATCACTGACGAAATCAGAAGCAAGCTTGCTCAGAAGTATGAGCGAGACTTTGACAAGAACCTGGCAGAAGCAACGCAACGCCAGAAGCAAATCGCCAAGCACAACCAGAACCGTCGCAGCATGGACGGTGTCGGTCGCGCAACCATGGAGGTAGACAGCAAAGTCTACAACGAGTGGGTTCAGCGCGAGGGCAAGGAGATATGGAAGGACAAAGACTTCCGCAAGTGGATTGGCGATCGCAACCCTGAGCTGCGTGTGAAGTCAGGCGGCACAGGTCGCACTCAAGTAGGCTATGGGTCTTGACCCGCTCAACTACGGACGAATCCTAAATCAAACCCTCAACCTGGCTGGCATTGATTACAACATGCTAGCCACAGTTGAGTGGAATTTGTTTCGCGACCTCACAAGCCGTCGGATCAAATTTGCGTGGCAAGCCGCCAAGTGGCCAGAGGTCACGGCAACTGAAAGCAGGACAGTCACACAGAGCGGAGGTAACGAGGGCAACTACATCGCTCTCAACCAAGCAGGGCAGACTGAAATCAGCGAAGTATTTGCTGTCTACACGAAGTCACCTAAAGCCAACCAGGACGTGGAGGAGCTGACTTGGTATCTGTCTGAGAACGGCATTCAGATCGCTCAGAACAATGCCACAGTTCATGTCTACTTCCGCAAAGTCCCGCCGACATTGACCGGCGATCTCTACAGTCAGTCGACATCGTATGTCTCGGGCGACCAGGCATACGACAATACCAACAAGAATTTCTACACAGCGAACACATCGCATTCATCAGGGTCAGACAACAGCCCATACAACCGACCGAGCGGTTGGGACTTGGTGTCTATCCCTGCAATTTTTCAGGACTACCTGATCAGAGGCACCTACTCGGACTATCTACGCCACAACGGAGAACTAGATCGCGCACGAGTAGCTGAGGCTGATGCCAGGGACGTCCTGGATCACGAGCTGTTCAAGCTGCACCAGCAGCAAGGACAGACCACCAGACTAAACGTCCTCAGCTACTAAAACATGGGATCAGCAGCAGCACTCATCACAGGCGTCGACAACTCCAATGAATACCGCTCGGTGCGGGTAGGAGACGACGGTCATTTCGGAAGCAGCACCGGCGAACGACAGGTTGGTGCGGGAACACTGAACGGCAACTTCAGCTACATCTACGCACACACCAGCACGTTGCTCTCATCAATCACGAGCGCGAACCTGCGCGGAACAAAGACGAGTATACCAATGCAGGCTGGCAGCACATGGCGTTGTTGCAATGCCACACAGATTGTCGTGAGCACGGGCGACATCACAGCCTACGACGTATGAACAACTCAGGGTTCGGATTAGGGGCAGCGTTTACCCCGACCAGCACGACTGACCACATCGTGGACGACTTGTTGTTCGCCACCGATGAGGACGACGTGATTGTCACCGACGAAGGCTTCGGCATCCGCACCCTCGATCACTCAGATTTCTAAGCCATGGCAACGACACGGATTAAAGACATCACCACAGCTGCTACGACTTTCAGCAGCGACGACTTCGTAGCCATCGATGGGGCTACATCGGGCACTAGGAAAATGGCCAAGGACGATCTCATCACTGAGGTCAGTTCTGGCGTATCAGGCACCTACCTGGAGGAGAGCAATAATCTGAGTGATGTCGACAGCCTGGATACGTCCAAGCTGAACATGGAGATACCTGACGTAGGCAGTGCAGGTAATCAGGCCCCGCTAAATTCTATGCTTTCGAGCATGGCGTATCAGGACAGTGCTGCCATCAGCGTAGGCCAGGCTGAAATCGAGACGTTGGAGGTCACCGACAGCGTGACTGATTCGTTGACGATTGAAGACTCAACTGACCCCACGTTGTTCTTAGAGCGAGCTGGAATACCAAACGGGTTCATCAAATCAGTTGATGCAAACGGCACGGAGACCAGCGGCATCCAGTTATACAGTTCTGAGGTTAGGCTGCGGACTGGAGCAACCCAGCGTGTCACCATCGACTCATCGGGCAACCTCGACGTGGCTAGCGGGGTCACGACACTGAACAACACGGGAGACAATGCACTTCGAGTTGAGTCCACAAACGGCAACCCTGCTACTATCAACGTAGTGGGGTCTGCGCCCAACTACCTGTTTGACATCCGAGATGATGGAACTAGCAAAGTTCGCGTGGACCCGTCGGGCAACGTCACTGTGAACGGTGGCCGCTTGGAGGCCAAACCTAATAGCGGAACCAACACTGGTTCCCAAGGCGAGCTGCGACTTTACGGTCACGAGTCGAACGCCAGCCGATTCGCAGCAATCAAATGCTTCAACACTGGCGGCACTGACCAGAACGCGCTTTCGTTTTACACCTCCAGCGGAGGCACTGAGACACAGCGAGTTCGCATTGACGAAGTTGATGGTGATGTCGAGGTTTTGACGGGCAGCGTCATCGTAGGAACTGCCGGAGAAGGCATAGACCTAGGCGCGACAGTCCTCACAGAGTTCGAACAAGGCGTTTTTACGGCCTCGGTTGCCCCTGCTGCTAGTGGAACACTCACAATTGACACAGCTTCTGACCAACTTGCCTACGCCATCGTGGGCGACATCGTTACCGTACACGGCCAGATCGCACTAGACGGCGCAAGCAGTCCAGTTGGTAACTACGTAAAAATAAATCTACCAGCAGCGATCGCCCTCGGAACACTAGCTGAGGATGCCGATTACAGCGCTGGCAGCTGCGTTGTCACAAGCGCTGCCGGTAATTTGGGTGACTACAGCCTTCTTGCGGTTGGAGGCGACTCATTTGTCAGGATCTACAAAAACACTGCCAGCACGTTCGGCGCAACTGCCGCCGACTTCAACGGGGATGAGTCGATCTACATCTCGATCACGTATCGCAAAGCCTAACCCAATTTACCCTGGTCGGATGACTAGGACAGAGAACCAATGAGCATTACCAAACAAACTGCAGTCGACAAAATCGAAGTGGTCGGCTGGAACATCCAGGTCCGCGAAGCAACGATGATCGTCGAGAATGGCGTGTCACTTGCCAAATCATACAGCAGATATGTCCTGACTCCTGATAGTGATTTGACCGACCAACCCCAACGTGTCGCAGACGTGGCAAACAGCGCCTGGGACACAGACACTCGCGCAGCATTCGAGGCTCACAAGGCTAAGCAAGCTGCAGCCGAAGAACCGGTACCCGTTGAAGAACCAGCACCCACTGAATAATCATGTCCAACTACAGCAGTCAGTGGCCACAGGTGAGGCCCGTGTTCATGCAAGACTACGGGAACTCGCCCCGCATCGATCCTCGTGCAACTTTCAGCCGCTCAGACACAGCCTCAAGCGGTGACTGGAATGCGTCTACAAACGCACCGGGCCTCGCTGATGGTTCTGGCACCGCTAACCAGTATTACCGTGTCTCGGTCGCTGGCACTCAAGACTTAGGCAGTGGCAGCATTACATACGCAGTCGGTGACTACGTTAAATACAGCGGCTCAGTTTGGTTCAAGACGACTCAGCCGATTGGCGTTACTTACTGGAGTAATGAGAAGCACCTAAGCAGTGAGAACATTTTGCTGCAAAGCCAAACGCTGAACACAACGTGGGCGGCGGTAGATATTGCTGACCCAACTGGGAGCCAGACCGCACCAGACGGCACCTCAACTGCGTGGCTGCTGACAGCAGACTCTGCATCGTCTCAGTCTCCGTATGTGAGGCAGTCACCCACGTTCAGCGGCTCGACTCAATACACAATGGTTGCTCACCTCAAAGCTGGAACAGCAAGTCACAGCTACATCAGCTTCAGAACGCAGAACGGATACTCAGCATATGCGCTGCTCGACTTTAGTGGAGGCACAGTCAGCCACGCTGGGTTTGGTGATTTCACTGGCGTCACCAGCTCGGTGACGGCACTTGGTTCAAGTTGGTTTAAAGTCACGCTAAACGCCACAACTGGAACCAACCTAAGTGGCAGCAACGTGTTGGTTGGAATTAGTGATGGAACAACTCCCACTAGCGCGGGTTACGCAACGTGGACCAGCGCTGGTGAAACAATGTATGCGTGGGGAATTCAGCTTGCGACTACTAACGCCAAAGTCTACGACTCACCCACCACGACCCAGATAAGCCGCTCCTATGCCCCAAAACTTAAATCGGTGGCCACTGCTGGACAACCTAGATTTGAATACGACCCATCAACTGATGGGCAATCAGCCGGTACGAGTCTTGGAATTTTGATTGAGGGGGAAGCCACCAACTTGTCGAGGTACGGGAGCGCATTGGCTAGTTGGGCTAATCTGTCCCTCAACGCCCGTGTTGAATCTAATGTTGCCATTGCCCCCAGCGGCTTGCTGGAGGCTGACCTGATTGGGAGCAGTAACACGACTAGCGCAACCCGCTACGCTGGCGACTACTCAATCAGTCTCACAAGCGGAACAACTTATACTGCCAGTGTATACCTCAAAGCCGCTGGTCATAGATACGCGCAACTTTGCGGAATCAGCACCGGGTGGGCTACGAGTGATTTGGTAAACTATGATTTACAAACTGGGACGGTAACTGCTGGAGGCAGCGCAACTGGAACGCTGACGGATGTGGGGAACGGGTGGTTTCGCGCCACCGCAACAATGACAGCTAACGGGACAACAAGTGGTTCGTTTTTGTTAGCCATCGTGAGCAGCTTGTCCGACTACAGGTTAAAACCGTTTACCGGCGATGAATATGCCGGAATTCTAGCTTGGGGATTTCAGACCGAGGCGTCCAATTTTGCTAGCTCGCTGGTGGACACGGGAACGGGAAGCAGCCAGTTGACCAGAGCGCTAGAGTCGTTATCTATGACGGACTCCAGCTTGTTCGATAATGGCGAGGGAACCATCGTTGCTGAGTTTGCATTACCAAGTGGGCCAACTGCGGACCAAGCCACAACCGTCACTGGTGCTGTTGTTGGAATCACTGCCTCGACAAGTAACAATTACGTTAGACTTCAGACGGACACGCGCACAAACGTGTATTCAGCAAGTATGTATGCAGACGGAAGCTCCCAGTTGACCATATCATCAGCGGGTGATACTGGGGGCCAGTTCGTCAAGAAAGCTCTATCGTTCAAGCAAAACGACACGACTCTGTGTCGAAACGGGACGCTATCCACCACGGATACAAACTGCGTCACCCCGAGCGGCTTGCAGACAATTCAGTTCGGTGCGGTTTCACCTAGTTACACTGGAGCAACTGCGTCAGGTCACTACAAGCGGGTCGCGATTTACAACGAGGCACTGAGCGCCAACCTCCAAGCCCTGACTAGCTAACAACAGACACTTAATCATATGTCATATACCGACTACTACTTGAAATTCGCAGACAAGGCCGAGGCTGACTCGGTGCTTTACACGGAGGTGCCGATCGCTTGGGACAACAGCGACCCGGAGAACCGGACCGTCACTGAAACCGAGCAGCGCCCCAACTACCGCAACATCGACGTGCTGCCACTAGTTGTAGATGTGCCGGGGCAATACGATGAGAACGGGCAGGAAACTGTGCCACCTCAATACGCCCTCGGCTACCACGTGAACATCCGCTGCCTCGACTCTGAGGACGGTGAGGCGCTGGAGGCTTACAAAGTCGATCCAACACCAGTAACACCCGCGAGGGTTTGGGCATAGTATGGCTGACCCAAAGCCAACCAATCCAAAGTTGTGGGCTGCGAAGAAAGCGCAGGCAAAGCGCAAATTCAAAGTCTACCCGAGCAAATACGCGAACCAGTGGGCAGCCAAACAATACAAGGCTGCAGGGGGTAAGTGGCGCAGTGGCAAGTGAGCTGACAGATGCATTCCGCTGCTTATCTATCGGGGCTATCGGGTTTGGTGTCACTTTCGCAGACGGACTGGAGGACTGGGCGCGACTCATTATTGCGATGGCAACCGCTGTCTACATGTGCGGGAAAGCTGTCGGTGTCTGGAGATCAATTTTCAAAAACGATGAGAAAGAAACTGATTGAAGCATTGTTTCTGTGTTCAGCGCTGTATTTTCTCAGCGGCTGCGCACAGCTAGGCAACACACTGTATGACCCGGTTGTATCAACGACCGAAGTTGACACACCTGAAGGACCGCAGCAGTTGGTAAGCACCAACGGCTGGGTCTTAAACCCAAGCATTGCTGAAGGCATTCAAGCAGTGGGCACCATAGCGCCGTTTCCATGGTCTAGCTTGGCCGCTAACGCGCTCATAGGTGCTCTGGCTGTGTTCGGTCACATACGGTCTAAGAAGTGGCGTGCAGCCACGATTTCAGCTGTAGGAGCGGCACAGGAGTTCAAAGAACAACTCAGCCGCCTTGATCAGGCAGCAGCTGCTGAAGCCAAAGCCAAAGTCAAGACAGCTCAGAAAATCAAAGGCACTCAGCCACTGATTCAGCAAGCACTGGCGGCAATTGATCGGTGAGGGAACACCGCGAATACAGCAAGAACGACAATCCACCACTGACGGACGGTGATACCGGTTTCGTTGGAGTGGACATGCGGACAGCTCCGCACTTGTTACCTGCTGGCTATGTCGCGGACGCACGCAATGCTCGATTCCGATTCGGTGTTGCTGAACCTCGCAAAGGCGTAATGCCTGTCAATTGGGGTGAGACTTACTTCGAGTTTCCGATTGATTGGAACGACGGCGACATCAACTGGAATCGCCAGGCAGACAACAAGTTCTTCGATGTCTTTGGTGCGGGGGTTTGGAATGACCCTGATGGCAACGACTGGATCCTGCTAGCAGCCAGTAGCGACGACTCCACAGTCCAAATCTACCGAATGCGGCAAGGCAACCACGCTGTCGTCGTGCCGGTTAGTGTCACGCTGAGTGTTCCCACAAGAACCAACTACCAAGACATCAATTCGGAAAGTTTGTTCTGGTTCACCCAAGCCTTCGACAAATGCATTCTGAGTCGTGGAGACGATGGCACGCACCTAGTGATGTCAGACTTGCTGACCGGGTTCAAGGAAGCAGAAGGCGCTTCTGGGGCTGGAGGCACCGAAAGCATTCCTAACGCAAAGACGACATTGTTTCTGCAAAACCGACTTCTGGTTCCCCATCGACCGAGCGGGGCAAGCAAAGCAGACCATGTCGCTGTCTCCGACATCCTTGATTACACCAGCTATGACCCTGTCTACAGCTCGTTCAAAATCAACCAGGGCGACAGTGACAACATCGAACGATTGTATGCGTTCAATGATCAGACCGTCGTGGTGTTCAAGTCGACTAGCATCTACGCAGTCACTGGTCTCTACGGCGAGTGGCAAAACAACGCAGTCCTCGACCAGATCACCACTGAATACGGATTGGTTGGACCTCGATCTGTGGCCAACACGGGTAGTGACTTATGGTTCTTGTCTCAGCGAGGAGTTGTAAGCCTACGACAGACTGAGCAGAACAAACTGCAAGGCGTAAGCCAACCTGCCTCAACACCAATTCAGCCACTGATCGATCGCATTGACATGGCGGTGGCGAAAGACACTGCCTGCGGCGCTTACTGGAACAACCGCTACTACCTGTCTGTGCCACTCGATGGCAGCCAGCAGAACAATGCAGTGTTGGTCTACGACTTTCTTAACCAAGCATGGAGCGGGATTGATGACGGTGACGCAATCAAAATCAAATACTTGTTCGTGGCGGACTTTAACGGACGAGAGCATCTCTACTACGTCGACTATGAGGGTGTGATTGGTCTCTACGAATACGGTGAGCAGGAAGGACGACCAGCAGCCGCTGGCAACACGACATGCGACATCATTCTCGATGGTTACCCCGAGGAAGACGTAACGATCAGGGTCAACGGTGGCACTGAAATCACGGCGACGAGATTGCTCAGCAGCAACGCAGGCACTGAGTGGGCTGTGGGCACCGACCCAGCTGTAGAGCCATCTGGACTGCCATCAGACAATCTGTATGCCGGTTTCACCAGCACGTGGACACACAACACAGATGGTGTGACAAGGCTCATCAGCGGTGTTCGGTTCACGAATTCCACGCCGTTCATTGTTGAGCTATCCACTAGCGATGAGGTTCGACTTGTCTACTCACAGCCAAGCACCGTCGAAGACAACCCGGTCGACTTCATGATTACTACTCGGGGCTATGGCTTTGAAGCAGGTAATCGTAAACGCAACCAGCAAGCGCAGTTGTTTATCTCGACTTGGGATCCAGAATACAAAGTCACTGCGATCGTGGACGGTGTGACCAAGCAGCAAGTCATTCTCGACAACACGACCTACACGTTCCCAGACAGAACTAAATACATGACGTTCGGTTCAGATGACTGGAACGTCGGAAATCCGAATACGGACTTCGCCAACCCTGGCAGGGAAGACTACTCAGTGGTCTTGGAGCCTACCGAGCCCAGCGGTGGAACACTGCTAGGCACTGACGGCATCCAGCTGGACCTACACCAGAGCTACACGCACAAGCTGCGAGTCGATCGTCATGGTGCTTACTTTCAAATCAAACTCGAAGGACTCGATGGTCGAGTGCGTTTGCACTCAGTCACCAGCGGATCAACCCCAGGACAACGTCGTGAGGGTGTTCACGGAGGAACTTACTAATGCCTGACTCAACCAAAAATTTCGCAGTCGATACCGTCAACGCACCAGTAGGTGCAAGCACGGTTACCAGAACGCAGTTCATCGACATCCTAGAACACCTCAACTACGCATCTGGCACCATCCGTGAAATCGATGAGCTAGTGACAGGCGGAGTTCTGACCATCGATGGGATTGGCAATGCATTCGGACGAACACTTAGTTCAGGGTCTGGGCTGACTTGGTCCGATCCGAACGGCGTTACAGGCAATCCAACTATCAGCATTGATGCGCCGAACGCATGGAATGAGCTGAACTCGGTTGAAAGCAACACAATCACAACCACCAAGCATGTAAGTATCATCGGCGCGGCTGGGTCTTACTCAATGCCTACACCTGCAGCAAGTCAGGTCTACAACAAAGTGGTCATCAACAGCTCAACAGGTGATGTGGTTCTGACCGGCAGCGCATTGGCAGACAAGAACGCCCTCGGTGTAGGCACAACGTCCATAACAATCCCGTCAAATAACATGGCGATTTTCTACAGCGACCTAGCACAAAACTGGTATCTGCAGAACAGCAGCCGCCTCCTGATCCAGTAACATGTCATTGTCATTCACCATCCGGCCTGGATACAGCTTTGGTTCCAGCGAGAAAGTCACCTACAGCAAACTGAACCTGCTGGGGCAACCACGCATTGAGAGCAGTGGAACACTGGACACGGTTGAGATCACTGATGGAGCTGTCACGACTGACAAGCTAGCCAGCACGATCAACATCAACTCCAAAATCAGTGACCACAATCTGGCGCTCAATAAGCTGGCACAAGGCACGCACGGTCAGATCCTGTATTACGACAGCGCGGGAAACTTGGTGACTTTAGCTCCTGGCACTGACGGTTACTTCCTGTCTACAGCCGGTGCAGGAGCTGATCCGGTCTGGAAGTCAGCAGTTACAGGCACGGGTGTTGTCGCATACAGTAGCCTGACAACCAACGGTCTTGCTGACCAATACCTCACCACTGACAGCAGCGGCAACATCGAGTGGATCGCAAAGCCAATCACCAACTCGGCTAGCGTGTTCGACACGTCCGACCTAGCGACAATTGTGGCTACTCCCGCTCCGTATGTTGTCACACAAGCACACGGATTAGGCAAAGTGCCTGAGCAAGTAGTTGTGACGCTGAGGTGCATCTCAGATGACACAACCCGCACTGGATATGTGGAGGGCGATGAAGTCCTTATTTGGGGCACGCACGTCAACCAAAGCAGTTCAAGTCAAGAATTCCCGACCACGGGTGTAAGCATTGACGCAACAAACGTCATACTGCAGATACATGCATCGGTTCAATCTGGCCTAGGTCGTTTCATAATTCCTAAGAAGGACGGGTCGGGCACGATCGGGATAAGCACATCTGGCTCCAAGTTCCAATACCGCATCAGAGCATGGGCAGAAGGAGCTGGTTCATCTGCATCCAACAACGCCGGACCACTGACCAGTGAGCCTGGCTACTACTACACCGAGACAGGCAGCCAATCGCTTCAAGCAGTGTTGTCTAGCTCAGACAAGTCTCAGACTTTCGTTCACGGATTTACTTCAGTCCCGAGGTTGTTTAGGCCAGTCATAGTGGTCACTGAAGCAATCAGCGAACTAGGATATGCCGCAGGTGATGAATTCGATACGGCAAACCTCACGCAATACAATGACGTATACGAGCCGATTTTTGACACCAGCCTGACGCTCACGTCCATAAAAACATACTTTCGCGGCACTGCAGGGCTTGTTTTTGGCACCAATGTCAACCGAAGCAGATTAGCGTTAACTACTGACCAACTGGCCAAAATGAAACTCAAAGTCTACGCCTGGAAATGATGCATTTTGACACCAGCATCAAGCCCGACTTCATGCGCCTGACTCACGAGAACAAGGAGGCATGGAAATTTGTGGAGCTGTTTGCAGATCGTGCTCATCACTTGGACGACATCATTGATGGCGAAGCAGTCATCACAGACGAGGAGATGGTGCAACGCGAGCTGGCTTGGATGTTAGCGCTTGGCCAAAACCAATTTTACAAAGCCCACAGCGGCTTCCTCATGCCGCTGATCATCATGGGCTGCAATGCTTGGCTGGACGCCAATGCTTGGGAGAAATCCGATGATCCCGTCAAACAAACTCACAGTGACGTAATCAAGTCGCTGTATCACGAAGTAGTGTTTGCCACCGTCTACATCTGTGGCGGCTGGAACGCGCTGCGGGAGTTCACCAAAAAACATCGGGAATACCAAACGGACAACTACGATGGGCCTATACACACCTGACGCACCCAAACCTAGAGACTACGCACAGGAAACACGAGACACACTGCAAACGCAGATTGATCTCGCACCTGACCTCTACGCCGCTGAGTCCAGTCAAGAATTCGGTCGGCCAGCATACGCACGCCTAGACCTCGATGTGTTACGCGAGACTTTGCTCGGGTCAGCAGGTCGACCAGGAATGCTTGAGTTGTATGAGCGAAACATCATGCCAAGACTCGGCGCAGCCGATGCAGCAGCTCGCGACGTAGCTCGTGAAGCAGACATCGCAGCCGTTGAGAGGTTAGGCCCTCGTGCTACTGAAGCATTTAGGGCAAGCAACCCAGAGCAGGCTGCTTTGATGGACGAGTTGAACCGGCAAGCCATGACTGACCTGCAATCGGGTGCATCATTGCCACCATCGGTTGCTCGAGAACTGGAGCAGTCTGTGCGAGGCGCTCAAGCTGCACGCGGCTTTGGCTACGGCATGGCTGACATAGGGCAGGAGGCACTAGTCAAAGGCCTACAGGCAGAGCAGCTGCAACGCCGTCGACAGCAGTTTGGACAGCAGATCGCTGGACTGAACATGGCAACCACTCAAGACCCGTTCTTAGCGATTCTCGGTAGACCTGGAGTGCAGATCAACCAAGCCATGGGTGTTGCTGGGCAGGGACAATCATTCAATCCAGGTAGCGTCTTCAATCCTGAGTCGGCATACGCAGGATCATTGTTTGCCAACAACTACAACGCAGAAGCAAATGCCAGGTTAGCCGGTGCAGCAAATCGCACAGCAATCATGGGGTCACTCATTGGTGCCGCCGGTGATGTGGGTGGTTCCGCAGCATCTGCAGCAATCCTGGCATAATGAAAACTGAACTACAACTCGCATAGACATGGCATTCTCACAACAAAGCTACACAGGCCAGGGCATCGTTCAACCGATGGCAATACCCACAGGTGCTCCAGCACTGGCTGCAGGCATTGAGAAGTTCGGCTCTGGCGTGAGCAAAATCATTGACGCCTACGCCAACAAGAAAGCCGAAGACAAGCGAAAGGCTGGTGTGGTTGACGGCTTGACCAAAGCGTTTACGCAGATGGGCGTGTTGGATTCTGACGCGGCCAAAACAATGAGCTATGACGAGCTGGTCAGTTACGGGCAACTTCTACCACAACTGCTGCAGCAGCAGACAACGCAGCAGCAAGCTGGGTTTTTGTCCGAATACCTAGACATGCAACAACCGCAATCGGTTGCCGAGCCAGCTGTGACTAATCAGATGATTGATGCTGCACGGCAGAAAGTCGGTCAAGCCAACATGGATTACAGTATGTCCTTGCCACCTGTGAGCGACCCGCCTGCGCAGGAGTCTGGTCCAAGCCAATCGTTTTTGCAGCAGTTAGCACCACAGGCAAACGAACCTGAACCCAACATGCTTAGTCAGGCTGCTAGGGCGCTTTTGGAGCCGCTCGGAGCAATGCGTGTGCTAGGCGAGCAACTGGGAGGAACACCGGACACATCGCGAAGTGGTGTCGAGAAAGCGGCTAGCGCGTTACTCACTCCGATGGGCGCAGCACGACAGCTAATGTCTGTCAGCGATAAGAAGCCTGAACCGACTGCAGAGGAAAAACAAGCCACGCAAGAAAGCAGAAGCAAGAAGCTGTTCCAGGAGCTTGAGGAAGCCCAACGCGAATTGGACACCCTAGAGATCCGCATGGCTGAGGATGACTTCAACCTGCGGCCCGAGACAGTTGCGGAGGTCAATCAGCGATTTGCAGGCAGCCTGTCCGAACTCATCAAGAAATACCCGAAGGCTGCAGGACTTGCCTATCAATTGGCTATGAAGCCTGGAGAAGCTGCTGAGCCGCTTGAGCTAAATGAATCAGAGCGCAAGGCATACCAGTTTGGCACTGGCATGATGGAGGAGAGCAAAATCATAGACAGGATTGAGTCCAGTGCATCTCCTGAATCGTTTTATGGCTGGCTTCAAGGCAAAGCACCCAATTTCGCCAAGACCGAAGACTTTCAAAACTACGAAGCCGCGAAACGGCGTTGGGCTGAGTTCAACCTGCGAGCATTGACTGGCGCTGAAGCCCGCGAGAGCGAAGTAGAGCGCAACGTAGTCAACTTCTTTCCACAGCCTGGCGACAGTCCCGCAACAATTCGGGCCAAACGTGAAGCACGACAAAACCGAATGCGATCAATCATGTTTGCGGTTCCGGGCGCACCTCAAACGACCAGCCTAGACCTCGACTACGATCCAAGCAGCAAATCCTTCCGGTGAAGCGCGTATACGTCCAAGGATACGACACCTACGTCAGATTTCCTGACAGTGTAGGTGATGATGAAATGCGAACAGCGTTGGCTGAGCGCTTTCCTGAAACCGACGAGCAGTTTGTTGCTCGCATCAAGGATCCGTCGACTAAGGCCAGCGAGGTATCGTTTGATGACTTCAAGCGATTGCGTGAAGTTGAGCCTACCATCGATGGCCCAGGACTTGGCGAGCTAGCAATCAACGCAGCAGCCATCACTGCCAGAGAGCTGTATGATGGCGTCAAAAGCGGTATATCATTGGCCGCTCAGGGCAAAGGAGACAGAGCAGCAGCTTCAATGGCTGAAGGCTTTGCGCGTGGAACCTATGACCTGGAGACACTGGGCAAACGCATTGAAAACAACTTTGCTGATCGCCTAGAGCCTTATTTCATGGAGTCGGAGGATGCGGTCCAGAAATCCTACAACCGATTCCTAGCCATCAAGGAGATGGATAACGTGCGCGAAGCAGCACGCAGAGGTGATGAGACTTTGCTTCAGGAGTTTGGCCTGACACCCGACATGATCGACATGCGGCTGGCAGAAGGCAGTTCATACTTCTTGGATCCATCGACTTTCGTTGGGTTTGGCTCAGGCAGAATTTCTTCAACCATGGCGAGGGTTGCCAGCAGCCCAGTTCGACTAGCTGGTAGAGCGGCCACAGGTGCAGCTAGCGGTATTCGCAGAGGTGTTGACGCTGCTGCAAGCTACCTATCCAGAGCTGACACGATTGTTGATGAAGCTACTGGAGGTCTGGGCAAATTTGCCTTACCCACAGCAGCTGGTGTCGCCGGTGCCACAGTTGGGATTTCACCGCTGATCAAAGCTGCTGGTGTGGTCCCTGCGCTGGAGCTAACTGGTGGCGTCTTGCAGGGTTTTGGTGAGGCCATGGCCTTGTCGCCAACACGAACTGGTGGCCTAGCAAGGCTTGCACAGAATGCGCCTGACACCATCGCCGGCAAGGCGGCTGGCTACCTCAAATTTCTCGACAAACCTATCGACTACTTAGGTCGAGGTGTTGGTGCAGGTGTTGTAGGCTCGGGCGTTGGGGCTGGGCTTGGTGGACTTGCTGGAGGCCTTGAAGGAGCTGCGCAGGGCTTTGGGTCTGGTTTTGCCAGCGGTGCAGCTGGTGGCATTGCTGGGCGCTTTGTCGAAGGCGTCAGCGGTTCTGCTTTGCGCAGGGCTGAGGATAATGACTTCCGCAACTGGATCACACAGGTTGACCCAGAAATGCGTTCCTACTTCACCAAGTATTTCACTGACCACCGCTCGCAGACCAAAGGCATGGATCTGGTGCAAATTCTCCAGACGGCCACAGCAGAACGCGGAGGCAGTGTTCAGATCCTGTCACCCAAAGACTACGACGCACGATTTAAAAACAAGTCAGAAGGCGCATCTGTGGTCCAAGGCGACAACCCAGTCGTCTACTTGCGTGGCGTGTTTGATGGTAAACGCGGCAAGGACTCAGCGTTGAGGCTGCTTGCTCACGAAGCATTTCATGCCATAGCTCGCCTCGATGGTTTTGACATACTAGCAAAGCGCATCGGTCAGGAAGTCGGTAAGCTGTATGGCCCAGATGAAATCAATCAGTTCATTCGGCAATACGAAAACAAGCTGCAGTCAAAGCGGCCCACCACGACCGAAGCACAGCGCAACGCAATCATTGAAGAACTAGCTGCTGAATACTTTGCGAACCTGATCACAGGCAAAGACAGCAGCTACATACTGAAAGGCGATGGATTAGTCGGCTCAGTCAGGAATCTGCTTTCACGAGTGATACCTGGCAAACTCGAACGAATGACCACAGCGTTTGAAAGTCCGATTTTCGGACCAATGAAACGCAGTAACTCAACACTCAACCGAGCCATCGGCGACTTGGTCAAAGCAAGGCGCACGGCATACAAGCACGTTGAGCTGAGTGGTGGTGAACCGGTCAGAGTTTACACCGAAGCCGACCTCGGTGATGACAAAGTATTCAACCAGTTGCAAGACCTCGGCCTTGCTGGACTCAACGCCAAAGGCAGCAGAGTCATGCTACGGCCAGGCGCAAGCAACAAAATCAGTAGAGCCAACGCAGAAGCGACTGCGCAAGCACTTGACCAAGTCCCGGCGTCTGTCGTGGATTCAGAGGGTGGAGGCCTTGTTAGGCAGCCTGACGGATCGTATGTAGGCCAGCGGTTTAGCCCGTCACAGATTGATGCCATCATCAACCAGCCGGGCATGAGCAACAAAGTCAAGGAGGTGCTAGAGCTGATCAAGCAAGCAGGCGGCATCGTCAACGTGACCTACGCAGCAGCCACAGCCAAAATCAAAGGCAGAGGCAAGAACAAGTCACTGCTGACCCGATACCGCAACGTGCCATACACCAATCGTGATGTCGTGCCGTATCAGATCATTGTCAGCCCAACAGCAGGCACGGTGAGGATGAAAGTCGTCGATCTGTCATTGCTTGCCAACCGAGTTGCACGTGAGTGGGGGGAAAACCCAGCGTGGCAAACCATGTTTGGCAGCGTCGAAGGAATGATTACTGACCTGAAGACCTACATCAACGCACTCGGTGGTGACACACCTACGGCAACGGTGCTTGGGTCACAGGAGAAGCGCAACGTCCTGAATAAATTTCTGCAGATCCGCAACGTCAAAGGCAACCCAATCATTCCTGAGGGCACCAAATACAGGGGCAAAACCAACCCGTTCCTAGACTTCAGGCTGGACCGTGTTGTGGACATGACACCTCGCACAGAGGTCGTCAAATTTAGCCAGGAAGCCTACGAGAAAGGCCAAACTAATTTCAGCCCATCAGCAACCGACGTGGATCAGCTGGGTATGTATTCCAAAGCTGAGCGAGCTATCAAGGACCTCAAGCAGGAACGTGGCACAGGCCAGCAGTTCATGGCAGCGCTCGAGAAGGCTGGTGTGAAGCAGGAGGAAATCGCTGAGACTGGTTTGGACAAGTTCCTTGAGGACAACCCGAAGACGACCAAGGAGGACGTGCTGAACCACCTGCTGGCAAATCAGATTGAGGTCAATGAGACAGTGTTAGGCGGTCGCAGAGTGCTTACGCCTGATGAACAGCAGAGACTGGCATTTCTGGAGGCTGAGAACGACAAAAAGCCGCTCGGATCAATTAATGACACCGTAGGAGACGGAGCGTTTGACGAATTGCTCACACTGCAAAACATCCGCGACGGCATGTCGACAGAAGACCTCATGGCTGCTCAGCGAACTCTGGAGCGTCAAAGGCGGTTCACAGAGGCAGAGCACCTGACTGCTCGCATTGAGAACCTAGAGCTGAGTGGTGACTTTGAGGACCGAACCAAATACAGCACATACACAGCACCTGGGTCTGAGCAAGGAACCTATCGTGAGCGCATATTGACCCTGCCAAAGACAAGAACCGGTGATTTTTTTGACAGTCCTCATTTCGAGCAAAGAAACATAGTTGCTCATGTAAGGCACAATACACGCATTGGGAATTTCGGTGAACGAGTGTTGTTTATCGAGGAAATACAAAGCGACTGGCACCAGCAGGGCAGGAAAAAAGGCTATGATGACATAGGCATGAACGAGCGTTTCAAAATGCTGCATCGCAGCATGGATTTACGTTCGGAGCTTGCAGCTGAGATTGAAAAACTAAACGCTGAGTATGACGGGATCCTTGGCAGGCTGTCAGATGGTGAGGACCCTAAAATCATCAAGGAGTTAGCTGCCGACAACCGAAAAAAATACAACGAACTGCAACGTGAGTATGAGTCAAAGCAAACTGCCGAGAGGCAGCTGCAGGACGAGGGCATCGCAAAGGCAGCAGACGCTCCGTTCAAAAAATCGTGGCCTGAGTTGTCGATGAAGCGAATGCTTCGGGTGGCAGCCGAGGAAGGCTTTGATGCAATCGCCTGGACCACGGGAGAAACACAGGCAAAGCGATTTGATTTGTCAGAGCAGGTTCAGCGGCTCGAATACAACGAGGTTTCGCAGCGCCTTAGAGGCTTTAAAACAGGTGAATTGGGCACCCTGGATCCAGTGCTTGAGCGAAGTATCGCTCCGCACCAACTGCCTGACTACATAGGTAAGGAACTGTCTCAAAAGCTGCTTGGTCAAAAAATTGACGGCAGCGGCAATCACGTCATCGATGGTGATGACATGAAAGTCGACTCAGGCGGCATGAAAGGCTTCTACGACCGCATCCTGCCAACCCTCAAGACATGGAAGCAGGTCAAAGGCAAAGACGGCAAGCGACTCAAAGTTGAGCTGCGCGGAGTTGGCAAAGCCCTCAAAGGCCACTACGTCAAACTGATACCAGAGCATCGTGCCAGCATCCTTGAGCAAGGCTTGCCCAGATTCAGCCCTGGATTAACTGAGCTGACCCAAAGCAGGTCGCTGAATGATCGTGGTGGAGCGATTTACACCAACGAACGAGGAGACAGAGCTATCCAGCTCTCCAGCAGGTCTGGCGTCAGAGTTTACTCAGACCGAGGCAAACGGATCGGTCCTGTCTTCAGCTCGGTGGAGAAAGCGCAGGATTACTTGAGTCGGAGGTAGGCGAATGCTTTGGCTTGTTTACTTGCTGGAGCTATCAGGCAGAGCAAACCCGTCGGGCCATAATTTATCTAGGCCTAGGCGGCTTGCTTCGACTTCACTGTGAAATGCTTGTGGAATGCTAATCGAGCTCAGGCCGATGCAATCTGCAAAGGCCGAATCCCCAATACTGGTGACACTATCGGGGATGGTGATCGAGCTCAGGCCGATGCATTCAGCGAAGGCCCCACCCTTAATGCTGGTGACGCTATCGGGAATGGTGATCGAGGTCAAGCTGCTGCATTCCCAGAAGGCCGAATCCCCAATGCTGGTGACACTATCTGGGATGGTGATCGAAGTCAGGCTGCTGCACCCACGGAAGGCCACATAACCAATGCTGGTGACGCCCTCAGGGATGGTGATCGATGTCAGACTGCTGCAACCCCGGAAGGCCCAATCCCCAATGCTGGTGACGCCCTCGGGGATAGTGATCGAGCTCAGGCCGATGCAGTCTGCAAAGGCCGAATCCCCAATGCTGGTAACAGGTAAGCCCTCAATTTGTTCAGGGATAACTAACTCCCCCTCCTCGAATAAGTTGTATCCAGTAATCGCCACCTCAGCATCTCCTATCACGTAGGAAAGCATTTCGTGGTTTGGACTTTCAGTGGGTTGGCTTTCAGTGGGTTGGCTTTCAGTGGGTTGGCTTTCAGAGGGTTGGCTTTCAGAGGTTTTTCCACCCTGCCTTTGGCCGCATCCCCAAAGGCTGAACACACAGAGCAGCAAGCAGAACAATTTGAGCACATGATTCGGCATGCCTCAATACACGCCACAGAACTGCGAATCCCGCCAAGAAAAAACCCGCCCCTGAGTATCCAACAGCAGGAGCGGGTATCGGTGTCGTATTCCGTGTCTCGTTTGTCGTGTAGGTTCTTGCTAGCTCCTACGCAACCCATACCTGTCACCCTGAGAACGACATGTCGTCAGGCAGGTCCACTAATTGTCGCAGGTGTAATACACCCGTCAACGGGTTTTTCGAATTGGATGCAGGTTTTCGATGGGGTAAAAACTGGCAACTATGAAGACCTATAGATGTTCATACACAAAGCAGATTGATGGCGAAAACCATCGCCGAGAACACGAAATTAGTGCCAATTCATCACGCGAGGCATACGAGCTATTTATAGATCAGGAGGGCGTATATCAGATTTCTGTCCAGGTTGATCCACCCGGAATGTTTGCAACTTCTGAGTTGTTTCGTGATCACATTGGTAAAGCAGAGGCTGCAGAACGAGGCAGTTTACGAAAGAAGCAGCGCGAGGATGTAGCTCAAAAAGCACTTACAGCTCTGGAAGCAGCAAAGCCATTTTCATATTTCGAATTATCACCTGAAAACCGAGAGGCGCTGTCCGGTTATTTTGCAAGCTTGGTGAGCGATTTTGAGGATCGTGGACTGGAACCTATCGAGATCAAGTTCGTCCACGGATGGTTGAATTTTAAGGACCGAGGCCTTGGGGAGTCCTTAATTGCAAAGCGAATTGCCTCGCTGCCAGCGGCTGAACGGTCAAGCTCGCGCTTTGGAAACATGATGTTGCTGGGGATGATGGCTAACACCACGCGCCTTGAAAACGCATTAGACGACGTTCAGGGTGAAATCTCATCGATTGGTGACGAGGTTGCCGAGATCCAGGAAGACGTGGGGGATATGCATGAGGGTTTTGGGTTCGAGGAGTAAATTGCAGGTTAACCAGGCACCCAGCCACCATCTCAGCTTTCTGCTGAACACTGCTCTGATGCTCATCAGCCATCGTGCAGATTGCGTGAAAGCAAAGCACTTTGGGCACAGGTGTCAGTCGCTGGGTTTTGGTGTTGGCAAAGCAGACGGGTAGGGCGAATGAATGGCCACTCACATAATTGTAACGGGTGTAATACACCTGTCTAGGATGGTTCGGCTGATTGTCAATAAATTGACAGTAAAGGCGATAATGGCAGTTAAAGGCATTGAGCGAGCGGTTTGCGAAAATTTACAAAACACCAGTAAAAACAATGGTAAAACCGCTTTTCAGCCCGTGAGCCAGTGGTCGAAAGCAACGGTTTGCTAAACCGTCGTCGTGGGATAACTGCGACCGCGGGTTCGAATCCCGCTCTCTCCGCCATTGCTTTCCTAATAAAATTCATCAAACCCTAGTAAATACTGGGGTTTTTTTATGCCCTAATCACCTCAAACAGACCCGAATCATGCCTTGTGAAAGTTTTCACATGCGGTTCCTTGGTGGTTGTTTTTTGCTTGTTGACATTAAAATTGACATTAAAGTTCGACTCATGCCTAAGCCGCGGTCCAAATTTTCCATCAGTCGGTATACCTACAACAACGGTAAGCGAGCATGGTTGGTGTCCGGAACAATGCGTCACGGATTGCGTGTCAGGAGGTTCTTTGAGGACTACGATAAAGCCGAGCGATGCAGGCAGCAGATTGAGTTCAGTGAGAAGTCTGAGACCGAGGTTGATACCTACGCAAAGACTCGGCTGACAAGTGGGCAGGTTGCTGATGCTGAGATGGCGTATCAGCTTCTGAAAAAGGTTCCGATTGTTTCGTTGTCCGAAGCGGTTGACTACTGCATCAAAAACTACGTCGAACCCGGCTCAGAAAAATCAGTCGATGCAGCGTGCGCAGAGTTTTTGAAATACAAGGCGAAGGAAAACCTGACCGAAAGAACCTTGGGCGAACTGAGACAATTTACAAACAAGCTGAACAGAGCCTTTGGTCAGCTCAAGTTGCACCAGGTTACCAGCGAAGCATTGGATGGGATGATCCCCGAAAACGCATCAGCGCAGACTAGGAAAAACTACATCACCAAATGCGGTCAGCTTTTCAACTGGGCAATTAAGTTTGGATATGTGACCTCAAACCCGCTGGACGTGGTTGCCAAACCAAAGGTTGAGGGGACAGACAATGTGGCGCTTACATTGGCGCAAACCAAAGCGGTCTTGAAAGCCGCCTATGGAACACCGATTCAGTCGTTGGTTGCTCTGCAGTTGTTTGCGGGATTGCGGAACCAGGAGGCTAAGCGGCTGGATTGGGAGCAAGTTGACTCCGAGGATTTGGTGATCAAAGTGCTGCCGAAAGTTGCCAAAAAACGTGACGTGCGAACCGTGGAGCTTGAGGCTGCAATTCTACCGTGGTTGGACACGTCCCAACCAATTGTGCCGGAGGTTCAGGATGGCGTCGAATCATCGTATCGATACCGCAAAGCATTCGAGCAGATGAGGGTTGATGCCAAAATTACGGACCGCAAGTATGACAACGTGCTCCGACACACAGCTCTCAGCTTCTACTCAGCCAAAACCCAGAGCCTCGATAAGACCGTTCACTGGGGCGGCACCGGCGTAGGGCCATTTTTCAAAAACTACAAGTCACTAGTGGTGCTCAAGGACGTTGAGGCCTATTGGAATCTGACGCCTGAATCGCTGGGCTTGTCAAAAAACCACAAAGGAACAAGCAAATGAAACGACTACTGCGAATGACCAACTACGAGCAATTTCTGCGAGGCGTGGAAAATTGCGCTTTGAACATAATTGACGAAGGGGTGGAACCGGATGATTTCAGTTTCGATGAACAAATCCAGCATCACACTGACAAGGCGGTTCTGAATGAAGGATTGGAATTCATCGTGATGGTGTCCGAAGCAAACGAAGAACTTCTCGACAGGGCCAATGCAGCATTTGGAGACGAAGACTACAGAATGGGTGATTTCCATGATCATTGTCACACCATGGCAGAATACATTTTCAACATAGCTGTCTACGACAGGCTTTTGGAGATGTGGGCAGAGATGCGCGAAAAGTCCAAGGCTGAGAATGATTCTAAATCATCCAAATTGGCGGCAAGAAACTAGCAGCAGGGTCGATTCCACAGTGGAACCCAGGTCGGTTCCACACTGGAACCTCTAACTAATCAAAGAAACTGACCAAAGGAACTGAGAACCTAGTAGGGCGGGTCAGCGCAATCTGACATTCTCGAACTTCCCAAGGTATTCGCGCCATTCGCCAACCAATGGTTCGCTGTATGATTGCAACCGCTCCTCAACTTCAGCGCCGCTCATTTGTTTGTGATGACCATGCGCACCAATGTGGTCAATGATCTGGCAATAAGCTTCGTAATTTTCAGCGGTATTTTCGTCTGTAGGATAGCCGGATTGGTTTAGCTGAATGATGTCGTCACCAGCAATTAGGTTGATGGATTTGGCTGTGTGGGATGACAGCATGTATCCATCCTGAGTAGGGCGTAGGAAGTAAATCAGGGAGCAATAGGTTGCCGGGCGCAAGCCTGGAAGGTGTTCAGTTTGCCTCAGTCTGCGTAGCTGGTCGTATGCTTGTTTGCGTGTGATCTGCTTTTTTGTCCGCAATTGTTTTAACGTGGGGGTAATGGCATCTATCAGCGCCCATGCTGATTTGACGTGATCTATTCGGTGAGCCATGAAGGCCAAGATGGCAAGGAAGCAGCGTTCGGTTGAGACCTTTGAGCCTGGTTGGCACATGCTTAGCAGCGACTTGCGGTCCATAGGTCGGGACAGCGCCTCGGTGTATTCTTCGTAGTATTCTGGGTCGATCTCCTCGCCCGTCTCGCGAGGATCATGCTCAAGTAATGGCAGGTGCAGCGCTCGGAGGTATTCTACCAGCGGTTTGCCAACTGCACCTTGTGGGATGTGCGTTTCGGTGCGTTTGTAAAATTCCTGGAGATGCAGGTTTCTGTCGGTGACAACCCAGCGTTGGTATTCTTTGCGGTTTAGCTCGCCGTCATTGTTAATGACTCGCGGGGGCATCTCATATGCATATGTTTTCTCAATCGGGTTTTCATCTCCCCGCCTAAATGCCGCTGCAGCCAAATTCGCCAATTTTTTGTAGTCAGGGTGGGGGAGATAATACTTTGCGCGGTGTTTGCGGATTCGATGTTCAATGGTGTCAACCGTTGCCTCAAAATGTGCAATCGCGCGCGCCTGCTCATAGTCCTCGCTCTGTTTGTCCCACTCAGCAATCTGCTCGGCAGTTACTTCCTGATCCGGGATTTCAGGGGCCTCCTTGTCATTTTGCGCATCTCGGATTTGTTGAACTGCAGGTATATCCACGCCATCGCCATTTGCGTTGACCTTGGTTTTTCGGCTGTATATAGCACCGTTTGGAAGCTCAATTAATTCGACCCTAAAGCTATCGGCGGTGATGAGGTTCTGTATCTCCTTCCCGTTACTCAGGTCAATGCCGTCTCCAAGCGCCGGTTGAACCTTAGCCATGCGCCAGCTTATGTATCCTTCGCCATCTTTGGGACCGGTGAATTCGGCTTCATACTTGTAGTATCTTTGGTCTACAGCATGCTCAATCACGCCAAGGTTGGTGTGGTATGCTTTGATCAGTTCGCCGTTTTCAGGGTCTTGGTAAACGTGCATTGAAGTTGCGCCCCTGAACTCGGCAATACGCTCACCGTTAATGATGCCCCGCCTATACAGCATCATGACCTCGCCCAAACTAAGCTGATGGCCTTCGTCTGGTACTGGCCCGTTATTTAGATCCAACCGGGTATACCAGCTTTCCCAGCCGTTTTCACAACATTTACGAGTAAGTTCACCTGATGGAATTTCAACCTTGGCAGGCACCAGATCTGGCCAATCCTTGTATTTGACGGCCTCAAAAACCTGCAGATCGTTCAGGCTGCCCGGCTTTCTCATATACTTCTCGACCCGCTCGTATTCCTTGCGAATCAGGTGACTGATGAAAACCTTAGGGCTCAAGGCAAAGTCGCCATAATCCACGTTTACGCCATTTTCCCCAGCAGCTATTGCCACTGTTTCCAGCCAGTCGTCATCCATGAACAAGTCGTAGATGTGGCGAATTTCCTCGTCTGGTCTGAAGCTGATCTGCTTTGGAGCGGCCATAGTATGTCTGAACGTTTATTGAACTGGTAGCAAAAAACCTTACATCAATTTAAGGCATGCGCTGGCAGGAATGCCTAAAAAAAATGCAACCGTCAAGGCAATTAATACACCTAAACCTTTAAAAAATGTGTAGAAGATATTGGAAGCCAGTAGAATGCAACGGATTACAAAAGGGCTTTCCGAGGCAGAACTTTTACTGGTAGGAAATTTGCTAGCATGGCAGAGTAAAGGTGTCGGTAGCGATAACCATTCAGTTGATCAACTGCATATGAAAGCAACAAACCTACTCAAGCCAATCCTCGGGAGGATACTTTCGTCTGCGGTTTTTTTCTACATCCTGCCTCAGCAGATATTCAATGCGCTTCGACTTGGCGCGCGGGACAACATCACCGTTGCCATCTCTGCAACAGTGCTTCTCCCATCGCTCCCACAACTCCTCATCAACAGCGATGCTTTTTATGGCTCTGCCATCCTTTCTGACACCGGGCATATCAACCACAGATTGGGACTCAACACAGCCAGCTAAGTCAAGGAATCAATTTATGCAGACTAATACCTTAAACAGAAGAACACGAGGCGTGTCCGGGTGGATGCGCAATCACAGAAGCAAAGAAACACTAACGAAAGGATCCGAGATGCAAGAACAGATGAGCATAGCAATAGACACACCAACCACCACGCTGGACAACCAGCACAACTCACACACAGCACCACGCCCAAAGGCTAGGAAGCTGTATCGATCCAATGAGTGGATGTCAGACCAGATCGCAATCAAGATTTTGAATGCAGCTGGTTTGCGCGACACGAACAAGCAGGACAGGGCACAACTGTTATCCAACGACCTTGGGTTTCTTGAAACGGTAAAGGCTGCTGGCAAAGCCAACCAATACCTCCTCGGGGTAGCCTACGGTGCCTTCTACTGGAAAATCCACGTTGAGGATCCCGAAAAGGCTCGGGAATTTCATCATGGATTCGTAACCGGTGCGAACCTGCACCACAAATCACCAATCCTTGCCCTCCGCACAGGCCTTGCTGGCTACCATAGGTATGGAAACAAAAGCAGCATGGGCAACTACGATGAACTGTATGAGATGTGCATGGCCGCATATCGCAAGTGGGAGGCAGGGGTTGAGACAACGCAAATCAAACGAACCGATCGTTGGGTTCGATAATTTATGGTCAACAGTCGCCAGAAAGGCGCCAGAACAGAAAGGGCCCTAGCCTCCTTGATTAAGGAGTTTGGGTGGATTGCAAGACGAACCGGTTTCTACCAATCCCAAGCAGGACACGACGCTGCAGACGTGGAATGTAAGGATCTCCCGATCCACTGGGAAAGTAAAGGTGCCGAGCGATTGCAGATACGAGACTGGCTAGCTCAAGCGTGTGGCGATTGTAGGGATGACCAAATGCCAGTGATTGCCTGGAAGTCAAAGAACA
>Ga0208644_1000162_pt1 | contig 45709 bp, 80 predicted proteins | sample VirMetDEL_Nov_18_FD_184517 | JGI IMG/M metagenome (GOLD analysis project Ga0208644, IMG submission 184517) | Aqueous microbial communities from the Delaware River and Bay under freshwater to marine salinity gradient to study organic matter... | ecosystem: Environmental > Aquatic > Marine >...
GTGCGTAGACCGGGTGCGCGGCCTCCCATGTGGGGCGGTCCTGTGCCGAGAGGGGCAGGCAGAGGGTGAGAGCGAGGAGGAGGGGGCGCATGGGGCTAGGCGGGGGCAGGTGCTGTCACCGACTCCAGCTGACCCACGCGAGCGAGCACATCGGGGAAGTACTCGGCAGCGAGGGCGAGCACGTCAGCGTCCGTGATGTTGCCGGGTGCGATGAAGGCGCTGTTGCTGCCCGGCCGGGAGTCGACGGAGTAGTCCCAGAAGGCAAGGACGGTGTACCCGTGCAGGTGGCGGACGACGTAGCGGTTGGCCTCTCGCGTCCCCTGCGGAGGGTGGGCCTTGTCGAACCCGTTGGCGAGGTCCGGGGGGATCGGCGGGTTGTACAGGTAGGACCGGCCATTCGGAGCCCAGAAGAAGTGCCCGGAGCGGCGCTGGCAGCCGAAGTAGAGAAGGGGCAGAGTGCGCATGGGTCTACAGGCGGGGGAGGCGGGCGAGACCGGCGCGGAGGGTGCTCTCCAGCGACCGCAGGAGGCCGTTCACCGCGGCCTCGATGCGGGGGCGGACGTAGAAGCGGAGGAGGCCGGGGACCTGCGCGAGGGCCCTGTCGACCTGCCGGATGGCCTCGGCGCGGAGGGTCGCCACGACGGTGCTGAGCCAGTCCTCCAGGGCGACGGCGGACACGGCGGGCTGAGCCGTCACGACGGCGTCGATCTCGGCGGCGGTGACGGGCGCGAGCGGGCTGTCCGTGTGGGAGTCGGGGAGCATGGCGGGGCCTTTCGGCTGGATGCGGTCGGTCATGGTCTTTTCGCGTGGGATTCGGTACTCAGGGCCGTTTTCAGCCGTCGTAGGTGTCGCGCGGATGGGTGAGTCGGCGGAGGGCCTGTGGGTCGTTCGGGTCGTAGCCCGGCGAGCCCTCCTCTGTGTGGACGGGGTCGCCGGGGTTGCCGGTGGGTCCCTCCGCGAGGCGGTCCAGCGTGTCCTGCTTCTCGGCGCTGCCCTGCGAGGAGCCGAAGTAGTAGGAGAGCACGTCGGAGAAGCCCTTGCCGAGGATGCCGACGAGGATGAGGAGGGGGTTCTCGTTGGCCTCCTCCATCGGGACGAACACGAGGACGGCGACGATGCCGACGAAGGCGACGACGACGGCGCCCGCGAGGAGCGAGCGCACGCGTGCCCCGTCCCGTGGGGCGCGGGCGTCGATGCGGGCTCGCTGTTCGCGTCGGGAGGTGGGCATCCTAAACGAAGGGGCCGAAGCGGATCGGGATCGACGGCGGGCCGGTGTGGCCCCGCGCGATACGCACGGCGTCGGCAGGCGTCACTCGCTTCGGCGCCTCCTCTGTTGGCGTCGACTCGGCATCCCGTGCGACGTGCGCGTCATAGAGCGCCGCTAGCCGGTCATCAGGGTCGAGATAGTCGAAGTCTGCGGGCAGGGACATCAGTCGGTAGGCTTGGGGCACTATTGCGGGTTGCATGGGACGAGGTAGGTTTGGGGCATGACGCGCACGCCCGGCACTACTCAGTCACCATCGTCGTCCGGGGGCGGGGGAGGGGGCGGCGTGTTGCCCGGCGGCGGGCACTCGGGGCAGTCCTCGCGGGCTTCGGCCAGATCCGCCTCGGCCTCCTCCAGTTCGATCTGGAGGCGCCGGACGCGGCGGTCCAGGTACTTGATGTTGCGGGTCCTTTCCTTGATCTCGCTCTGGGCTAGCATGATGATGGGGTGCAGTCCGCGGTCAGGCGGGGAGGTGGAGGGGGCGATGGATCGGGCGCTCCGGGAGGCGTGGCGCATGGCCGACCACGACAGCGTTGGGCAGGCGCTCTCCGTCGTCGACGGGGCGCTCGTCGCCGACTCCCTCGCAGCAGGCTTCACGGGCGGGCAGGGCGTCTCCAGACGCGACACGCTCCGGGCGTACCTGTGGGAGAAGCGGGGCTTCCTCCTGTGGCGCACCGGGGACCGCACCGGGGCGCTCCGGGCGTACGGCGAGCTGTGGACGCGCGGACCGGCGGCGCTGCCCGACAGCCTCGTCGCGGAGGTCATCCGCTCGGCGGCCTACGTGGTGACCGACACGACGGCCCGGAACGCGGGGGCACTCACGCGGGCCGACACGGTCGGGGCGCTGCGCCTGTTGGACCGGGCGGAGATCGCGGCGCGGAGCCGGGGACAGAACACGGTCGCCTCCTACGTCAACCTGTGCCGGGCGCGGCTGCTGAAGGGGCTCGGCGACGACGTGGTGACCGCCGAGGCGGGGGCGTGCCCGGTGTCGCAACCCGAGTGCGGACCGCCCGACAACACGCGCATGGGCCTGTGGCTCGCGCTCGCGCTGGCCGCGCTGCTGCTGGCTGGAGTATGGGCGTGGGAGAGTCACCGGGAGTCGTTGAGGGTGCGGCGGGTGGTCATGGGGTGGGCTGCCCGGCCGCAATCCATGCCAGGACGGCGGCCTGAATGAGGGCCAGCACGCCGAGCCAGAGCTTGGTGCGGTTGTCGTTGCCGTTCTTGAGGAGGTCGACGGCCTCCTGTCGCTCCATCTCGCGCTGCTGGATGGCCGCGGCGATCCGCTCGCCCAACGCCTCCACGCCCTGCTCGACCGCCTCCACGCGGGCGACCGGCGCGGTGGTCTCCTTCAAGGCCTTCACCTCGGAGGAGAGCACGGACACCTGCCCGTAGATGATGGTGAGGGGGTCGAGGCCCTTGCCGTCGGTCATCGCTTCAGGGAGGCCGGGTCTATGTCGTCGAAGGCGCTCCCGACCACGGCGCCGAGGTGGGCCGCGCGGGCTTCGGCGCTCTCGGCGGCGCGTGCGAAGCGCTCCGCCTCGGCACGGGCGCGCACCTCCGCGTTGATGGGGAGCGCGATCCACCAGCCGGTGCCCTTGATCTCCAGCCACCGCTGCGTCACCGGGGCACGCTCCGGGACCGTGTAGGTGGACGTGAAGCCGTCCACCGAACCGCCCGCGTCGACCGCTTCCGCCGCGGCGCGCGTCGCCTCCGGGTCGTCGGCCACAAACGCGTCGTACGGCTGCGACGTCAGTTCCTCGTAGGTGCGGTTCCAGACCTCGCACGCGGCGGCGTTGACGTCCTCGTAGGTCGCGCCCACGATCTCGCGGCCAGGGGCGATGTAGACGGCCGGGATGGGCAGGGCCTCGATGATGGCCCGTGATGCCGCCTCGGCGGCGTCGGCGCGGACGGCCTCGGCCTCGCGCTGCCCGTCGGCGGTGCAGATGCCCCAGAAGATGCGGTAATGGAACTCCGCGCCAATCAGGCCGAGCGTGGAGAGGATCAGGAACGCCTCGGTGCCGATGCGGGTGGCGACGGCGGGCGCCCAGACAGCGGCAAGGGCCGCGAGGAGGTAGCCGGAGACGCCACAGAGGGCGAACACGGCCGTCATGGAGACGGCGAAGCGGCCTGCGTTGGAGCGGTAGCCCTGCGCGCGGGCGCGGGCGTACTCGTAGGCCGCACGCCCGGCAACGACCATGTAGAGCACCGTGACGATGACGTGCTCGATGGCGAGCGCGAGGGAGGTGTCGTGGTTCACGAGCACCCTCCCGGCGTGGGGTAGGGGGCCGCCAACAGCTTGCCGCCCGCGTCGCAGAGGTCGGCCCGGCGGTAGAAGCGGCGGTGGCCGTTGACCCGGTCCCGCGCGCTCGCGGAGGTCTGCTTGTAGGCGCCCGTCTTGGTCCCGAGGTACACCTCGAAGTGAACCATGCTGTCCTTGATCCCGGTCAGGTCGCCCACCTCGCCGATCTGCTGCCCCTGCCGGACGCGCTGCCCGACCGATACGGCCGCATCACGGGCGGTCTCGCCGTAGCGGCAGATGTACTTGTGCCCGTCGGGCGCCGTGTGCTCCAGCGTGATGCACCACGTATCGGCGTAGTAGTAGTTGATCGAGGAGACCACCCCATCGGCGACGGCGTAGACCGGCGTGCCGATCTGTGTAACCAGGTCCCGCCCGGCGTGGCTACGGGTGCCCGAGGATCGGCGGAAGCGGAAGGCCCGCTGTCCCGCACCGGAGCCCATGTAGGGCTTCTCCGCAGGCCCGCCGAGGGGGAACGTCCACGGTGCCAGGGCGACGCTCTGAGCCGCCGAGAGCGTCCGGTGCGTCCATCCGCCTACGTCGATCCGGCCGTCCGGCTTGTAGACGTGCCCGAGGTAGCGCTGCACCTCCGTGATGTCGCCGATGGTGCCGGGGCCACACTTGCCGTCCACGTCGCCGGGCGTGAGGAGGCCGGGCGCCATGACGGCGGCGTCCTTCATGGCCTGCTGGACGGCCCACACGTCGGCGGGGCGGTTCGCGCCGCCCTGGCCTACGGAGTCGGTCAGAGTCAACGGCATGGCTCTAGTAGTCCCCGTCGGCAAGGATGCAGACTCCAGGCGAGAGGGGGAGCGGGGTGAGCGTGTAGTCACCACCGAGGCCCTGCGCCGCGAGTGCGGAGTCGAGAAGGGCGCGGGCTTCCGTCTCGTCCTGTGCCACCACGACGGCGGCGGTGCCGACCGGCCAATGGCCCCGGAAGTCCGTGCAGGTGTAGACGGTGACGTTCATTGTGGAGAGGTCCCCCGCGCCCAGGCCTCCGCTCCCTCGTTGGTCACACACAACCATGTGGAGGCCGGGCGGGGGGGGAGGTCAGAGCATGGGGCAAATGCAAAAAGCCGCCCGATCCCCGAAGGGTTCAGGCGGCGTGGGCAGGCGAGACGCGTGCCGGGCCGGGAGGCGGTATGGAGGCGAGCGAGCGGGCGCTACGCGCGCGCGGGCTCTGAGGTGATACTACGGCAGGGGGTAGCGGTTCTCCAAACGCGGACCCCACGTAGGCACGTTGCCACCGTGCGCCTTTATCGTGTCACGGGTTGACGCGCCCCGGTATGGTCCCGATTATCCCTGCGTCCGGTGTCAGCCGGGCGGCGGCTGTCTTGCATCGTGGCGATGGCTCAGACAGCATCTAGAGAGGCGTTCCGGTTCGGCCCGGGGCGCCTCTCACCCTTTCCGGCTAGTCGGTCGGCGCCTGCACGTAGTCGACGTGTGGGCGCTGCACATGCAGGCCGCCCCGGTTGTCGCTCGTGATGGTGACCGCCCCGTGCCCGTGCCCCTGTCGCCGAGCCTCGTTGACGGCGGCGATCACGGCACGCTCCATCTCTGGAGACAGCGGGGGCAGCGGGGCGTCTCGGCGTGCGATCCTGTTGAGCGCCACGCGGGCGCGTCCATGAACGATGGCACGAAGGTAGGCACGCCGGACGGAGAGGGGAAGGGTGGGCACCGTCATGGCATCTCGGCAAAGGCCGCCTCCGGGCTCCAGGGGTCGTACCCCGGCACCGACGACGGACGCGCCGGGCGATCCCACAGGGACCACGCCACAGCGCACAGGAGCGCGAGCCACAGCCAGCGGGGGACGGGGGCGTTCATCGGAGCGCGGCCCGCGTCGCGTCCACCGCGTCCAGGAAGTCGGCCAGCTCCTGTGAGGGCAGGATCACATCCCGGTTCGTGGTCGTGGTCCGCGAGTCGATGCGGACCACCGCACCCGCGCCGCCCGCGCGGAAGGCGTCCAGGTCGGCACGGGACACGAGGATGCCGACGGTCTCGTAGTGCGCGCACCCGTACCGCGAGCATGACACGTCACTGCCGATTACCTCGGCGTCCCGCGTCACGACCTCGCCGTCAATGAGGTACCGGGCCGAACTCCAGTGCATCCAGTCGGACTCGTTGGTCTGGATGTAGACCTGGTAGGCCACGCCGTCCTCGGTCAAGCCGAGCGAGTCGAGGGCGGAGGAGTTGGCGGACTTGGCGAGGAAGGCCCGGAACGCGGGGTCCTGCTTGGTGCCCTGCAACATGAACGGGCGCGCGTAGGAGAGCGTGTGGACCGTCACCAGGGTCTCCAGAGGGTCGCTGAGCCCGACCACGGCGACCTCCCCGGTGCTACCGGAGATCGCGGACGCCGAGCACCCGGCGAGGGCGAGGAGGCAGAACAGGGCGGCTAATCGCATGTCGGTTAGGAGGAGGAGAGGCGAACGTGTTGATCCGCCGAGGGATTGGAGACCCCCGAGGTAGGGGAAAACCGGGGCCTAGTCGCTATGTACCGGGTCACATAGGCGGCACAGGTGTACTATCCGGGTCCCCACCGCGAGCGCTTCACCGTACTCCCACACTACCATAGGCTCCATGGATGCAGACACGGCATCAGCAGGACGCACGCGACCCGTTTCACCCTCACCGATCCCCGCGGGGACGGTGGCGACTGTGAGGAAGGAGCCGGAGAGGCGCAAGGTGAGACTGGGGCAGAAGGTCAAGAACGCGATGGACATCGTGGTCGAGCGCGACCCGTTCACCTCGTGGAGCTGATGGGGTGCTCTACGCCGTCGGGGCTCACCTCGGCGGCGTAGGGCGTGAAACGCTGGACCACGGCGACCACGCGGTCGGCGAAGTGCCGCCCCTGGTTGTCGTAGAGCGCGGTCACAGTCAGGTGCGGGGCGTAGGACCCGGCAGAAGGCAGGTTGTCGTAGTGCGACCCCGTCTCGGCAACGCTCCCCGCGTGGGCTCGGGAGCGAGGGACGGCGGCGTCATAGGGCACGCGCTCCTCCCCAGGCGACGGAAGCGAGTACACGCCGTGCTCGTCCTCCACGCTGACGACGCGCCCGTCACGGGCAAGCCGGGTGGCGGCTTGCCGAAGAGTAGCATCCGTGACAGGGAGGGGCTTGTCGAATGTCACGGTGTACCACTCGGCGATCTCGGCGGGTGAGGCATGCCCTAGAGCCTGTAAGCCGGCAATGAGGATCGCGGGGCCGGAGGATGGGGGGTGGGGAGTGGTGGCCTCCATGATGAAGAGGTGGTGAAGGTGACACGACAGTAGCATGTACAGGGCGTCACTTGCTATACTGTGACATCGCGCCGCACGGTGCGCCACTACGCGTCACAACACGACAGGTTACGACAGTGCCAGCCATCATGTCCAACCCCAGCTTTCTTTCGCCCGACGATGTGGCTGCCCGTTTGGGCCTTCACGTCGACTCGGTACGTCGCCTCTGCCGTAAAGGCGAGATCCCCCACCGCAAGATCGGGGGCCGGATCTACATCGCGCCGGACGCGATTACGCCGCCTGCCGATGCACCCGTGGATTCGTCCACCCCCGCCCCGGCGGACAGCACGGAGGAGGTGACGGCATGAGCACCCTCGCCACGATGGCCCGCCGCCGCGAGGCGATGGCCGACGCCCTCGACTACCCGCCCTCCTGCGAGGTCTGCGGCTCCGACTGCACCATGACCGCGCCGGGCGACGGCTTCGAGGAGGGGCCGACCTGGGCTTGCCTGGAGTGCGTCGCCAAGCCCATCGTGGTCGTCTGGTTCTCCTGCGGTGCCGCCTCTGCGGTCGCGGCCAAGCTCGCCGTGGACACGCTCTCGGACCGCTACGAGGTCCGCGTCGTGAACACCCCCGTGGACGAGGAGGACGAGGACAACCGCCGGTTCCTCGGCGACGTGGAGACGTGGATCGGCCAGCCCATCGAGATCGCCACCAACCCGGACTTCCCCAGCCAGTCGGCCGTCGACGTGTGGGAGGCTCGGCGCTACATGAGCGGAGTTGCCGGTGCGCCCTGCACGCAGATCCTGAAGAAGGGCGCACGCTACGCCTACGAGGACGCACACGAGATCGCTTACCACGTCCTCGGCTTCACGGCTGACGAGACGCACCGGCACGAGCGGTTCACGCTGACGGAGCGGTCGAACGTGCTGCCCCTCCTGATCGAGGCGGGCTACACCAAGACGGACTGCGCGCGGGTCCTCATGGATGCCGGGATCGACCTGCCTCGGATCTACGAGCACCTCGCCAACGCCAACTGCTTTACTGGGCGGACCACGTTCGTCACATCCGACGGCCCGCGCGCCTTCGCCGACGCCGTGGGCGAGACGGTCCAAGTGGTTACCCGTGCCGGGCTTGCCAATGCCATCGTTCGCTCCTTCGGGGAGCAGGAGATCGTGGACCTGACCGTGGAGCGGAACGGCGTCCGGGAGACGATCGAGACCACGGCGGGGCATGCTTGGATCGCCCCTCGATACAGGTCGATGGCACAGGGTGAGGTCATCCTGTCCACGGTGGACCTGCCCATCGGCAAGACACTTCCCGCTGGCTACGTGCTGTCCGAGAACGCTGCCGGCGAGACGCTAGACGAGGATGGCATCCGCCACGGGTTCGTGTTCGGCGACGGCTCGCTCTACAACACAGAGCGGCAGCCGATTGCCAGGGCGAACATCGTCCGAGAGAAGTCCTGCATGCTCCGCTTCTTCAGCGGCTACAAGCTGGCGGGCAACGAGCGGGTGCGGACCGTCCACGGGCTGCCGGCGGAGTGGAAGATGCTCCCTTCACCGCTCGCTGGGCGGACCTACATGCTTGGCTTCATCGCTGGGCTGATTGCATCTGACGGGTGCGCCGTCAAGGGAGGAGTCTCCATCTCGAACGAGTCGCCAGAGACGGCGGAGGCCATTGCGGACATCTGCCGCTCCCAAGGTCTGTACGTCGCCTCGGTCAAGCACGCGACCCGCGACACCAACTACAAGAAGGGGGCCCGTCTGTCAACGGTGTTGCTGTCCAGCGCGGCCCTTCGGCCGGAATGGCTTCTGCGTCCCTTCCACCAAGAGAGGTTCAGCGCCAAGACGACACGCCCGAAGGGCTATCGCGTCGTCTCCATTCGGCCTACTGGCCGTGTCGAACCCGTCTACTGCGTCACCGTCCCGGAGCACCACGAGTTCACGCTCGGCAATGGCCTGCTAACCCGGAACTGCTGGGGTTGCGTCAAGGCCGAGAGCCCGACCTACTGGAACACGGTTCGGCGCATTCGGCCGGACGTGTTCGAGGCGCGCGCCACCCAGTCGCGCGACATCGGGGCAAGGCTCGTGAAGTGGCGCGGCGAACGGCTGTTCCTGGACGAACTGCCTACCCACGCGATGGGTCGCCCCCTGAACACCCTGGACTTCTCCTGTGGCCTGTTCTGCGAGGAGCACGCGCCCGAGCCTGACTGCGAGGTCGCGTGATGCAATCCACCCACCCCCTTCGGACCACGGACACCCCCGCGCTTGCGGCCCCCGTGTCTGCGTCCGACCCCGGCACGCTCGTCCCCCCGGTGCCGGGGACCATCATTCAGGCGCGGCTCTTCGCAGGCGGCACGCTCTGGGACGTGGCCGCGGACGGCGACGCTCGCGCGCTCCGGCTCTATGAGCGCCACTACTCCGCCCACCACTACGCTGACGGCCGCACCCGCCGCCTCTGCCTCGGTCCCGGCGAGAAAATGATTCTGCTTACGCCGTGCGGTGCAGCTGGCTTCGGGTGGCGCCTCTTCCATTCCGACCGTGCCGAGGACAACGACCCGGACGGCGTCGGACTCAACTGTGCTTGGTTCCGCAACGAGTCGCACTCGCTGTCGAGCGCCCTCATTCTCGACGCAGAGCGCCATGCCGCTGCCCGCTGGGGAGCGCGTACCGCCTACACGTATGTGAACGTGAGCGCCACCCGTAAGGGACGCTCGCGCCACGCCGAACCCGGAGCCTGCTTTATCCACGCCGGATGGGAGCGTGACGGCGAGACGCAGGGCGGGTTGGCCGTGTTGCGGAAAGACCTCTCGCGCGCTGGGCTCGGCCCGATGGCCGGTACGAACTCTGAGGCGCGGGGAAGCGCCTCGGGGAGAGGGACCCGATCCCTCCCCACCTGCACGGCCCGTAAGCCCGAGGGTGGGGAGGGGGAAGGGTTGACCTGTCCCCTGTGCCGGTCCTCTCGCTACCAGGAGAGCGAGCAGTTCTACCTCTGCCTGGACTGTCGCACCTGGGGTCGCATGGCCCCCACGAACCCCGACCCGGCCGGTATCCGGGTCGCCTCCCTCCCGCTCCACTCTGGAGCCACGCGCGACGCAATGGGCAGGCCGGAGACCCGAGCCCAGGAGAACACGCGCGTGCGAGGAGGGGGGACTGTCAGCCGCTCGCTCCTCAACACGGAGCGGGCCACACACACGGGGACGCTCGATCCCTACCGGACGCCGACCTACGGCGCCTGATCCACCGCGCCGGTTGGCGCACAGACCATACAAACCTATGGCGAAGACCCGCCGCAAGAACTCGCCGCACTCTCCCCAGCGCAGCCGCGCCCGCCGTGGCGGACACCCCCGCTGGGCGAAGATGCTGAACGGCCTCCGCCTGTTTGGAGACAAGGAGGCCCTGCTCACGAAGGGAGAGAAGGGCAAGAAGACCTCCCTTCTTGCCGCCCTCCTCAACGCCTAGACACACAGCGGCCCGCCGGGTGGAGCCGGACGGGCCGCATCCATCCACACCCTCAACACAGCTGAGACCATGGACACCAACGAACCTACGAACACCGCGCCCGGTGGGGCGCACCCCTCTCACCCGACGCTCGCCGAGCGTGGCAGGCCGCTGATCCTCGCCCGGCTTCAGTCTGACCTTCCCTCATTGGGCCTGACCGAAGAGTCCGTGTTCGGCAAGGGAACGAGCGCCCTCATTACCTGCGCCACGTGCGGGGAGAAGAACGAGCCGTACGCCCCCGGCAACGACCTCTGCGCGGACTGCTACGCATGGGAGTACGGAGGCGACGATGCGGACGCATCGGAGGAGGAGGAGCAGGAGGAGTGGACGCCCGCCGCACTCGCCGAGGAGGCCGACGCCTTCGCGGGGGACGGCGCCACGACACCGCCGCCGGTTGTCCGCGACCCGGAGTGCGAGGAGGTGCAGGCCCTCCTGCGACGCCTGCACCAGGAGGACGAGGACGAGAACCCCGGTCGCCTCCGCAGCCGGTACGACTACACCCGCCTGGACGTGCTCTCGATCCATCCCACGCGGTGGGCCGCAGAGACGGAAGCCGCGCGCCTCCGGTACCCATCCACGCTGGACGCGAGCACGCCGCTGTACCTGTCGTGCTACGACCCGCGCGAGGGGGCCTCGGATCAGACGCACGTGCTCTGCCGCGTGCCCGTGGCGACGGCGCCGAGCACGGAGGAGGTGTAACCGATGAGCAAGATCAAAGAGCGCCCGATCCTCTTCAACGCCGAGATGGTCCGCGCGATCCTCAACGGCTCCAAGACGCAGACCCGGCGACCCGTCAAGCCGCAGCCGCCCGAAGGCGTGGTCTGGTACGGCGGAGATGGCCGCGACCTCACGCACGACGGGGAGCCATGCTTCACCTTCATGCCGGAAGCCGACTCGCACCCGGACGACTGGCAGATCCTCCGCTCTCCCTACGGCGCCCCCGGCGACCGGCTCATCCCCGCCATTCTCATTGAGGGGTACGACGTGCGCTACTGCGCGGACGTGTTTGGCCACATCTGGTCGAAGTCCTCAGGCGAGTGGCGACGGATGCGGAGCAATGAAACGGCAGGGTACCAGCGGCTCACCCTGCGCCTCGGGGGCCAGGACGTGAACCGTACCGTCCACGGCCTCGTCTGCCGGGCCTACTATGGTGACCCGAGTGAGGGAATGGTGGTGCGCCACCTGAACGGCGATTCGCAGAACAACGCACCCGAGAACCTTGACTGGGGGACGTACTCTCAAAACTGGGCCGACAGGAAAGCCCACGGCAACGGAGTAGGGTGCGATCACCACAACGCCAAGATCACAATGGCCGACGCGGAGGCTATGCGTGCCTCGGGCAAAACTGCATGGGCCCTGTCAAAGGAGTACCCGCTGAGTCCCAAGAGCATCGCCAACATCCTCAGCGGCAAGACGTGGATATTGAAGCCTGAGCAGCCAGCCCCGAACATGCCCCGCTGGGCCTCCCGGCTGACGCTGGAGGTCACAGAGGTGCGCGTGGAGCGCGTGGAGGAGATCACCCCGGGAGACTGTCTCGAAGAGGGCCTAGAGCCGTGCTATCCCGACGCCGCGCACGGTGACCCCATTGGGTTCGCAGCCGACGGGCTGGTCGCCAACTACCTCGATCTGTACGAGTCGATCTACGGCACCCGCGAAGGGTGGGCCTGGGCCATCTCGTTCCGCGTGATCCCGCAGGGGGAGGTGCAGTCGTGACCCCGCACCTCAGCGCCCGCACGGTCGGCATGCTGGCCGTCCTCTCCGTCCTCCCCGCCGTCCAGGGGCAGGCTACACACGTGGTCGCCCGCACGGTGCGGGTGGTCCGCCGTGCCCGTCGCCGGGAGGACCGCCCCTCGGTGCGCCCGTCCGCGCCGTCCACCGATCCCCGGCCGCCCGCGGTGGCCTGCGGTGCCGACCTGCCGCCCGTGATCTGCACCGGCGGCGCCCTCTTCCTCGACACGGTGCGCTCCCTCGCGGAGCGTCCCTAGCCCGCTACTACGTCATGCTCTCTGTCCTCGACTTCCTCCTCACCAACGAGGGGGCCATCCTCACCGCCGCCTCGGGCTACCTCGTCTTCTTCGGGCTCCTCGTGCTCGTGAGCCGGGTGCGGTCCCGCCGTGCGCCGCTGTCCTACGACCGCTCGCGGGTGCTGATCCGCGACGAGGTGACGGTCTCCGAAGCCCGGCCGCTGTCCACGAACCCGATGGTCCTCCGCCTGCGCGACCACGCCCCCCGTACCGATGCCTGATTTCAACACCCTCGAATCTCTCACAGTCACCCGCGAGACGGGCGAACGGCTCAAGGCCGCGGGCTTCCCGCAGGATACCGCTTTTGCGTGGCGCCACTCGAAGTGGCAAACTGTGCCTCCGCCGGGGGATGCCACGGAAGTCTGCATGGCGGAGAGTTCGCGGTTCTACCGTATCTGCGCCGCCCCCACTCTGGAGGAGGTGCTGAGGGAGTTGCCGGCGTGCCCGATGATCGAAGGCGAGAGGTACCGCGCCAGCCTTGCTATGTGGAGCCCGTCCGAGTGGATGGTCAGCATGGAGCAGCCGGTGAAGCACTTCTCGATTGACTTCGCGCAGCACTCCAGCCCCGCCGAAGCAGCCGCCCTCCTGTGGCTCTCGCTCCACGCCGACGGTCTCCTCGCCCCTGCGGGCACAGACGGGGAGGGGCGATGACAGACGACACCAAGTACCCACACCTCATCCCCGAAGCCCACCGCCTCCGCGGACGGGGGCAGACGTTCTACCAGATCGGGAAGGCCCTCCACGTGGACCTCAAGACGGCCGAGAAGCTGACCCGCCTCCCGGTGCCCGCCAACCCGCGCCCGCCGCTGGGGCGAGGCCAGGTGCTCTATGCCCTGCACTCGATGGACCCGGAGGGATACCCCGTCTACGCCCTCTGAGCCGATGGCCCGTCCTCTCGAACTACCAGCAACCCTCGACGCAGACGGGCGCCTCCCCAGCCGGGAGCGCGCCCGTCTGCGTGGCTTCCTCCGCTCGCGGGCCGGGCAGGAGGTCGTGATCAAGGTGTCCGGCCCGAAACGCTCGACGTCCGCGAATGCCTACTACTGGGGCGTCGTGATCCCGGCGTTTCAGCTCGCCCTGACGGACGACGGCAACCCGCTGACGCCAGAGGCGATCCACTACCACTTCAAGTGCGAGTACCTGCGCCCGCAGGTGTTCGAGCTGGACGGAGTGACGCACACGATTCCGGGGAGCACGGCGACGCTGGACCGGGAGGAGTTCACGGACTACCTGTGGTCGATCCGAACGGGTGACCTGGCGATGCGGCTCGGCGTGGAGTTCCCGGACCCGGACGGGGTGTGGCGGTCCTACAAAGTCGAGGACCGGGTATGAGCGCCGCCCTCTCTCGGCCCTCTCCCGTGACCCGCTCTCTAGGGGAGGGGGGGAGGGGGGCGGATCTACCAAGCCACAGTGTCGACTCTGATGCGGTGGCTCAGCGCGCCGACATCCATTTCTGTGCAGATCCACAGGCCAGGACGGTCGATCTGCCCACCAATGAACCTGATGTCCAGGGCCATGCGCGGGTGAGCGAGCGGCGGGCGCGTCTCCACTTTGAGGGCGGGACGCCACGGGACATACTCTCGCGCGGTGTCGGGTGTCTCCATGAGGGAGGGGGGCTAGGAGGGGACGAACCGGCCGACCCGATTCCAGACCTTCTCGACGGCGTACACCGGCAGGTCCGCGTCTCCGGGCTCGTCGTTGAACGAGGACCGGAAGGAGAGGTCGTAGAAGGGGTCCCCATGCTCGCGCCATGTGGTCGCGCGCCCGGCGTGGATACCGACCGTGGGCGGCTCCACCCAGGCGAGGTACTTGGCCTCACAGGCGGGGCACTCGGCGTCGGCGATCTTCATGTCCCGGTACTCGTCGGCGTACGGTCCGAAGTCGGCAACGGTGCCGGTGCGGACGGGGCCGACGATCTGGACGGAGCACTCGCAGTAGTAGCAGTCCGTACGGCAGAGGTTGCGGCTCATGGGGGGCTAGGCGTCGGTGTCCTTCCGGGAGGGGAGGGAGGGGGGCTAGGCGGGGACGGCGAGCCAGTCCGTAGCGCCCGCGAACACGGCTTCCACGTCCTCCGTCTCGGCACCCGTCCGGTGATCGACCGCCCGCGTGAACGGCGACGTGACGTAGGAGCGGATCTGGTTACCCCATGCGAGACCGTCGCCTGTCGCGGGCACGTCACCGACCGCGACGAACACCGTGACGCGGGCGTCGGCCTCGGGGTCGTGGTAGACGAAGCGATGCACGCCGACCTCGGCGGCCATGTCGCGCTCGGGACTGGCAGCGTACATCGCGCGCAGGCGGTCGGCGAAGGGCTCGGCGTTGAGGGTGGCGGGCTGGATCTTGATTTCGCTCATGGCGGGGAGGGGCTAGGTGTCCTTCCGGGGATCGACGATCCGAGACAGGCCCTCCTCCACCCGGAACGGGGTGAACGCCTCGATGATGCCCCGGCGGATCTTGGCGTACTTCGCCGTGGGCGGGTCCTCAGTGAGGGCGTGCGTGATCGCGGGCGGGCTCACCTCCAGGCGGCGCGCGGCCTCCGCACGGCTGTTGTCGCCGAGGGCTTCGAGGGCCTGCGCGTTGAGCGCGGCGTGATCGACGATCTGGCCGTGGTGCACGCGAGAGGAGCGGCGGCGGGAGAGGACAGCGGGCATGGCAAGATCGGCGAGGTGTGTGCTCCGGTCAATTTACCGCAGCGGTCAACAAAAGTTGCAGGGCCGGGACCCTTTACCCGGCAGGTCAAGTATATTAACCCAGCGGATCAACCCGTGAATGACGCCCCGAGCCCCCAGATGCTTCACTCGTTCGATGCCGACATGGCGGCCCGATACGGAATCGCGGAGGCGGTGCTCATTCAGCACCTCGCCTTCTGGATCGGCAAGAACATGGACGCAGGCCGACACGACCACGACGGGCGCACCTGGACCTACAACACGGTCAAGGGCTTCGCGGACCTGTACCCCTACCTCAGCGAGAAGCAGGTGCGCCGGGTGCTCGACAAGCTGGAGTCCGAGGGCGTGGTCGTGACCGGCAACTACAACAAGTCGGGCATGGATCGGACGCTCTGGTATGCGTTTGCGGACGATTTCGCCCATTTGCCCAAACGGGCAAATGCATCTGACCAAACGGGCAACTCCATTCGCCCAAACGGGCAAATGCATTCGACCACGCGGGCAAATGCATTTGCCCATACGGGCAGACCTATACCAGATAGAAACCCAGATGGAAGCACTCAGATGGAAACCACAGATCCTCTCCCGGCTGACGCCGGGACGGCGGATGGGGGAGGGGGTGCTGCGGTGGTGAAGGTGGACGCGACGCCCTACGCCGAGATCATCGACCACCTCAACGACCTGTGCGGGACGGGCTACCGCCCCACCTCCAAGAAGACCCAGACCCTGATCCGCGCCCGGATCGCCGAGGGCTACACCGTGGACGACTTCCGCACCGTCCACCGCAAGAAGGCCCGCGAGTGGTTGGGCACCGACCGTGCCCAGTACCTCCGCCCCGAAACGCTCTACAGCCCCAAGTTCGAATCCTACCTCCATGCCCCAGAACCGACCCAGCCCGCCGCCTCACGCCACAGCGTTGACGCGGACCCCAACGCCAACTTCCAGCGCCTCGCAAGCGCCGGGCTCCGTGGCATCACGAGCTAGCGGCCTCCCGTCCATCCTCGACACCGAGGCATGGGGCGCACCCGCTGAGGCCGTCGCGGTCGCCGCGGCCGTTGGCGAAGTCCTCGCCTTCGTGGAGCCCACCGCGACGGACGGACGCGCCGCGATGGTCACCCGCGCGATCTCGCAGCGGGGCTACTCGGCTCCTGAGATCGAGCTGATCAAGCGCGAGGCGCCCTTCGCCAACCACTACGGGCCGCACGTCCGCCTGGACGTGATCGACAAGATCGTGAACGACCACCGGGCGGTCCGCGCCATGCTCGCCCGGCCGCTGTCTGGAGACGATGTGGCGGCGGTCTGCACGCTGGACCCTGCCCTCTCGCCTGACGACTTCGCCTGCACCGGGTTCGACTCCCGGAACAACCCCCTGTGGCGCTACGCGCCTGCCGTCGCCGCGAGCGCACGGGACCGGGGCATCGTGGCGACACCCGAGATGCCCGACGCCGTGGGCCGACAGGAAGGCCCCGTCACCCTCCACCTGATTCCGGGCAACGGAGCCCAGGACGCCGCCGCCTGATCCCATGCGAAACACCATCCACCTCGGCAACTCCATCGACGACGAATGGGCCGACATGATCGAAGGCACCCGCTTCGACGAGGAGACCAAGAACCTGCTGATCATCGAGTACGCCCGTGGTCGGGATGCACAGATCGGGCAGTGGGCACTCCGCGCGGAGTCGCTGGACGGCCTGACCACGGCGAGCCGCAAGGGGGCCGAGGCCAAGCGCGCGAGGCGAGCGGCATGATCCACGTCTACACCCCTGCCCCCGGCGCCGTCACCATCGAGCAAGAGACGAACGGGTACGCCGTCGCCATCGAGACAGACCGCGACGGAGCCCGCGACCTCGCGCGCAAGCTCGCCGTCTGTGCAGGCCCGCCCGCCGTCCGCGGCATGGCCCCGCCCCACCTCCGACTCGTGATCCACAACGGCCGCCCCGTCGCCCAGCCCTCACCCCTCCAGTAGCCATGACCGACCACACCGACGCCCCCACCATCATCCACCTGTTCTCCGACACCCTCTCGGTCAAGACCGCGCCCGGAGACATCCTCTCCGTCCAGATCCACGCCCACGGGATGCCGGGCGCACTCCGGGAGGAGATAGAGCCGCACCGGATCGTGGTCACGGTCCGCGAGCCCTCCGTCTTGGGCTTCTCTCCGCAGGAATGCACCCGCCGGGCTCACTTCTTCTACGGCCGCGACGGGATCAACGTGATCCACGCGCTAGAGGAGGGTGGCTACTTCGAGGACTGGCAGGCACGCCAGATGCTGGACCGGTACCGCGAGATGGCCGAAGCCGAGCGAGAGGCCCGCGCCGAGTCCTCCCCGTGACCCTCCTCACCCCCGCCCAACGGGACGCCCTGGTGCGAGACGAGGGGAGGTGCCCCTTCCAGGATTTCGCCCTGGTGAGCACCGACCCGCCGCGCTTCCGCCTCCTCGCCAGCCGCGCGCCTCTGCGCCCTGCCCCGAACCCCGCACAGAAGGCCCTCCCCCTCTAGCACTCGTACCGATGCCCCCCAAGCCGATGCCCGACCCTATCTCACGAATCGCAGCCGCCTGGGAGAGCGACCTGCCCGCCCTCTCCCGCCGGGGTGCCGGATGGAAGCCGCCGCACCCACGCACCGCCGCCGGTCACATCGACGCCCTTGTCGCTGCCGTCCGCGCTGCGGAAAGACGCGCAGAGGACGCAGAACGCGAAGCCTCCGAATCCCGCCAGCTCGCAGCCTCCCGCCTCGCGGACTTCCAGGGGTTCATGAACGACGTGGGCCAATTGGCCCTGAAGTACAGCAGCGGGCGCACGCCCCTCCCCCTCTAACCCGACAACCGCCCCCCGAAACCATGACCCAAGATCGCACCATACTCCGCTGGCGCGGCCTGTTCGTCGGCCGAGTGCACGTCTTCGGCAACTCGACCCCGCCGAACCCGCACGCCTACGTCGTCGCGTCCTACCACCCGCCGACCTCGTACTCCTGGGGGTGGGCTCTGTACCGCTACACATCGCCGGAGGCGAAGCGGTGGGGCGCCTCCTTCCGGCGGTCGAACGGGCACGGTCACGCGGACCTGTCTGCGCCGCTCATCGGCGGCCTGTCGCTCCGGTGGCAGCCGCTGGCCGGGCCCACCCACATCCCACGCCGTCGGCGGCGGACTCGCCGGGTGACCTTCGGCCTCGGCCGCCGCTGGCGGGTCACGGTAGCGACCCGCCCGAAGTGGTCGTTCCGTGCCGAGCGTGACCGTGAACTCCGCTTCTTCTACCTCGCCGGCCTGTCCGTCACGGTGGCGGACAACGGGTGGAACGCGTGAGCACCTACACCGACCACAAGGGACGGGTCCACAAGGCGCACCGCTTGCCGCTCTGGGTCCACCAGGAACTGGCGCACTTGGGCGCACGCGCTGAGGCTGCGGAGGAGGAACGTGACCGCCATGCGCAGGCCATCGAAGCGGCGGCGGTCAATCTCACCCGCGCCATACGGCCGGACCTGTTCGATGACGAGCCCGACACCGCCCTCTCCCTCTAACCCGACAACCCCAGACACCATGAAGCTCCGCCGCGCCCATCGCCGCATCCTCGTCGGCCTCTCTGCACACATGCACCACGGCCTTGACCTCGTCCGCGCCGGGCTCGCGTGGCGCAGCACCGTCTACCTCCACCTGGACCGCCTGGAGATGGCCGGGCTCGTCAAGTCCATCCACTCCTCGCACGTCGGCGACCCCCGCCGCTACTACTGGATCACGGACGAGGGGAGGGAGGCCCTGCACGCCGTCCTGCACCCGTCCGCCACCAACTGATCTCCCTCTCCCCCTCTCTGGGGGAGGGGCACACACAAGACTGAACCGACCATGCCCGACGTATCGCACATCCTCGACGCCCGCGACCGGGGTAAACTGACCTGCCAGAACTGCCTTTTCTGGGAACCCAACCTTGGCCCGGACGGGTGGGGGGAGTGCCGGGCTTCCCTGCCTGCCTTCCACCCGAACGTCACCGAGGAGGAGATGGGAGGGTACTCCGTCTCGGACCGGTTCATTGGGCACTTCCCGATGACGACGGGGACCGAAGACTGGTGCGCCCACTTCATCGAGGACCCGTCGTGAAGCGCTCCGGCCCCATCAAGCGCAAGACCCCGCTGGAGCGAGGCAAGCCGATGAAGCGCACCGGCTGGAAGCGGACGGCCAACGGCGCCGCGACCACCCGCCGCGCGCCCATCAAGCCCGTCTCGAAGAAGCGCCAGGCCGAACAGCGCGAGCGCGTCAAGATGCTCAAGGCGGAGACCGGAGGCGTGCCTGTCGCCTGCGAGCGGTGCGACGCCGCCGAGGCCAACGACGCTCACGAGATCGTGCCCCGCTCGGCAGGAGGCTCTATCACGGACCGCGAGAACGTGGTCTTCCTCTGTCGTCCCTGCCACCGCTGGATAGGAGACAACCCCGCACAGGCGATGGCCGACGGCTGGCTCGCCCGCCCCGACACCCCGTAGCCCGATGCCCAACCCGCTAACCCTCCGCTGCCCTCACTGTGGCGAGATCGACTGGACGCAGGCCCCCCGCCTGCGTCACGCCCTCGACTTCGTGGAGGGCCTGGACAGCGACCGCTTCCACGCTGCCGACTACCGCGCCTCTACCGGTGGCGAGTTGACCGCACAGAGCGTGACCAACGCCATGCGCGACCTCGAACGGCTCGGGTTCATCCGGCGGGACGGGACCGACGCCGCGCCCACGGGAGGACGGCAGATCGCGTGGCTCCGCACCCTCCCCACCCCGTAGCCCGATGCCCGGAGCGAACCCGCACACCGCCCGTCGCCGCGTCAAGGCCAACGACTCCATCGTGAAGCCGAGCGAGTTGGACACCATGAAGGCCCGCGCCGCCGAGGCCGCCCGCCTCCGCACGTCCGGCGACGTGCCGCACTACCAGCCGGACGGGATGCCCCTCGGCCTGGAGGACTACGTGGCGCTCTGCCGTGCCGGTCGCGTCGCCTCCGCCCGCTTCACCCTCCGCCCCGTCGACTCATGACCGACACGACCCGCCGCGCCCGGTGCCTCGCCACCGCAGATCGGTTCCACGCCGCCGCCGACCGCCTCGCCCTCTCGGGAAGCCCCGCCGCCCCGCGCGTCCGCCAGCGTGCCCGCGAGTGGGAAGCCCTCGCCGAGGGTACCGACCGGCAGGTCCCCGCGACGAAGCCGGAGACGCTGGCCTGCATCGCGTTCCCGCTCGACCTGTTCGCCGCCGCCGCCGTGGACACCCCCGCCCTCTAGCGCCATGCCCTTGCCTCGCCTCCGCGACATGACCGACGACGAGCTCGAAAACTTCCGGGTCCGCCTCGCCTACCGCGACTGCCCACCCAACCGCTACACCGAGACCCGCCGCATCCTCTCCGCGGTCGCCGAGATCCAGACAGAGCGCGCGGAGGCTCGCCGACGGGCAGAGGAGACCGGGTGGGTGGACTCCTACCGGATGGTGGCATGACCTACGCCGACGCCCTCGCCCGCATCCGCACCGCCGCCCCCTTCGACCTCGGACCGGGGGAGCGCGTCGCCGAGCCCGCCACGTACGCCGCCGAAGCGGAAGCCCGCCTCGCGGATGCGGTCACCGCGCCACTGGGGCAGGCCATGCTCCGCCGCGCCCTCGATGCCCTCGACACCCTCACCCCCAACTCCCATGACCTACTCGACCCCGCTTGAACCCGGCTCTGTCTGGACAGACCGCAACGGCCGCCGCCTGGTAGTCGAGAGCGAGTCGTTCCGCTGGAGCACTCGCACCGTCCACCTGAAGCCCGCTCCAGGGCAGAAGGGGCGCCGCACCGAGATCAGCAAAGACCGCTTCCTCCGCACGTTCGCCCCCGCCTCCCATGACTGACCTCGCCTCCCGCCTCGCCGAAGCCGACGACCGCACGCTCTCCGCATTGCTCGCCTCCCACCTGTTCGGCCACATCGTGAACAACACGTGGGAGGACGCCCACGACATCGAGGTGGGTCTCGGTGCCCATCAACGCCTGGAGACGATCCCCCTCTACCTCACCCCCTCCGGTGCCCTCGCCGTGATCGAGGCGATGGGGGAGAAGGGGTACGCGGCCTCTCTCTTCTTCGACCCGCAGGTCAGCATCCCCGAGAAGCACGAGTGTCGCTTTGTCCACTATGCAGAAGGACGGCCCCTGAGTCGGGGACGAGGGATGGCATACGCTCACACGCTGCCCCGCGCCGTCGCCGAGTCCGCGCTCCTCGCCCTCCACGCCGCCGGGGACCTGCCCCCGGACGCCCTCGCAATTTTGAGGGGCTCGGATGACTGAAAGTCGTTATCTTACAAACACATCGGGCCGCCCCCGTGCGTCAACACGCGGGGCGGCCCTAACCAACCACAACAGAAGAGGTGTTGCGATGGCTACCCACAAGGTAGGCGTGCCCGAGCAATGGCGCGTCGTGAAGGGAACGAATGGCCTGTATGAGGTCAGCAACCAAGGGCGGGTCTGTTCGCGCTTCGGGAAAGGTCGGCGGATCCTGACTCCGGGGCCGCCAAGCGCCGAATACCCAAGCGTCGCAGTGGGGATCAGCGGTGCGCGGAGGCGTCGATCCGTACACCGGCTCGTCGCAGCGGCATTCATCCCCAACCCGGAATCGAAGCCGCAGGTCAACCACCTGGATGGCTGCAAGTGGAACAACCATGTTGGCAACCTAGAGTGGGCCACTGCTGGGGAGAATAGTAGGCACGCAATAAGGACAGGCCTGACTAGACCGCGAAGAGGCGAGGCGGCGGGAACAGCGGTCCTGACGCGAAAAGATGTGGAGACGATTCGCAACATGGCGAAGACTGATGGCGCACAGACAATCGCGCGCCGATTCAACGTCTCACGAGGCTGCGTGAACGACATCCTGAGAGGCCGTAGATGGAAACATCTTGGACCACCACCGCAGCGACTGCCCGGATCTCCTGCCCAATCGGTTTCAGAGATCGACTCAAATGGTCAGGTCATTGCGGAATTCAGTTCGATGCGGGATGCAGAGCGCCGAACCGGCATCCACCGGAACGTCATTAAGCAGGCCGCTCGCACCGGTCGTCCGGCACGGTGTGGCCGACGGTTTGCCTTCAGCCTCACCCCCAACTCCGATGCCTGACCTCAACCTCTACCGTGTCTCGAAGCGCGGCGACTACAGCCTCGTTGTGCGAGCCGCTACCGGCTCTCGCGCCGTCACCCTCGCGCGCGCCTGCGATCCCTCGCCTGACGACGACGGCCGCCGGGCAGACTATGCGCCGACGAAGATCCTTGACACCCTCTGTCCACCGACTGAGGGAGAGGCCGTGTGGGATTCGTGGACCTGTGCCAAGTGCGGGGAGGGCTACGTCGCCACCGCCGGGTGCGCCTGTGGTGGCAGCCTCGTGTTCGCCACGCCCGCCTCGGGCGCCCTCGCCCTGCTTTCGCCCGCCCTCTCCTGAGAGACCCGACACCCCCGGACACCACCGACCTATCATCCACTATGGCAACCCGAACCGGAATCACCCTCACCCCCAACGAGTCCGAAGTCGTCACCGACTGGCAGGAGGACCGACGCAAGCAGAAGCGCGGGTCCGTCGGCGACCTCGCCGCCCAGCTCGAAATCGACCGCTCCACGCTCTCGCGTTGGTCCAACGGATCACGCTCCATGTCGGAGGGCTACACCCGTGCCGTCCTCGGCGTCATGCGATCCGAGGACCCGACGCACTTCATCCGCCTCGACGTGGTGGCGGGGGAGGACCTGCGCGCCGTGCTCCGCAAGATCCGGCACATGGAGCTCGCGGCGACTCCGACCGCGGGGCGCGGACGCTGCTTCGCGGTCGGCGTCTGAGACTGCGCACGATGCCCTCAGACGCGCCCCTCGTTCACGGCCGACACAAGACGCTCCGCCGTGTCCTCCGTCCATCCTGCGGCAACGAGCGCGTCATGGTGGCGCGCGTTCAACTTCGTCCGCCGCTTCGACCTGTCAAGGACGGGCTGAAGCGCGGCCTTCAGCGCCGCCTCCAGCCAGCGCGCGTGCTCGGGAGGGCAGGGCACCGCGAACCAGTCCGCCCGCATGATGCCCCACGCGCCAGGGACCACGTTGGAACCGGACGCCCGGCCAGGGTTGCCACGCTCCACCTCGGACTCGTGACGGATTCGCCGCGCGTCAAGGTCGGAGGTCATGCCGACGTAGAGCACCTGCCCGGTCTTGGGGTCGCGGGCCACGTAGACGACCGGGTCCGCCAACCGGAGGCGCGGGACGTAGAGGAGTCGGTCGGTGCCGATCTCCACGCCACCGAGGATCGCAGGCGCGTCCACGGTGGCGACGGGCGCGGCGACCTCGACAGATACCGCGCGACGCACGGTGTCGGCCGACATAGATTCACGGGTGCCGATGAAGTCGCCGAGGTCGGCGAGCGAGCCGCGGGCAGAGTCGCCGGGCGATGGAGTGTCGGGAGTCATGGGCGTGGCGAGAGGGGATGGAATGTAGCGCAGGCCACAAGGCGCCACGACCAGGGCCCGAAAACGGCCCGGAATGGGAACCTGTGGGCTCAATTCTCAATAACACTAATTCGAGGTGTGGCGGCATAGGACGCGCGCCACACTTGCCATACCTTGGGGGACACGCCCCCGCCGGAATGACCGATCCCGCCCCCATCGACCTACTGACAGAGGCCCCGCCCGGGGGGCGTCGGGACATCCATCTGGTCCGCCAGATACGGGAGCGCCGTGATCGGATCATGGAGAGTGTGGGGGAGGGTCTTGCAGCACAGAGGGTGATCGTGCCGCGCCTGGACCTTCTTGACGAGGCGCCGGAGTCTACAGTGTACCTGATCTGGGGCGACGCGCACGTGGGCCCGGAGAGAGAGATGGTCCGGGACGCCCTGCTGTACGTCGGGCAGACGGTCGCATGGAAGCGCAGGTGGTATCGGCACCGGAAGGCCATGACCCACTGTGGGCACCGTCTGACTCGGGTGCGATTCCTCTCCGTTCCGCGCGGCGACCTCGGCGCCGTTGAGGCGGCCTGCATTCGGTTCCTCCGCCCCCTACTGAACAAGAAGACGCGCGAGGCCCCGTCTGCTGAAGACCATGCCGTCATGGAGGCCCTTGCGCCATAGGTGCGAACTCTCGCAGGGGGATTGCTCCTCGCCTCGCAGGGCGCACCTGCAGCACAATACGACTACCCCGATGGACACCACCGAGCCCATGCCTACTGCCTTCGCCGTCCTCGTCTCTCGCACTGGAGAGGGTGCCCGTCTCTGGAACGGGTCCGACGAACTGCCGATCAACTACTGGCACCACCCGTGCGGCATGAAGCCCACGGCGAACCCGCCGGGCTACGAGGGTGTCCCGATGGTGCAGCCCGTCAACGCCGTACGATTCCCTGTGCTGCGCTTCGCCACGATGGGGGAGGCCGAGATCGCGGCGGACTTCTTCAACGCCCTGTGGGGCAAGGGTGCAAGCCAGGAGGGGTGGCGCGAGGACGTGTACCCCGGCGAGTACGTCGGGCGGGCCGTCGAGGTGGACGCCGAGCCGAACGTGACCCTCTCCGCATCCGGCTTCGCCCCGATCCCCGTTGGCCTTTTCGCCTGACGCCCTCCGTCCCTCCTGACACCCGAACCGATGAACGTAGACGCCCTCGCAGCCGCGCTCGAGATGAACCGCAAGATCAGCCGATACCAGGCGCTTATCCGAGCAATGGACGAAGCCGCGCCCCCTGCGGACTCCACTTGCGACGAGCCCGGCATCACCTTCTCCGAGGCGGTCAGCCGCTCCCTCCGCGACGAGGGGCACCCGCTGTTCCAGGAGGACCAGCCCGCCTTTTCCTTCTGACCTCCCCCGTCCCCTCCCCTGTGGACTAGAGGGGAGGGGCTAACCCAACCGCCGGACACCGGCACCCCCCCATGAGAGACGAGACGACAGACGAGACGGACGGATAGCCGTAGAACAGATGGCCGGTTAGCCGCGTGCCCCGTCGCGGCCTCACAGACCCACCGCCGACGCTACGCGGGCACGTCGGCCTACAGCGGCAAGTTATGCCGCCCGAGCAACATGGCCCAAGAAAAGACCTGGACTGAGCAGCTACTCGAAGATGCCGGGTGGCGCTGCATGGGCATCGGCTACCACCAGTTCGTGACGATGCGGTATCGCTCCGTGCTCGGCACCGTCCATAAGCTCGAAGCTGACGACGAGCCGTACCGAGCGGATCGGTACCGATGGGAAGCCCGCGTGGTCAACGCTCCGAAGGTCGTCGGCTTCGCGCCGGACCTCCAAACAGCGTGCGCCGCCGTCCGCCACGCCTTCGCCGTTCCCCAGGCGGCATAACAGGTGTTCGGCGTCCCGGCGCCGCATACACCCGCTACACGTAGGCTCGCCACCCCTCCGGGTGGGCGGCCTCGGCCTCCAGCAGTTGCGGGCTCGTGAAGTACTTCACCCGCACCCGCACACGCGCCCCCGTCGGCCACGACCCGACCGGCTTGAAGTGGATGCGGAGCTGGTCCCCGTACCCGGTCGCCGTGGCGGGCATCCGGTAGGCCGTCCGCGAGGAGTTGCCGTCACGGACCCCGAACACCTTCGTGACGCCCGCGCGGAAGCCGGGCACGAGGTCCAGCGCCGAGGCGGTCGAGTCCACCGCGCCGGGCCGCGAGAGTCGCACCACGTCGTCCGCCAGCATGAACGTCTCGGGATCGTCGGACGTGACCTCCATCTCCATCTCATAGGGCACCCCGAAGATGGAGGGCGTGTAGTTCGTCGTCCCGCTCATGGCGAACGAGAACTCGGCTTCCGCCTTGCGGTCGAGGACGCGCCGGATGCCGCCCGCGTTGAACGTGATGGACTCCTTCACGTAGCACGCCCACACGCCGTTCACCTCGCCGTTGATGATGAGGTGGTCGATGGAGGCCGGGTAGTCGGGGTAGCGCGTGACGAGGTCCGCGGTGGGGAACAGGTTGAAGGCGTCGGTCCCGCCGTTGATCTCCAGCGTCCCGATCCGCAGGCCCGCCGCCTCCTCGGCTATGCTGAGGAGCGTCGACGGCGCGGTGCGGTCGCCGACCGGCGCGGGCGCGTCGGCCAGGTGCAGGATCATGTGTCCGACGTGGAGCATGGCGCCCGGCCCCTCCACGTCCACCGCGGAGCCGACCACCTTGCCGATCTCGAAGCGGTGCACGACCAGTTGGGAGCCGTTCTGTACGTCGATGCCGCGGCAGTTGAAGGACGCCTCCTGTTCGCCCAGGTGGATCGAGGAGAACGCGCCGCGGGCGTTGACCGCCGACAGGGCGCGCGTGGCCTTCGGGACGTACAGGTCGCCCCCCACGTAGGCGCCGTAGACGAACACGGGCGCCGCGAGGCCGGTGGACGTCGTGACCTCGATGTGCGCGCTCTCCAGCTGCACGCTCGGCACCTCCTCGGTCAGGAAGAAGGCGTGCTCCTGCCCCCACGTGGCGCTGTCACCCTCGGCCAGCGTGCCGCTCGTGACGCGGAGCTTCGAGGTGGGCGCCGAGACGAGGGAGACCCGGCCCATGTCGAGTCGCTGGATGCCGCCCAGCCCCGCCGGGCGGGCCATCGCGATCTTCAACTCCGTACACGCCGGATCCACGTACGCGTACCCCGACACCTCGGCCAGCGTGCCGGTCACCGGCACGCTGATCGTGGTCGGGCTCACGCCGTCGTCCACAATGAGATCCCACGTCGTGGCGGTGTCGATCTTGCGGACCTCCAGCGAGAACTTGACCCACTGCCCGGCCAGTTCGACCACCTCGTCTACGCCCGCCGTCTCCACGGTGTAGGTCAGTCGCCCGCCGACACCGGAGGACGCGTAGGTCACGCGGTCGGCGGCGCGGCCGTTGGACAGGGCCACCGCGGCTTCCGGCGCCACGGACGGCGTGCCTCCCGAGGTCGAGGTCTTGACCCATTCCGGCTCGTCGAGCGCGTCGGGGTAGTCCACCGCGTTCTCCGGGATCTGCCGGGGGCGAATCCAGCCGGTCGAGCCGGTCAGCCCGAGCGGATCGTCGGTCTCCGGATCGCCCGTGTAGCCGTCATCCAGGGCCGCGACCGCGCCCCCGTCGAACACGAACACGCTCCGCTCCACGGCCGGATTCCCGTCGCCGAGGAACTTCCGATAGTCGTGCTTCTTGACCTGCATGGTCGGCTCGGCGGTCCAGATCACCTCCGTGATCCCGTCCGCCGTGCCCGTGATCTTGGCGACCGTGAGCGTGTCCGTGTCGGGCTGCTGCGGGAGCGGCTGCTTCGTCTCGATCGTGCACGTCCCGTCGCCGTTGTCCGTCGCCGACAGGATCTCCAGGAAGCCTTCCCAGCCCGGCTCGACAGAGTCGAAGGGGTTGCGCCCGGCGCGGAGGTAGAGGAGCCTTCCCACCGTGAACTCGGCGGGCAGGGGCACCGGGAGCGTGACGCTGTGCGTCCCCCATGCGAGGTCGGCGTCGCCCGCGGCCACGTCCACCATGACGGCGGGCACGGAGCCCAACAGGTGCTCGTCGGTGAACGCCTCCGCTCCTTCGAAGTCGAGCCACACGGGCCGGATGAACAGGGCCGTGTTGTCGGGGTAGGCGCCGGGGTCCGCGTTGGTGGCGCCGGGCGTGAACACGATGCGCCCACCGTCGCGGAACACCTTCCGCACCTTGCCCCCGACGGGTCCGGCGCTGTTGGTGTAGAACGCCCGGTCCAGCGTCACGACGCCGGGGGAGCCGTCCCGCCCGGCGGCCTCGGCGCGGGCCACCATCTCGATGAGCGCCGCCGTGTCGCCTGTGAGTGCCGGGGTGTCGGGCTCGCCCGTGCCCGGCGTGCCCGCGGTCAACCAGTCGGTGCGGCGGACGCGGGGCAGGATGCGGTAGCGCGTGGCGGCGTCGTCCAGGGCGTTGAAGGCGACCCGGATCTCGGTGTCGCTCACGTAGGTCTCGGAGAGCGCGAGCGACGGGTTGGCGACGGCGGAGGGCAGGACCGTGGCCCGCGTCCGCTCCACGATGACGCCCGGCTTCAGGGGGCCGGGAGGACCTACCAGCAGACCCGCGGCGACGGCGGCGGCAACGCTCGTCGCCTCCGGGTCGGTGATCTCCAGCGCCACCGCCACGTCCACCGAGTCGAGGGGGCTGGTGGCGTCGACGGCGTACGAGGCATCGGTCTTGACGCGGAGCTGCGCCCACGGTGACGAGTTGCCGCCTGCAGAGATCACGTGGAGCGTCAGCGTGGCGCGCGAGAGCGCCGCCACCTCGGCGCCCGTGAACGCGACCGTGAACGTGCCCTGCGAGGGACCGACGGTGACGGTCTTCGGCGCGAGCAGGGCCGCGGTCTTGTTGCGCCCGGCGCCGAGTTGCGCCGAGAAGCCGGACAGGTCCACGGGTTCACCCGCCTGCGCATGCCCATCCGCATAGACGACGTGAAAGGTGAGCGTCGTGCCGAGCGTTTGGTCGGGCGACGTGTACAGCGTGACGGGGGTGGGCGCACTCATGTGTCCAGGGTGTAGGTGTGGTCGGCGCCGCTCACGTCGGCCAGCCGCAGTTCCGTTGCCTCCAGGTCCACGGTGCCCGCGCCCACGTCCCACACGACCCGGTCCCACCAGTACTCCCCCGAGACCCACTCGGGGAACTCGGGGGAGCCGTTCGGGTGGTGGAGCGTGAGGGGCACGTCGAGGGGCAGGCGGGCGCCGCCGCGGAGCAGCAGGCGCCCGCGCCACACCTTCGGGGTGAGCGAGGTCTCGTCGGCGCCGAACTGCGCCAGCGCGTCGGCCGCGAGCGCGTCGTGGAGCGTGTCGTAGGTGCCCGCGAGGTGGTCCACCGTCCAGGTGTTGCCGCCACTCGGGCCGGTCGGGCCGTTGGCATCCAGGAGGGCGCCGGGGCTGTCCGGGCGCGGCCCGTCGCCGATGCGGAAGCGCTCGTTGACGACCGGCAGCGTCAGGTCCGGGGCGCCCGCGGTGCCCGCGACCCGCACCGTGGTGACGGTGCCGCCGGGCGCCTGCCCGTTCCGGCCGAGCACGCCCACCACGATGTCGTCCACCGAGGAGCCCGACGTGAGCGGCGGGGGGTCCTCCTCGGGGTCGTAGGTGGCCTCGTCGTCCACCGGCCCGCGCACACGCACGGAGGCGTACCCCTCCACCGGCTCGCCGTCGCAGCTCGTCGCCGACACGCGGAACACGACCGGGCGGTCTTCCGAGTCTCCGTCCGGGTATGCGGCAGGGATGGTTTCGTAGGCCCCCGTCGCGGGGCCGAAGTAGTACAGCGTGCCCACCTCGCCGTCGGAGAGGGCGCGGTCGAGGTCACCAGACAGGGCGATGTCGCCGACCGCCAGGGGCTCGCGCAGGGTGACCGTCCCCTCGTCGGCGCCGCCGGACGGCGGGAACACGATGACCGCCCCGGCCGGAACGATGACGGTCCCCGTGACCGCGTCCGCGTCGGTGTACTCCGTCGACTGGAGCGCAGGCGAGATGTTGACCCGCACGTCACGCCCGCGCAGCGTGTCGCCCACCACCTCCACCCGGCCGACGCGGATCGGGTAGTCGCCGACCGAGATCGCCCAGTCCCCGTCTTCGGTGTTGTAGATCGGGTCCAGCCCGCCACGGAGGGGGAGCGAGACCGACACCTGCCCGCCCGTCGACGCGGCGATGTAGACGAGACCCGTTTGCTCCCCAACGCTCGAACTGGCCCGGACGCCGTCCGAGGTCGTGAACAGCACCGCATGGTACTTGTCGTTGGCCTCGGGGTTGTACGAGGTGAGGTCGAACCGCTGCGCGTTCGTGAGGTCCCAGTACGCCGCCTGCACGGCCGTCGCGCCCGCCTCCTCAAAGGAGCCGTTGATCACCATGTTCTCCAGCGGCTCCCGGAACTGGCGTTCGGCCGAGACGGCGAAGACCGGCACGTCGGAGATCCGGCTGACGCCCTTCACGCTCGCGTCCGAGTCGGGCACCTGCGCGGCGGTGCCGAGGTCCAGCGTGTCGAACGGCGTCACGCTGCCGTCCGCCATGACGCCGCGGCTGATCAGCGACCACCGCGGCTTGCCGCCCGTGGCCGCGGGTCCGTTGAGGAACAGGCGCCCGCCGAGTGCGCCCGAGACCTGCCGCAGCATGGCCGCCTCGTCCACGGGCGTGGAGCCGTCGCCGGGGTCGAAGGCCGCATCCCTACAGAGGACCGACAGCGAGGGCTCGCCCATCACCCCAGTCGGCCGGATGCCGGTCGCGCGGACGAGCCCCGCCGTGTGGAACGCGTTGGCGCTCGACAGCGGCGCCGTCGCCGTGACGATGCGGTCCGAGAGCGATGCCGTGTCGGCCGGGTCGTAGCCGCCCGCCGACGGGTCTACCGCGGGGCGATTCACGAGGAGGCCCAGGCCGCAGTTGAAGCCGAGCGTGACGGGCGCGAGGACGTTGCCGGGCTCGTCCTCGAAGCGGCCGGGGACGAGGTAGCCCGCGAACTCGACCGTCTCGTAGAGGTCGTCGTCGTTCCGGTCGGACCAGAGCACGCCCAGCACCTCGCCATAGGGATAGCCCGCCGCCGCACGGGAGATACCGAACGGGTCCAGCCACCGCAGCGTCATGCGAGAGGCGACCACCGGAGCGAGCGGGTGCCCTGCGTCCCGCTCGATGACCACCCCGCCCACCTTCATGGTGTGCTCGGTCTCGAAGAAGAGCGGCGCCGAACTGACCGTGCGGAACAGCTGGATCATGTAGGCCACGCCGTCCTCGCCCTCGAACTGCGAGCGGTTCCAGTGGTAGTAGGTCGTCGTCGCGGTCATGCCCGTAGCGTCCCCACGCCGTCTGCGAGCCTCGCCTGCTGCGCGCGGGCCTGCGCGCGGAGCGTGTCCCCGCCGGGGATCACGATGTCGCCCGTGCTCGTGACCGACGCCGCCCGCACCGCGGACACGCCGGAGAGGTTCGGCCCGGTCGTAAGGTTCGCCCGGCCGCCGCCGAAGAGGCTCCCGATGAAGTTGCTGCCGAAGCTCGGCGTGGTCCCCGGCACGTTGATGCCCGCCGCCCGGAGCGCCGCGATCACGGCGGCGAAGGCGAGCGCCTTCGTGGTGGCGATCACGAACGACTGCGCGATCTGCGCGAACGCGTCCCGGAAGCCGCGCCCGAGGCCGGGCAGGCCGCCCCGGAGTTCGGCGAGCGAGTCGTCGAGTTCCTCCACACGCAGTTGGAACTCCTCGGCGCCGATCTGGCCTTCGCGGAACTGCTCCTGCAAGGCCTCCCGCTGCCGCTCGGCCTCGATCTCGTCGAGCCGCGAGGGGCCGCGCCGGAACGCCTCGGCGCCGATGGTGAGGGCCGCCTCCGCGGCGGCGCTGGAGAGCGTCTGCGCCAGGCGCTCGGCCTCCTGCCGCTGCCGCCGGATGGCGTCGGCCTCCTTCTCGTACTTGGGCGCGAGCGTGGGCACGGCCGCCACGTCCTGGAGGACGCTGTCCAGCCTGAGAGCCTCAATCCGGGCGCGAGTGGTTTCTGTCGCAGCCTCGCGTATGGCCTCCGAGTATTCCACGACACCCGGCGCGCGCACCCGAGCAGCCAGTCCCTCGAAACTCTCTAGGGACTGCAAGCTCCGCAACTGCGTCACCAACGCGCGGACGCGAGAGTCAGCCGCGCCGACGCCGGGTAGCGACAGTGTCGCCTCAATTGCCTGCCGGACCGCGGCAATGTCCCGCAGCGTCTGCTCCTGAGGAGCCAGGAGGCCAACAGATACGAGTTCACGAGAGAGCGAGATCGCAGCCTCAAGGTCTGCCCGGACCTTTGCCACTTCGGCGGCGGCACGTGCGGCATCGCGGGCACGCTCTCGCTCTAGCCGGGCGGCTTCGCGGGCGGCCTCTCGCGCGAGACGGTTGGCCTCACGCTGGGCGGCCCGCTCTGACTCACGATCTGCCTGCCTGCTATCCTCCGTCGTGACCTCCGCGCCGAGGTCCCCGAGGAGGCGGGAGCCTCGCGCGAGGGCGTTGAACCGGCGCGTGGCCGTGTTCGCCTCGTTCAGAATGTCCGTGTAGTCCCCGATCTGGCGATTCAGGTTGGCGAGCTGCGCCCGGTCCTCCTCGGTGAACAGCCGCGTGACGCCGCCGCCCGCCAGCGTGCCCTGAGAGGCGCCCGAGGAGCGGTCCCGGATGGCCTCCAGGGCCGTCGCCTGCTCACGGAGCGCGCGGATCGTCTCCGCGGCTCCCGTCGCCAGCCGGAACGACTGCTGCGCGCTCGACAAGGCGACCTGCTCCCCGGCGCCGTCGAACTTGATGATCTCCTTGATGGCGTCCGTGAACGCGCCCTTCGCCTCCTCGGCGGCCTTCGCCCCGTCGTTGAAGGCCTCCACGATCTTGTCCCCGAACACGACCGCCGCCGTCGCCGCGAGGTTGAGCACGATCAGGAGACCCCCCGAGCCCTTCAGCGAGGACAGCAGTTGCCCCCGGATGGAGGTCCCCGAGGCCGCCGCCTGCTGCCCCATCCGCTTGAAGCCCAGCACGAGGCCGTCGATCTGGTTCGCCACGGCGACGAGCCCCTGCCGGAAGCCGTACTGGAACTGTGTCGCGTCGTTCGTGAAGCGCCCCAGGTCAACGAGCGTCTGGTTGGCCGCGTTGCCACCCGACGCGAAGCCGCCCAACGCGCCCGTGGCGCGCTTCAACTCGCTCTCCTGTCGCCGGTAGGCCGACGCGAGGGCCGCGATGCGCGCCGCCGACGCCGCGGTGGGGTCGTTGGCGTAGAGCGCGTAGAGCCGCTGCAGGCGCCCCTGCACCTGATCCAACTGCGCCCCGAGCGTGTTGTAGGCGCCGCCGATGCCGCGGAGCCCGTCCTTGGCCTGCTCCGCGGCCCGGTTGAACTGCGTCGCGTCGGCGGTGATTGTCGCGCGGACGGGTGCGATCTCGGCCATTACGCGGTCACCTCCTGCCGTGCGCGCCGCTCCGCCAGCCGCGCCTTGATCTCCCGCAGCGCCGCCTCGCGCGCCTCACCCTGCAACGCGGCGGCCCCGCCGCCGGACGCAGTGGACGCGCCAGCGACGAACAGGCCGCCGGATGCGAACAGGTGGGGGTACAGGTCGGCGCGAGTCATGGAGGCCCCTCCAGTGGCGAGGGTGGCTAGCATCTGGTCGGTGTGTCGTGTCCACGCGCTACGCTCGGTCTCCAGCCGCGTCGCGGTGGCGGCGCGGGCGAGGGCGCCGAGGCTGCCCGGTCCCATCGCCCAGAAGGCGCCCCGCCGCGACGGGTCGGCGTGCCAGTGGGCGGAGAGGCCCAGGTGGGCGGCTGTCTCGCGGGCGGTGCGCCACCACGCGGCCGTCAGGTCGCCGCTGTCAGCGTCTCCGCCTCCAGCGGCCCTCCGTTTCCCTCCGCACCGACTTCGGGCGCCGCGGTGCCGGACAGCAGGGCCGCGCCCGACGCCTCGTCGAGGTAGCCCAACTCCACGAGGCACCGGGCCGTCACCATCGTGATGCCCGACCGGAAGGCTCCCGGCGTGACCGCCTTGATGAACGCCGCGGCGCCCTTCCGGTCGGGCACGGCGGCGCCGGTCGGCGACTCGCCGAGGTGGAGCGCCGCCGCGAGCAGGGTCGAGAACCCCGTCGGCGTCGCGCCCGAGAACAGGTCGAACAGGCTGCCTGCCTCGCGCTCGAACGCGGCGATGGTCTCGAACGAGTAGCGGAGCGCCCGACCGTCGTCGTCGAGCACGATGCGGTCGGCGTCGGCCGTGTCTACGTGGGGGAACGTCATTACGAGAGGGTGACTTCGGTGAGGGGGGCGGTCAGTTTGATCTCGCACGTGAAGGACGGCGCGTCGGAGCCGTTGCCCGTCTGGAGGCTCGACACCTTGCCGGTCCCATAGCGGGCCTTGCCGACGAGCCCGCGCGGGTACTCGATGATGTAGAGCAGCGGCGCCTCGGCGGCGCGGGCGGCCGTGAACAGGATGTCCTGCCCGTCGGCGGCCTCCAGGCTGCGGACGCCCGAGATCGTCATGTTCTCGATGCCCGCACCGACCGTCTCGGCCGAGGCCGTCTTCGTGCGAACCTCCGTCGTCTCGCGCGTCAGGTTCGTGGAGTGCTCGTCTTGCAGGTCCACGATCTTGTACACCGCGTCGGCCGGGTCGCCCGCGGCCGTCGGTGCGGTCGCGGAGACCGAGATCAGGAGGTCGTTGGCAGAGGTGATGGCGGTGGATTCAGCCATAGCGATAGGCCCCTACGGGGCGGGGTAGGTGATCTGGCAAGGGAGGCGGAGCGCGAGCGCGGCGAACCACACCGGGCGGTCGCCCCAGTCGTACTGGTACATGAGGGCGCGGTCGACCGTGAAGCCCTGCTGCGCGAGCACGGCGACGGCGCGCTCCAGCCCGGCGTCGGCGTCCTCTGCCGACTCCTCGCTGCCGTCGTCGTCCCACGCGAGCGCGAGCGTGATGCGGGCCGCGTAGTTGAGGCGCACGCCCGAGGCGGGACCCGGCCCGGTGCGGTGCATGGCGAAGGAGCCGCCCACCACCTCGGCCGGTTCGGTGCAGGCGGCGGGCAGGTCGGGCGGCAGGTCGTCGTAGGCCACCGTCGACGTGTTCTCGAACGCCGCGCCGCCGCTCGCCACGGGGAGGGCGAGCGTGCGGAGGGCGAGGTTCTTGGCGACGGCGAACATGCTACAGGGGTACCCGCACCGTGAAGTCGAGGGGCACCCGGAACGACTCCAGCAGCGCCGTCTCGGCGGCCCGCGCGAGGCCGGGCGACAGCGACGGCAGGCGGTCGAGCATGGGGGTGGCGATGAACGGCGTGCCCCTCACACCGCGCTTGCCGATGGCGCGGGCGACCGGGAAGGCGCGCGCCTTCGCCTCCTGCTGCGACAGGCGGTGCTTGCGCCGGAGCCAGTCCTCGATGACCGACGTGGGGGGCATCCGCCGACCGGGACGGCGGCCGTTGTGGACGACGAGCGCGTGCGGCGCCGTCGCGCCGACCGTGCCCACCACCACCCGCTCGCCCTCCTCCACGTCCGTGAACAGGCTCCGCTTGGTGTCGGCGTCGAACGTGCCGAACTGGCGCGGGACCGGCCCGGCCGTGTCGAGCATGGCCGCCGCGTCCGCCTCCACGCCCAACAGGAACACGCGCATCTCCTGGGAGAGTGCGCGCGTGGCGGTGCGGGGGTCGTAGTCGGGGACCGTCGACGGCATTCAGATGGCCCAGACGGGCGGGGGGGATTCGATCAGGTCGGCCTCGCTCGCGTCGGCCACCACGCCGCCGATGCGGCGGAGGTCGTCGGAGGCCATCTGCCGGAGTTGACCGGCGATCTCCTTCACCTCGGCAGGCGTCAGGAAGCGCTCGCGGCTCTCGGCCGGGCCGGTGGAGCCGATCAGGCCGCCCTTCGCCGAGGCGCGGAAGCTGCCGATGGTCGGCAGGATGCGGGCGACGGCGATCTGCGCGAGCGCGTCGCGGAACTCGGCGTAGTAGGCACTGCCGGTGTCGGCGATGGCCGCGAACACCGACGCGCCGACCACGCCCTGCACCTCGCCGAGCGCGGCGGGCTCCACGTTGAGAGCCCGCTCGCAGATGCCGTCCTGGCGCTCCCCCTCGGGGATGCCGGTCGCATTCGAGACGATGGTGGGCGTCAGGTGTGGCATCGGTCGCTCTCGCTTAGGCCGAGAGCGCGGTCACGAGGTCGGACTTGAGGACCGTGCCGCCCTTGCCGGTGCCGGTCACGTCGAGGCCCCGCTCGTCGGCGAGCTTCTGGAGGTCGGCCTTGTCCATCGCCTCGTACTCGGAGACGGACTCCGCCGAGGCCATGTCGGCGGCCAGGGCCTCCTTCATCGCGGCGTCGGCGACGGCCTGCGCGTACGCCTTCGCGTCGGCGAGCCGCTTGGCCTGGATGCACTTGACCAAGTAGGTCCGGTCGGGCATGTCCCAGCCGCGGACGCCGAGCGCCTTGGCGATCTGCTGGACCTGCGAGAGGGGGAGGTCGGAAAGGTGAGTGTCTGCCATGTCAGTAGGGGAGAGGGGCCGCGGACTGTCCGCGGCCCCGGTTCACGAGAGAGAAGGGCTAGCCGATCAGCAGGGCCGCGTGCTCGGGCTTGACCATCTTGAAGCCCCACGCGATGGAGACCTCGATGAGCGTCTGCCGGTACTCCGGGTAGACGCGCACCTCGAAGGTGAGGCCCGACACCGGGTCGGTGATGGTGGTCACGTCGACCGCCTTGTCGGCCTCGGCGGCGGCGGGCAGGCGCGTCGCCAGCACGATGGCGTCCGAGGAGAAGGCCAGCGACGGCGTGTAGCTCGACAGGACCGTCACGGCCGCGTTGTCGGCGATGTCGCGCTGGAGGCCCGGCGCGGCGATACGGAAGACGCTACCCGAGAGGGCGCTCGTCACCACGTACTTGTTGCTGTCGCCCGCGAACGTGACCACGTCGCCCGCGAGGATGGCGCCCGTGCCGCCGTCCACCGTGATCACGGTGTCGCCCGCCGAGAGGGAGGCGTCGTTGACGAGGTAGCTCGCGCCCGTGCCCGCGGTGTGGTCGGCGAACTGGCCCGACTCGCCGATCATCATGCCCTGGAGCAGGCCCATGTTGCCCGTGTAGCGCGCCGTGCTGTCGCCCCGGCCCCCGGCTTCGTTGACGCGCCAGGAGGTCGGCTGCTTGCCGAGCAGCGTCGCGCTGTGGTCCAGGTTGAGGACCATGTGCATGTCGCCGTCCGGGGCGCCGTTCTTGGCGAGGATCTTGCGCGTGGCCGACAGGTCGGTCAGGTCGTCGGCCGTCGAGAACGGCGCCGTGCCCGGCGTGCCCTGCGCCCGCGAGGCGCGCGACGTCAGCGAGGCGAGGTCCGCCTCGATGTCGTTCGAGAGGCTGCGGAAGGCCTGCTCGAAGTTCTGCTGGATGATGTCGGCGTAGGTGCCGCCGTTCTGGAGGCCCTTCATCTCCTCGCCGGAGAACCGGATCGGGTAGCCGACCGAGTTGGAGATGGTGAGCGCCTCCGCGCCGACCGTCTGGTCACCCGTGTCGGGCTCGTCGACGGCGGGCGTGATGGAGTACGACGTGTTGGCCGGAACGACCGGGCTGTACACCGTCTGCCCGATGGCCGCGCGGGCGGTCTGGGCGTCGCGGCGAACCGCAGGGATGAGGCCGATGCGCTCCCGGCTGACTCGGTTGAGCGCCGAGTACATCGCCGGGAGGAGGTTGGTAAGCGTGTTCGCCATGTCCGGGGGGAGGTTGAGTCTGTGGGGGTAGGTGCGGGCACGGCCCGCGGTGGTGCTAGTCGATCAGCTGCCCGCCGCCCGTGATGAACTTCATCTGGGCATCTGGCGAGAGGCTCTCGAAGTGCGCCCGCTGCATCGTCTTGCCGTCACCACTGCCCCGCGACCCGTCGAGGCCGCCGCCACGCTGCCGCTTGTCGGCGAGCAGGTGCTTGGCGTGCTTCCCGATGTGCTTCAGCAGCGCCTCGGCGACCTTGCGGTCCGGGATGCCGCCTTCGCCCATGAAGACCGGGCTGCCGTCGTCGTCGCGCGTCACGAGCGACGCCACGATGGAGTCGAACTGGCTGGGCACGCCCGGCGCGAGAGGCTTGAACACGTCTTCCGCCAACTCCCCCGTGAGGGCGTTGCGGAGTTCGAACCGCAGCTTCTCGGCCTGGACCGCCTCGTACTTGCTGGAGATGTCGGCGAGCTGCTGCTGAAGCGGCGCCACCTCGTCTTCGCGGATCAGGCTTGCGATGGAGTCGCGCTGCTCGGCGGTCAGCTTGGCGACCGGCTTCAGGTCCTCGTCCACCTCGATGCCGAGGCGCTGGAACTGCTTCTTGAGCGCGTCCGGCGCGTAGGCCTCCTCGGGGGTGAGATAGCCGCCTTTCGACAGCTTGCCCTCGACGCGGCGCGCGAGTTCGTTCTCGAACCGGTCGGAGGGGGTGAAGCCTTCGGGGGCGCCGAAGTCGCCGCCATAGAGGCCCGTGCCTTCGGGGAGGGTGAGGGCGTCAGGAGCGACGGTGACGGCGTTGCCGTCCGGGAGCGTGACAGTGATGTCGGCCAATGTGGGAGGGATCGTTTTACAGCGTCCCGCGCGGTGTCGGGGTGCGCTCTGCGGCATGGCTCTCGGTCCGTTTCCCTCCTGCCGGTGGAGGCGCGCGGGTCCGGGCGGCGCGGTGTCGGAGACACAGGGGCAATCACGCGCGGGCGCGCGGGCGCACGTAGCCGGGGCGCCGGACATATCCGCACGTCGTACCTTGCCGATGCACAGATCCGCGCACCGATGGACACGCAGGCGCCACCCTTCCCCCTGTTCCGTGCGGCCCTCGCCGTGTGCCTCGGCGTCCTCATGGCCGGGCTCCTGCTCGGCGTCGTCTGGTGGGCTGCCTCCTCGGCGGCAGACGCGCGCCAGAAGTCGGCCCCGGTCTACGTGGAGCCTGCCGAGCCCTACGTCGAACCGGCGATGTAGCGAAACCTGTCGGCCCGGCTGCGTAGACTTGTGGACACACCCCCCCGGACCCATGCCTATCCGCCTGCCCTTCTGGCTCCTCTGCATCCTGCGAATCGACGAGGGGCCGGGGCTCGGCTTCCCCTCCGCGAGCGAGAAGCGGGCGCCACGCGGGCTCCTCTCGTGAGGGAGTCCCGCAACGTGGTCGCCGTTCTCCGCGAGGCCCTTGCCGACCGCCTCCTCTGGTGGGCCTTCCGGGCCTGCCCCGACCCTGCCGGGCGGGTAGAGATTCGGTCCCTGATGCAGGCGCGCGCCGCGGCCATGCAGGCGGACCTTGACGCCCGCGGCCTCCAGCACCCATCCACCCGTTGACATGAGCGCCCTGTTCGTCCTCGCCAACCTCGCCGCATGGGCCACCGTCCCGTGGGCTATCCGGGTGACACGGAGGCAGGAGCGAGACGCACGCCTAGCCCGTCTCTCTGCACAGGGGCAGGCTCTCTCTGCCGCGCTCCGCACGTTCACCAACGTCGGGATCTCCACAGGCGAACTCCGGTCTTCTACCGCCCGTATCGTTGGCAATCGCTATGAGTGAGTCCCCCACGCCCTACGCCGCCACGCCCGAGGCGCACACGGACGGAAGCCGCTCACGCGTCCGGTACACTGTCGAGCAAGTCGAGGCCATCGCCCGCCGCGTCTTTGATGATGGTGTCGGATACGGCCGCATCTTCGGGCGACAGACCCGAGAGGGAGAGGCGCTGACCCCAGACATGGAGTCGACGCTGGACAAAGATTTCCCGGCCTGCCTCCGCAACGCACTGAACCAATGAGACCTGCCACGCCCGAGGCGCCCGCGTTCACGCCTGCCCCGATCCGCTTTCGGGTGTGGGATGGAGAGAGGATGCACACGCCTCCGCCGATGGAGCCCGGTACCGTCCGGCTTGACATGTCGGTGTACGCGGAAGGCGTCGTGAACGGGCCGCCCAGTTGGGTCCCCATGCTCTCCACCGGCCTCCGCGACGCCTACGGGGTGGAGGTGTTCGAGGGGGACTGGATTGAGTTTCCGCTAGCCCGTCACGCGGTATCACGTGATCCAGAGACGGGCGGCTTTGCGCTCACCCAACGAGGGGAACGGGGCGAAGTGGTCACCCGCGCGCTTGTCTCTTTGGGGCACGTCGTCGGCAACGTAGTGGAGGGCATCCGGGAGGCGGCCTAGCGCCCCTCGCGCATGACCGCCCGCACGAAGCGCTCCGACACGAACCGCAGCCCCTCCGCCTGGAGCGCCTTCGCCGTCTCCCGGATCGCCCCCGGCGTCGTCCACCGGTTCAGGTGGATCGGGTACACCTCCCGGATGCGCTCGGCGGCCCGCTCCCGGTCGTAGGCGCGCAGCACCTTCTCGCGCCGCCGCGGCGGAAGCGTCGACAGGTCCAGCAGGGTCGGGGTCTCGGCCATCACGCGGCACCGGGGGCGACCGCGTCCGACGAGACCACCGCGATCATCAACGAGGCCGACGTCACGCGTACCTCGGCGGCCGAACTGTCCGGCAGGTAGAGCCCCAGGTCGATGCCGTTGACCTGCATCGTCGCCCCTCCGAACAGCGGGTACGACCGGACCAGACTGGTCGCCCCGTAGTGGACCCGGATGTCGTCCTTGACGATCTCGCCGAGGGAGCCGCCCACGTGCGCGGCGACACGCACCTCGGGGTCCGACATCGCCAGCGCGTAGGCCCGGCCCGAGACCGGGTTCAGCAGGTCCAGCACGGAGCCGATCCCCGCGCCGTGCTCGGTGTTCGCGTAGGCGATGGCCTGCGCCGTCGTCGGCACGTCCGCCTCGATCTCGAACGACAGCCGCAGGTGGAACACCCGCCCGTCTGTGTTGAGCACCTGCGACCTCGCCACGTCGAACACCACCGGCATGGTGTCGTAGCGGCCCGGCTGCTCGAACACCGTCAGCCCGAACGGGATGTTCTGCCGCGTGGTCGTGAGGGTCAGGCCCGGCCATCCGGGGGCCGTCTTGTAGAAGGCGTGCGGCGTGTCCGGCTCGCCGGGTGTCGCCGTTTCAGGCAGGAGAGGCGTCAGGGGCATGGCTACGCGGCGTAGAGGGTGAAGGGGTCGCCCTCGGTGCCCGACAGGTAGACGGCGCCCGTGGGGGCGACGAGCGGCTCCCAGTTGCCGCCCGCGGGCAGGGTGAGCGCCCCGGCGTCGGTGGCGCCGACACGGACGGACATCGGGTTGGAGCCGGGGTTGTGGACGATGAGGTACCGCCGGTCGGGGTCAGCAGGCAGGGCCTCCACCGGCTGCGAGCCGGACGCGGGGAGCGTGCCCGAGGCGTCGGCGTAGGACGCACCGGGGTGCCCGGCCGCGATCAGTTGCGCGATGCCGCGCAGCAGGTCCGCCGGGACGCCGGGGTCCAGCGTCGGGTCGGTGTCGCCCGCTACGGCCGTGAAGGGGTTGGCGGCGAGGTAGTCGCGGAGAGTGGACATCGGGATGGGCTAGGAGAGGTCGGCGACAAGGATGCTTCGGCACCTTGCATGGTAGCCGGGTGGGCCGACGACGGGCGGGATGGTGCCCCCGTTCGTGCTGAGGAGGTTGCGGATCACGGGCACCTGGTCGTCCGCCCACCACCGGTCCGCCTCGATGACGGCCTCGGCGGTGGGCGCCGCGAGCACGGCGTCACGCCACGCCCGCAGGTCCTCCAGCGTGATCTTCTTGCCGTCGAGGTAGGTGCAGACCTTGGTGGTTCGCGCGTCGCGCGTCGCGTCGATCTTGCCGCCGAGCCCCGCCGCCTCCAGCGCGGCGACGCGCCCGAGGGAGCCGGACCGGTTCGCCGCCGCCGTCGCCACGAGGCGCCAGTAGTTGACGCCGCGGTCGTACTCGGCGCCGAGGGCGTCGCGGAGGCGCCGCGCCTGCTCGCGCGTGCCCCCGGCGAACAGCACGCCCCGGTCCATCGCCTCGCGGCCGACGATCCCGGCGATGCGCGGGTCCACGATGCGCTCCCCGTAGCGCGTCACCCAGTAGGTGTTGTGGCGCGCGATCCATGCCGCGGTCCGCCGATCCGGGCCGCCGAGCGCGACGGGTCCCGAGGGGCGCCCCGCGCCGAGCTGCACGCCGACCCGTGCGCCTGCCGCGGCGACCTCCCGCTGCACCTCGGTGCCCGCGGCGGTGTAGGCCAGCACGGCGTACCGCAGGAAGCCGGGCAGGGCGCGCGCCACGAAGCCTCCCGAGATCGTCGCCACGACGACGGCCGCGGCGTCGGAGAGGCGGGCGGCCTCGGCGGGCGTGACAACGCCGTCCCCGTCGCCGTCGAGCGTCAGCGTGGCGAGGTCGGCGAGGACGGGACGCAGGGAGGCGTCCCACGCGCGGAGGAAGACCGCGAGGAGGTCCGCGATGACCGACGCCTCGGCGTAGCCGCTGCCGCCCTGCATCGCGGCGGCCTCGGCGTAGGCCTCGGCGATCAGGGCCTCAACCTCGGATTCTGTGGGGAGGTCGTACACGGGCTAAGGCTGGATGGTGCGGTCCACCATGCCGTTGGGCCGGTGGACGTAGACCGTGCGGCCGTCGGCTGTCGCCGTCGCGTGCTCCACCGCCGCGTCCTGCGTGGCGAACACCCGCAGCGCGCGGGACGAGGCGCGGCGGCGCACCGCCCACCCCTTCGGGTGGGTCACCACGTGGAGGGTGTCGGCTCCGATCTCAGTCATGGCTCTAGAGGGTGGGGGGACCGGCCTCGGCCGGGGCGAACTCGTTCGGGGGCTCGGTGCCCGACGGCACCCGGTCCGGGCGGATCGCCCGCGTGAGGTCCATCTGCGCGACCTCGGCGGCGACCTCGTCCGGGTCGATGGAGAGGCCGTAGGCACTCGCAAAGCGCGCCGCCGCCTCGCGGCGCCCCCGCGGACCGACGGGGACGGGGGCGGAGCCGAACACGTCGCCCGCGAGGGCGGTCGCCCGCTCCGCCTCGTCGACAGCCACGAACTCTTTCGACCGCGTCACCGAGGCCGCGCCCCAGGCGTCGGACCGGTCGGGGGCCTCGGCCTGCGAGAGCAGCCGGAGCGTCCGGTTCTCGGCCTCGTCCATGCGGTCGGAGACGAGCGCGAGGATGGCCCCGGTGCCGCTCCGCTGCTCGGCGCGCACCTGCGTAGCGGTCAACTGCCGGGCCTGGTCGCCGAACGCCTGATAGGCCTCCATGAGGAACCGCTCGCGCTTGCCCTTGCCCCGGTCGCGGGCCTCGCGCGCCGCGCTCATGTCGGGCGCCACGTAGGCCACGTCCTCGTTCGTGCCGATGACGTGGAGCGAGGAGCCGTCGACGACCTGCTGCACGAACCGGTGCACGGTGCCACCCGTGCCCGCGTTGGATGCCGTCTCGGGCGCGTCGCTCTTGTGGATCAGGCGGGCGACGGTCGAGGTCAGCGTCGCCACGTCGCCGCGCGCCTCCATGCCGAGGGCGGCCATCGCCTTACGCGCGAGCACGTAGGCCACGTAGTACCGCAGGTTGAGGTCCACCGGGAAGATCGGCAGGCACGGCGTGTTGCCGTCCGCGTCGCTGAAGTAGGCGTAGGTGCCGCTGTCCACCATCGCGGCGTCGCCATCGCCCTTCTCCCACTTCTCCCAGCCGCCGAGCTTGTAGACGTGGCGTACCTGGATCTCGGTGTCGCCCTCTTGGCGGGTCCGTGCGACGTGCGCCTCGACGAGGAGCCCGTTGACCTCCTTCCAGTAGGGCACCTCCATCGGCGTCAGCTTGTAGACGCAGGAGGCGCGCTCCACGGTCTCCGTGCCGTCGCCGATGGTCGGAACCTCGACCTTGTCGAGCCCCTTGACGGCGAACCAGAGGCGCTGGTACAACAGCAGGTCGGTCGCCGAGGCGATCCACAGGGCGCCCCAGTCGGTGCCCTGTCCGTCGGCGTCGCGGAGGAGGCGGTGCGCCGGGCTGCCCTCCTGCTCCGGGTCCCCGAGCGGCCCGTCGCCCCCCTCGGGCGCCCAGGCGCGCGCCGCATCGGGCTCCACCGCCGCGATCTGCCCTGCCAGCGAGCCGAGGGCGTACGGGAACAGCCCGTCCGGGTCGATGGTGGCGAGCATGTGCCGGTAGCGCTCGATGGCCTCGCCGAGGGGGACGCGCGGGATGTACTGCGCCGCGCGGGCGATGTCCACGGAGGCGACGGTGCCCGCCGTCTTGGCCGTGCCGCCCGCGACCGACGGCACGGTCAGGTAGTCGGCAGCGTAGGCGCCCTCGGTGTAGCGCCACTCGGGGAGGCGCTTGGTGTAGAGCGGGTGGACGAGGTCGAAAGGGTCGGTCATGGTCAGATGGGCAGGGCGTAGCCTGCGGAGGGGTTGGCGGACTTGACGAGCCCGAGAGCAAAGGCCGCCCACACGAGCCAGTCCACGCGGTTCGGGCTCTCGCTCCCGTCGGTGGCGTCCCACGTCGTCTGCTCGTCTTCGAGGTCGGGTAGGTCGCCGACGTGGTGAAACACGTGCTCCTCGTAGAGCTGCACGACGGGCTCGGCACGGGCACGCTTGGCCTTGCTGGCGTGCACATCCCGAAACGGGACGGCCGCGGACGGGCGGAGCCCTTCGGCATGCATGGCCTTGGCGGCGGCCTCCACGACGAACTTCACCATCTCGCCGCCTTGGTTCGTCTCGGCGACGATCTCGCCACGGCACCCGTGCTCGGACACCATGCGGTCAAGCAGGGCGACGGCGCGCCGCCCCCACTGGCCCGGCGTGTAGGTGCCCGTCTCGTCGGCGAGGGCGTACCCGTGCCCGTCCGCCGTCCGCCCCGCCGCACCAATGCCTGTGTCGTCGGAAGACGCCTTGGACGTGGTCGCCGGGTCGATGGAGACGACCACCTTGGTCAGAGGCGGAGCGACGGGGACGCGCGTTTCGTTGAGGAGCCCCGTGGTCCATAGGGCACCCTCCACGTCCTTCACGTTGTTCTGCTTCTCCCGGTCGAAGGCCCGCCACCCGAACGCCTTGATCTCGCGCTGGCAGACGGCGAGCGAGCAGCCGACCCAGGTGGCTACGCCGGAGACGATCTGCTTGAAGCGACGGCCCGTGTCCGGGTCGGACGCGTCTTCGGTCACGAGGTCCCGGACGGCCTTGACCGGGCCGCGCACGTGGGCGTCGGCGAGGAAGTCGGCCCGCCGGTCCGCGATCCGGGAGAAGATGCCGTTCGGCTGGACGAGGTTCTGTACACCCCAGATGGCGCAGTCGTCGGACCCCGCGGGCAGGATGCTCTCTGTCAGCGTCTCGGTCTTCTTCTTTGTCGCGGCCTTGGTGTCGTGGCGACTGTCGATGTCGTCGAAGATGATGAGGTCCGGCCGGAAGTCTTCCAGCTTGACACCTCGCACGGCCGTGTCCATGCCGAGCCCGACGATGGAGAAGCCGGACGCCGTGCGGACCATGTTCTTGGACCACCCGCGCGAGTGCCCGTAGGCGTTCTCAAGGCGCTGCCCGATGGGGCCACCGATCTTCTCCAGGATCGCCTGCACGTTCTGGACGTGCTTGTCGGCGGCGTCCTGCGTCTCGCACACGTAGAGGCAGAAGGTCCGGCGCCCGGTCTCGCCGAGGTAGGCCGCGCCGTGCTCGGCGAACGTAGACTTGCCGTGACCGCGGGGCCAGATGTCGATGCCCGGCCGCGGGCGCGTGTCGGGCGCGATGCCCTGTAGCCAGTCGCCCGCCTCCTCGTGATGGGGGGCGAAGGCGTTGAGGGTCGGGGTGACCCGGCGGAACCACGGTTGCCACGCGTCAGGCAGAGCGCTCCCCGGCGACGGGCGCGCGAACGCCGGGCGCTGGAAGCGGATGACGGGGCGCGCGATGGTCATTCTGCCTGCCCGAAGGCTTCCAGCAGGCGGACGGCCTTGTCGGTCATGACGCCGTGCAGGACCGCCACGTCGGCGGCCTTCTGGCCCTTGAGCCAGTCGGGGTCAGCGAACACCTCCGCCTGCGCGGAGAGGGCCGCGAGGTTCTTGTCGAGGTAGTCGGTCAGGCGGGCGCCGATGTCGGGGGCGTCTGTTTTGGGTCCAGTTGAGGCGGACCCCCTGACCTCCTCGTGCGCTTTGCGCTTCCAGTTGGAGACGGTGCCCTTGGGGATGTCGTAGTCCTTCGCCACGCTGGAGACGGACTGCCCGGCCAGGAGTGCGGCCATGACGGCACCCTTGGTCTCGTCGGAGTAGGAGGACTGTGTCGGCATGGGTCTAGCGTGTGGAGTCGGCGGCGGCGAAGCGGGCGCGGGCGGTGCGGCGCTCCTCGGCGGTGGCGAGGGCGCGGCGGAGGGACCGGGCCTCGGTGCCCAGGCGGGCGACCTCGGCGCGGAGGTGGGCGGCCTCTCCCTCACAGGTGGCGAAGGCGAGGCGGACGGCCGGGTGTGCGGAGACCGGGTGCGCGGCCTCCCATGTGGGGCGGTCCTGTGCCGAGAGGGGCAGGCAGAGGGTGAGAGCGAGGAGGAGGGGGCGCATGGGGCTAGGCGGGGGCAGGTGCTGTCACCGACTCCAGCTGA
>Ga0208644_1000163_pt1 | contig 45701 bp, 78 predicted proteins | sample VirMetDEL_Nov_18_FD_184517 | JGI IMG/M metagenome (GOLD analysis project Ga0208644, IMG submission 184517) | Aqueous microbial communities from the Delaware River and Bay under freshwater to marine salinity gradient to study organic matter... | ecosystem: Environmental > Aquatic > Marine >...
ATAAATTGGTTAAAACGTAATGGTGATTTAAAGGATAATGAAACATACCAAGCTAATTCTATTCCTCAAGAAATGTTTTATGAGCAATTAGATAAAATTTATAATAACTATTATATATTAACTAATGAAGAACAAGCATTAATAGAAAAAATAGCAAAACGTTTTTAATATGATAAAGTTGTATAACAAATATAGTCTTGAAATAAAAACAATAGCTCAAATTATCCTTATAGCAGTAATAGCATTAGTATTAGAATATTTTAAAATAGTTAAATAATATGGCAATCAAACCTCAATCAATTAGAAGTGGAGTAGTAGTTAAATTTGATAACAAAGTAGTTGATAAACAAACTGTTATAACAGCAAGTGAGACATGGTCTCCAAATCACGAAACATTATTTAAAAAATTATTACAACAAGGTGGATCATTTAAAATTAATGGAATCAAAGTCGAGGTAATACCAGCTATGAAAGTATTAAATTCTAAAAACGAACCTGAAATGACAGTTCCAAAAACAGACCCATTAGCAAGATTTTAAAATGATAGGTGGAGTACAACAAAAAATCCTAGTACATCAGGATGAGAACGGTAATTTAAAAATGGATGATGAAATGGGTAAACTATTATTTGGTGATCCTAATACTCATATGAAATATAAATTGGTTCGTGAACATGATGGATTAACACATCACGCTCATGAAATTGGATGGATTGAATGGAATGAAAATGGTACATTTAAAGAAAAACATAATGAACTAGCTATTGGTAGATCACTTATATTAGATCCACATCGAATGAGTTTTACTTGGTTAACTACATCAGTTACTGAAATTGTAGAACAACAAGACAATTATATTAAATTTAAAACAAAAAATAGTAATTACAAGTTATTTAAACAAGATAATAGTTAATATGAATACAGAAAACTTAAACACACAAGAATTAGAAACGTTAAGAACCTTGCTTAATAAAATGGCAGGTGAGTCTAAACCTAAATCTAAAATTTTCTTTGATCCTGTAGGCGCAATGATTGATGATATTATGGGAGAGTTTGATTTTGGAAAAGTATGAACAGTAATGAATGTTTTAGGTTGGAAATGGCATGATGCTGAAGAGGGTATACCTAATTTAGATGAATTAAGAAAAGAAGCAAAATATTTACTTAAAAGAGCTGCTGAATTAAGATTAGGAAGTTTAAATGATGAACATTGGGAATTAGGCATTGCTTGTTGCACAGGTGGATTTCAAGCAAAAGCATATTGTGATGAAGATAAAACTAAAATTACTAGTTTAGATTTAAAATTTGTAGTAACAGAGTGGGATACTGATTTAGAATATTTAACTAATACTCATTATGAAGACAAAATATAGAATTATAAAAACATATTGGGCTAATGAATATGGTGACCAAGAAAAAATTCAATATTATATTCAGGAACAAAAAATGTGGTTCGTATTTATTATTCCTTTACCTATGCCCCATTGGGTTGATATAAAAGGAGATAATTACCATAATGATACTTTAAAGTTTAATACTTTACAAGATGCTGAATTATTTATTGAAACTGTATTAAAACGAAATAAACCTCGTTTAACAACTGTAGAAACACCTATTAAACAATATATATGAAAATCTGGAAGGATATTAAATGGTTTTATAATCAATTAAAACGTTCATTTGCTTATGCTAAACACGCTTGGGGAGGATATGATTGGGATTATAGTTACTCGATTAAAATGTTTCAATACAGTTTAGAACGATTAGCTAATAAATTAGAATCAAATCCAGCATCCAGCTATTGGAATGGTATAAGTACTAACCATAGAGTATCACGTTGTAGAATGATTTCTCGTTTAATGAAACGAGTTAATGAAGATTATTATGCTTTAAGATATGCTGAAGTATTAGAAAACATGTATGGTAAGTGTGAGATGGTAACTAAAGACCTAGGTAATGGTAAATATGAACTTGTTGGTTGGAAATGGGAAAAGGCTGTTAACGATAAACACAACGATGCTATTAATGATCTTGATAGAGAATTAATGAAATGGGGCGAGGAAAAACAAAAACGTGCTGAGGTGTTACTTTGGAAATTAGTAGAACATAATATTAAATATTTTTGGGATTAATATGAATAAACCTAAATTTAAAATAGGTGATAAATTAGAAGCGCTTGATTACTATAAAGAAGAATATGGTTTAAAATATGTAACCATTACTTCAATTAATAAAGACAATAAAGTATATCACTGGGAAGCAGATGATGTAATTACTGGATTAAGAGGTAAAATACATTCAGGTTATTATTTTCACGAGGCAATAGAATATAAAGATGAATAACATACAATATTTTTTTAAAAAAGCGATAATATCTTGTAAAAAAGGTAAATTTTATTATAGACCTTGGAAACAATTTATACAAATTATTTTTTTAGAAACTATAATTTTCTTATTAACGAACAAAAAATATGAACAAATTAGATAAACAATACCAAGCACTCCTACAAGACATACTTGATAATGGAGTTGAGAAACAAGATAGAACAGGTACAGGAACCATTTCAGTATTTGGTAGACAAATCCGTCATAAAATGAGTGAAGGTTTCCCTTTACTTACAACCAAAAAGATGGCTTGGAAAACTATGGTAACTGAATTATTATGGTTTCTTCGTGGTGATACAAATATCAAGTACTTAGTTGATAATGGTTGTCACATTTGGGATGGTGATGCTTATAAGAACTACGAACAAGAGTGGTTAAAAGAGAACCCGCCATTTGGAAGTCCTTACACTGATCCTTGTTTAACACAAGAAGAATTTATCAACAAAATCAAAACAGATGATGAGTTTGCTAGTAAGTGGGGTGAGTTAGGTCCAATTTATGGTAAGCAATGGAGGAATTGGAATGGAGATAATTTTATTTATGGTGACTTTAAAAATGGTATAGACCAAATCCAAAACCTAATCAACGACCTTAAAACAAATCCTGACTCAAGACGATTAATGGTTAATGCGTGGAATGTAGGTGAATTAGACCAAATGGTACTTCCACCTTGTCATTATGGATTTCAAGTTTATACGAGAGAGTTGACATGGGAAGAAAGGAGAGAGTTGATGTCAGAAGATATTGCAAGAGGTAGGGTATTGGATAAAAATGGTTTAAACCAAGGTGATTTTGGTGACCTATCACCATTTACAGAAAAAATGATACATTATTGGATGAATCAATTTAACATTCCATCCAGAGCAATCTCTTTAATGTGGAATCAACGTTCAGTAGATACATTCTTAGGTTTACCATTTAACATTGCTTCTTATGGTTTATTATTAGAAATCATTGCTAAAGAAGTTAATATGGTACCTGATGAATTGATTGGTAATTTAGGTGATGTGCACTTATATAGTAACCATATTGAACAAGCAAAAGAACAAATTGGTAGAGAACCATTTAAATTACCTACATTAAAAATGAATCCTATATTTTTAGCTAATTTAGAACATAAAGGATTTGATGAAGCTATTAATGGTCAAGTTAATTTTGAATTAGAAAACTATCAATCACACCCAACAATTAAAGCACCTTTAAGTAATTAATATGAAAAACAAATTTAAAGCACAAGATCCTTTTCACCTAACAGATAGTGAAATAGATTTATTATGTATTGAAACTGGTACATATTCTAAACACGATAATGATGAAATCAAACAGCAATGGAAAGAGGAGTATCGTAAAGTAGAGACAGAATCGAATAAAATGATTGATAAATATGGTAGTGTTGAGAAATGGTATCAAAGTGGTGAAGGAAGAATGTTATAATTAAATTATGATTTATATATTATCGCTTATAATATTTACCTGTGGGTGGTACTCTGGGTATAAAACGTGTCAATATTTTAAAAATATTGATAATGAAAGATTTAAAAAATGAAAAGTAAAATTCATGTCAACCAACATCATATTCGTTCTAATAAAACTAAAGGAACAGATTTACCTGTCATAACAATTAAACAAGGTAAAAAGAATACATATTGTAATGAAGTTGAAATATTAGGTCCAAGTAAAATTATTTATGGTGGTCATGGTTGTGATGCTAAACCATTAATGAGTTGCGGAGCAAGAGTAGTAATTGAAACAGAATCAGAAATTAATATAATAAGATGAAAATAGATTACTTTAACCCAATATTAATTTATATTTATACTAAAAGATAAACTATGAAACAATCAGAATTAAAACAAATCATTAAAGAAGAAATTAGTAAGGCTTTAAAAGAACAAACATCTAATATTGAACTAATAGGTCCTGATATTGATGAATTATTAGATGCTATTAATTTTATTAATACTGGTCTTACTAAAACTAGTAAACCAAGACCTCATCCCTTCGGAAAAAATACACTTAAAGCATTAGATAATGATGGTCATCCAATAGACAATGGAAAATTTTCAATTAGTGTTGAACCTAAAGTATCTAATAAAAATTTATATATTAGACAAGTTAATGATTTATTAGATGATCATGGGTTTGAATGTAAATTATATGTAATTAAATAAATTAATTATGAAAATAGATTATGATAATCCAATACTAATCTGTATAGATAAAATATTTAATGGCATAACAGATGATGGTATTGAATTTGAAATACAAGCTTACTATACTGAAGAGGATGGATGGCAAGTAGAAAAAATTACATTCACTAATAAAGTACCAAATCAAAAATTACTCAAACAACAAATCACTAATACATTTCTAGAAAATATAAAATAATATGTGGGAACAAAGTAAAAGCACAAAACGTAGATTCAATGATGGTCATTTTCATAACAAATATTTTGTTGGTCATGGAATTGATATTGGTGCTGGTCCTGATACATTAAATAGATATAAACATGTATTTAGACAAATGACTCAAGTTGATAGTTGGGATCTAGAACATGGTGATGCTCAATACATGGCTACAATATCAGATAACACTTATGATTTTGTAGTGTCAAGTCATTGTTTTGAACATATGGTTGATCCTTATATCGCCTTAGAAAATTGGATTAGAATAGTTAAACCAGGAGGTTATTTAGTAATAACATTACCTGAAGAATTTTTATATGAACGAGGTGTTTGGCCGAGTGTAAATAATCCAGACCATAAATTTAGTTTTTCAATTCATAAAACTAAACATAATATGCCTCAACCTGTGTCAATAATGGAATTACTATTAACATTTGATAATATATCAGTTAGAAAATTAGAGTTAATTGATGATGTATTTGATGTTAATGATCCTGTAGACCAAACAACATTCATTATTTGTGAAAGTGCTATTGAAATGATATTACAAAAAGTATAACCATCTGTTTGGCTTCTGGTTAAATTGATGTTATATTTAAGTATATGGAAAAAAAAGGTTTTACAGAGAAAATGCGATTTGATTTTGACACAACTAAATCTTGTGAAATCAAAATTAAAACAGGTATATGGTGTCGAGCAACACCTAACGAATTTAGAAGTTGGAAAGGTGAACGTCGAATTGTTAGATGGGTTAAAAATGAAGAAATCATAGAACAATATGATGGCCCTGTATATTATATGGGTTCAAATAAAATAGATAAATCAGAGTCTAAAGTTGGATATGCTTTCTTACATGAAATTGATCCTAGAGCACAATATAGTAAACAACGAGAAACCGAACATTTCACCATTAAAAAATAAGTTTGGCTATTGGCTAAATGGATGTTATATTTAAGTATAATAAGAAAATAAGAACATGATAACAGACGTAATTAAAAGACAAACCGAACCAGAATTAAATCATGAAATTGAAATGTATTTTGTTAAATACCCACCTCATGATTATGGTACAAAAGTATTAGATGTCATCTATGATGAACAGGATGAAGTATGGGCTGTATTTTTAGGTAGAAATGATTATTAGTATAATATTATTGTTTATACTATTTAGTCCTACCATAATAGTAGAGACATTAATTCTAATAGGTAGAGTAGTTGAATATTTACAAAATTTAAGTAGTAAAAAATAAAAATATGGATAGTTATTATTATGGCTATATTAGTATCAATTTTATTCTCATTATCAATAGGATTTGTAATGGGTTTCTTTTATCACTTAAATATTCAAAATAATATTAATAAACAATATATTAATATAATTAGAAAAACTGTTAATAATTATTTAAACGATTGTGATAGGGTAGGATATAATAAATATGTTTTAACTAAAGCAAAAGCAGAAATATTAGTAGCGAATATAATTTTAGCACTTAACAAATTAAAATAAATATAAAATAAAGGTTATGAAAATAGTATTAACAGAAAACACCCAAAACGAATTAGAACGTCTTAATTTACTATATGGAGATGAAAATTCACCTGAGTATGATAATTGGGATAAAATGTTTGAATTTGAAACATTAATTACAGATGCAGAAATGTACGCTAATGGAATATATGAGGAAAATTCATTTGATGATTTAAATGAATGGTGTGGAATTGTAGGTTCTATGGAATATGAACAAACATATCTTAACACTCATCCCAATGCTGTAAGAAATAAAATAGATGAAATGTTACGTAAAAATATAATTGAAATAAAATAAATAAAGGTTATGAAAAAATTAGTTTTAAGTATATTATTATTACTTCCACTTATAAGTAATGGTCAAAAAGTAATGGTGTGGAGAACAGAAACCGCAACAACATTAGTTATGATTGATATTCAATCAGGCCCGTCTCCACAAGACCAAGTATTCCAGCTTATTTATGATGATAAATCAACTAACGAAATAGATAAATATTCATTTGGTATATATGTTAAATTACCAAACGGAAAGTATTTATGTACTGTTAAAGATACTAATGATGAAACATTAGTAAATCGTAAATTTATTCTTACTCCAACTAAAGATTATTATATTAATGGTGTTAGAACTAAATGGATTGGTTATTATAAAATGCCTTAACTAAAACAAAACACATGATAACACTCACAATTATTTTAACAGTTGGTATAATAATAGGAAATGGAGTAATGGCTAGTTTATACAATTCATTATTTCCAATATCAACTAAACGAATTAAATATATTTTAATGATACCACCGTTAGCAATATTATTATGGTTGGCAATGTCAATTGTATTATTGTTTATGGAAATACAAAGTGGTTTAATTAAATATTTTAAAGAAGGTGATGAATAAAACAATGAAACAAATATCGGATAATGTAGATTGTGATAAATCAACTTATCATAATTACACTGATATTTACCCTATATTTTTAGAACAATTTAGAGATAGTGAGTTTAATTTATTTGAAATAGGTATTGAACAAGGTAAATCGTTTGAGTTATGGAAACAATATTTCCCGTTAGCTAAAATATATGGAATGGATATTAATACTTCATTTATTGATAAACGTGGTGAAGTATTTCAAGGTGATCAAAGTGATATAAATGACTTAACTAAAACAATAGCAAAAATTGGTAAATGTAAAGTTATAATTGATGATGGTAGTCATGTTGCTAGTCATCAAATTGATACATTTACTTATTTATTTGATCATATGTTAGAAGATAATGGTGTGTTTATTATTGAAGATATTGAATGTAGTTACTGGAGACCAGAAACAACAATATATGGTTATACAACAGGTGATTTGAATATAGTAGATTATTTTACTAAACATAATCATGAAATTAATTCTCATTATAATAAAAGTTATAATTCATTAAATATTAAAACAATTACATATGGTGCTAATTGTATTATTATAACTAAAGGTAATGATAATGATAAAGTATATAGAGAATATAAACATAATGATTTAATATGAGTAACGAATCAAAACAAACATCAGTAGAGCAATTGATGTGGAAATTATGGGACACACCAAAAGATAAATTTATTTGGTATAATATTATGAAATATTATAATGAGATACACAAGTATGAAGTAAGGGATGCATTTACAGCAGGAGAACATCAACAAGGATTTGAAGGTGAAGCAGAACAATATTATAACGAAACATTTGAATAATAGGTTTGGCCTCTCCAATAATTGATGTTATATTTAATTAAATAAGAAAAATAAAAGTTATGACAAGTATTAAAGTAACATATCTCGCTTTAGATTACGAAGACAAATTCCCAATCATATCAGCTGATTCATTTGATAATTTGAAATTAGCATTAGATGATTATTGTGGGGCGGATGAAAGAAATAGTGGTAAATGTCTTGGATTTACTCCATATGACTCTAAATACGGAAGTGATTATGAGGGATATTTTGAATATGAATGTTGTAGAAATAGAAGTGATTGGAATGGCGAAACATATAAAGATAAGTTTACTGTATGGTGTGTTGAATTTTACCCAAAAACTAAAATAGAAAAATTATAAAATAATAAACATATGGATACACAATTAATTATATTAGAAGAAAATATACGACACGCAAATCTTATTAAAGAAGCAGTAATTTCAAGACTTTATAACGATGGAGTGCTTAATGAGGAACAAGCTTTAACATATATTGAAAAATGGCAAGTGGTTATTTTTAAGCCAACATGGTTTAAACGTTGGATGGAAAAATTTGTTACTACTAACAAAGATAATTACCGATACAAATATGTTAAATTTGAGGACTAATAATATGAGCAATAATACACAACATTTTATAATAATTGAACCTAACACAGATGCGGTTACAATGGAAATTCAAATAAAAAAATGGATTGATGAGGGATGGAGAATAACTTCAGTAACACCACAACACGTTGCAACAGGAAGTAGTGATTATATCTCAGGTGGATATTTAATTTTAATTGAAAAATGGGCGTGAGTATGAGCAATAAACAACAAACAGCAGTAGAGCAATTTGCAATAGCACTTTATGAAAAAGGATTGTTAAAGGGTAATGGTGATGACATACAAGAATTGCTTGAACAATTTAAAGAAATAGAGAAGGAGAAAGTGATAAGAGCATTTGATGAAGGTCAAGAATATGAATATCAATATCATATTAATTCAGCACCTAAATTTGATTCTGAACAATACTACAACGAAACATTTGGAGGTAAAGATATAATATGAAATACAAAGTAATTGAAACACGTAAGGCAACAATGGTATTTGAATACGAAGTTGAGGCATCAAGCGAAGAACAAGCAGTACAACTAGCAAGTGATTATGTGACACCATATAACGCTTATGTTAATGTAGATGAGAGTGAGGAATTTGAAATGGAAGTTGAACCGTGGAATGACGATATTGAACAATCCAGAAAAACCGAGCGTGAAACGGGATTATAAAAGTTAAGTCAAAAGCATCTTGCAGTATATGACACCAACATCCTACATATATACAATCCAATCCAATGACAATAGTAACGGGCAAACATAAAGAACTATTAGTTGAATTATTGATATATCATTTAACAAATCGTAAATTTTTTACAGGTGCAATTAATAATATTAAGGAGCAAAATAATGATGGTCAATGGTATATTAATTATTATATAAACAATTGGAGTGAATAAACACGAACCGCAAAACAACAATCCAGAACACAACGATGGGAACAACAATGACGATAACGGGCAAACATAGGGAGCTACTAATTGAACTATTAATATATTATAAGAATAAGGATAATCCCAACCATATTCAATTGACGGATGTTTTTGATGATGAAAATCCATCGGGTAGACGTTGGGTAAGTGCTTATATAGATGAGTATGAAAGTTAAAGGTAAACATAGGGAACTATTAACCGAACTATTAATATATTATATGAATAAGGATAACTACGGTGTTAATCATAATTTTATTAATGAGGAAAATTCAACGGGTAAATATTGGGTAAATGCTTATATAGATGATTATGAAGAGCGAGTATTACTATTACCTTATCCAAATAAAAAGCTGGGTATTAAACGCTAACTTATGGTTCCGATGTGTGTTACACACAATGGGGGATGTATGTTTATAGGCGGGTTATTGAGGTGTATGGTGAGGTTAAACGCCCAAGTGAGTAATGAGTATGTGACAAACCAAACATGACGGGGATTAAACAATACGGGGATGTATTATAGTATGTGAGTTAAATAGGGGATGTATGTTGGGTGTGGAGTTGAGCATGGTAACCCTCATTACATGCAGAGCCAAACTCTCCTATCGAAAAGATATATACTTGTTTTAAACATAATTTAACGGGGATTGCCCACGGGGATGTAAAGGGGGGTGTACCTAGGTTTGGCCTCGCGGGGAACTGATGTTATATTTAGGTATAATAAATAAGTTAAACACATAAAAAACAAAATTAAGGTTATGATGAATTCAGAAAAATCAACAGGTAAAAAAGGTCGCCCGGTAGTGGCAGGTTCAAAACGTCAGGCGACATTAGCGGCACGCGCGGAGCGTGTAGCGGCTGGTGGGTCAGTTAAACGTGGTCGCCCAGCGGGGACTAAAAAATCAGCGCCCCAAGCTTAAATAGGGGATTACATTAGGGGGATTAAACCCCACCCCGTAACGGGGATGTAAATGGGGGATGTAGGAAGGGGGATTAAAACGCCCCCGCCCCTAAACTTAAATTTGGCCTCGCGGGTAAATTTATTTATATTATAATATAATAATTAATTAAATATATAGTAAAAACAAGTTATGAGTAGAAGATTAAACCGTGGTGCTAAAGTAATGTTCTTTAAACACCGTCAACGCAAGGGAGATCAAGTAAGATTAGCTGAGGTAACTGGCTATTCAGAGTCTCACATCTCGAATGTATTAAACTACAGACGTAGAATTCCTCAATTATTGGCTAATGCGATGTATCGTATGACGTACCGTAGATTGAAGAATGAAGAATTTGCTTATTAATTAGCAATTTTTTGATCCATGTTTTAAGGCACCGCCGGGAGGGGGTGCCTTTTTCTGTCCCCAACGGGGGATATAGGAAGGGGGATCACCTCTCACCCGTGAAGGGGGGATTACCGATCTAGGAGAATCAACCACTCTAGGGCGACTCAACCCAACTCAACCACCTGTTTGGCTCCCCACAATATCTTCATTATATTTAAGTATTAAGAAATTAAAGATAAAGATATGATAAACCAACCCTATAAAATTATTTCTAAAGTAACTCAAAAATCTGAGTTTAGTAACCAAATGTATGATGATTATGAATTAGAATTAAATGATGAAATGCATTTAAATTTTCATATTAAAACAATAGGAAGTGTTAGTATTGAAAAAGGAGAAGTATTAGATTTTAATAATCAATTTCATTATTTTCATTATATACACACTGATGTATTTAATAAAGGAGTTAAATTAGAGTATATTTCAGGAGTAAAAAATGGAGGATATAATGTTAAGGCTTCAATACTTAAGGCGAAAAAATGGTTAGATAAAAATGGGGATAAATTATTATTAGGTAAAAAGTACCAACACAAGTCAACATAGGTTTGGCTCCTGTACAATTGATTATTATATTTAAGTATTAAGAAATTAAAAAAAGAAAAAAGATATGGTAAAATTTAAAGAAAATGTTACGGGTTTTATTTATGATTCAATTAATGGTGATATTATGGAAATATTCACTACTAAGATTCCTAAAAATATTTGGGTTGTAGGTGAGGATAATGTATTATTTGTAAAAGAAGATATTAATGATATAGTTGATATGTTTTGTATTGAATCTAAAGAAGATTTAAATGGATTGGAAGAAGTTTTAGAATGGGTTGAATAATTTATTTGGTTATCCAGAATTACTTTATTATATTTAAAATATTAAGAAATAAATAAGTTAAACAATTTAAAAAGAAAAAAAGATATGAAAAGATTAAGTAAATTTGAAATTGAAAGTTTAGTAGATGTAGTAATGAGTAAATTAGAAGAAATTGAAAGTGAAAAATTGGAAAAAGAGTATGGTGAAAAAATTAAAGAATGGAATAAAGAATTAGGTGAGTTAGATAAAGAATTAAAAATTTATCAAGAGAAATATAATAATAGATATAATGAAATTAAAAAAGATATGAATAATTATAAATTTAATTGTAATGGATGGAATGGTAATTATATTAGTATTAATAAAGGTAATTTGGTTAGTTGGAATTTAAGAAATAAGATAAGTAGTGAAATTGTTATTAGTAATTTAAAAGAAGAAGGTATAGAGAATTTAATAGAAAATTTAATTAATAAGTTTAAAAATTAATAAAAAGGGAGGGTTAAACATAGGTTTGGCCCTCCCATTAACCTTTATTATATTTAGGTATTAAGAAATTTAAAAAAAATAAGATATGGCAAACATGAGTTATTGTAGATGGAGAAACACGTATTTAGATTTAATCGATTGTTCTCGTAATATGAATGATAAAGATTTATCTAATGAAGAATTAATGGCTAAGAAGAATTTACTTGAATTATGTAAAGAAATGATTGAAGATTATGAGTTTAATAATTTAGGTGAGTTAGAACATGATTTTGATGAAGAATAATAAGTTTGGCCTCACCATGAACTGATGTTATATTTAGATATAAAGAAAAAAAGATATGAATAAATTAAAATTTGATTTTATGGATGGGTTAATATTAACTCAAGATGATGAAACTTTAGAAAGAGTTATACATTCTATATGTATAGAATTAGATAAAGAAGGATTCGATAAAGATGATATTGATAAATTTGTATTGGTTAAGGTTAAAGAATATTTGGCCTCGGCGAAATAAGATGTTATATTTAGTTAAATAAGGAAAGCAACGGGCAACCTTATAAAAAAATGTAGCCGCATATAGTCAGGTGGCAGAATATAGCGTTAAAGTAAGGAGAAGATGGTATCGAGTCGCAAGCTATGCGAGAGCTTCACAGGTTCGAGTCCTGTCCTGACTACTGATTTGGCCTCGGCGAAATAAGATGTTATATTTAGATATAAAGAAAATAAGTTAAACAATTAAGAAAAAATAAAGATATGAGAAAATTAAACTATTCAGAATTAAATTTAATAAATGAAACTTCATTTTATGATGTTACTATTAAAACTTCAATTAATCAATTAACTAAAGTATTAGGTGAACCTAGTATTCAAGATAATACAGGTGAAGATAAAGTTAATGTTGAATGGGAAGTAATTACTGAAGATGGAGTTGTAGGTACAATTTATGATTGGAAAGAGTATAGAAGATTAGATGGAGATGATTTAGTTAAATTTCATATTGGTGGGTATGATAAAAATGATACATTAATAGTTAAAGATAAGTTAAAACAATTGTTATAATTTATTTGGCCTCCCAACCAATTGATGTTATATTTAGATATAAGAAAAAATAAAGATATGATAAACGAAACAGAATTAAAATCAGGTTACTTCATTTACGGTAACAAAGGTAATGTGTGGGAAAACACAGCACACATTTACAAATCAGGTCAAGGTAACTTATGTGGTACACCAGCGCTCGCAACTAACCATGCCAAGTTTAATGGAATTAAAGTGGCAGGTTGTGTAGAGTGTAGTAAGGAGTATAGTGAGTTAATGGAACATCAGTATTGGATTGATAAAAAAGAAGATTTGATGGAAGGTTAAATTAGTTTGGCCCTCCGGGGCAAGGATGTTATATTTAAGTATTAAGAAATTAAAGAAAAAGATATGAACCAAACACAAACTAAAAGACGCGGTAGACCGTCTAAAAAGGCGACAGCGCAAAATATCACATACACGCCATCGTTAATTGATTTCTCGGCTATAACTAAGTTAAATAACTTAAATGTCGACCCTAAAATGATGGAGACAATGAAATCAGGATTAGCATTAGACCATTTTGTAAGTTACGAGGGTGGTGTGCCGTGTGCCTCAAATATGATGGTAATTGGAGATCCGGGAGTAGGAAAAACAACATTATTACTAGATCTACTAGCCGCAGTCCAAAACAAAAGCCGTAAGTGCTTATTCATATCAGGTGAGATGGGCCGTAAGCAAATGTTTAAATACACACAAAGGTTCCCACAGTTTGGTATTGTAGACACTTTATTTATGAGTGACTATATGAATCACAACACCAAGGATGTAATAGAACAAGCGCTTAACATTGGATATGATTTGGTTTTAATTGATTCTATCGCTGAAATTATTGATGGTGTTAGGGATGATAACAACTGGGATAGGAAAATGGCTGAGTCGTGGCTAGTAGATGTCTGTGTTAACAATAACAAAGGCGATAACAAAACAAATAAGTACACATCGTTTCTACTGATTCAACAAGTTACTAAAGCGGGTGTGTTTGTGGGTTCGAATAAGCTGAAACACTTAACAGACGCAATGTTAGAAATGAGACGTGAGTCGGATAGAAATGGTGGTGGTACATATTTAACATTTACTAAGAATAGAAATGGTGAGGCTGGAATGAGAATGAGTTTTCAATTAACAGGTACACAAATATATTACGGCACAATTGAAATTGACTCTGACGAGCATGATGAGTTGGAACTGGAAATAACAAATCCAGAATATGATGAAATTATTTTTTCTTAATATCTGAGGCAACTGGCCCTGGCGCGTTTCATATCCGCCCAGGGCTAACCTCTTGCTTGGATGTGAAATGAAAATATTGTACCAGTGCTTTTTCAGAGTAACTACGCCCGCATAACTTGAAGTGATTTCCGTAGTACTAAAATCAAATCTCTAAATGCGTTGAACCCATCTGACTAAATGTGAGTCCCCGGTTTGTCGCAGCGCCCATCTCTGAGAGCCGGTCGGATATTTCAATCCAATTTGTAATTATTCTAAAATAGCTTGGGTATATATTGTACCATCTGCTTCTCGATAATAAATATGCTGGGATTAAAAAAGGACGCCCAATTAGATAAGAATGTATAGTGAGAAGCAAACAGTATAATCTAAGTGACGGGCGTCCAATATGACCATAAATATACAACAATCCCTTGTATATCCAAGTTTAAATTCAGATAATATTTAATTTGGCTTCCTGAAATATCTTTGTTATATTTAGATATAATAAGAAAATAAATAATTTAAAAGATAAAAATATGAATATATTATTTAAAATAATTAATACTTTAAAATTAATATTATTAACAATAACTTTTGTAATATTATTACCTATAAAATGGATATCAACAAATATTATTAAAATATTTACTTTTATAGAATTTAAAACAGCAGATTTTACTTTATACTTTTTAAAAAATATAAATAAATAAAATTATGGAACAAATTAATAAAAACATAGAAGATGTTTTAGAACATCCAACAAATTATTCATTAAGTGAAATTTTTGAAAGATTAAAATCGGGAAGAAAAAAAGATGACCAATTATTACTTCAAGATTTGATTGATTTATTAGAAAAAGATGAGCCCTTTATAGTAATATCATCAGAAGAATATAAACAAGATCAAAAAATAGCTTATGAGTCTGGTTTTGAAAATTCAACATATGATCAATATGAAGATTGTTATGAATTAAAACCTGAATTTGATGATTGGTATAACCAAAAATTAAACAAATAAAATATAGCCCGTTATTACGGGCTATTTTCATTTAACTCCACCCATATCCCGCCTATAAACGCCAGATTATATAAGGTAATATATTGTTTGGCCTCCCGACCAATTGATGTTATATTTAAGTATAATAAGAAACAGATATGAGACCATTACAACAAGATGATATTCAAGATTGGTTAAATGAACCAAAACGTAAATTTAGGTTTATACATACACTAACAGGAAAATCTGTAAGAGCTAAAAATAAATTAGAAGCAATAATATTATTTAAAGAACAATATAATTTAATAATATTTAGAAAAGATATTAAGATTTAAATATTTATTATAAAATATAAAAATATGAAAAAATATCAAATAATATTTTGGGATAGAAACTATGATGAAGTTCCATTAAATCAATTATTTAGTTCAGTTGAAGAAGCTAATAAATGGATTCAAGATAAAGAATGGGAAGATCAATATTATGATTATGATGATGAAAAAGGAGGTGATTATTTAGATAGTAGAACTATGTATTTTAATCCTGAAGATAAAGAAAATTATTACGGTTATGATATTGTAGAAATATAAATTTAATTTTTTCTTAATATTTAAAATAACTAGCCCTGGCGCGTTTCATATCCGCCCAGGGCTAACCTCTTGTTTGGCTTCGCGAGCAATTGATGTTATATTTAAGTATTAAGAAAATAAAGATATGACAAAGACAGAAAAAATTAAACACGTAACAAAATCAGTAATTGCATTTATGGATGCGTTAGGTTATGAGGTGGTAGATGATCATGATGGTTATTTAACATTTAGTAATGGTGAAGGTAATTGTGATGATTATATTGATTATCATAGATCGTATCAAGATGTTTATACTATTAATTGGTGTAGTGAAGCGACTAAATTAGTCGAGGAAAAATTGAGTATGTTTGTTAAGCAAATGGTTAGCCAGGTTTGGCTAACCGCTTAATTGATGTTATATTTAAGTATTAAGAAAGTAAATAAAAAAGATATGAATATAATAAGAATGACAACAGAAACAACTTCAATATTTGAAGTGTATTTTGAAAAGAACCAGTTTACAGTGGTTAAAGAACAAGTGAGTAAAAACACATTTAAATACACTGTGTTAGAAAGTTATGATCAACCACTTGACGATGATTTTAAATCAAGATTAGTGATGGAATTAGAAAACGTAATTGGTTAACTATGAGAAAGATAATCATACTATCGTTAGTGTTAATTGGATTATTAATGTTAACTGAATCATGTTCATCACGCCGTTACTATAGTCATCACAAGCCTAAACAAGCATGTAAGGGCGGTGACTGGGGAGGCAATTTAATGGAGAAACGTATATGGTAATTTGTTTGGCTCACCAGTAATAGTTTATTATATTTAGATATAAAGAAAAATAAGATATGAATATCGAAAAAACAAAATTAGACATTATTAAAAATTCATTGATCGCAGTATTAGAATCTGAGATAATAGTTGAAGATAAGCATTCAGATGCATTTAAATTTGGTTACTTGAAAGGTACTATTAATACAGTAATTGAATTTATAAATGATCATAATAAATAATAATATAGTCAGGTGGCGGAATGGTAGACGAGGGCTTCCCGCAAGAACAGCTCGCCCAAAGAGGTTACAGGTTCGAATCCTGTCCTGACTACAAACATTAAACACTAAAACCGCAACACAACTATGATAAACATAGGATTAAATAGTGTCTACCTTGTGAATAAATGCGATATTTATAATAAATGGAAATAATTCATATTTATTTAGTTGAAAATTGTTATAATGATCCTAATAAAGTTTATATTGGTAAAACAATAAATCCTATATTTCGTTATTATAAACATAGAACCACATATGGTACTAATATAAAATTTACAATAATTGATACTATTAAAACAAATATTAAACATGATTGGGTACATATTGAACGTTATTGGATTGAACAATTTAAACATTGGAATTTTAATGTTGTAAATATTAATAATGGTGGTGGTGGATCTAATTTTATGTCTGATGATAATAAAATTACACTTGCTAATAGAATGTATAATAATAAAAATATGTTAGGTAAAAAACATTCTGAATTAACTAAATTAAAAATGTCTCAATCGGCTAGTGGTAAAATATTATCTGATGATACTAAAATTAAAATATCAGTAGCTAATAAAGGTAAACCTAAACCAGATGGATATAAAGCTAAAATATCAGCTATCCATTTAGGTAAAAAACTAAGTTTAGAAACAAAAATAAAAATGGGAAGTGTTGTGTTACAATATGATTTACAAGGTAATATTTTAAATGAATATTATAGCGCATCCGAAGCAGCTCGATCAATAAATAAAATACCAAGTGCTATTATTGAATGTTGTAATGGTAAACGAAAAAGCGCTTACGGTCATATATGGAAATATAAAAACGCTTAAACTACTATAACCAGCTTAATCGCATCATAATAACATGTTCGCCACCTATAGCATGTTGAATAAATTCAGAATTAATTAAATATTAAAAACAGTATATTATGGAACCACTTGGAATCGACTTTAGCATCACGTTAATACTTACTATGGTAGTATTGGTGGTTGGAACAGAATTAATTGACCGTTATAAACGTTATAAACGAGTTAAATAGTATTTCATATAAATTGCTTAACTAGCAAGTTAATCATATCATATCTTATGGGTGGGTCGATAATCTCGATCCCCCTTTTCTTGTTTTGTGTGGGTTACATTCCCTATCTGTTTGCGGTATATATACGGTATATGTACGGAGGTAGTGCGGTGGAAATGCGTGCGTTGTTATCCATCGATGCGTACGTTGTATTAAAATAAAAATGTGACGTAAAAATAGCAAGTAAACGTATATTGCGCACGGAGCGTATATATTGATATACTATGACTACCTATCACACCATTAACACGCATTAACACCGCTATATTCCGCCCATATCCCGCCTATAAACAACGAACGATCGTAAAATACATAATGCGCAAGTCCATTTAACCATTTTGGTATAACCGGTTAAAGGCCGGAAAAAACTTAGAAGTACAATTTTTCACGTCGATGCAAGTATATACCTATATACCTTAAGTTTGGCTCACCAGGATAGGGATGTTATATTTAAGATGTTAAAAAAGATATAAGTTAAACAATTTAAAAATAAAGGTTATGTTAGACATTAAAAACATGGATTTCATCGACAAGTCGGAAATCAAAAAAAGAGCAAATTCAATTTTCACAACTACCGGTTCACCTAGTACTTCAGATAAGTACGCACACATCTCAACCGAGAAAATTATTGATGACATGGAGTTATTAGGATGGGGTGTGGTTGATGCAAAACAAGTTAGAGCGCGTAAGAGTGTAGGATTCCAAAAACACTTAGTTGTATTTAGAAACCCAGAAATTGTAATCGATGGAGCAGATGGTGACACTGTTTTCCCTCAAATATTACTTACCAATTCACACGACGGTAAAAATGCGTTTACATTCACCGCCGGTTTATTTAGAATGATTTGTGAAAATGGTTTAGTGGTTTGTAATCAAGAATTTGAGAACCTAAAAATTAGACACTACGGGTACGATTTTGAGGAACTAGAAAAAACCATTAACGCGATGGTAGAAAAGTTACCGTTAACTGTTGAATCGATGAACCGCTTTAAAACCACGGTTTTGAATTCAAACCAAATGCTTGACTTCGCTAAACGAGCATTAAATTCCAGGTTCACTGAAAGTGAATTAGAGAATATCACCATCGATTTAAATGACTTATTAACTCCGTCACGTGAGGAAGATAAGGGTAATGACATGTGGTCAGTGTTCAATACAGTTCAAGAAAAGTTAACACACGGATTATTTAATTACGCTTACGGTTCTAAAAATCGTAAGGCACGTAAAATTAAAAACTTCAATAAGGACATGGAGTTAAACAACAAGTTATATCAATTAGCAAACGAATTCGTCAATTAATGGCGAGTTCGTATATATGTATATTAGTAGATAGGTATACACAAAACTAACGCGCGAGAGCTATGGGAAGTTATAAAACCAATAAACAAGTATTAAAAAAATTAACTGTTGAAGAAGCACAAGCCTTTATTCCGGTTACTATGGAAAATTCTGATGAGTTAGAAAATGCTTATTTTTATACTATGGTACCTATGGGTAATGGTTGGGATGAGATAAATTATTATACTAATCGACCTGTTCAACATTGGAGAACAGGACCTTATAATGGTTGGATTTATATTTTGTCTAATAGAACAATGCCTGGTCTATTTAAAATAGGACATACTAAAAATAATCCTGAGGATCGTGCTAAAGAAATTTCACGTGCAACTGGTGTCCCTATTCCGTTTGAAATTGAATGGGCATTTAATTGTTATGATTCTGATATGTTAGAGAAAGAAATTCATAGAGCTCTAGACTCGTTTAGATATACATCAAATAAAGAATTTTTTGAAATATCTTTAAATGAGGCAAAAGAAACTATAAGAAAGCTTGGCTCTGCATATAGGAGTTAGTATATTTATAATACGATTAATTAAACAAATAAAAAACCAATAGAAAAAAGATGAAAAATCTAATTGCAATCGTAGCTTTAGCTACAATCGTTTTGACTTCATGTCAATCAAATTCAAGTACTTCAGTTTCAACTACAGATTCAACTTCTGTTGATTCATCAGTAGTAGATTCAGTAGCTGTTGATTCAGTATCTGTTGATACTGTAACTAAGTAATTAGTTACGCTTCCTTAGCTCAGCTGGTAGAGCAACTGACTTGTAATCAGTAGGTCGCAAGTTCGATTCTTGCAGGAAGCTCCCGGATTCATATAAATCGAGGCAACTCTTTAGGTAGAAATATATGGATAAACAACCCGTCACGGTATGCCTAAGGGTAGGAGTGAACTGAGGAGAAATAGTCAGGTGGCGTAAGGTAACGCCTCATTATTGTAGATGAGAGATACAGTTCGGAGCTGTCCTGACTACAAATTGCGGGATAGAGCAGTGGTAGCTCGCTAGGCTCATAACCTAGAGGTCATAGGTTCGAGTCCTATTCCCGCTACACTAGCCCTAAGTACACGGGATCGAAAAGCAGTCGTGGCATACCGTAAGATCTGCTCGCTTAATTGCTCCTAATCGTTAGTAGGCACAGTTGACAACTCTGGAGGCGATACAAAAGTTGTAATTGGAGATTTGGCAGAGCGGTCGAATGCGGCAGTCTTGAAAACTGTTGAAGGTAATACTTCCCAAGGTTCGAATCCTTGAGTCTCCGCACCTTAATACCGATTCGGGTTTGACGGTCAAGTGGGCCCTGCGACTATGACTTAGTAATAAGTAATTAGACAAAACGTCATTAAATATCCATCACGTTAGATGGCATCGGTGATCTAACATTATTACCCTTTCGTCTAATGGCAGGACAATTGGTTTTGGTCCAATTAATCGAGGTTCGAGTCCTTGAGGGGTAACATAATTGCTCGGTTCGTCTAGGGGTTAGGACAGGAGATTTTCATTCTTCAAACAGGGGTTCGATTCCCCTACCGAGTACAATATTTATCATAAACAGGTTGTCGTTAATTAGTTGTATTAACCCTTAAAACATCTAACGACAACAATGAAAAAAATCCTTTTTTTCCTATTTTTCCTTACCTCTGTAATCTCAGTAAGTGCTAAAACATTACCTGCTCCTGGAACTGGAGTTTATGTATTAATTGATACTAACTATACTGTAAGTACTTCTTTAAATCCTACAACTACTGCTAGCTTATATTATACTAATAGTACTGCTACTTTAGTTACAGGTATGCAGTTTAGAGTATTTTATGATAAGGTAGCATTTAATGGTGCTGCTCCTACAGTCGCTTTAAAATATCCTAGTACCGATCAAAATCTTCAATACAACGTTAATACGACTGATGGTTATATTACTATAACCTTGGTTTATACTGGTTCTAACGCTACTTTTAATTACGTTAATAGCGAATTAGTAGCTATCACATTTACACACGCTATTGCTTCTACATTTAATAGTTTAGCTAGTATTTCTCCTTTAACTGTAACTGGTGTTCAAACATTTCCTGCTTTTGCTTCTAAAAATACAGGTATGGACACAACATTAAATTTATATAGTTATGGTGGTAATTTTTTAAGACCTACATTCTTATTCACTTCTACATTTACTAATGTAACAGGTACAGGAGCTAAAAATGTTACTATTAAATTATCTAAAAAACCTAAAACTGGATCTACTTGGACTACAATTGGAACTTATACTTCTGATTTAGATGGTATTGTATCTGTTAATCCGGTTATTGACACTACATTTTGGGATATTAAGTTTGCAGTTCAAGGTGATACAATGAATGTAGGTAAAATTATTTCAGTAGCCGATGCTCAAAAAGTAAACCAATTCGTATTAGGCACAGCTACTCCTTCAGGATTTGATTTCTATACAGCCGATGTTAATAACTCAAATACTATCTCAATATCAGACGTTTATTCTATATTTGGTAGAATCGCAGGCCGATTCTCAGTATGGCCTAATAACACTCCAGATGTAAGATTCTTTACAGCAACTGAATATAATTCAATTAATGGTTCATCTACAAGTTTAAAATCAACTATACCAGGTGTTACTAATTTTGAGTATTATATTAATGGTACTTCAGTAGTAACTTATTATATTGCTGGTTTAGGAGATGCTAATGGTACTGGTTTTAAAATGGCTAGATTAGTTCCTATCCAAATATTAAACCCAAATAACGCTCCTAATTATATTATAGATCAAACAGTAGAATATTATGCTAGTTTAAATGAAATTGAAATTAATTTACCTAGTTTAAATGTTGTTGAAGGTAATTTAGTTAATATTCCAGTTAAAGTATTTACAAATGAAGATTTAGGTTCATTACAATTAGCAATGAAATATGATAAAGATTTATTAGAATTTAAAGGTTTATACACAGATGAAAAACCAATGACTTGGTTATCATTCTTAAACGCTAATGATGGTATTGTAGAATGGGGTGGTATAGACATGTCTAATAATAAATTTAACTTAAAAAATAATGAACAAGTTGTTACATTACAATTTTTAGCTAAAAAACCTAAAGATGAGTGGTCAGCGAGTCCTTTATATGTATCACAAAAATATGTAGGTAATGCTAATGCTTCTGATTTAAATATTAGGCCTACAGATGGTAGAATTCAAATTCAAAGAGCAATGAATACAGTTGCCTTTAATCCAAATGAAGCTACTATAACTGTATTTCCTAACCCAACAGGTGGTTTAGTTACAGTACAATTCAATATACCTAAAGATGGTATTACAACAGTTGCTATTGTAGATATGCAAGGTAATGTTAGAAGAGAAATATTAAGCGGCAAAGTACCTGCAGGAGCTTATCAGTACGCTGTTAATTTAGATACTATGGCTCCAGGAATGTACTTAGCAGTATTAGAAAACAATGGAAAGGTTATATCAAATAAAACAATTTTAAACTAATAAATTAAACATGGCAAAATTAAAAGAAATCCTAGGATTAGGAGAAACAGAATTCAAGAAAGTAGATGATAAAAATCGTTTCTACTTTATGTTACAACAAATGCAAACTAACCGTTGGAAAATTACAGGTATTGTATTATTTTTATTTTTCTTTATTATCTTTGGAATTAACATGGCTGTATTTTTAAATGTTTCTATTCAAGAGTCTTGGAAAGAAATGTTACTTATCCTTTTAGGTGCCTTTGTAGGTAACTTAAATAAAGTAGTAGACTACTGGTTTAACTCAGAAGATAGAGACAAAATGTTAATCCAAAAAGTAGACGAAGAAGACGGCAAATCATTATCAAACACTATAACTCAATAATAATATGTCAGAAGAAGAAACACAAGAATCAACCTGGACAGGATTGAAGAAAACAATCATTGGAACCTTAGCCACTGTAGTTACAGCAGGTGGCGCTTGGATTGGTACAACTTTGTTTGGTGGTGAAGAGGCAGCTCCAGCTCCTGTTCAAGCAGCACCTACAATTAATATTACTCAACAAGCAGCTCCAGCAGCAGTACCTGTTAATAACACTACTATCATTCATGAGAAGACAGTAGAAAAAGCAGCTCCTGCTCCTAAAGAAGAACCTAAAAAAGAAGAACAACCTTGGTAATGAAAAGTTTTTGGAATAAATACAAACACTTCATTATTACAGTATTAGGATTAATGCTACTCACTACATTAGCTATGAACGCTAATGCTCAAGTGGGTAGCGTTAAAACTGAAAAATATCAGGCTGACTTTGAAAAGAAACAATCTATTGAATTAGTTGCTGATTATAATGGTCCTGTTATTCCTATTCAGATCTTAAAAATTGGAATTAATGAAGAACTATTCGAGATGTATCCTGAATTAAAGGATAAGCGAGTAGGTTTAGGTGTTACTAATATTGTACTTGAATATTTAGAATATACTAATCGTTTTGAATTTACAGAAGATAAATTAGAAATCAAAGAAAAAATGATTGCTCAATTTAAAGCTTCTAATAAAGGATTTACAGAAAATAAAATAGACGGTAAAGGTAAAATTAAGTTAGCCCGTTACTTTGTTTATATTGAAGTATATGATTTTTCAGTAGCTGAAAATGAAATATTTGACATTCAAAAAGGTAAAAGCTATTCTCGTATAGATCAAACAACTACATTAGGTTTACAAGTTAGATTTGTAGACGCTCAATCAGGAGAAGTAATTGTTGGGTCTGGTTTAGGAGAAGCTGTTACTGTTAAAGAATCTACTATGTTAGGTAATATTGATGAAGTTAAATTTAATCAATCAACAATTGGTATTACTACTAAAAAATCACTTGAAACCGCATCATCTCGTATTGTGAGTAAACTTATTAAAAAAGGTGTATTTCCACAATGAAAAAATTTATAGTACTATTAGTTTTATTACTGCCCTTAGCTGTATTAGGCCAAAGTACTGTAAACTATTCATATAGTGATCCTTGTACTGGTAAAGTAAAAAATCTTACTTTTCAAGATAATCAAACTATTACTGTTAATTATTTAGGTTATATTCAAGCTTTTGATTTTAATCAAATTAATAATGGTGAACTTGAGACTTGGATTAATGGAGTAGCAAGACAAAATACTTCTAGCCCGTGTGCCGCTGCTACTACTGTTGTTACTACTGCAACTAATTTAGCTATAACTAATAATATTATATCTACTTTAACTAATGTCACCTCAGTGGCTACATCTGTAGGTTCAAGTTTAGCCTCAGCTATTCCTATGCCTTCAACTCCATCATCTCCTTCTTCTACACCTTCATCTAGTACACCTTCAAGTAAAAAATTAGAAGGAGGTGAAACAAACGATAATGCAACAGAAGAATCTACACCTACTACCACAACTACTGAAGGTGGATCAGATAATACAGGAGGATCAATTAGTAATTCAGTTGAAGGCACATCAAGTGAAGGAGGAAACTCAGGTGGAGGTGGTGGAAAAAGTACAGCTAAAGCTAAAGAAGCTAAAACTAATACTGGTAGTTTAATTGGATCAGGTGATATTGTTGTAACTAATAATAGAAATGATAATACAAATAACTTAAGAATGACAGCTAGTATGACTAAGTCAAACTATAAAAATACATTTGCTAAAGGTTTCTTATTTAATTTTACTACTCAACTTAATAACTCTAACCTTACATTTTATACTGCTTCTACTAAGAAAAAATCTACACTTATATTTGCTAATTCAAGTTTAGTAAATAAAGACTATGATATATTTAATACTACTACAGCTATAGAATCTTATCGATTTGGTAAGTTTTCAGCTATGGGAGGAGTTAATTTTACTTTAGGAAAAATAGGTACTAAAGGATTTCAAAATTTATCATCAGTTGCAGGAGGTTTCTATTTATTCCCGGTGAATAAGAATATAACAGGTAATTTTTTATTATTAAGTGTTTATTCTCCATTTACTCAATTTTATGATGGTAGATGGTGGAATAGTGGTTTATTGTTAGTACCGTTTAGTTCTTGGGATTTTAAAGTAACTAAAACATTTAAATTTAATGTTAGTTTCTCAGGAGTATATGAATTAAATAAAAGTATGTTAAATTACCAGATATTAACTGGTGGAAAAATAATGCTATGAGATATTTGCTAATATTACTATTATTACCTTTAAATTTATTAGCACAAAATTTTTCATATTCAGGATATGTTTATAATGCTGATAATACAGGGGCACTTAATGTTCCTATAAAGTTGTATGCTAGAACATCTAATGTAGCGGCGGTAGTTCAAAACTCTGAACAATTTGGAGTGTCTAATGGTTCAGCTTGGTTAACTAAAAATACATATAGTGGTACTCCAAATAATAGCACAACATATAACTATAGTACAACTAATGCTTTTACAATCACTACATCAGCAGGATCAGCTACTATAGCTCCATTTACTTCTAATATCCCTGCTAATAGAAATAGAGGTACATCTGTTTTATTTTCATCACTTAATTCAGATGAAGGTTCAGTAATTATAACATTTCCTTCAGGATTTACTCCTTCTTTTTTAGGCACTACTTATTCTAGTGGTCATATAAATACTAATTCATGGTTCACATTTGGAACTAATAGTAGTTCAGGATATAGTGGTACTGCTTCAAATCCTAATGCACCCACACTGCATATAGGATCTGTAAGTAATAGTACTACAGATAATAATATGTCTTATACTAGTACAGAATCTTACACTGATCCATATTGGGGAGATGTTTTTAGAGTAAGATATGAAGGTAATTCTAATTATAGTCAACAAGGTATTAACACTATTTATGACTTATATTTTATAAAAAATCAACCTAATACCCAATTAGTTGTATGGAGACAATTTACAACAGATGGTTCATCTACCTCAGTAAGTGGGTCACCTCCAGGACCTTGGACTTTAAATACTACATCTATTACTAATTCAACAGGTTATTATTCTTTTAATACAAGTTTAAATATTTCATCTTATGAATTTTATATTCAAATAGATGTACCTAGTCCTATATCTAATTTAGATAATAATGATATAATTAATACTCTTAAAGTTATTAATGGTACTATTCCATTTAATAGTTCTTTTTATTATTTAAATGATGTAAATGGAGATGGAAAAGTTACTGTGTCTGATGCTTATTATATTGGAGCTAAAAAACAAGGAAGATTTACAACATGGGTAGGAACTTTTACTTCTCGACTATTTACTCCTACAGAATATTCAACAATTAAATCTAATACTTCAAATCTAAAACCGACTTATCCCGGCGTATCTTCAATTACTATCTCTAATCCCACAAGTGGCGGTAGTAGTAATTACTATATTATAGCTCCGGGTTATAGCACTAATACAACATTTTAAACATGAAACACCTACTAATCTTTTTATTCTTATTATTACCGTTTACTTTATTAGCAAACGATTGTGTTTACGTTAATCAAATAACTGTAAATAAAAAATTTAAAGAATTAAACAGCAGAAACATTAAATTTGGTATAAAACAAATTACAGAGGAATTACTATCAGAAAGATATTGTCTGGCGGACTCTTCTAACGCTGTTGATATAGAAGTATATTCTATAGGAGCCCCTAAAACCACCATTCGTATTATAGGTGCCTCGTCAATATCTCAAGTTACTCAAATTAGTTTAAAAGTAACTTATAAAGGAGTAGTATATGAAGGTTTAGGAGAAGCTGAAACTGATGTTAGATCTATGTTTATTGAATTAGAAAATAATGAAGTACCATTTAACAACACTACTATATCAATTGCTTTAAAAAGAGCACTTCAAAACGCTATACAAAGGTTACCTTAAAATATTTATTATTAAACAACTAAAATCAAAAAATTATGCAATTATCAAAGTATTTTACACTAGCTGAATTAACTCCTTCGGGAACAGCAAAACGTTTAGGTATTTCAAACAATCCAACTCCTGAACACTTAGAATGTTTAAAAGGATTAGCGGTTAACGTATTAGACAAAGTAAGAGAACATTTTGGAAAACCAATTTGGGTATCTTCAGGTTACCGATCTAAAGCGTTAAACGAGGTTACTCCTGGTTCTAGTGCTACATCACAACACTGTACAGGCGAAGCTGCTGACTTGGATCAAGACGGTAGAGGTACAGGTGTAACTAATAAAATGGTATTTGATTATATTAAAGATCATTTAAATTTTGATCAATTAATTTATGAGTACGGTACTGATGCTAATCCTGATTGGGTTCATGTTAGCTGGGAATCTACAGGAAAACAAAGAAAACAAGTATTACGTTGTACTAGAGTAAACGGTAAACCAGTTTACACACCATACAAGTAATTCAACTACAACTTGGCATTATGACCACTCTTTATTATATATCAGGAGTATGGACATAGATAAAGTATTTAATTCATTTAATGATGGAGAGTTTCAGGAGGTTATAAAAGACCTTCGGGACACTCCATCTTATTGGATTGGTATGTTTAAAAAACTAATACATAATTATAATAACGGTTATCAATATTTCATGAAAAATCTTCTAGACTCATTAGAAGATGAACACGACATAGATAAGGATAAAGTAAAAGACACAGTTGAATACTTAACTTACTCTATAGCATACTCGTACATTAAAAGACTTGATATTACCGACTTATCCCACCTATATTACATTACCTTAGCAGCAGACGATATGTTGTTGACTAGTGTTAAACGTTGTTTATACTACTTTGAATCAATAGAAAGATATGAGGATTGTGCATATCTAAAATCACTTGAAACAGAGGTAAACAAAATCCTCCTAAAGTTTGGCCCTCCAAATAAATAATATTATATTTTTAATACGGGTTTTAAGGATTAAGAGAAAGAGATAGGAGATAGGGAATAAGAAACGAAACAAGAACAAGAAAAGCACCTAGAGAATAAAATGGGTGGTTATAAATAAACATATGAGAAATAGAGAAATTTTTAACAGAAAATTAGAGAATTTAGAGTCTAATTTAACTAAAATGTCTTATTTATTAAGACGTCAAGGAACTAAAGATGAATACGATGAAATGATCACATCTTGTAGAGATCTAATTGAACAAATGAAATCATACATTAGTATGGAACCTGTTACGCCTAATGAAATCAATAAGTACTAATATGTTACAACCGGAACAAATATTAAGTAACTGGGAAGAGTTCTTAGGTTATATTGATATGTACATTATGGGAGACCGTGGTGCTAAATTAAAAGCGTTTTATGAACAATATTCTGAACGTTTTATGATGATGCCGGCTGCTCATAAACCTCAATATCATAATTGTTTTCCTGGTGGTTATGTAGATCATGTTAATAGAGTAATTCAAGGTGCTTTAAAAATAGATCGGGTATGGAGAGAAATGGATGTAATAGATACTTATTCTACTGAAGAATTAGTGTTTTCTGCATTGAATCATGATTTAGGTAAATTTGGAACGTTTGAAGAAGAAGCATATCTACCTCAAACAGACCAATGGAGACGTGAAAAATTAAATGAACCTTATATGTTTAATGATCGTTTAGAGTTTATGTCTGTACCTGATCGTGGTTTATATATATTATCTCAGCTGGGGATTACAGTAACAAAAAATGAGATGTTAACTATTAAATTACATGATGGTCTATATGATGAAGCTAATAAACCATACTTAATGTCATGGATGCCAGAAACTAGACCTCGTACTTCATTAATCTATATAGTTCATCAGGCCGACTTAATGGCAGCAAGAATTGAATTCGAAAGAGAATGGTTACCTAAATTATTAGGACCAAGACCAGAAAATAAATCAAATTTTAGCTTAAAAAAGGAAGATAAGAAGACACCGGTTAAATCTAAAGCACTAGGTAGTGTTAAAAGTGAAGGTTTAAAAAATGTAATGTCTAATTTCTTCGACGAATAAAAATGATATATACAATATTAAGTGCATTGGTTGTGATCCTAGGGTTTACGACCTTTAACCTTTTAATGAAAAATGAACAAGCAGAAGATATAATTATGTCTCAAGATGAATTTATATCTATACTTACAGATACTATTAATAAAATAGATAATAAATTAAAACAAATTGATTACAAAGGTTCATTTGAGTCAGATGACGAAATAGGATTCTTTTTTAAAGAAATAAAAAATATACAAGCAACACTGAATGAGTTCAATAATAAACGCTAGTAATTTACCTAAGAACCCAAGTTCTACTAGGTACTTTACCCAAGATACAGAAGATGCTATTGTTGCTTATAATAAGTCTTTAGACTTTGATGAACGTGATAAGATTTATAATAGAAAAATCCATTACGCTTTCTTCAAGTTAACAGAAAATATTATACATACGTTTAAATTTTATTATACCGAGGTAGATAATATTGAAGATTTACAACATGAAATTATAACATTTCTATTAAGTAAAATTCATTTATTTGATCCAAGTAAAGGTGCTAAAGCATACTCTTACTTTGGTACTATCGTAAAACGATATTTAATTATATCCAATACTAAAAACTATAAAAAACGTATAGATAAAGCGCCAATTGAAGATTTGGAACAAGACGAGAAACATTCGTATGAAATCGATGATATCCCGCCTAATGAACGCTTAAATGAGTTCTTAACGCTATATACTGAATATTGTTCTAATAACTTAAAAACGTTATTTCCCAAAGATGGTGATGCTAAAATAGCTGATGCTATTCTTGAATTATTTCGTAAACGTGAAGTATTAGATATATTTAATAAAAAGGCACTTTATATATACATTCGTGAAATAATTGATGTGAAGACACCTAAAATTACTAAAATAGCTAATAGATTAGGTGACATATTTAAAGAACATTACTTATTTTATATCGAAAACGGATATACAAATTTCTAAGTATCATATTTATAAATAAAAAATCATGAGTAATTTAGAATCAGTTGTTTTTGGAAACAAAAAATTCTCTGATATCTTAAGTGAGATATACGATAATCAAAAGAAAAAAGAAAAACAAATATCAACTTTAATAGGTGAATTAAAACCATTAATTAATGATATTGGTGATGCTACATTAATTGTACCATTAATCAAAGAATACTTAGAAATAAGTGTTAAAAATGATGAACAATTAATTAAAATGGCAACTATTATCCAACGTGCTTTATCTAATTCAGCTGAAGCAGGTAATGGATTTGATTTATCAGATGAAGAAAAACAACAACTATTAGCCGAAATAGATAAAATCAGTAAAGATGCCAATTGATGTTACATATGGTTACAGTTCAGTAAATAAAGGATTAAATACGGGTAATAAAAATTATCCTATTGATACTGCTACTTCTTTAGGTAACTTAATAACCGCAGTTCGTGTTAAGGATATAGTATTAGATAAAACACATCCACAATTTACAACAGTAGGTGAATGGAATGGTTTAGGTACTATATTTTTTGATGTAGTCAAAGATCCTAATATTTCAAGTAAAAATACTTGGTCTACCGCTCGTCCTATATCATCTAATATTAAAGCATATCCATTAATTAATGAGATAGTATATTTAATATCTTTTCCTGATACGGGTATAGGAAGTAATCCTACATCAGGTCAATTATATTATATTAGTACTGTAGGTATATGGAATACACCTCATCAAAACGGTTATCCTACTATTGATACTATACCTCCTCCCTCACAGCAAAAAACATATACTATGACTGAGTTAGGTAGTTTAAGAACTGTAACTAGTCAATCTACTAAACTTGAACTTGGTAATACATTTATTGAGCGTGGTAATATTCATCCTTTATTACCTTTTGAAGGTGATGTAATAGAAGAAGGAAGATGGGGAAATAGTATTCGTTTTGGTTCAACAATCAAAACAAAATCACCTGAAGTTATTGGATTAAATAATTGGTCTCAAGGTCAAAGTGAATCAGGAGATCCTATTATTATTATTAGAAATGGCCAATCAGTAAAAGCAAATAACGAAGGTTGGGTACCTATAACTGAAGATATTAATAATGATTTAAGTTCTATTTATTTAACTAGTACACAAACTATACCATTAAATGCATCTAGTGTAAGTTATTTTAGTTACTCTAGTAATCCACCTCAAGATATAAATAAATTTAGTGGTCCTCAATTAATATACAACTCAGGACGTATAGTATTAAATACAAATCAAGATCATTTGTTATTAAGTTCTATTAAATCAGTAAACTTAAACGCTGTAGAATCAGTTAATATTGACACACCAACAACTATAATTCAATCAAGTAAAGTATTATTAGGTTCTAAAAACGCTACTGAACCTGTTTTACTAGGTGATAGTACAATATCTACTTTAGCATCAATTCTTGATAATATGGTAGGATTTTTAAATTCTTTAGAAAATGTAGTATCTACAGCGCCAGGAACACCGTTAATTACATTATCATTACCTGCTAATTTATTATCAAGTAAACTAGATGAGATTAAAGGTAACCTAGAAAAATTAAAATCTAACACTGTTAAAACTGTATAATGGCAACTATAACCCCAGAAGAATTAGAACAGATTAGATTACAAAAAGCATCTGATGAAGAAGTAGTATTAGCTCAGTCTAATACCACAACAGTAAATGCTACTGAAATTGAAAACGCTACACCATCAGATTTAAAAGCGATGGGTATTGCTAAATTACCTTTATTATTATTAGTGATAGGTAATCAAGTAAAAAACATTATTGAACCCGCGTTAACTAATTTAATAGCTACTTATATACAAAAATATATTGGTACTGATTCATGTCCTGATACTGCTACTTTAACTAAAATTAGACAGCAAAGAGATTTAATAGTAGATCAATTAAATAAAATAGGCAAAACATTAAATATTATTACAATATCATTAACAGGTGTCACTACATTTTTAGCAATTTTACAAGGTGTTATTAAAGGAATTGATTTAGCTAAAATAGCCGCTAAAGCAGCAGCAATTGCTTTTCCACCATTAGCTGCTACTTTACCTATTACTTTAAATACTTTATCTCAAGCAAAAACTGAAGCTATTATTGATGATAATGGTAATTCACGTATACAAAAATATACATCCATAATTGGTGGTGCTGCTTTAGTATCATCTATTATTGGTGGTTTTATATTAGCAGCAGTAGCATTATTAAAGTCAATTGATGCTTTTTTAGAAAAATGTGACCCTAATAATAAATTAACACCTATATCTAAAGAAATACAAGATATAGCAGATGTACAAGCTCAAGCAACAACAACACAAAATCAAATAACATATAAAGGCTTTATTATTGAAATTGAATTAGTACCATATACTTCTACTGTAACTCGTAGACGTGCTATTGGTAAAAATCAAGATGGTATTATATTAATTCAAACCGAATTATCATTTACAACTGATAATCAAACATTAATTAATGAATTAAAACTAATTATTGATAGAGATAATTTAAAAGCCTATTAACTTAATATTTATAACACGATGAAATCAGAAGAATTTAAAAAATTAATCAAAGAAGCTGTTCGTGAAGTATTCGTTGAAGAAATGAAAGAAATACTTTTAGAAGCGGTTAAATCACCTAAAGCTACAGTAGGTCAAGGTGGTTATGGTACTGTCACAGAATCATATGTACAACCAACTAACTCTAAACCATTAGATCCAAACGCTAGAAAAGCAGTTATGGCTAATATTTTAGGAGATATGGCATCAGGTAAAACAATGACAACAGAAGCTCTTACAGCTAATACATTTGTACCTAGAGGAGGTGATGCCGTTAATGGATCTTTACCTGAAGGTAATGTTGGATTAGATCAAATTATGGGTTTATTAAATAAATAATAATGGCATACGGTGCACAAAAAATATTTCCTATTGATACTAAAACTGGTACTGCTATTGGTGTTAGTTTAAACTTTAGTAATCCCGGAGTATTTCAGTCTACTTATTTAACTAAAGATGCTATTAAAAATAATTTAATTAATTTTTTCTTAACTAATCAGCCTGAACGTTATTTAAATCCGTTATTTGGTGGTAATTTAAGAAATTTTATATTTGAACAAATAACAGCTAATAACTTAGATTTTTTAAAACAAGATATTCAAAACCAAATAGGTCTATATTTCCCTAATGTTATAATAGCTAATTTAGATATAATAGAATACCCAGATATAAATCAAGTAGTAGTAACTTTAAAATACACAATAGCAGACACTAATATAAGTGATCAATTAGATATAGCATTCAATTAATGGCAACAATTAAAGATATAAAATACCTAAATAAAGATTTTACTGAGTTAAGATCTAGTTTAGTTAATTACGCTAAAACGTATTTCCCAACTACGTATAATGATTTTACTCCAGCATCACCAGGTATGATGTTTATGGAAATGGCAGCTTATGTAGGTGATGTTTTATCATTCTACTTAGATAACCAATTCCAAGAAACATTTTTACAATATGCTCGTCAAACTAATAACTTATATGAGTTAGCTTATATGTTTGGTTATAAACCAAACGTGACAGGAGTAGCATTAGCTGATATTAATTTTTATCAACAAGTACCAGCTAAGTTATCAGGTTCAACTTATATACCTGATTTTAACTATGCATTATATATTGAGCCTAATTCTAGAGTAACATCTAATCTTAATCCAAATATTTCATTTTTAGTTGGTGACCCAGTTGATTTTTCAGTATCAAGTTCAGGAGATCCAACTGAGGTTACTATATATCAAATAGCAGGATCAACTCCTCAATCATTCTTATTAAAGAAAACCCGTAAATCTATTTCAGCTACTCTTAAATCTAAAACTTATACTTTTGGAGAACCAGTTCAATTCTCAACTATTGAATTAGCTGACGAAAATATTATTGGTATATTAGATTGTTTTGATAGTGATAGTAATCAATGGTATGAAGTTGATTATTTAGCTCAAGATACTATTTATAAGTCAATTAAAAATACTAATACTAACGATCCTTATTTATCACAATATCAAGGTGATACACCTTATTTATTACAGTTAGAACAAGTACAAAGAAGATTTGTCACTCGTTTTTTAGATTCAGGATCATTACAAATCCAGTTTGGAGCTGGAACAGCAACTGATAAAGATGAAGAAATTATTCCTAATCCGGATAATGTTGGTTTAGGCTTACCATTTGAAAAAGATAGATTAACAGTAGCTTATTCACCTAATAACTTTACCTTTACTCGTACCTATGGTATAGCTCCGTCTAATACTCAGTTAACCTTTAATTACTTAACTGGAGGTGGCGTCTCAGCAAATGTACCATCTAATGATTTAACTCAGTTAACAGGAAATATTCAGTTTTTAAACAGTAATTTAAATTCTACTACTGCTAATACAATATTTAATTCCTTAGCTGTTTCAAACCCAACAGCAGCAAGTGGAGGAGGTAGTGGAGATACAGAAGAAGAAATTAGACAAAACTCATCTGCAAACTTTGCATCACAACAACGTAATGTTACTCAAGATGATTATCTAGTTAGAACATTAGCTATGCCTGCTAAATACGGTACAGTAGCTAAAGCTTATATTGAACCTACTAAAGCTCAAACTATTTCAGCAGGTGAATCTAATTCAATATTAGATTTATATGTTTTAAGTAATGATGCTAATGGATATTTAACTACAGGTTCTTTAGCTTTAAAACAAAATATAATTACTTATCTATCACAATATAGAATGGTTAATGATTCTATTAATATTAAGGATGGATTTATTATTAATATTGGAGTAAATTTTGAAATTATAATTTTACCTAACTATAATAATAATCAAGTATTAACTGCTTGTATATTAGCATTACAAGATTATTTTAAAGTTAGTAATTGGCAAATTAATCAACCTATCATATTACGTAATGTATATATACTTTTAGATAGAATTGAAGGAGTCCAAACAGTAAAAACAGTAAATATTGTAAATAAAGTAGGTACTAACCTTGGATATTCACCTTATGCTTATGACATTACAGCAGCTACAGCTAATAATGTTATTTATCCTAGTTTAGATCCATCTATATTTGAAGTTAAATACTTAAACACAGACATTCAAGGTAAAGTAGTACCTTTATAATAATTAAATAATGGCAGTATATAAAATATTTCCTACTCAAGATGCAACTATGTATTCTATGTTCCCACAGATGAATACAGGTATTGATGAGATCATAGAAGCAACAACAACAACATTTGGTCCATTTGTTCCAAATCCTCAAGTTAGTAGATTTTTAATTCAATTCGATTCAAACGAAATGAATAATATTATTAATACTAAAATAGGAACAAGACAGTGGGATGCTTATTTACAGTGTTATGCCGCTGTAGTAACTGGTTTAAATGAACCTACAACAATAGATGTTTATCCGTCTTCACAAAGTTGGTTTAATGGTACAGGAAAATATCTAGATCAACCTATTACTACAGATGGAGTTTCTTGGACTTGGGCTCATTACTCAGGATCTACACCTTGGACTACAGCTTCTTATAATGCTGGTTCTACAGGTTCATATAGTACAACACCTGGAGGAGGAGTATGGTTAACAGCTTATTCTGCTTCTCAATTATTTCAATATTCAGATAATATTGATTTAAATGTTAGTGTTAAAAATATGGTAAGTGCTTGGTATAGTTCAAGCATTCCAAATAACGGATTTATAGTTAAACAAGCTAATCAAGACGAGTTTATAGATAATCCTAACGTTCAAGTAGAATTTAAGTTTTTCTCAATTGATACTAATACTATCTATCCTCCTCAATTAGAGTTTAGATGGGATGATACAGTTAATTTTTCAGGTTCATCTTCAGTTACTACTATTAATACTCCTCAAATGACTGTTGTACTAGGAGAAAATCCAGGTACATTTTATAGTGGTAGTGTTAATAAATTTAGAGTAAATTGTAGACCAACATACCCACCAGTAGTATTCCAAACAGCATCAATTTATCTTGAAAACTATTATTTACCTACTGAATCATATTGGTCGTTAAAAGATTTATCTACAAATGAAGTAATTATAGATTATAGTGATCCATATACTAAATTAAGTACAGATATCTCAGGTAGTTATTTCACAATGTATATGAATGGTTTAGAACCAGAAAGAAATTATCAAATATTAATTAAAACTATTTATAGTGGTTCAGTACTTATTTTTAATGATAATTATTACTTTAAAGTAGTTAATGGATAATGGAACAAGTAAATTTAAATAAAACTGTTTTTTTAAAGGATCAATATGAAAAAGTTATTGATACTTCATTCACTCAACTAGTTCAGCCTGCTGCTACTAGTTCAGTTGTTCCTCCTTCTATCTCAGTAGCTGAATTTTTTACTAATTATCAAACTTTATTTTTTGAAATACCTAAATATGGTAATATAAATTCACATGAATATTTAATTAAAACAAGTCAAGCTTACGCTGGTGATTTTAATAATGATGATACTATTCAAGCATTAATTGAAGAAATAACATCATTAAGACAAGAAAATTTGACTTTACAAGAACAAATATTAAATACCACTACAGCTAGCATTAATCAATAATGAGTAAAATAGTTAATATACAACCAGTTAATCCTATAACATTTGAATATCAAACATATTCACCTCAGGATGAATCTTTAATATCTAGTTTTGAAGTCACTAATAATTTTAATGTCTCTTCAAGTTATATAGAATATTTTATTTATGATTTAAATAATACTATTTTATATAGTAATGAACTTGGATACAATGGTTACTCATTTCAAGGAGCAAATGTATTAACTATTGATCCCCAAGCCGATTTAGAAACTCAAGGATACACAGAAGGACAATATTATACAGTTTATAATTTTTTAAATCCATTATTATCTTCTAGTGCTCTTAATAGATACTATATTGATCAAATTAGTTCTAATAGGACAGAAATTAGATTAAACACTACTCAAATACCTAATATTGATGTTGTTAGTTCTTCATTAGATTTACAACTTCAAATTAGTCAATCTTTTGGAGGTTATAAAGATTTTTATTTAGATTTTGGATCAAATCAACTTATTATCGCTAATAATGTTTTATTAGATAATAGTAATCCAAATGATCCTACAGTATTAATTAAATTATACGACCCACTTCCTTTAAATTTTGATTTACAATCTCAGTGTTGGGTAGTAGAAACAATAACTGAACCTTTAGCTTATCAAATTGAAATAACTCAAGTATTTCAACCGTTAGATGAGTTTATACAATTACGTGGTCCTAATACTAATTTAAATATTAGTGATCAAATTAATAATTCAACAGATTATGTTAATTATTCTTCATTAAGCGCTACTACATCAGTTAATAATTCATCAAGTTTAAAATATCAATTAAATAGTTTACTTGCTGAAAAAGGAATTGAAATTAATATTGATTATAATTATTTTAGAAATTTTTGTAATTTTTCTTCAGCACAAACTCGTTTAGAAAATTTTTACTACAAACTAGTATTAATTGAACAATACAGTGTTAGTAGTAGTTATACTTCTGGTGCTACTAATTATTACACATCAGGTAGTCAAACAATTTGGGATAATAAAATAAATGATATCATAACTAATTTTGATGGTTATGAATATTTCTTATATTTTGAATCAGGAAGTAATTCATGGCCTAAATCAAATTCTACTCCTCCTTACAATAATTTATCTACACAAGACTCAGCTTCACAAGCTTGGTTAAATGTTAAATTAGTAGAAGCAGAAGAGTATGATTTAGAAAACAGTAATAACTTAATTTATAGTATCCCTAGTTATCTATTAGACGACCCAGCAAACGCTCAATATGAATTATTTATTGAGATGATAGGTCAATATTTTGATGATATTTGGGTTTATATTAAAGATGTCACTAACAAATATAACGCTGATAATAGATTAAATTATGGTGTATCTAAAGACTTAGTAGCTCAAATATTAAGAGATTTAGGTGTTAAAATTTACCAAAATAATTTTTCAGTAGATAACTTATATACTGCTTTCTTAGGACTAACTAATTCAGGAAGTTTATATAACATTCCTAATATTACAAATACATTACCTGCACCTACAGGTTTAGAGTACATTAACCTTATAGTGACCGCCTCTAACACAGCATCTCTAGTAGGTACGGACGATGTTAATAAAGAAACTTATAAGCGTATTTACCACAATTTACCATTCTTATTAAAGAAAAAAGGTTCATATGAGGGTTTAAGAGCATTAATTACTACTTACGGTATTCCTGAAACTATATTAAGTATAAGTGAATATGGTGGTAAAGATAAAAATTCTAATACTTGGGATTACTTTAAACAAATTTATAACTATAATTTAATTACGGGTTCCGGAGAAATAAGTACTCCATGGAATTTAAACCCAAGTTGGTCAGTAGCTGTAGATTCATCTAATCAAACACCTTCAACATTACAATTTAGATTTCAAACTCAAGGTTTACCTACTTCTAATATTCCATATTCTCAAAGTTTATGGCAATTAAGTAATATAGGAGCTTTAGTATTAACTTATACAGGATCAGGATATACTTCAGGTTCATATAGTGGATCAGCTATTGATCCTTATTATCAATATGCTAAACTAGATTATTATCCAAATAAAACAGTTGGTATAACTAATACAGCTAGTGTTTATTTACCTTTCTTTGATGGAAATTGGTGGTCAGTAATGTTAACTAGATCAGGTAGTACTTACACTTTATATGCTGGTAATAAAATTTATCAAGGATTTGAAGGAAATACAATCGGATTTATTGCATCAGGTTCTACAATTTCAAGTAGCATCAATTGGGATACAGTAGGAAATAGTACATTTTATTCTCCTGTAACTATAAATAGTAAAACATATAACTCATTTACTGGTTCATTACAAGAAATAAGATATTATACTACTCCTATATCAGTTAATAGATTTGAAGACTATGTAATGAATCCTCAATCTATCGAATCAGAAGATACACCTAATCAATTAGCTTTTAGAGCATCATTAGGTGGCGAATTATATACTGCTTCTTTATCGATACATCCTAAAGTAACTGGATCGTGGATTGCAACATCTTCATTTGATGGTGGTAATAGCAGTTGGACATCTAGTTTAACTCCATTATTTACTTCTAATACAGAATATGCTTACTATAACCAACCAGCAGTAGGTATTCAAAATCCTATTACTGATAAGATTAAAGTAGTAAATATGATAATGCCTACAGGCAGTACTTTATCTCCTTATATTTCAATACAACAAAATCCTCCAGTATCACAAAGTGTTACTAAAGATATTGATTATGTTGAAGTAGCATTTTCTCCTCAGGATGAAATCAATGTTGATATTTACGATCAATTAGGTTATTTTAATATTGGAGAATATATTGGTGATCCAAGATTAGTACCTACTAAAGAAGAATCATATCCTCCTTTAGATAAATTAAGAGATGCTTACTTTGAAAAATATACTAGTAACTATAATGAATGGGATTATATAAGACTTATTAAGTTCTTTGATAACTCATTATTTAAAATGTTACAAGATTGGGTTCCTGCTAGAACAAGTTTAGCAGCCGGTGTTGTAGTAAAACAACATATTTTAGAACGTAATAAATATCCTTTACCTCAACCTAATATCACCTCATCAATTGCCTTTATAGGTAGTGGATCAACTAATATTCCTTATTTAACTGAGAATATATTAGTTACTGGTTCTTCTATTGATATAGTAGATGTTATAGGAAGTGAAGGTGGATCAATTCAAAATTCTGAAACAATAATATATCCTTCAAATAGAGTATTAAATTATTATGTCTCGGCTTCTTACAGTAATGAAAGTGTATTTACAGCAGGCTCAGAATATAATTTAGATACTACATATAGTGAATTCTCAGATAGTTTAGGATATTTTAATCCTACTACAGGAATATATACAGCAGGAAGTGAATTTGAAGTACCTATTACTTTTATTATATCAGCATCAATTACTGGTTCTGGAGGTAATACTGGATATGATTATATTAATTTATATACAAATACAGGAACAGGAAATACATTAGTAGCAGTTGGTACTTCTAGTTTATTATCTCCTAGTTCAATGATTACTAATGCTGATTTAAATTTTTCATACACTACAACACCAGTACAAGGTCAAACATTTTATCTTACATTTAATCCAGAAGTAGATTCTACACTTGAATTTCAGTTTAAAGTAACACAATCTGCTTTACCTACATCAACTACTTCATTTGTTATAAGTGCTTCAAATTCTTTAACTTTTAATTTGGGATTAACAGGACCTGTTCGTATTGTTAGTGGTATATCATCATCAAATAGTACAAGTGGTAGTATAGGAGTAGATTTATATAATTCTCCAACAACTCAAAACATAGTATATTCAGATACAGGAGTATTAAATTATGTATTAAATGAAACTTTTAATATAACAAGTGGATATTTAACTGTATTTAATAGTAGTGATACAGCAAAAATTACTTTTTCAGATTTTATAATATATTCTGAACCAGATTATTATACAATAAATGTTACACCAGCAGGTGATTTTGAACAATTAATAACTAATGAATTTGATTACAATGGTGAATTAGAAGGAACAAATTTAGAAGTAACAGACGGAGATCTAAATGGTAATAACACATTTTTAAGTTATCCTAAAACACCAACTAATTATGTTCCTACACTTTATAATTCAAATACAATATCAGTAGGAACTTTTTTATTAAATACAACAATACCAGGACAAGGTGAAATATATTTATTTTATGATACCGGTTCTACAATAATTCCAGACTAACAAATATGCCATATACTCCCGTTTATTCACAAGGTGTTAAATTTATTAAAATTGCTCGTGTAGATAAGCAAGGTAAGGATAATACTTTATCTTTGCAAGAATTAAATAGTATTAGAATTGATTACAGTGATACTAATATTATAGAATATCCTATTACTTCAATTTCAAAATATGATGATTATTTCTTATTTGGAGTAGCAACAACTAATATTACTTCATCAACAGATAATTATATATTAGATTATAAATTTAAAGCAGGATGGACAGGAAGCCTTACTGATGCTGTAACAATATTATCATCCTATAATTTATCAGGTTCAGTAAATTATGATAACTTAGATTATTTTAATACTTCATCAGGTGAATATGTTTTAGGTAATCAACCTAATATTCCTATAACTATAGTGTCATCAGCGTCTGTATTTGCAACAACATCACAATTAGGCCAACTTCTTATTTTTTCAAATTTATATGGAACTGTAGCTCAAAGTACATTTTTTAACCCTAATAATACTACTGTAATAGTATCAGCATCATATACTACAGTTCCAACATCTGGAGAATCATTTTATCTTGCAATGACTACAACAGGTCCTATAAATGCTACAGCTAGTTTTTTTGTCACACAATCAATAAATCCTACTGTATCATCTTCAGATCTAGTTGTTTTACAACCATATATTGATGAAAATTTCTATATTAGCGAATATAATGTATTAGCAGGAAACGCTGTTATACCTCGTTATAGTGCACTCTATATGGATGTAGATTACACTACCAATACTATCCAAGCAGTAAATCAAAAACAAATTATATCAGGCTCAGCTACTAGAGCAGCAGTACAAGATTCAAATTACTCAACTGCTGCTTATATTAATCCAAGATATATTGGTAAAGAATTATCTTCAGCTAAATTTAATGAATGGACAAACGGTGATATATCTTATGGTAAAACACCAAATGTAAGTAATCCTGAAGTAAATTTTGTTTCATTTAAAAGTTTAAATGGCACATCACCTCATTGGGGAAACTATAATGTTGATATGACTCAAGTTAACGTAGAGTATATTATAGGTAATGATAATACCATAACAAAACCAATTAATGACTCAGAAGGAATAAATTTTGGAACAGTTAACCAGACATTTGAAGAAAATAGATCAGCCTCACTTTTTTTAAATAATGTTGAAGTATCAGGTTCTAGTTTAGCTACATTAAATGGTCAGTGGCCTGTTTTTAAAAGTGGATATAGAATTGAACCTATTATTTATACACAAACAGCAAGTTATAATAGTAGTGGTAGTGTAATAGGATTTGGATATACTGGTAGTATAACATTTGTTCAAGGAGAACAAGATGGAAATGATACTGTTAATGATTATAGATTATTCGCTGTAGGTGATTTTCAATCTATTAGTCCGGGTGATACTTTTCCTAAAGTTATAGAATTTATAACTCCTCAAATATTAGGAGAATCAGCTAGTTTTGATTCATCCACTACTTTTTCTTATCAACCTATAGGTACTCCCGCTAATGTGTCTGGATCTGGATATATATTAGGTTTTGAAATATCTTTATACGCGGTGAATCCTGATTATTTTTTTGGTAACGCTATTGTTACTTATCAACTTCAAAAAAATGGTGTAGGAATAGCTAATATTCAAATAAATCATTGGTCTGATATAGGTGGTGTTCTTAAATATATAGATAAAAATGTTACAACATCTGATGTATATCGAGTAGTAGCATTAAATATAGCTCAAGCTAACCCAGCGGCTCCACAGTTTGCAACACAAGTAAATTTAAATAATTACTGGGGAACAGGAAATACACCATTTACATTTTGGAAAGTATCACAATTTCCTAGCCCAGGTACTGGAGTATGTAATGAATTTTGGGAAAGATCAGGATCCGCTAATAATATACTATTAGCTAAAACAGGTTCAGATTCATTAACTGGTTTAAATAATTACTACGGACAAAAACAAAAAAGTATAGAAAAAAGTGGATTTAATTTAATTAATACTGATTTTGAACCTCAACCTAATGATGAAATTAGATTTGAAGGTCTTGAATCTTTATCTTTTCAAATTAGTGAAGTTACACAATCTGGATTACAATTACAACTTAACTTATATGAAGATATACCAGCTAATGTTAATTTAAACTACTTCTTATTAAGACGATATGTTAAAGATCCATCAAGTATTATAATTGATACTAATTTTCCTTTACCTGATAGAAGTGGTAGTTCTAATAATACCGGTAATGGTATCTTAAAACCACAATATGTTACAGCTGAAGTAAATACAATAATTCAAAATACACTAACTCAAAATTTAATATAAACTTAAATTTATATATATTTATAACAAAAATAAATAATAACCAATGGGATATTTAAATAATACTATAGTAACAGTTGACGCAATATTAACAACAACAGGTCGTCAGTTACTAGCTCAAAACGACGGAACGTTTAGAATCACACAATTTGCTTTAGCTGATGATGAAATTGATTATACTTTATATAATCCAAATAATCCATCAGGTTCTGCTTACTACGGTCAAGCAATTGAGAACATGCCTTTATTAGAGGCATTTGCTGAAACTACTCAAACTATGAAATATAAGTTAGTAACTTTACCTCGTGGTACAGCTAGATTACCTATATTATCAGTACCTCCTTCAATTAATTTAAAACAAGGCGCTTCACAAGCAATTTCTCCTCAAACATTAAATTATTTAGGAGCTAATACAGTTGAACCATCAGGATATACATTTACAATTTCTGATGTTAGATTAATGAGTACATTTGAAGGTGTAGGTGTTAATACACCAGCTGTGACAGCATTAAATGTAGCTAATTCAACTACAACATTAGGTACAACAGTATCTCAAACAGTAGTAGGAACAGTACTTAATTTAAGAGCTACAACAGTTAATACATTGTTCCAAACTTATAATCAATTACAAGCTACATTAACAATAGTAGGTAGAGATAGTGGAGCAAGACAAACAATTCCAGTAACAGTAACAAAAACAGCTTAATATATAACATATGTCTTTTAATAGATTAGACCCTCAAGATTTTGTAGTAAGTTCAGATTCAATAACAGCAACATTATGGTCTGGAGCTTTACCAACATTAACTACATTTTTTACATCATCAGTACAAGAAGCTGGTTCAAGTGGAGATTATTATTTAAATGTTTTCCAAGCTAACCCACAAACATCCTCTACAGCATCAATTCAATTTGCTATAGCGTATGGTGACTCAGCTGGTAGCGGAAGTGTATTATATAACTCAGCAGTAGCAGGTTTATCTCCTACTTCAACAGTTTATGGTCAATACCAAAATATAGTATTAGGTGATGAAAATACAGATTTTGTATTTGGAGCGATTACATCTTCAAGATTTTGGGCTATATCATTTGAAAGAGCAAGATATAAACAATCATTAATGCCTGGTACTTTAACATTAGAACTATCAGGTAGTTTAGGAGTTATATCTTTAACTGATAATAGTAATTATGTCACATCACAAGTATTTAATGAGGCAGGTAGAGTATTCCAATTAATTTCAGGTTCAGCAGGTGTTAAAACAACTACAGCATCTACAACTACAGATGGATTTAGTTTAAATTCAGGTTCATATGGCTGGCTATTGCCAGATATTGGAACTATTTTATTAAACCCAATAGCACTAAGTGGTTCAATCGCTGCAGGTGGTATTGGATTAAATTACAGTATAGCTTCAAATACTAATGGAAATAATAACCAAAGATTATATAGAGCTATAAGTGGTTCAACAGCGGCTACTTTTACTATTAATTCTCAAGAAACTATTACTTCAGATTATATCTTTGTTAGACCTAGAAGTGCAGAATTTAACTATTCAGAAAATCCGTCATTTATTTCAGGTTCAACAGGTGAAGTGTTATATCCTTCATTCATTAATAACCCACAAACATATATTACAACAATAGGTTTATATAATGATACTAACGAATTATTAGCGGTAGCGAAATTATCTAGACCATTATTAAAAGACTTTACAAAAGAAGCTCTTATTAGAGTAAAATTAGATTTCTAATGAATGAGTGCGTTCAAACAATTTTTAGCATCAGATATAGTTGTAACACCCTTCGAAGTAAATAAATCATTTTATTTCGAAGGTGCATCCGCATTAACAGCATCTGATGTTGGTATTGATAGATTTTTAGGAACTAATATAACAGGAACTTTTGATCCATCTACTGATCCTACAACA